>Ga0182024_10024559_pt1 | contig 10699 bp, 11 predicted proteins | sample P32metaG_FD_120480 | JGI IMG/M metagenome (GOLD analysis project Ga0182024, IMG submission 120480) | Permafrost microbial communities from Stordalen Mire, Sweden - P3-2 metaG (Illumina Assembly) | ecosystem: Environmental > Terrestrial > Soil > Wetlands > Permafrost | place: Sweden: Stordalen...
AAGCGGATGAAGGGACTCGAACCCTCGACCTTCTGCATGGCAAGCAGACGCTCTAGCCAACTGAGCTACATCCGCGCGAGGGGGCAGTATAGATCCGGGAACCCGATCGCGCGAGCCTTGCCAGCCGCGCTGCTGGGCCACGTTGGACCGCGCCCGACCGGACTTGTCGGGGTCATCGGCGTCGTGCCCGCCGCCGGATTCTCAGCTTTTCCATAGCTGTGCCAAATGCGGCGTCGGGAGTCTGTAGCGCCATGGCGTTTCTCGGGCACGTCTTCGAGCCGCAGCCGGCTGGACCGTCGAGCGGCGATCTGACCGGGGAGCGGCGCGAGACCGGCGGCAGAGGCATCGTGCGCGCCGTCGCGGCGGTGCGGCGTGCCCCCGAGCTCGGCGCGCTGATCGGGCTCGCCGGGCTGCTGAACCTGTGGGCGCTCGGCCGCAACGGCTGGGCGAACACCTACTACTCGGCGGCCGTTCGCTCGATGGCCGCGAGCTGGCACAACTTCCTCTACGCCTCGCTCGATCCGAGCGGTGTGATGACCGTCGACAAGCCGCCGCTGTCGCTGTGGATCCAGGCGCTCTCGGTCCGTGTCTTCGGCTATCACCCGCTGGCGATCCTCGTACCCCAGGCGCTGATGGGGGTGGCGAGCGTGGTCTTGGTCTATGACCTCGTGCGCCGCCGGTTCGGCCGCATCGGCGGCCTGGTCGCGGGGCTGGCGCTGGCGACGACACCGATCGCCGTCGCGATGTCGCGCGACAACAACCCCGACGCGCTGCTGACGCTGTGCTGCGTCGCGGCGGTCTGGTTTGTCGTGCGTGCGTTCGAGGACGGGCGAACGCGTTGGCTGGTGTGCAGCGGGATCGCCGTCGGGCTGGGATTTGAGACGAAGATGGGCGTGGCGCTTGCCGTCGTGCCGGCGATCGCGCTGGCGTGGGTTTGGATCGCCCCGCGTGGCCGTGCTGCCGCGATCCGTCAGCTGCTCGCCGGCGGTGGCGCAATGCTCGCCGTCGGCGGTGCGTGGCCGTTGCTCGTCACCTTGACGCCGCCGGCGGATCGGCCGTGGATCTCGGGCACCTCCGACAACAGCATCTTCTCGCTGATCTTTGGCTACAACGGGTTCGGCCGCGTCAGCGGCCAGAGCGGCGGTCCCGGCGGGGGCGGCCCCGTTGGAGTCTTCGGCCAGGGCACCGGTCCGTTTCGCCTCGTAAATGCCGCGCTGGGAGGCCAGGACGGCTGGCTGCTCGGATTCGCCGTCGTTTGCGCCGTGGTGGTGTTGATCGCGAGCAGGGCGCGCCGGCAGGACCCACGCACAGCGTGGATCGCCGTCGTGGGCGGGGCGTTCGTGGTCATCGCCGCGCTGTTCAGCTTCGCGCAGGGGATCTTCCACCCCTACTACGTCGTGTTGCTCGCGCCGTTCACCGCTGCACTCGTCGGTGCCGGAGCCGCGAGCGTCGCGAGGGGCGGTGTGCGCTCAGCGGTCGCCGGCACGGCTGCGCTCGCTGCCGGCACGATCTGCGAGCTCGTCGTCCTCCACAACTACAGCGGCCAGCTCGGCTGGCTGCGGATCGTGTTGCCGATCGTCTGCGGCGGGGCGGCAGTCTCGTTGTTCGCGCGCAGAAACGCCCGCGCGCACGCCTGGGCGATGGCGCTCGGCACCGCAGCTCTCCTGATCGCGCCGACGGTGTGGGCGTTCGACACGCTCGGTTACGCAACGCCGAGCACGTTTCCGGCCGGCGGCCCGTCGTCAGCGAATCTCGCTGTTGGCGGTTTTGGCGGCGGGCTGTTCGCTGGCGGGGGAGCCGGTCTGCGTACGTTCGCCGGCCGACCCGGCGGTTTCAGCGGACCCCCGGGCGGCGGAAGGCAGGCGCTGTTCGGCGGGACGGTCCCGAGCGGGCCGGCGCTCGGCGGCGGGCCACCGAGCTTCGGCGGCCGCGGCGGCTTCTTCGGCGGCGGTGGCGGCCCCTTTGGCGAAGGCGGCTCGCTGACTACCGTGGAGGCCTACGCACGGTCGCATGGCGGCGGCACGATCGCCGTCTCGAGCCAGTCCAGCGCGGCCAGCGCGATCATCACCAGCGATGCGAGGGTTGCCGGGATCGGCGGATTCTCCGGGCAGGAGAGCGACCCGTCGATATCCTGGCTCGCCGACGAGGTTGCCTCCGGGAAGATCCGCTGGGTCTACGGCAGCGGCGGCGCCGGCTCGTTCGGCCTTAGCTTGCGCTCGGGTGGACGGGGCCCCCGGCTGAACGCGGCGGCGCGCTCGTTGGGCCTTGCCGCACGCCCCGGTGCCAGAGCCGCGCTGAACGCGGCGGCGAAGGCGTGCGCTCCGGTAACCGCGGTCTCCTCGCTCTACGACTGCGCCGGTAAGGCGGCTGCGCTGCGGGCCCTCAGCTGAGCTTCGGGACGACGAGGACCGGCCGCTTGGCGTGGTGCACGAGCGCGTTCGACACGCCGCCGAGCACGACGGAACCGACCGTTGAGAGGCCGCGCGCTCCTGCGACGATCAGCTGCGCATCGAGTTCGTCGGCGACATCGAGGATCGCGCGCCAGGGCGCCGCGTCGGCTCGCTGCAGGCGCCCCTCCGCCGCGAAACCGGCCTTCTCGGCGAGCGCGACGCCCTCGTCGAGAACCCTCTGGGCGCGATCGCGAATTGCCGACTCGAGCTCGGCGATCTGGCCCGGACTCCAGGTCTGGAGCCCGCCGAAGAGGTCGGCGTCGAAGTAGGTGACCGGCGGATCCCAGACGTGCAGCACGGTCACCGGGACGTCGCCGAGCAACTCGTGGGCGGACTCGATCGCGTGAATCGCGCTCTTCGAGCCGTCAAAGGAGAGCACGATCATCGCCGCGTACCGGCGCCGGGCGCGTCGCCAGTGCTCGCACGCCGTGGTGCTCGGGCCATGCCGGGAGTCTAGACGCGAACGTCCGGCGGTCAGCCGTGCCTCGCTCACGCGGGCCGCGAAAGCCCGCGGCGGCGAGTCTCGTATGCTGCCGCGAGATGGCACGTGTCGGCATCCTGACCGGTGGGGGAGACTGCCCCGGGCTCAACGCGGTGATCCGTGCGGTCGTGCGGCGCGCGCTCGACGATCCGGACAACACCTGCGTCGGTTTCCGCCATGGCTGGGCGGGGGTGCTCAAGGGCAACTCATTCGAGCTGACACGCGGCAGCACCGTGGGAATCCTCGCCCGAGGCGGCACGATCCTCGGCACCTCGCGGACCAACCCGTTCGCCGACGGCGTCGACGGCACCGAGCAGATCCGCGGCGTGCTCGCAGCCCAGGGCGTCGATGCGCTGATCGCCATCGGCGGAGATGACACGCTGAGCGTCGCGGCCCGGCTGACCGAGCAGGGCGTGCCGGTCGTCGGGGTCCCCAAGACGATCGACAACGACCTCGGCGGCACCGAGCTGACGTTCGGCTTTCACACGGCGGTGCAGATCGCGACCGACGCGATCGACCGGCTGCGCACGACGGCCGAGTCGCACGACCGTGTGATCGTCGTCGAGGTGATGGGCCGCGAAGCGGGCTGGATCGCGACCTACGCCGGCATCGCCGCCGGGGCGGACGCGATCCTCGTGCCCGAGTGGCCGTACGACCTCGACGCCGTCTGCGAACTGCTGTGGGCGCGCCACGCCAACGGCACGACGTACTCGATCGTCGTCGTCGCCGAGGGCGCAACCCCGAAGGGCGGCGCCGCGAGCGTCGCCACCGCTCACACCGACGCATTCGGCCACGCGCGGCTCGGCGGCGTCGCCGTCTCGCTGAGCGCCGAGATCGAGGGGCGCACCGGCTACGAGACGCGCTACACAATCCTCGGGCACGTCCAGCGCGGCGGCACCCCGACCGCATTCGACCGCGTTCTCGCGACTCGCTTCGGCGTCGCGGCGATGGATGCGGTGCGCGACCGGCGCTTCGGCGAGATGGTCGCGTTGCGCGCCGGCGAGATCGTGCTGCTGCCGTTCAGCGAGGCGCTGCAGGAGCCCAGGCTGCTCGACCCGCAGCTGTTCGAAGTCGCCTCGATCTTCTTCGGCTAGTGGGTCATCACGCGGGCCGGCGGGCATGCAGTCGCTGACGGTCGCGCTGGCGGACCTGCTCGACGCCGACAGCGTCAGAACGCCGACGGCCTCGGAGCTCCAAGACAGCACCGAAACCCGCGGAATCGCCGCCCGCGCCGATGCGTTCGTGATGCCACGCAGCGCGGCCGAGGTCGCGCGAGTGCTCGCCTGGTGCAACGAGCGCGACGTGCCGGTCACGGCGCGCGGTGGGGGGACCGGCCTGGCCGGCGGCGCCGTGCCGCTCGCCGGCGGCGTCGTGCTGAGCCTCGGGCGGATGACGCGCGTGCGCGCGCTCGAGCCGCTGCGCTGGCGGATGTGCGTCGAGGCCGGCCTGAGCACCGCCCACGTGCGGCGGCTGGCGCGCGAGAACGGGCTGCTGTTCCCGCCGGACCCGGGCGCCGCCGAGCAATCGCAGATCGGCGGCAACATCGCCACCAACGCCGGCGGACCGCACGCCTTCAAGTACGGCGCGACCGGGGCCTGGGTCACCGGCCTCGAGGCGGTGCTGGCCAGCGGCGAGCTGATCTCGCTCGGCGGTGCGGTGCGCAAGGACGTCGCCGGCTATGACCTGCGCGGCCTGCTGGTCGGCTCGGAGGGGACGCTCGCGATCATCACCGCGGCGTGGCTGCGGCTCGTCCCCGCGCCGGACGCTGCGCTGCCCGTGGTCGGGCTCTACGCCGATCCCGCCGCGGGCGCTGCGGCGATCGAGCGCGTGATCGGCAGCGGGCTGGCCGTGGCGGCGCTCGAGTACCTCGACATGCGCACGGTCGCACTCGCGGCGCACGGCTACCCGGGCTCGCTGCCTGACGAGGGCGCGTTCATGGTGATCGCCGAGGCCGACGGGTCGGTTGCGGAGGCGGCGCGGCTCGCCGACGAGGTCGCCGCGGCGCTCGCCGACGGCGCCGGCGCGGTCACGACACGGCGCGAGCGGGCGGCGGTCGAGGCGCTGTGGCGCTGGCGCGACGGCGTTTCGCTCGCCGTTCGTGCGCGGCTGGGAGGCAAGGTCAGCGAGGACATCGTGGTCCCGTTTGAGAAGCTTGCCGAGGCGGTCGTGGCGACGCTCGAGATCGGCGAGCGCCACGGCCTCGAGGCGTGCAGCTGGGGTCACGCCGGGGACGGGAACGTGCACAGCACGTTCCTGGTGGCTCCGGGTGACAGCGCCGCGCTCGAGCGATCGCGGGCGGCCGCCGAGGAGCTCTTCGCGCTTGCCGTCTCGCTCGGCGGCTCGGTGACCGGGGAGCACGGCATGGGCTGGGTCAAGAGCGGTCAGCTGGCGCGGCAGTGGGCGCCGGCGGCGCTGGATCTGCACGACGCAATCAAACGGACCTTCGACCCGCGCGGGATCCTGAACCCGGGAAAGAAGCTCAGCCGCCGCTGACGGCGACGCCGTTGCGCGGGCGTGCCAGCGTGTAGCTTGGGCGACGGTGCCGACGGTCGCAATCGACGGGCTCGAGTTGGTCGTTCATCTCTCGCCGCTGGAGAAGCTGGCGGCGTTTCGCGCGGGGGATCCGCGCTTTGCGCTCTCGAGCGTGAGCGAGGTGGTCGTGGAGCCGAACGCGTGGGCCGCGCTGCGCGGGATCCGAGCGCCGGGGACCGGCCTGCCGTAGTGATCGCCTACGGGACACGCCGCTTCCCGGGCGGCAAGGATCTGGCGCTGATCCACGGCGGGCGGCGACCGGGTTTGCGCGTCGACTTCGACGGCGACGCGCCGTACTCGCGCCTGGTCGTGACCGTGGCCGATCCGCAGGCGAGCGCGCAGGCGATCCGCAGCGCCGCCGGCGTCGGTTGACACATCGCAACGCGATGTATAGTGTTCCTGGGTGTGAGATCCGAAGCCCTGAAGGGCCATCTCGACGGGCTGATGCTCGCGACGCTGCAGGCCGGGCCGGCGCACGGCTACGCGATCGCCCAGACGCTGCGTGCGCGCAGCGACGGCGCCTTCGACCTGCCTGAGGGCACGCTGTACCCGGCGCTGCACCGGCTCGAGCGCGCGGGGCTGATCGCAAGCGAATGGTCAACGCAGGCCGGACGCCGGCGGCGCACCTACCGGCTGACGCGCTCGGGCGAGAAGGCGCTCGGCGAACGCCGCCGCGAGTGGCGGCAGTTCGCCACGGCGGTCGAGGCGGTGCTGACATGAGTTGGCTGAGCGAGTTCGAGGACGAGCTGACGGCACGCGGGATTCGGCCCGCGGCGCGCGAGCGGCTGGTCGCCGAGTTCGCCGACCACCTCGCCTGCGAACAGGGCTCCTCGACGCGGATCGCGTTGACGCGGCTCGGTGCGGCGCGCGAGATCGCCGGCCAGTACGCCGACGAGCTGGCCGCGGATGACGCGCGAGGCGGCGCGCTGGCGGTCTTTGCCGCACTCAGCTGCGCGGCGATCGCGTTGATCGTGCAGCAGGTGACCCTCGGCCGGGTCGGCTACCCCGGCTTCAGCCACGGCTACAGCGCCGCGCTGGCGCTGATCGCGCTCGCCGCGGTCGTGCTCGGCTCGCAGGTCGCGCTGGTGGCCGGCTCACTCGCCGCCTGGCGCGCCGTTCGCCGCCGGCGCGAGGCGGTCCTGCCGGCTGCCGAGATCGCGCTGCTGCGCCGCCGCTGCAGCGTCGGACTGTCGGCCGGGCTCGTCACGACGGGCGGACTCCTGGCCTACGTGGTGAACTTCAGCGGCGTGCTGCCGGTCTGGTGGCTCATCCTCAGCGGCACGCTCGCCGCCGGCGCGGCGGCTGCCTTGGTGGCGGCGCGGCAGGCCCTCGCGCGCAGCTCGAGCACCCTGGCACTCGCGTCCGGGCCGCCCGGTGACCTTTTTGACGACATCCCGCCGCTGCGCGGCCTGCGCGCCCACCCGCTGCGGCTGTGTCTGCTCGCGGCACTGGGGACCGGGGGGCTCGTCACGCTGGCGGAGTGGCACGCCGAGCACTCGCTCGCCGAGGGTCTGCAGCGCGGCATCTTCGAGGCGCTCGCGTTGAGTGTCTGCTTCGCGTTGCTCGGACGCGCGATCGGCGCGCGCCGCTAGCTGCAGCGAATCACGCGCGACGCTACCGTTCTTGGGACATTCGCATGAACGTAAGGAGCGACGATGACGCTGCCTGTCGAGGGCTACCAGCTGAAGGGCATCTCATCGAAGGCCTACGAGCACCCGGCTGACCGCGCGGCGACCGCCTCGCTGCAGTCGATCCCCTACCTCGATCGCGTCGTTCGCAAGCTGATCGAGCTCGGTTACGAGCGCGCCCTGCGCCAGGCCTACCTCGGCTCGTCGGTGCGACTCGGCGAGGATCAGCTGCCGAACGTCTGGCGGCTGCACGCACGTGCCTTCAAGACGCTCGACCTCGAGCCGCTGCCCGATCTCTACCTGACCCAGTTCCCGGTGGCCAATGCGTCGACGATCGGCGCCGGGCGGCCGATCCTGGTGCTGCAATCGGGGCTCGTGAAGCTGCTCAACGAGGAGCAGCTGTACGCGGTCTTCGCCCACGAGGCGGGACACGTGCTCTCCGATCACGTGCTCTACGGGACGGCGCTGACGATCCTCACCAGCCTGAGCCGGCTGCCGGGGATCCCGCTGCCGCTGATGCCCCTGCGCGCCGCGCTGATGGAGTGGTATCGCTCGGCCGAATTGAGCTGCGACCGTGCCGCGGCGCTCGTGACCCGCGACCCGCTGACGGTCTGCCGCGTGCTGATGGTGATCGCCGCCGGCGCCGAGGCCAAGCGCCTGGACCTCGACGTGTTCATGCGCCAGGGTCTCGAGTATCGCGAGAAGGGGAGTGGTCTCGAGCGCCTTTCGCGGCTGCTGCTCGACCTCAACGTGACGCACCCGATGCCCGTGCGCCGGATCCACGAGCTGATGGAATGGGTCGGCAGCGGCGACTACGACCGGATCATCGCCGGCTCCTACGTGAACCGCGATGAGCCTGCGCGCCCGCGCGCGGAGGCGGGCGACGCGGTCGCGCACTACGCCGAGCGCTTCAAGAACGTCTTCAAAGACGCGGGGGAGTCGATCAACGACGTCGGCAAGCAGGTCAGCGACTGGCTGCGCGGGAACGGCGATCACGAGGAGTGACGGCGACGGCGCCGGTCGAGCGCCCGCCACAACTACTCGGAATTTGCGTACGGCGGGCCCCGCCGCCGACACCGAAGCGTGTTATAAGCGGAATGGTCAAATCGGCTAGCTACGTGCTCATCGAGACCCGTCGCTAGCCATGGAGGGCCGTCGTGGCCGGCCTGCAGTCAGGTGATCGGGACATCGATCCCAGGGACGGGGTGAGCGACGAGGAGTCGGAAAGCTTTGTCAGTTCTCCGGCGACGGTCGAGAACGGCCAGACGCTCGCGGACGCCGACCAGACCGCGGACAACGGTGACCAGGCGCTCGCGGATGCCGACCAGACCGCGGCCGACAGTGACCAGGCTGCGGCCGATAGTGACCAGGCTGCGAGCGACCGCGATCTCGCCGGTGGCGGCGACCGGGGCGAGCATGAGCTCACGCGCGAGCTTCGCGACCGCAGCTCCGAGCGACGCCACGAGATCGCCGCGGAACGTGTCGAGACCGCGGCGGCTCGTGACGCAGTGGCGCGAGCTCGCGATCTTGCGGCAGCGGCGCGCGACGAGGCCGCCGCGCTGCGCGATCGCGAACTGGCGGAGCACGACGCCGACCGCGGCAGCGCCAAGGCCACACGGCTCCTGCACCGCGCGGCGGAGAAGCGCCGCAGGGCCGCCGCCGACCGCGTCACGGCAGCTGAGATTCGCGCCCGCGCCGCGGCGGACCGCGAGCAGGCCGCGCGCGATCGCGAGCAGGCTGCGCGCGATCGGGCGCAGGCCCAGGCGGACCGCGACGCGCTGCTGCAAGCGCTCGCGATCGCCGAGACCGATCAGCTCACCGGGGCCCGTACGCGCGCGGCGGGGCTGCTGGACCTCGACCACGAGATCGATCGCGCCCGCAGGTCGACAGGGCGGCTCGTCGTCGCCTACGTCGATGTCGTCGGCCTGAAGGCGGTCAACGACGCCGGCGGTCACTCGGCAGGCGACAAGCTGCTCCAGCACGCGGTCCGCGGGATCCGCGGGCATCTGCGCTCCTACGACCTGATCGTCCGTCACGGCGGCGACGAGTTCCTGTGCGTGATGTCGGGCGCGACGATCGACGATGCCCGTCAGCGCTTCGGTTCGGTGCAAGCTGCGCTGGCCGAGGACCCGGATCCGTGTGAGGTCAAGGTCGGCTTCGCCGCGCTCGCGCCGGAGGACAGCGCGAGAGAGCTGATCGATCGCGCCGACGCCGATCTGCCAAGCAGCAGGCGACGCTGAATTGCGGCGATCCGGCTCACGCGGCCGAGCGCGCGAGCCGCTGACGGGATAGCGACGACGGTCAGCAGGATCTCGTAACCCCGGGGCCGGCAGTCGTGACCCTACGTGAGCTCGAGCGGTGAGGACTGAGGGCTCCTCGCGCGATTCTGTGCCGGAATCCGCGCCGGGCAGTAGCGCAGCCATGCCGGCGGCCTGCCCGCTCGGCTCTCGTTCGTACTCTCGAGTGGGCACGAGTAACCTCATGGCATGGCGCGCCTCATGGTCGTGCCGAGTGCTTGGCGTGGGGTAGTTCAGCAGGAGGGAGCCGTCATGTCTGAAGTTCGCATTGTCGCGGTTCTCGGAGCGGGCGCGCTTGGAACAGCGATGGCGTCTCGGCTCGGCGAGACGGGCCATGAGGTTCGGCTGTGGAACCGCACAGCGGAGCGGGCTCGCACGGCCGCGGCGCAGGCGCGCGGCGTCACAGCGGTCGATGACGCGACCGAGGCGGTCGCCGGTGCGTCTGTGGTCATCACGGTGCTTCGCGACGGCGACGCCGTCGCCGAGGTAATGGCCGATGCGATCGCCGGTGTTGACAGGGGTGCCGCATGGATACAGGCGAGCACCGTCGGCCCGCGCAGCGCCGCTGCTCTCGCCGACCTGGCTCGCGACCGCGGTGTCGCCTACCTCGACGCGCCGGTCTCTGGCAGTACAACGCCCGCCCGCGAGGGAAAGCTGGTATGGCTGGTCGCCGGCGAGGATGCTGCGCTTAGCCGTGCACGTCCAGTGCTGGACGCTCTTGGATCGACGGTGCTGCATGTCGGGACCGGCGTCGAGGGTAGTTCCCTCAAGCTCGCGGTCAATGCTTGGATGACCGCGGCGACGGTCGCGATGAGCGACGTGCTCGCGCTCTGTGACGCTCTCGGGATCGATCATGCGACGTTTGTCAGGGCGCTCGAGGCTGGCCCGCTGGCCATGCCCTACGAGTTGCAGAAGGTGAGTTCGATGGATGCCGGCGCCTACACGGCCGGATTCGCGGTGCAACTTGCATTGAAGGACATCAATCTGGCGGCGGATCTGGAAGCCCCGAGTCCGCTGCTCCAAGTCGTCCGTGACCGCCTCGAGCGGGCGGTCGCCGCAGGGCACGGAAGCGATGACCTCGCCGCGGTCGACTATCTACGCAAGAGCGCCTAGGTGCTCAGGAACTACACCTAGGCACGACGCCGGTCGCGCACGAAACCGACCGCGCCACCCACAGGATCTACCGGGGCCGAATGCGACCATGCTCCGCTTCGCGCGGAGCAGCACGGTCACGTTCTAGGGGCAGCAAGAAGGCCGGAAATGGCCCGAGAGGCGACGGCCGGAATCGAACCGGCGTAGACGGCTTTGCAG
>Ga0182024_10024560_pt1 | contig 10699 bp, 10 predicted proteins | sample P32metaG_FD_120480 | JGI IMG/M metagenome (GOLD analysis project Ga0182024, IMG submission 120480) | Permafrost microbial communities from Stordalen Mire, Sweden - P3-2 metaG (Illumina Assembly) | ecosystem: Environmental > Terrestrial > Soil > Wetlands > Permafrost | place: Sweden: Stordalen...
TCAAGCAGCCCATACGCGATCGGAAGTCCCTCGTCCACAGCGATCACGATACAGAGCGCTCTTCAGGCGCGGGCCACGGCCGGCATCAGCCGCAGGTGTGCATGGTGCTCGAGCGTCTCGGAGATCGCCCGCTCGACCTGACCGAGCGCCGGATCGGGCGCATCCGGAATCTCTGCCAGGGAGCGACCCAGCGCCTCGGTCATGAAGTCGTATGCCGCCTCACCGAGCGGAAACGACGCTGCCTCGCACGCCCCGCAAACGACTCCACCGGCCGAGCCGGAGAACCCGACCAGGTGCTCGCGCTCTCCGCAGCAAGCGCACGCGCCAAGTGCGGGAGCCAGGCCCGCCGCGAGCAGCAGCTTCAGGCGGAATGCCAGTGTGCCGGCCCGCTTGGCTGATCTTTGATCGGTTGGGGATCGTCCGGCCGATCGATCCGCGCCCGTGGCCTGCTCGTCGAGCAGCGCCAGATGACGACACAGCAGGTTGAATACACCGGGGTGAGGCTCAGAGGTCTCGAACAACCGCCCCACCGCGTCACACGCACGCGCCGCGCCGTCCAGCGCCCGAGCATCACCGCGCAAGCGTGGGTAGGCGTCGACCGTCTGTGCCCCGGTGACAGTCAGCAAATCGCTACGCCCCTCGTGCAAATCCATCCGCAGACGAAAGAATGGCTCCAGACGGCCTCCGAAGCGACTGCGCGTACGACGTACGCCCTTGGCGATCGCGCTCATCCGCCCGCGATGAGGCGTGTACACGTGCAGGATGCGGTCGGCCTCTCCGTAACGCATCGAACGCAGCACCACCGCCTCGGTCTTCACAGGTCCGGCCATCCGTCAAATCGAGTCTAGAGTCGTGTGCGGCGGCATCATCCGGAGGCCCGCGAAGGCATCTTCAGTGGCGGCTGACGCTCCGTGAGCGAGTGCCCAGCATTGCTATACTTTATGAAGTAATGAGTAATGTAACCGTCTATACGACCGAGCCGTGTTCCTTCTGCAGCCGCGTGAAGGGCATCTTGAAAGCACATGAAGTTGAGTTCTCGGAGGTCAACCTGTCCAGAGACCCCGAGGGCCGAGTGGAGCTGGCCAAGCGGACCGGGATGATGACCTTCCCCCAGGTGATCATCGACGGTGAGCTATTAGGCGGCTTCACCGAGGTCCAAGCCGCCGCCGAGAGCGGTCGCCTGGACGAGCTACTGATCGAAGATCAGCCAGCCGCCTGAGAGCGCCGCGCTGCCTGAGGAGGGACCGAGCCGCCTGAGAGCACGGGCTACGCGCGCCCGAGCCGCCGCCGGGGTCGTGGCTGGCAGGACTCACAGACGTAGGTTCCCCGCCCGCCGACGACCATCTTCACGATCGTCGTCCCACACGTCCCGCACGGCTCCCCCTCGCGTCGATGCACGAGGAACTGGTTCTGAAAGGACCCCCGCACGCCGTCGACGTGGCGGAAGTCATCGATCGTCGCCCCGCGCGCCTCGATGCCATCTTGCAGTGAGGCGATCGTCGTCTCACGCAGGCGCGCATACTGCTCCTTTGACAACCGTCCAGCGGGTCGCAGCGGGTGGATGCCTGCCCGGAACAGCGCCTCGTCGGCGTAGATGTTCCCCACGCCGGCGATGCGGCGCTGATCGAGCAGGAACGCCTTCACCGGCCCGGTGCGCCCGCGCGCCTGTCCGCGCAGGTGCTCGGCGGTGAACAGCTCGTCCAGTGGCTCCAGCCCCAGACGGGCTGCGAAAAACGCGTCCAATGCCTCCCCACCCAGCAACAGCTCGCCGGTGCCAAACCGGCGCGGGTCGACGATTGCCAGCCGCCGTCCTCGGCCGAGGTCGATGCGCACGCGAGTATGTGATGGCTCGGGCTCGGGATTACACAGGACGGCGCCGGTCATGCGCAGGTGCTGAGCCAGATGCACGTCATCCTCCAAGTCCCAGACCAGGTACTTACCTCGCCTGCCCAGCTTCTCCACGCGCCGCCCCTCGAGCGCTTCGGCCAGTTCGCGCGGAGCCAGGGGCCGTGACCAGCGCGCGTCGAGGATCTCCACGCGCTCCAACCTCCGCCCCTCCACGAGCGGCGCGAGCTGACGCCTGATCGTCTCGACCTCGGGAAGCTCGGGCACAGCCCTAGCTTATGAACGATCGGCAGATGGAGTCTTCGCCCGGGGGTGCGCCCGGAAGTAGACGTCCTTCAGCCGGTCAGCCGAGAGGTGCGTGTAGACCTGGGTGGTCGCGAGGTCGGCGTGACCGAGCATCTCTTGTAAGGAGCGCAGTTCGCAGCCTCCCGCGAGCAAATGCGTGGCGAAGCTGTGGCGCAACGTGTGTGGGCTCATCTTCTGCTCCAGACCCGCGCCACGGGCATGACCCTGGACGATCTTGTAAAGACCCTGACGCGTGAGAGCACCGCCGCGGTGGTTGACGAGGAGCCGTGACTCGAGCTTGTAGCCAACCAGTGCGGGGCGCCCACGCAGCTCGTATGTGTCCAACGCCGCCACTGCTTGGCGGCCGATCGGCACGACTCGCTCCTTGGAGCCCTTGCCTCGCGCGCGCAGCATCCCTTCATCGAGATCGATGTCGCCGGTCTCCAGTCCAATCGCCTCCGAGGCACGCAGACCGCACGCGTACATGACCTCCAGGAGAGCGCGGTCGCGTAGCGCAAGGGGCTCGGTGCCCTTGGGCTCGCTCAGCAGCCTCGTAACCTCCTCACGCGTGAGCACCCGAGGCAGACGTTGGGTCTTGGGCGGCCCGCGAAGCTCAGCCGTTGGATCGTGCCCGATCGCACCCTCACGCCGCAGATAACGGTAGAACGAGCGAAGGCAAGCGGCCTTGCGCTGTAGCGTGGCCGCGGCCACCGGCGGCCGTCCTTCCATACCCGCGGCAAGCTCAGACAGAAACGCCGCGAGGTCACCGTGCCGCGCCTCCATCACGCTCAGCCCCTGGCGATCCAAGAACACGCCGAACTGCAATAGATCGGAGCGGTACGCATCCAGCGTGTTGCGCGAAAGACCCCGCTCCAACTCGAGGTAGGCGAGGAAGTCGAGCATCAGCCGCTCGAGCTCAATACTCATCCCTGCAGCTTCGCCTCCTCCTCAGAGGCTCCTTGACGGTGCAACGGGCTGTTCAGCCTCGCCTATCCCATCCTCGCCGTGATCGGCATCGCCCGTGAGCTCCGCCAAAGTCGCACCGGCGGCAAGCGCCGCCCCAAAGAACAGAGGGTCCTCGACCAACCCGCGGCCCATCGTCTCGGCGGGCAGCTTGGTGGCGGCGTATGCCGGAAGGTCGACGCTCGCCCGGCGCCAGTCGTGGCGTGTGATGCGCGCTGGTCGCTCGACGTCCAGCTCGAGTGCCGGTCGATTTCTAGGCGGTAGCCTCGGCAACGCCCCAGCGAAGACGGCGCCGAGACCGGCGCGCAGATCGGCACCCACCGGAGAGCGCACACCGGCAGGCAGCGCCACTGTAACCGGCTCGAGCAGCAGGTCGAGCACTGTGAGCGTGTGATGTGAGATGCCGCGATGGCGCGCCCGAGGGTCCCCCGATGACATCCGCGCCACCACCAGCGTAGGGACACCGAGCGCCAGCGCCGCATGCGCCGAGTCCAGGGCGGACATACCACCGTGCCCGAGCGGGGAGCTCGAGCCCACAATGCCCGGACCCGGCCCACAGAGCACCGCGTCCCAGCCGAGATTGCGCAGGCCGTGATGCAGGGCGCCAACGGTTGTGACCGCCTCACCCTCTCCCCCAAACGTGGCGCCTGCGGTCAGGTGCCCGGCCAGCAGACCACGCTCACGCAGCAGGCGGACTGTGCGCGAGTGGCCGCCGGGCAGCGCGCCTCCTTCGGTCTGCACGTACCCGAGACGGCTGCCTGGGAGAAGCTGCGCGAAGGCCCAGGCGACTGGAGCCAGCTGGCCGTGCAGAGCGAGCACCGCGACAGGGCGCTCGAGCGGACCGACAGGGAGCTCCGCCGGCAGGAGCTCCTCGACAGGCTCCACGGTGTGCTGGAGGCTCGTGTAGTTGAGCTTCATCACGTTTGCGCTCGCCGCGCCCTCGCCCGTAAGCCCGCGCGAGAGGTTGACGTGGACAATGTCGAAGCCGCCTGAGCCCAGGCCGAGATCGCGGGCCTGGACGTTGACCACCAGATCGTCGCCAACCTCAGCGCGACCGACGAGGGCAACGTCTGCAATCGCCGGCCTGACTCCCTCAACAGCAGCATCAGCGCCGTCGGCGACCCTCAGCTCGATCACGAGATTCTGCTCTCCTCCACTCCCGGGGAGACCGGCGTCGAGGACGATGGCACGGCGAAGCTTCAGCATTGGCGCTCGGACGTTATCGCTCAGCGCAATGTCCGCTGGCCGGCGGCGAGCCGCCGGTCGGCACACCGCAGGGATCGACGGATTCGTCCGCCTGTGCCCACTCGACGCTTACGTCCACGTCGCACTCGCACTCTGGAAGGTTGGCTATCTCGTGCACGCGATCGATCAGCTTGGCCGCGACGGCCTGCCCGTGCAGCTCGTCGGTGACGCGGAAAATAGTCTCCACACGCAGCATACGGGCCACCTCAGGCTCAACCCTGCGCAGTGTCTTGGGACCCGATAGATCGCCACTCACGGTGTCTCGGCGAGCGTCGAGACATCCGAGCGCGCAGCCGCTCGCTCCAGCGCAGCCGCAATGAAGTCACGGAACAGGGGAGCTGGACGCTCGGGGCGAGACTTGAACTCGGGATGGAATTGACAGGCCACAAAGAAGGGATGATCTTCGAGCTCGACAACCTCGACGAGACGCTCATCGGGAGATGTGCCGGAAATATGCAGACCGGCGCTCTGTAAGCGCTTACGCAGCAGATTGTTGACCTCATAGCGGTGGCGGTGACGCTCGTAGATGACCGCCTCACCGTAGATCTCGCGCGCTCGGGTACCGGCGTGGAGCTTGATCGGATCGGCGCCCAAGCGCATCGTGCCACCGAGATCGGCGACCTCCTTCTGCTCGGGCAACAAGTCGATTACCGGGAAGGGCGTCTCGAGGTCGAACTCGGTTGAGTTGGCCCCCTCCATGTCCGCCACGTGCCGCGCGAACTCGGCCACGGCGATCTGCATTCCGAGGCAAATGCCCAGATAAGGAATGCCCTCCTCACGCGCCACCTGCGCCGCGGCGATCTTGCCCTCGATCCCTCGTCCGCCAAAGCCACCGGGGATCAGGATGCCGTCGGCGCGAGCCAGCCGGTCGATCACTGAGGACTCAGCGACCTCCTCGCCGTCATTGTCGTCCTCGCTGTCTTTGCCCTCAGAGCGCGCGCCCGATCGCTCCAATTGCTCGGAGTCGATCCAGTCGATCTCGACCCTGCCGTCCTGCAGCGAGGCGGCGTGCCGAAGCGCCTCGGAGACCGATAGATAGGCATCCTCGAGCTGCACATACTTTCCAACCAACGCGATCCGCACCGTTCGGCTGCTGCGCTGCGCCCGCTCGATCGGCTCCTGCCATCTCGACAGATCAGGCGCGGACGCCTCCAGGCCGAAGTGGTCGAGGATGAAGTCGTCCACACCCTGCTCGCGGAAGGTGAGCGGCACCTTGTAGATGTTGTCCACGTCACAAGCCGAGACGATCGCCTCCGCGGGCAAGCTCGCGAACAGAGCGATCTTCTTGCGAATCTCCGAAGAAAGCGAGCCCTCTGAACGACACATGAGCATGTCCGGGGCGATGCCGATGCGTCGCAGCTCGTTGACCGAGTGCTGGGTGGGCTTGGTCTTCAGCTCACCGGCGTGGCCGATGTATGGGACGAGAGTCAAATGGATGAACATGCAGCGGCGGCGCCCCACATCAACGGGGAACTGGCGGATCGCCTCCAGAAACGGCAGCGACTCGATATCACCCACGGTGCCGCCGATCTCAGTGACCACGAAGTCCACGTCGGAGGACTCGGCGATCAGCGCGACGCGCTGCTTGATCTCATCCGTGATGTGCGGCACCACCTGAACCGTGCCGCCCAGATAGTCACCCCGGCGCTCGCGCCGGATCACGGCGTCGTAGATGCCCCCGGCCGTGACGTTGGAGGCCCGGCTGGTGTTGGCGTCGGTGAAGCGCTCGTAGTGTCCGAGGTCGAGATCGGTCTCCGCGCCGTCCTCGGTCACGAACACCTCGCCGTGCTGGTAGGGCGACATCGTGCCCGGGTCGACGTTGATGTAGGGGTCAAACTTCTGCAAGCCCACGCTCAAGCCGCGCGAGACGAGTAGGCGACCGATCGAGGCGGCGGCAATCCCCTTACCCAGCGAGGAGACGACGCCTCCGGTCACGAAAATGAACCGGGTCTTGGAGGGCGCTACAGCGTGGCGGTCGGATGGACGCGGAGTCATGAAGGCCTGCCCCAGGAGTCTAGTGCGCGCAGCCCCGGCGTCCGTTCCACGAGTGCCGAGATCGAGCGCAGCTCACCGTAGAGCGTGATTGCAACGAGCAATGCGAGCGCGATCAGCTGGCCTGTCCCGGACAGGGTCAGCACCAGCCACAGGCCCGCCAACGCACCGAGCAGGTTCGCACCCGTATCACCGAGCATCGCGCGCTCGCGCAGGTCGTATATACCGGCCACGAGCGCAGGCGCAACGAACAGACCGAGCGCCCACAGTGGCCTCAAGCCCATCGAGCCGAGCGTCAAGCCCGCGCCAAGCAACACGAATGCCTTGGTCGCGCGACCGGGGCGCAGGTCGAGCAGGTTGAAGGCGTTGGTGGCCAGCACGAGCACTCCGGCAGCCAGCAGCCATCGCGGCTTGGATAGCCCATCAAAGCTCATTGCGAAAAGCGCCAAGCCGAGCGAGCCAGCAGCCTTCAGTGTCCCCGTCGACAGCTCACCCCGCAGCGCCGCGCGCCCGTGGCCGCGCCAGCCACGCTGGGCGCTCCTCGGGCCGGTCATCCCGACAGTGTCGTCAATCAGGCCAAGCGTGGCGATGCCGAGGGCATAGACGGCAATCGGGAGCATCTCGGGATGGAAGACATCGGAGCCCGCCAGTCTCTGCAGCAGCGCGAGCGGGATCAGCGCAAGCAGTGCTGCTACCACGATCAGCATTCCGAAGGGATACGGGAGCATGCACTCACGGTAGTTGGCCTGCGTGTGACCGCCCTCTCCGAGCATTCGCAACACGGCCGGAGCCAGGATCGCGGCACTCACGAGCGCTAGGAGGAACGGCAAGGCGTGCATGTATGAAAACTAGCGATGAGAGCGGACATCGTCTCACGGCCGAGCGAGTCTCTCACGGCCAAGCGAGCCGCTCCTCTCACGGTTGGAGCGAGCCACTGACGACATTCGGCAACAAGGAGTCAGCGGTGGACTTGACCCCATAGGCCCCTTGAGAGCCAGCGAGGGCATAGAGCAGCGCGGTCTGCCCAGCCAGCGCGTCGAGATCGTCGACACTGGAGATTCCCTGACTCTTGTACCAGGGCACCTGGGAGGGTTCGGTGTTGCTCAACTCAACCCCCACCGCCGGGACCCCGACCGCGGTCACGCCGGCGATCAGCCCCGACTCGAAGGCGGCGCTCGCCTGAGTCTGTTCGCTGGTCATCCCCGCCGGATCGGCGCGCATCACGACGAGACCTTCGAGCTTGCCGAGCTGCCCATCGAAGGCGCTCAACAGACGGCTGCGCACACGGCTGAGAAGCTCCCGGTTCACGAGTGCTCCACCGCTGACGAGTTGCCGCCCGGCGAGACCGCCGAACTTGTGCACGATCGACGGATCGGTGGCGAGCGTCGAGTAGGAGGTTCCGGCCGCCGCCTGCGCCACGCCGGATAGGTCCAAGGGCTCTCGCACCGCCACGACCGTCGCCAGATTGCCACCGGCCTCGGTGACCGCGCCGCGCACGAGGCTGTTCACCCGATCGGAGGAGCCGCCGAAGAAGACCAAGCCCACGTTGCGGCCGGCGAGCAGCCCGTGGACAGCAAGCGGATAGAGGTCGTTTGCAAAGCTTTCCTCGGCGCTCAGCTGAGTCTGGAGCTGACCTGCCTGGCGCTGCGCTCCATCCACTTCTGATTCGAGGTTGTGCACGATCCCGTTCTTGGCAGAGGAGACGAGATTCGAGTCGCCGATCGCCACGCCGATCAGTACGCCCACCGCCAGGGCGAACAGGACGGCGGCCAGGGAGAGCGCGTGGTAGCGGTAGTCGAACACGCTCAGACGAGCAGCTGGAGCTTGAGCCAGAGCAAGTCCACCACGTCGCGTAGCGCCGGGGTCATCCAGACGACGGCGATCATCGCGATCAGACCCGCCGCGACCACTACCAGCAGGGGGGTCAAACCCGGTCGGGGGTGATACAGGCGGCTCACACCCTTGGCATCGACGAGGATCTCGCCGATGCGCAGGCGCGTCAGGAACGTCGAGGACATGCCCTTGCGATTGCGGTCGAGGAACTCAACTAGATTGAATTGGGAGCCCACCGAGACGATCAGGTTGGCGCCCTTCTCGGCGGCAATCAGCATCGCCACATCCTGGCTGGTGCCCGGCGCCGGCACGAGCTTGAAGGGCAGGCCCAGCGCTTCCAGACGTTCACGGCCGGGGGCGCGTCCGTCGGGGTAGGCATGTACGACGAGCTCCGTGCCACCACTCCTCCTAGATGAGCCCAACCCGCCCACGCTCCCGCCCCACCCTCGACGGCCGCTCGAGCTCATCAGGGCCGACTCCCCGGCCGAGTCCATGTCCCCGACGATCATGTCCGGGCAGAGCCCCTCATCCAACAATGCCTCAGCGCCACCATCGACGGCAACCAGTACAGGGCGCATGTCGCGGATGAACGGCCGCAGAGCGCGCAGGTCGCGCTGATGACCGACACCGCGAACGACCACGAGCGCGGAGCGGCCGCGGAAGTCGGTCGCAAAGCGCGGCATCTCGATCTTCCCGGCGAGCAGCTCACGCTCCTCGCGCATGTGCTCGATCGTGTTGTGCGCGAAGCGCTCCAGCGCCTCGTCGACCTCGCGGCGACGGGCTTCGGTCTCAGCGAGCACGCGGGTGAGGTCGAGCACTTCGCCGCGGACGAGCACCTCGCCGTCGCGCGTGACGTCGCCGTCGCGCACGGTGATCGCCTCTCCGTCGGAGAGCACGTGCAGGAGCGAATCGTTCGGCAGGTCGACCAGGTGGATGCCCGCTTCAACGAGCAACTGGGGACCGAGGTTAGGATAGGAGCCGCTGGATGAGGAGCGGCAATTCAACACCGCACCGACGTCCGCGGCGATCAGCTCCTCGGCCGATACCCGGTCGATGTCCAGGTGATCGATCAGCGCAATATCGCCACGAGAGAGGTGCCTGACGAGCAGCTTCGTCCGACGGCCGGGGCGCACCGGTCCTGTGACCGTGCGCCAGGGCGCGACATCGCCTCCGGGCAGCGGGGCGGGCGTTGGCACGTCGATAGGACCCTGCGACGCGGGCTGCCGTGGGCTGCGTGGGTTCGCGGCCATCGAGCGAGAGTAACGGCCGCGGGCGCAAAGCGCACCTTCTGCGAGTGCTCAGGCGGCCTTACGCAGATCCTGTGCGTGGCGACGCGCGGCGCCGTCAGTCTCCTCGGCGCCGAGCATGCGAACCAGCTCGGAGACTACGTCGGCCTCGGGGAGCTGGAGCACAGTGGCACGGGTAGGGTCGACGGCGGTATCCTTGACCACCGAGAAGTGACGGTCGCCAAGCGAAGCGATCTGGGGTAGGTGGGTGATGCACAGCACCTGCCTACCGCGGCCGAGGTCGCGCAGGCGCTCGCCGACCGCGCGCGCCGTGTGGCCCCCGATACCCGCGTCGACCTCATCGAACACGAGCGTCGCCTGCGCCGAGGCAACCGACGAGGAGGCATCCTCGGCGCCTACGCGAGCGCCCCGAACCGGAGCCGGACGATCGGGCACCGTGGCGAGAGCGAGCATCACGCGCGAGAGCTCTCCGCCAGAGCCGATCTCGCGCAGCGGACCCGGCGGCACGCCGGGGTTTGGGGCGATCATGAACTCCACGGCGTCACCGCCCGCGGGACCGGCCTCGCGCGAGCTCAGGGAGACCTCAAAGGTCGCGTCTGCCATTGCTAGGGCCCCGAGCTGCTCGCGTACCGCGAGCTCGAGGCGTGGGGCATGGAGCTCGCGCGCCTTGCGCAGAGCGAGAACGTGGTCCTCGAGCGCCGACTGTGCCTCGTCCAGACGCGCGGTGACTTGCGTGAGCGCAACCTCGGCGCCCGCAAGCTGATCACGCCGCGCACGCGCACGCGTGGCGTAGTCGAGCACCGCGGCGAGCGTCCCACCGTGCTTGCGCACCAGCCGCTCGATGCTCTCGAGGCGCTCCTCGACCGTGTCGAGCGAGCCGTCCTCACTCGTTATCCGCTCGCAGTAGCCGCGCAGCTCGGTGGACAGGTCCTGTGACTCGATGACGAGCCCGCGCATACGCTCGGCGAGCGTGTCCAGGCGCGGGTCGACGCCGGCGAGCGTGTCCAAGCCCGCGGCGGCGCTGGCCATCAGCTGTGAGCTGCCGCGAGCAGCAGAGGTGTCTTCGGTGGCGAGCGCGTCCGCGCCTGCGTCCGCGGCGACGCGCAGCGCATCGAGACGGCCGAGGCGAGCGCGCGCGGCAAGCAGCTCGTCGTACTCGCGCTGGTCCAGGCCGGCGGCGTCGATCTCGGAAAGCTCGTGCTCGAGCAGGTCGAGCTCGCGCTCACGCGCGGAGGCGAGATCGCGCAGCGAGTCGAGCTCCGCGGCGAGACTGCGGGTTTCGGCGAAGA
>Ga0182024_10024561_pt1 | contig 10698 bp, 13 predicted proteins | sample P32metaG_FD_120480 | JGI IMG/M metagenome (GOLD analysis project Ga0182024, IMG submission 120480) | Permafrost microbial communities from Stordalen Mire, Sweden - P3-2 metaG (Illumina Assembly) | ecosystem: Environmental > Terrestrial > Soil > Wetlands > Permafrost | place: Sweden: Stordalen...
GGATTAATCCTATTTCATCTGGGCTTATTTTCGAAATTTCAGACAATTAATTTTTATTTGAACCTCTAAATATCTGAATTTCAATAAATAGCCCTGATTAACAGTCCACTGGATGAGTCATCCGTGAAATTTCATCGGTTGGATTAATCTGCAGATTAAAATTCGGAGCACTGCTCCAGCTTGATGATTTATGGGACTATTGTGAACATTGGAGCATTTACTGTTACGTATGATTGAGAGTTGCTAATTTAAACTCTGATAAATATCTCAGAGTTTGTTAACACAACAGGTTTCGGGTCTGCAGACATTTCAGATATATGGAGTTAAGTCAATGGATACACAGATGTTGACAAATTTCTTATGTTGCCATTATGTTGGCAGTGTTGAAACTTGAAAGTATTTCTCCATTGTCGTTTCCCACTGCTCTTTATGTCTGCTCAATGTTGTATATGTTGACAGGTGTCTGACAATGAATTCACCATCGACACTCTGTTCTTGAAATGCTGAACGCCCAACATGTCAACCCACCACATTGTGTTGGCATGGGATTTTGTATGACATTATGCCTGATCTTTGTCGGACACAGTCATCTGGTAAAAATTATGTGGACAGATGTTGACTAAGTGTTGAACGACATGACATGCTGTCTAGAAAATTACTACTAGGTTCAAGTTTGGGTATGTAGTATTGCTAAAAACCAGCGTTAGTACTGCCACTGGCAGCGGCTGTCAGTAGTTTAATTTAGATGTGGTTTGCATATCTGCTTCAGGTGCCTCGAATCACTGGCAGTAGGACTACTGCAGTTCGCCGTGGCATGTCAACCTTTCAAATTTGTAGTGGTTCTCTTCTTTTTAAGTTCCAGTGAGATCTCAGAGACGTGTTTGTTTATCATTGGCAGTACGGAGCAGTATTATTCTATCTCTCGACATCCTCGTCATTTGATAGCCAACCCGCCCATACTGGTCTCGGTGAATTATTACAACCCATGAGATATACCAGAATACCAGCAGTAACAGTCCCACCAGGTCTGTCTAGTCAACGTCATCAGGTCGAATCGTAAGACCGATATCGTCTTGAAGATTGACAGGCTGTTCGCTAGGATTGGTCGAGTCAAGTTGAGTGGGCGAACTTTCCTGCTCATCATTCACTTGAATATTTCCATGCCCTGCCAAGGGCAACGACGGCCCCACATGCAATTCTTCACCACTCTGCAGCTTGTCAGGCTGCGTACTCGCACTATCTCCATTCACGGTGTCCAGATCAAGGATTCGAATCGACGTTGAAACATCAGCCAGAATTGTCTTGTCTTCTATTGTCCGACCAGGATTCAATTGATCTTCATCCACGTCCTCTTCATCGGAGCTCTGATCAAGATCAATTGGCTGCACAAAGGAGGCTAGACTTACGTTTAAGACATGTTCCTCAGTCGCAAGTCCAGTTCCGAGGCCCCGGAATTCATATTCATCCTGATTTTCGTCACGGAAATCAGTTTCCCATCTTTCATGAAAGAGGCCTCGTCTGCCAAATTCTCTAATATCATCGTCTTCGTCTTCAGCCTCCTCATTGTTGCGGGCCCGAGGCTCAAACTCGCCACTCTCGCCCATCCAGCCGACAACCTCCTCGTCGTCTTCATCTTCATCAGAGCTACCAAATTTATCGGGGAGATCATTCGCCAGATTTTGAGACATATATCTCACGAACTAATCATGTCAACTACTTTCGGAGATGGGAAGTCTTACTGGCTCATCGGTCGGTTCCGTTTCATGCTCCTGATCTGAACCAAAGTCATCGTCGCCTTGAGCGGTATCCGGGTTCTCATACCGGAGCCCGCGACTTACGATGGCTTCAAGAACTGCATTGTCGTCAACCCCGACAAGTTCATTCGTTGCGGGGCCCAGCATGGAGGCATTTAGACCAGCCCCCAATACAGAAGGCTGTGGCCGAACTCCGCCGAGAATTGCATTGTCTCGTGTCCGGGTTGCAGTCAATGTGACATCGACATATTCGTTCCATTCGCGGGAAGTGAGCTTCTGAACTACAACGGAATCGAGAAGTTCTAGAGGAATACGCTCGGCAAGCTTCAAAACTTCCTCTGCAATAAGCGTCAGATGTCCCATATATCCCAATCTGACTCCCTTTTCTTTGGCTCTATCACATGTGTTAGCAATGTATTTTCATCTCAACTTACTGCGCTTCATCGCTCGCACGTTGACCATTCATGATCTTTTCCGTGAGTTGGCCTGTTGTGAAGAGATCGATCGCAAGCTGACGATTATACCCTTTGTCCATGGGGCCATTCAGCACCTGAGTTAAGATATCATAAACAACATTGTGCAAGAAGTTATTCCATGGGTGGGCAAAGAAAAGATCGACAACAGAAGGCAACACTCTGGCCTCTACAAACTTCATCTTTAGAAAATCCCCAACAACCGGTTGTTCGGCCTGGGTGGTGCCAGGTATCTGCTTGGATTGATCTCTGCCAGTCGAACTATTGTCTTCCTCGATTGCGGGCCTTTCCTTGTTTGCATTCGAAACGGGTTCTGGGCTTTGTGGAGGCGATATAAAGGGGTTAGAGTCGGAGGAGTTTCTTGTTGGCGATGTTCCAGACTCCCGTAGTTCCTGGGTCTGTCGTTCATGTTCGTCTGATGGTAAGTTGATCGGCTGACTGCCGTTGACATGCTCGGACACTCGACTAGAATCATGAGGAGTCGGAGGCTGTGGTTCTTTCACCCCTGGCTTCGATTGTTCGACTCCAGTGACTTTGTCGTCCACGCCGGATGTGGTTTTCTCATTGACATCTTCGCTATCATCAGACAAGTAAGGATCCGCAGTCCACTGTCTATCATTCTTCAAAGCAGTGTCGCCCCATATGTCAACAGCAGGGCGCCTAGATTGTCCTTCTTTCCGCAGCCGATCACGTTCAATGTCTCTTTCTCGTACTACGATCTTACCACGAGGATCGTTTAGAAGACCCATATTACTGCAGTGTAAGAGCTCAGCATAGAGTTCGCAGATCCGGAACCTTTCGAAACCAAGTGGCGCGATATTGCCAAAGGTTGTTGCTATAGATGGAGGGACTGTCTTCGGCTTTGATAATAACCCCTGAAAATCATGAATCCGGGATGCAAAGAGGCGCAACATAGTCCCAAGATAAATAGGATCTCTGCTGGTCGGGGGATGACTTTCCAGTGTCAGTGATAGAACAGGTTCGATATCATAATCACTACCAATTAATCCTTGAGCGGAAATTGTAGCAAACCTGTTATTCTTCCTTATTAATTCGATGATAAGGCTAACACCATTCGTTAAACTCGCAGTTGAGTAATAGGCATCGGGATCGAGCATATAGTCAAGAATTCGAGAGATTGTGGCTTCCGAGACCAACTCTCGAGATAGAGCATTTGGGCCGATGACACCGGCGTCACTGGAATTGGCAGATATTGCTATGATCGCTTTTAGCACATCAGAGACAGTTCCTTGTATCTTGCGGAGTTAATAGATTGACATCTGGGATGATACCTCTGGTTCAACGTTCGGGTTCATTTGCATTAATAAAGCCGAGATGAGCCCTTCCTCGTGTAACCACTAATATAAGCAACCGATAACCAGCTTCAGCACCTCGACAATGCCCGATCCGGGCTCACTTTTTTCCATTGAGATGATCTTAAGAAGCAAATCCATGATAGCCGATGTTTCTATATGCCGAAGTAATTTTGAAACAATATTGGGAATCGATTGAATGAACGGTATCATCTATAAGTAAAGTTAGTCCAAGCGTGACGATCCAACGATACCTCATCTGTCTTCTTTTCTAAAAACTGCTCGTTCACTTTTGTAAAGTAGCTGGCCTGGAGGGGGTTTAACGGAGAAGGGCGATCGAGGAAAGTCCAGAAATGTGATAACAGCTCACGACTTTGTACCACAGTCTCGCAGATCGACCATATCTCGCAGGACAAAACTTCACAAGAAACGTAAGAATACCTGCTCACATCAGTCTCAAATTGACAAGGCATCTACTTAAACTTTGCTTTATCGTCGATTTGCTCATCCGCAATGATGTAGTTGAGAAGCTTGGCTAGGATATTGGGATCGCGCAGGTATTCGATGAGTTTCGTATTGTGAGCCTTGCATTCTTGCAGCAAGTCGTCCTCACCAAGGATTTCCTCGAGTGTCACATCAGGTTTGTCCAGCAGAGTGTCTATCGCCGAACACGCGTGGAAGCCAAAACGCCAAAACATTGTCTATCTTCCTCGGACCGGGCGGCTGTCGGACACAGAATGGCGCAGTTTGACGTGCAACGCAACGGACGTCGACGGCTCGTCAGCAGAGTGCCTCGCAGGAGTCAGGCAGATCTCTCAACTCGAATGAGTCGTCGCCATTCGCGGAGCCTTGGGTAATGTGTGTCTCGAAAGCAGCAGGGGACGGAGGAGAGGTGAAAGGCAGGCGTCAGCGAGTGCGCTTCCCTCAAATCCAGTCCGTGATGCTGCGGGATCCAAATTGTTCAGTCTATCTTGAAATGTACCCGGTATTTAAATAAATATTGATTTATTTACATACTTGACTTATTAAATCCAAACGCCACCTGCCTAACACTCAATTAGAGCCGAGGTAAAAGTCGCGAGCATCAGGGCAACTGGTTTATGTCCTCGGAATCGTTCTTCTACTGTGCTCCATGTCGCTTGAAGATATTGCTCGTGCCCCTCGGCAAGGTTCGAGCATCATACTTCTCTCTATGCCTGCAGTCCTTCCGCGAGCAAGTCGCTCTCCCGCTGCAAGACGTGGTCGACGATCGCCTGTCCGAGGTCATGTTCAATCCCAAGTCCTTTCCCCAGGGCCAGCTCCTCTTTGAATACTTGACGGATTGGGACTCGCGTTATGCGTACCTTGACGACTTCCAGCATTGGAGGAAGCTCTACGCAGTCTGTCCCTCATTTCTTTGGGCTAACCGTCGATAGATCATTGCAGTCACGGACAAGGAAACATCGCCTGGAGTTAATGAGGTTCAAAAGGAGTTTGAGGGGCTGCGAAACAAGGTAAATGCCATCGCTTTTCACCGAGGACTCTATTGACACTTTCTCTCTATAGTACAAAGCCGCCCTTGTTCACCGTCTACTGGGACCCCTTCCGCTTTCTACAGATCAAGCTGCCAATCGCGGTGCTATACAGTCTATTCTAGTGGATTTGTCCCGTCAGCTCCTACGGTCCTTATCAGATATGGTTTTAAGCTGTAGTAAGGAGGAAACTAATTTACTCTTAGGCTCAGGCGATTCAGGCTTTACCAACAATTAGATCCCCCACCGACCCTGCATTCGATCTCCCAGCAGAGCTTAAACGTCCGGCCTCTGTAGGCCCGGAGACGCTCCAAAGAGCTCCATCGCCGTCCAGCATCAAGGGTGCGGCTCGAAATAGCATAGCGGCATCTCAAAATGCATCAGCGGATAACCTGATTGAAAAGAAGGGATCTAGCAAGGGCCGAGGGCGAGTGCTCAAGGTTCTAGCCGATTTGTATCTACTTTGTGGTCTTCTGCCCTCTGCAGTAGCCTCTTATACGCAATCAGTGGAGATTCTACGGCTGACTACTGATTACTTCTGGCACGCATCTGCTTTAGAGGGCGTAGGAATGGCATTGATTCTGTTTGCATTCTTGAAAGTGGATTTTCCGGTATTCCCCTTATCCGATATTGTTTCGCGCCTTACCTTTCAGATCCCGAGCATCGTGCAATCAAGCCCTTCTGCTACACTCAGCTACGGTGAAACAGGAAAGGCTCCCTTTCGTGTGATCGATGATGGGCAACCCATGAATGACATTTCAACCGATCCATTTCCGAGTCAGTCATTACTAGACGTGTTGCCAGAGACGCATGCTCAGATTTTGAATTTGTACAAACGGTCTTTAGTGCCGTCGTCTGTGGAGCAAGCACCTGCGATCTGCCTTTCAGATGGTATCCTTCGTCTCTCCAAACTTCTTTGTGACGTGTACGTCACCGGCGGGCTTGACGGGCAAGTTCTTGCTAGCAATGTTCTTGGAAAGCCTCTCAACCGATCATCTAAACCGCACGGTACCTATCCCCCCAGGGGCGAGATCGCCAGATGGGCAATGCGCGCATGGGGTCCATACCTTCATCACGAGAGCATTCCCGTATCCCACAAAATGAAAGTCGCTGCGACTCTCATTCAGATTATGGGAGTTATCTCATTTCACAGGAAGAGAGGCGCCCTTCTAAGTGAGTTGGTTCAGCTCTCTATACCGCAGCTAGTACAAGCTCGTGTTGTGGGTGCAGCCGAATGGGGATTGCACCCAAATGCAGCTCTCGGCCTGATTTCACAGGTGGCCGATAATAGTCTCATGAACTTGATGGAATCGGTGGCTGATGTTTACGGAGCCAGACTGCCAGTTGATGATAGACCGTTGTTTGGTTGGTCAAGTCTTAGAGTGGAGGTTCTGAAAAGGTGTATTTCGTTCTGCGAAGCTTTGCCGCATCCGAACGGTATTGCTCACTTCACTTCCCTCCTCTTCGCTTTATCTGGCGACATATTACCTAAGGAGGAAGAAATCCGTTTAGCAGGGAATTTACCAAGAGCCGTTGCAAGTGGAAAGAAACGGGGTGTTAGTATAGAAGCTGATTACTGGGATATGTTTGTTGTCCAAGGCATGCAAGTAATTAGGTACCTTTCTTTGTCATGCTCGTACAGCTGATCTTTTACAGGCACAGCAATGCCGAGACCGTGCGTCAACAAACTTCGCCGAAAGGCCAGCAAGCGGAAAGTGGCCAAGCTCTGTTCATTTACAAACAGCAAGAACAAGCCACTGAATTGAATGAACAGGTCTGACGATACTCGAGATCCTATTGACCATCTAGTCAACTTTGCTTGTTCAAGACGAAGAAGTCGAAGTAAGCATCAAATTGAGAAATAATCATCATTTCGATCTAGAGATTACTTCTCTTACCCTTTTGTATCTTTCCTCCACTTTAAATGTAATGATTAGGACAAGTGGTGTTGAGATAGATATGTTACCTGTGTCGTTCATCCTCCCGGCACAGACCTTTCACGTCCATACTTTAGTCTTCGCGCCCCGCAAGCCTGGACAGCTCGACATACAAGGGTGTGTTATCAAAATTTCAACTTGCAAATCTCAAGAATTCTGGTTACTAGAGAATCGTGGTCGTAGGGAACGGGATATGTGGTACGATATGCGAGGCGGCGAATTCAAAATCAAGCAAATTGGGAGATATCCAGGTACAATGAACTTATCAGAGGATCTATTAGCCGATCAATTTTGGTCCAAACGAAGAATCTCCGCAACTGTTCTACCACCTCAACCGGTTCTGATATTGGAGGGCTGTCCCTTGGCAGACGCCGCTGTCATGCTTTTGGAGGGGGAAACGTTAGTTGCTTGCTTTATTGGAGCCTAATTGGTTAGAAGGCAATTCGATTTCGGCCTACGAAACCAGTCGAAGTCGACTGTAAACCACTTGAGCCTTACATTCTGTGATTCCACGATACCTGTACTAGAAGACGCCTTGGCTTCCGGCAACTTGGCTGAAGACGAGCGGGTTGAACTTGAGCACTTCTTATTTGATCGTCCTGCTTTTCTGTGGCTATCGGCTCCTCAGCCGCCGTACGTTATCTCGGCTGATCGGACTGCGAAAATCCAAATCCAGGTACATGGGAAGCGCGGTCTAACCAAGGGTACGGTATACATTTCCTATGGTAACGAGACCACGGCGAAATTTGGCCTTCATCAGCGCCGAATCGAATTTACCCTTGCCGTAACGGTAAATGCGTCGTTGGAGGTCATTACCTGTGACTTTATGCCTTATCAGTTTGACAATGGCCTTTCCAATTCAGAAGTCCAGAATCTACCTCATGCCGGCAAAGAATGTTTCCTCTTAGCGTTGGAAATGCGCAACGCTTGGACACAGGCGTTGACCCTCGAACTAAAGATTCTTGCTTGCGATGGTGACAGTCGAACAGAATCGCGGCCGTTTTTAGTAGGTCAAGCGCGGCGGATCGTGTTGGCTTTGCCTCGTCATCACCTGCCGTCAGATCGAACGAAGAATCCTCTCCCTGGAAGGAAAAAAGCGCAACAATTTGTTCTGCCGATGCCGAGCTCCCAGATTACTGCCCAGAGAGAGGCTTGGTGGTATCGTCAGTACATTCTTGAATCACTGAGTGGTACATGGCGCGAGTCTACTGGCGATCGGCGATCAGGATTTGTTGAGATGAGAGGGTTACGTTTAAGCGAACGGCACGTTAGAGTCATCCAGCGACAAGCGCTTGAAGCTTCCGTCGAGGTTACGCCTGTCCGTCCCTCCATTGCTTTGGATCCGTGTCATCACGTCAAAATTCATCTGCGAAATTGTCAAGGTGACCTCCCAAGTAATCGAACGACTAACATTCAGCCAGCGCTATCGATTGTTGCCTTAGATTCACTGTCGTGCCGGTTGACGATACCGACATGGTCCTTAAATCTGTGTGTGTTGATGGTCTGACGCATTCGCCAAGAATCACTGTTCCGCCTGGCGAGACAATATTGTGGACAACTGAGATTACGACATTTGGCCATGGGGAATTTGAGATTGCAGTGATCATTCAAGAATTATCGCGAAGGAAGGCCGCCGACTGCCGACGTTGGGTCGGTGGGCCCTGTCGGATATCATATCATAAAGATCCTAATTTATAAACGGAATGAACGGCTGGGGCCCCATCCCGTCAGTAATACTATACTAGTTGTACTTGGGCTAGCATGGTTATGGCAGTCTACTAATCATACAGTTGCTCGTCTTGGTTCGAATTAGAGATGATATTACTACTACTAGTAGTGGCAGTTGTTTGTACTAGTAGTACTACTAGTAGCAGGAACTTCAAGTTGAAAGACCCATCAGCCCAGTGCCTGGCTCAAATTTGAAGACGCGAGCCTAAACTTGAAGTAGTAGTACAGCCTGAATGCTCAGAGTAGCTAAGCCCTTGGTATCCGTACTACTACTACTAGTAGTACAAAGCGCACATCCACTACATGATTGCCAGTGGTAGTAGTAGGAGCTATTGTATGTTCTAGTCCTACTAGTAATACTACTAGTACTACTGGTACTAATTGCTTGTGTGGTACTAGTAATTGCTTGTGTGGTGTGCTTCATGCTTCAAGTTTGGTTCAGCCTGAGGTTGATTTCTACTACGGCTTGTGGGAATTATCTGACTCGGACTACTACACAGTAGTAGTACTTCAAGTGAGAACAGTACAACTTGTACACCTCAGGCTGTTGGTTTATCTCCACCAATGGCACTACAACTTGAATACATGGTCTCCACACTGGCAGATACTACTCTAAAACTACTACTAGTACTAGTAGTAGCTTTTAATGATGTAGTGCCACTGGCATCACAAACTTGGCTCAAAAGTACTACTACTAGTACTACTACTACATGGTGGAAACACAGCAAATCTTGGATTTATGTTGATACTGTTGATTTATAATGTCATCATGAAGATGTCCAACAGGATCTAGAAATTTTGGCTTTTCTGTCAGACTTGATGTTAAACTCGAAAAGATTGTCAAGGCTAATCTACTAGAGTTCAACTTCAAGTTGTACTAAGTTGTAGTCAGCCTATAATAGCTGAACCACTGGCACACTCTTCTGGGCATTGAGGTTGCTGTGGATATGATAGACTACTACACTGCCTTTCAAGTTTAACTTGAAATTATCTGCCAGTGAACTCACTGGCATCCTACTGAGTTTCTCTGGAATGGCCAAGATTTTATATATAGTACTAATAGCGAAACCATGCTATTTCCTGGACATGTTTTGCCATGTCCACACCATGTCCACATAAATGTTTGCTGTGGACATGTTGTGTACATGATGTGGACATGGCAAAACATGTCCAGGAAATAGCATGGTTTCGCTATTAGTAGTAGTACTAATCAGTAACTATAATATTACTACCACTGGCACTTGAACTGAAGTCTCTTGATCACTGGCAGTCTTGCTGTTCAAGTTATTTCAAGTTTATTCAAGTTCAAGTTCAAGTCAACAAGATAGTTCACTTTTGACATTACTAGTACTGCTAGTAGTACTGCTACTAGCACATACAAAAATCTGCAAACCATAGCTCTTGAGCTTTGTCTCACGTCAGTGTTACGTGGCGAGTCAACTAGAATTAGTTAGGTTTAGGGTTCAGAGTTATTTAGAGTAGATCTCTTCACTTCATAGGAAAGCATCGTCATACCATACAACTTTCGCTCACGTTCCGTGACATTTGGTAGCGAGAAATTCAGTTTCTCACTTGCCAACCTCCATTCTTGAGGTACCAACTCCTGACCACTTCATCAGAGAGTAACAAAACCAGTGCCAGTGGGAACCGATCCGTGGACCTCTGTGTTGAGCACACTGGCCCCAGGAGAGCTAGAGCGTTTATACCACCATCTGCATCTACTACACCGTGAATTCTCACCGGACGTCAACCAAGAGAATTCTACCGACCTGCCGAGCCCTCCTGTGAGTCCTAGTACCATGTCGGGACACCAACGGACCGACTCTGCCGAGATCCGGGACAGAGAGTCTCGCCAGAGTTCTCCGACCCTCCCTCGTGGTCAACCATCCGCAACGACAACGACATCGAGCGAAGACCGGTTGAGTGTCGTCTACCGCGCGATTATCGAAGACCCTGAACTTGTCAACAAGCTTGCAGATGCC
>Ga0182024_10024562_pt1 | contig 10698 bp, 6 predicted proteins | sample P32metaG_FD_120480 | JGI IMG/M metagenome (GOLD analysis project Ga0182024, IMG submission 120480) | Permafrost microbial communities from Stordalen Mire, Sweden - P3-2 metaG (Illumina Assembly) | ecosystem: Environmental > Terrestrial > Soil > Wetlands > Permafrost | place: Sweden: Stordalen...
CGCAGGCCCTGAAAGACAGTTGCCGCGAGTACGACTATGTCGCCCGCATGGGCGGAGATGAATTTGTGGTGATCGCTCCAGGGCTTCCTGCTGACGCAGCCACCAAGAAGATAGAGCAGATTCGACCCTTGGCGCGTCAGGCTGGATTTGATGTTTGCGGAGAAGACATTCTCTCGCTAAGTGTGGGAGTCGCGGTGTCTCCGGTTGATGGCAATGACGCCGAACAGTTGCTCACTGAAGCGGACCGCCGCATGTATCTGGAGAAGCAAAAACAACCCACAACGAAGGATCAGCGGCTGCACACGCGGATGAAATGCCGGCTCACGGTCGAGTTGCATCCCCAGGGAAGTGCAGCACCCATCTTTGGCAATCTGATCGACATCAGCTTGGGCGGCTGCTACGTGGAAACCGCAGCCATCCTCACTCCGAGCTCTAACGTCAAAGTAGTTTTTTCCATGGACAAGGTTGATTTGAGCGCGGAAGGCAGCGTCGCCAGAATGCATCCGGGATCGGGAATTGCGATTCAGTTCAAGGAAATGAGTCGCGACTCGCGCGAACAAATGTACCGCATCCTGGAATTCGTTCAGAGCACGACCACCATGTACAACGACCGCTACCTGCAGAATCTTTTCAACCGCTGATGGTTGAACGGGTGAGAATTAAGAGGCGATTGTTTCCACTCCCGCACCTTGCGGCTTGAAGCCCGCGTTCGCCGCCCGTACACTTAAGAGATGCACGCCCACGTCCACGGCGCGGGTAGTCCCAAGCGAGTGCTCAAGATCTCGCTGGCGGTGACTCTCGCATACATTGTGCTGCTGGTGGTGGCCGGCATTCGCGCCCATTCGCTGGCACTCCTGTCAGAAGCGGGACACAATCTTTCCGACTTTTTAGCGCTGCTGCTGTCGCTGGTTGCGGTCTATTTGCAGTCGCGTCCAGCTAGCTCGACCAAGACTTATGGGTACCATCGCGCCGGAGTTCTGGCCGCGCTGGTCAATGCAGTCTCGCTGGTCGCGGTTTCGTTCTTTATCTTTTACGAGGCATTCCGCCGCTTGCAGCATCCCGAGCACGTGCAAGCCGCCATCATGATGTGGGTGGCGGCCGCAGGCGTCGTGATGAACGGGGTGATCGCCCTACTGCTTTACCGCTCCGGAGGCGACGTCAATATCCGTAGCGCACTGCTGCATGAAGTGGGCGACACGCTCTCTACTGCCACCGTGATTGCCGGAGGCTGGGCAATTCTGATCACCGGCAATTCCTGGATTGACTCGGCGCTGTCATGCGGAATCGGCGCTCTGATTCTCTGGTCAGGCTTCGGCATCGTACGTGAGACGCTGAATATTTTGCTCGAAGGCACGCCCCGCGGAGTGCAGCTCGAATCGGTCGAAATCGCCATCCGCTCCATCGACGGCGTCAACGACGTGCACGATCTCCATTGCTGGAGTATCGGCTCGGAGACTCACGCACTCTCCTACCACATCTCAATCGCAGATATTCCACCCTCAATCAGCGAGCGCATCCTGCGCGACGTGAAAGACCGCCTGCACCACAGTTTCCACATCGACCATACGACGATCCAGTTCGAGCACGTGGAGTGCGAAGTGGCGCATGGCTGCGTGATTCCGGTGGGGGAAAGCGAAGAGCATCACCACCACAGTCACTGAGCTACCTCTGACGCTCGGTTACGGCCATTCTTGGGCACCGTGAAGAAGTCGAACTATCTCCACTGCGTCTTCGCGGATACGATAGATCGCAAGATACGGTAACCCGGTAAACATAAGCTCGCGTGTGTCGGGTTTTCGACCGGTTCTTCCGTGCTCTCGGAACTTTGCCAGCATATCCATCTGCTGGTAAATCGATAGAAAGGGCAACACGGCATGCAGCGGCGCCGCTAGTATGTTTTTCTATGTAATCGCAGATGTGCGTGAAATCGCGAACCGCAGAGTCCGTGCAGCGGATTCGCATGAGCCAGGATACCGCTCGTCGATCATTTGGGCCTGAGGTCAGAATGCTCCATGAACTCGCCCGCGGGCGGCGGCAGCAAGTCCTTTTTCCACCTCGGGCAGAAACCATTCGTCATAGTTCACCGGGCGCTCAACGGCTTCCACCACAAGGACTTCGCTGGCGCGGCCTGGGTGTGCGGCCGAGCGGATTTAGTTAGCTTTGCCAGCAAATCGGGATTAAGAGGCACGTCCATATTTCCTGGGCTGGCAGGGCGGACCGACGCAACGGTTCATCTCCGTAGGCCTAAGCTGTTCAGGCCTGCCCGTCGGATTCACTGCTCCTGGGTTTCGTAGATCTCCCGCACCCGTTCAATCGTATCTGCCTCCTCCGCCGTCTTATCTGGCCTCAGCCGCACGATCCGCGGGAAGCGCAGGGCGTAGCCGCTATCGTGACGATCGGACCGCATCATGTTGTTGAAAGCCACTTCCAGCACGATCTTCGGTTCGACCGTGCGCCGAAAGCCCTGATCTTCAATAGTGTGTTCGAGAAACCACTTCGTCATCGCAGCTATCTCGACGTCGGTCAATCCGGAATATGCTTTGCCGATATTCACCAGCCGGTCTTTGTTCGTATCCCACACGGCAAAGGTGTAGTCGCTCAGCACGGCTATCCGCTTGCCGTGTCCGTACTCGACGGCGGTCACGACGACGTCGAGCGTAGCCAGTTCGCGCTTCATCTTCAGCCACGACTTCCCGCGTTTGCCGGGAGCATAAGGTGAGGCAAGGTCCTTGATCATTAATCCTTCGTTGCCCCGAGCCCGCGCAGCCACAAAAAGGTCTTCCAGTTCCGCAGGTGCACCCACGAGAAAAACCGGAGCGCGAATGATACTGGCTGCCGAAATTTCTTCCTCGTCGTCGAACGTCAACTTACCTTGTGTTCCGATTTTCCTCTGTGCCTCTGTGACTCTGCGGTGCATGACTTTTCTTCCTCCAGCCAGCAGCGCATCCAGAATCAGCGCCCGCTCCCGCAACGGACGATGAATGAGTAACTCACCGCCCACGTATAAAACATCGAACACGAGGTATGCGACAGGAATTTCCCGCAACATTTTCTCATTCACTTTCTTTCGCCCCAGCCGCTGCTGCAAAACCGAGAAAGGACGTGCCCGGCCGAGTTCCACAGCTTTGATCTCTCCTGCCTCCGAGGGCAATCCGTCCACCACTTCCTGGGTCTGGGCAAGGTTTTGTGGATATTCCCAAGCCACGATCTCGCCATCGAGAACCGCATCCTGCGGCAATCCCAAAAGCGCCCTGGGCAACTCCGGAAATGACGCGGTGATCTCGTCGCGGGTGCGCGAGAAAAACTTTACCTCGGCCTCCGAAACATGCGCCTGCGCGCGGATGCCATCATATTTATCTTCAACAGCGGCCTCAGCGAAGTAACTCAGTCCCTCCTCGGGCGACTCGATCGGACTGGCCAGCATGAATCCCAGAGGATGAAACAACCGCATCTTTGCTTCCGCAAGCTGACGGGTGACCGCCGACCTCAGCGTCTCTCCAATGTCGCCGAGTAACATGTTGGCTCGCTGCACCTCCGCGAAGGTGGCATCGTAAGCCTTCGCTATTGCCGCCTCGACCAGACTTTCTTTCAGTCCAATCCGCAGATCGCCGGTCATAATTTTTGCGATGTATTTGGCTTCGAGCGGTCGGGCTCGCTCGAGCAGATCCCGAACCAGCGCGGCCTTCGCTGCAGATCCGCGAGCCGCTGCGACCTGCCGGAACGCATCATCAACCTCCAGAATTGTCAGCCCTTGTCCAGAGCGCTCCGCCAGCATTTCTCCGGCAACCGCACCCAGATCCCCATACTTGCGGTAGGCCGCCGTGAGCGCTGCTTCGTCCCTTCCGGAAAGCTCTGCGACCACGCGCCACAAGATGGAGCCGCCGATCTGCAATGTCGTCTCCTCCCACGCCGCGAATGCGCTGCCCGAAAGAAACACTGCCGACACGGCGGACTCGTCGATGGTGCGGGATTTCAGGTATTCAGCCACAATGGCCGTCTTCTGCAACTTCTTGGTGGTGGCTGCGATCGCATCGCAAGTCTGCGCGAATCTGAGCATGTCATCCCAGAGAATAGACGAAAGAGGGTCCCGCGCAGTGGCATTTGCCGCCTGTGGTAACCTAGTGATTGGCGCTTTCTGGCGTCTGGGGCATCTAATTACCGTGCGTTCCTTGCGAAATCTAGTGCGTTTCCTGGTGGCGGTGCAGCTTCTACCCGCCCTGGAAAGTGGCGAAGAAACTTTGGTCGGCGGACAAGCTGTGCTGGAGGGCGTGATGATGCGTTCTCCGCACGCCTGGGCAATCGCTTGCCGCAAACCTTCGGGCGAAGTGGTTACCCTGAGCCAACCGCTGAAGCGCCCCTCGGAGAAACACAAGTGGATGGCTTGGCCGATTGTGCGCGGAGTGATGACGTTAGGTTATGCCATGTCGCTAGGCTACCGCGCCCTACGCTTCTCGGCCAATGTAGCCATCGAAGATGTGATGCAAAATCAAATACATGTGGAGACAGCCGCTTCGGCTGTCTCGCCCCAGCGAAGCGAGGCGGAGCCTATCACGGCGGTACCTTTTCGGTCGCAGACCCGGGAAAAAGCAGCCTCTATCAGCGGATGGCTGGCCACGGGCAATATCATCCTCTCCCTGGCGTTCTTCATCTTCATGTACAAATATTTGCCGCTGCTGGCGGCCACGGAACTCAAGAAGGCCAATCCCGCTCTCGGTGGGCAGATCGCGTTCAACCTCGTCGATGGCGCCGTGCGCTTGATTTTATTCCTGCTATTCATCTGGGGAGTTTCACTGTTCCCGGACATTCGACGGGTGTACCAATATCACGGCGCCGAGCACAAAACTGTATTCGCCTTCGAGAATGGCGATCCGCTCGATACTGCCGCAGTGCAGAAGTACTCGACCTTCCATCCCCGCTGCGGCACCAGCTTTCTGATGACCGTGATGCTGATCTCGATCGGCTTTTACATGTTGATTCCCTTCACGACGTTCTGGGCGCGCTTCGCGTCGCGCATCGTGCTGCTGCCGGTAATAGCCGGCGTCTCGTATGAAATCATTCGCTTCGCCGCAAAGCATCGCGGTTCTCTCTTTGCGCTGATGACCGCTCCCGGCTTGTGGCTGCAGCGCATCACAACGCAGCCTGCGTCTGACGAGCAGGCGCAGTGCGCGATTGTCGCTCTCGATGGTGCCATGGCTCTGGAAAAAGAAAACGGTGGCGAACTGGTAATCGCCTAGCGGCGCCGCCGCGAATATTTCCTCTCCGCATCCCTCATCTACAATGCGTACAGACGGAGGCGGCTGCGTCTAACCGTTCACCGGGTCCAGCAAGGGCGAGATCTAGCAAGCTTCCATCTTAAGAAAGCGTCCCATGTTTGAACGTCTTGACCAAATCGAAGCCCGATACGAAGAACTGACCAGCGCTTTGGCCTCGCCGGATATCGTTAACGATTCGGCGAAGTATCAGAAGACCGCCAAGGCGCACAGTGAAATCGCGCCCACCGTCGATAAGTATCGCGAATATAAGGACCTCATCCGAGGAATAGCGGAGAGTAAAGCGATGCTCGCCGAAGAAAAAGATCCCGAGATGCGCACCTACGCTCAGGAAGAACTTAGCAAACTCGAGCCGCGAGTCAGTGCCATCGAAGAAGACTTGAAAGTCCTGTTGCTGCCCAAAGATCCCAACGACGAGAAAAATATCATCCTGGAAATTCGAGCCGGCACGGGCGGAGATGAAGCCACGCTCTTCGCCGCGGAAATCTTCCGAATGTACACCCGCTTCGCCGAAATGCAGCGCTGGAAGGTTGAAATCCTCTCTTCCTCAGAATCCTCGGCCGGAGGATTGAAGGAAGTCATCGCCATCATTGAAGGCCATCGGGTTTTTTCTCAGCTGAAATATGAAAGCGGTGTACACCGCGTTCAGCGCGTTCCCGCCACCGAGCAGCAGGGTCGCGTCCATACTTCGGCCGTCACAGTCGCCGTGCTGCCCGAGGCCGAGGATGTGGACATCAAGATCGAAGCCAAAGACCTGCGCATCGACACCTTCTGCTCCTCCGGTCCAGGCGGGCAGTCGGTGAATACGACTTATTCCGCGGTGCGCATCACGCACATTCCGACGAATACGGTGGTGAGCTGCCAGGATGAGAAGTCACAAATTAAGAACCGCGAGAAGGGGATGCGTGTGTTGCGCTCGCGGCTTTACGAAATCGAAATGGAAAAGCAGCAACAGGCGTTGGCCAAAGAGCGCAAGGCAATGGTTGGTTCCGGCGACCGCAGCGAGAAGATCCGCACATATAATTTTCCGCAGAACCGTCTTACCGACCATCGCATCGGATTCACCATCCACCAGTTGGAATCTGTGATGGATGGCAAACTGCAACCGCTCATCGAAGCGCTCACTACACATTATCAGGCAGAGAAATTAAAACAGGAAACCGGCAGCGTCGTATGAGGGCGGCGGGTTCGTGACGCCTGCGCCGTGCCTCACTGAACAGGCGTTAAGCGAGCAACCCGAATAGACTTACTCCGCAACTAAACTGCACTATGTCAAACGGAAGATCTCATTCTCTTGCCGCACTGGCCGGCTTCGGTCTCGCCACCGCCGGCGCCGCTTGGTACGGGTCCCGCCATAGCCGTCAGGCAAGTCGCGACAGGTCGCACAGCCATCTCAAGAAACCTAGTTTCACTCCGCCCGATGAAGTTTTGCCTATCGTGTGGACGTCGCTCTACGCGATGATCGCGTGGTCAGGATGGCGGATATGGAGCGCTGCACCGTCGCGCGAACGCAAACACGCGCTACGACTGTGGATTTCGCAACTCAGCGCCAGCGCAAAATGGTCGAAACCGTTTTTTGGCGAACATCGCCCGACACTCGCGCTTGTGGACGCGATTGCCCTTGAGGGAATGATCTTTGCCTACATTAAGGCAGCCCGGAAAGTCGATCGCGCCGCCGCGAATGCGTTCATTCCATACGCCGCATGGGTCGCATTCGCCGCAGTGCTCGATTCGGAGATCGCCCGGCTTAATCCGCGTGAGGCGTAACCAGTCCGACTCGAGAAGAAATATTTCGCACTTATTCGAATTCCCTCCTTTTTCCCTTCCGCATGCTCTGTGATGAAATGGATTTGTGCAACTAAAACAAGCCCTCAGTGAGGCAGTCACGCTCCTTACTGCGAACAACGTTCCTTCTCCCCGCATGAATGCGGAGCTCTTGCTGAGGTTTACTCTTGGCTGCGACCGTGCTTACCTGTACGCCCACCCGGAACGCAATCTGACTGCCGACGAAAGAGCTCGGTATGAAGCGGCGCTGTCTGAGCGAGCCGGTGGCGTACCCGCGCAATACATCACCGGGCATCAGGAATTCTGGGGTATGGATCTGATCGTCACGCCGGCCGTTCTGATCCCCCGTCCCGAAACCGAGCACGTAATCGAAACTGTCCTGGAACTCGCCAAAGCGCAGAAGTCAGAAGGGCAAGAGTGTCCACCCCATACCGTGCGCATCGTTGATGTTGGAACGGGCTCCGGCTGCATCGCACTGGCGCTCGCCCACGAATTGCCGCACGCCGAAATCCGCGCGGTGGACGTCTCCGGCGCGGCTCTCGAGATCGCGCGGGTCAATGCCGCGCGGCATCAACTCGAAAAACGAATTCACTTTCAGGAAGCGGACCTGCTCGCAGAATGTGAGGATAATTTCTTCGACTTCATTGTCTCCAACCCACCCTACGTCGGAGAATCTGAGGAAGATGAAGTCCAACTCGAGGTCCGCAAGTTTGAGCCGCGGGGCGCCGTCTTCGCGGGCCCCAGCGGATTAGAGACTATCGCCCGGCTGATCCCGCAAGCGCACGCAGCATTGCGCAGCCGGGGATGGCTGGTAACGGAGATCAGCGGGACGACAGTAAAAGGCGCCAAGAAGCTATTGAGTGGATGGGGGGGGATGCGAATCGTCAATGATCTTCAAGGCATTCCACGGGTTATCGCAGCGCGAAAAATCTCTGTGGAAGCGTTTCTCTAGCGCGGCACGCTGGCGGGCTGAATCTCTTCCACGTCCACAATGTTGGTTGGGTACTTGCCGGTGTAGCAAGCGGAGCAATACGATGTTTTCTCGCCCTCGCCGCACGCTTTCTTCAGTCCCTCCAGTGAGAGGTAGGCGAGCGAATCGACGCGAATGTAGTCACGAATCTCGCCGATGGATTTATTGGCGGCGATGAGTTGATCTTTTGAAGGCGTGTCGACGCCATAGTAGCAGGGCGAAATCGTCGGAGGACAGGAAATCCGCATATGAACTTCTTTCGCTCCTGCGCTCCGGATCATGCGGACGATTTTCCGGCTGGTGGTGCCGCGCACGATCGAATCGTCGATCAATACCACGCGCTTGCCTTCCAAAAGGGATTGCACTGGGTTCAGCTTGAGCTTGACGCCAAAGTCCCGCACGCTCTGGCTCGGTTCGATAAATGTGCGTCCCACGTAGTGATTGCGGATTAACCCGAAGCGGAATGGGATGCCGCTCTCCGCGGCGTAGCCCACGGCGGCGGTGACGCCCGAATCCGGTACGGGAACCACGAGATCGGCATCCACCGGGGCTTCGCGCGCCAACTGTCTTCCCATCTCTTCGCGGCTGGTCTGCACGGGGCGGCCAAACACCCTGCTATCGGGCCGCGAAAAATAGACGTGCTCAAAAATACAGCTCGACTGTGGGGCGGCGGTGGAATAAAAACGCGAGGTGATTCCTTCGGGGCCAACCACGATCAATTCTCCGGGCTTAACGTCGCGCTCGTAAGTGGCCCCGATAAGATCGAAGGCGCAAGTCTCCGATGCGAAAACGATGGTGTCGCGTTTCTGGCCCTCGAGCGCCGCGATGCGACCCATGGCCAGAGGCCGGAAGCCGCGCGGATCGCGCGCCGCGATGATGCGATCAGGACTCATGACCACCAGCGAAAACGCGCCCTCGACGCGCCGCAACGCGTCCGCTATCGCTTCGGGTAGAGTATGCTCGCGCGATAGTGCGATCAGGTGGACGATCACTTCGGTATCGCTATTGGTTTGAAAAATCGAACCCTGGCGTTCCAAGCGGCCGCGCACTTCGGCGGCGTTCACCAGATTCCCGTTATGCGCTACTCCAATCGAACCTTTATTCGATTGCACCAGAATCGGTTGCGCGTTGAGCAGAGCCGAATCGCCGGCGGTCGAATAACGCGTGTGACCGATGGCCAGCGTGCCCCGGATTTTCGAGAGAACATCCTCAGTGAAGATGTCGGCGACCAGGCCCATTGCTTTGTGAACGCGCGAGGTGAGACCGTCGGAGGTGACAATCCCGGCGGACTCCTGCCCGCGATGCTGGAGAGCATGCAGTCCCAGGTAAGCGAGTTTCTCCGCTTCAGGGTGAGCGAAGATCGCCACTACCCCGCACTCGTCGTGGAATTTATCGAGGGACATTCAGCTCCTTAAACTCCCGGCTCTTAGCTCTCCGACTTTAGCTCTTAGCTCAATTCCACTTTTAACTATCAAACTTCCAATCGAACGATCCAAATTCAACTGCAATTTAATCCGCCGCGAGGAGTTGGGGCTCCGCGCGAAGCGCGATTTCCAAAGCGCTCTCGTAAACAGCAACTAATTCAGAAACCGGAGCGGACAAAACCAGTCTTCCGTCGAGCCAGATCTCGAGTCGCTCCGGAATTGTCGCACCCAGGACGTCGGCGGCAATTCCATGTTCCTCCGCGACCTGTTTGATTCGCGAAACCTTAACCGGGTCGCAAGAGAGCACGATGCGGCTCGCATCTTCTCCAAACAGCACAAACTCGGCGGGAAGTCCGTTGGAAGGAAGTTCCACTCGAGCACCTATGCCTTTCGCGAATGCTTTCTCCGACAGCGCGACTGCCAATCCGCCATCCGAGCAGTCATGGACAGAATCCAGCAAACCTTGCTGGATCATTTCGATCACCGCTTTCTGCAGCGCGGCTTCTTTCTCCAAATAAAGTTCGGGGGGATATCCCCACAGCGCGCCCAGAATTTCTTTGGCATATTCCGACGATCCAAACTCACTCTGCACATCGGTGATATCGGCTGCTTCGCCCGCCCGCAATAGCACAATGGTGCGGCCAGTGGCGGCGAAATGCATCTTCGCGGTCTTGTGTACGTCGTCGAGAATCCCCACCACTCCGAGTACGGGAGTGGGATAAATGCCTTCGCCCAGCGTCTCATTGTAGAAGCTGACGTTGCCACCGGTGATTGGGATCTCAAGCTCCTCGCAGGCTTTGGTTATGCCATCGATGGTTTGCGAAAACTGCCACATGATATGCGGCTTTTCCGGATTGCCGAAGTTCAGGCAATTGGTTGCGCCCACGGGAGTCGCGCCAGAACACGCAACTTTGCGGGCAGCTTCCGCGACAGCGTGCATAGCACCCAGCCGCGGATCGAGATAACACCAGCGTCCGTTGCCATCGAGCGCCATCGCCAGGCCGCGTTGAGAACCCTTGATACGAATCACGCCCCCGTCGCCTGCTCCCGGCGCTTCAACCGTGTTGGTCTGAACCATGTGATCGTATTGCTGCCACACCCAACGCTTGCCGCAAATGTTGGGGCTGCCTAGAAGCTGCTTCAGACCTGACGTGAAATCGCCGCCCGCGTCGAGCTTAATGTACTCCGGCATTTCGCGCGGCACGGGGGGCTCCCAGCGCGCGAGCGGACGCTTATATACCGGCGCATC
>Ga0182024_10024563_pt1 | contig 10697 bp, 7 predicted proteins | sample P32metaG_FD_120480 | JGI IMG/M metagenome (GOLD analysis project Ga0182024, IMG submission 120480) | Permafrost microbial communities from Stordalen Mire, Sweden - P3-2 metaG (Illumina Assembly) | ecosystem: Environmental > Terrestrial > Soil > Wetlands > Permafrost | place: Sweden: Stordalen...
CGATGAAACCGAGATCGCGGATCTGCGGGGTGTCGATGCGCGGATAATAGACTTCGTTGATGATGCCGAAGCCGAGCGTGAACCAGACGCGCGACGGGCCGAGCGCGCAGCCGACGACGTCCTAGGCGCTGCTGGTCCAGGTCGGCGCAATGCCCGGGGCGCCGGGCGCCTGGCCCGCCGGTTCACCGCTCAGTTCAGCCATGCGAAACTAATGTCCTCGCTCCAGGGCCGCGCGATCCCAGTTCGCCAGATCGGCCGCGGCCGCATAGGTCTCCTGCAAAAATCCGAGCAGGCGCGCATCGGGATCGCCGGCCTGCCGCACCGCGTCATACGGCAGGATGAACTGGCCGACGGTCTTGTCGTAAAACGCTTCGGGCGTTTGCAGCGGCGTCGCGCCATAGCCGGCCGGCTCCGGATAGGCATAGACGTAGAACGCGGCGCGGCCATAGCCGCCGTTGCCGGGCCAGAACCCGCAGCTCGAGACCTCGTGCGAATAGGCTTCCGCCATCACCCAGCTCGCCACGTTGGGCGTCGTGCCCTTCGGCGGCGGCGCGGTGCGGCCGGAAAAACGCGTCACCGCCAGATCGAAGCTGCCCCAGAAGAAATGCACCGGGCTCGCCTTGCCGACGAAGCGGGAACGAAAGTCGTTCATCACCCGCGCCGACTGCAGCAACGCCTGATGGAAGCGCTCGACGTAGTCGCGATCGTATTGGGCATGGGCGCGGTCGGCCTCGAACGGCACGGCGTTCTCGATCTCGCTCGGCATGGTCCAGATCTGCACCTCGATGCCGAGGCGATGCAGCCGCGCCATGAACGCGGCGTAGAAGTCGGCAACCGTCATCGGCCGCAGCGCGAAGCTTTCGCTACGGCCGTCGCTCGCCGTGATGCGAAGCTCATGATCGACGAAATCGAACACGATGTCGAACGGGTGCCGGTCATAACAGTTCGCCGGCGCGACCAGGCCGCGCGCGCTGACCAGGAACGTGACGTTCCACCAATGATTGATGAGCGGGGTGAGCGCCAGGCGGGTCTTGCCCGCGACCTGCGTCCAGCGATGCAGCGTCTCGCAGGTGTCGCTCCAGGCCGCGAGCGGCAGGTCCGGCCATGGCGGCTTTTCGTTCATCCGCTCAGCCTTTCATCAGGTGCCCGAACTTCGCCGTGGCAATGCGCCGCTCGTCCGGCGACGGCATGTTGACCGCCGGAAACTTGTCGCGCCAGTGCCACGGCCGGCAGGCGTCGATCACGGCGCGGCTGTTGGTGAAATCGCCGGCCGCTTTGCGCTCCGGCTCGATGCGCGGGTCGAGCGGCGTCGACCAGGCGCCGCGGATGACGTCGATCGAGGTCGCCGGATCCGAGCGCGTGATCAGCGCCCAGATCACCTCCTCCAAATTCGACACGTCGATATCGTCGTCGACGACGATGACATAGCGCCCGCAATAGGCCCCGACATGACACTGCGCGGCGATGTGGCCGGCCTGCTTGGCATGACCCGGATAGCGCTGCGTCACCGCGACGGCGAGGAACAGCCGCGCATTGCCGACCTCGTGCGCCCACGCCGCGGCGATGCCGGGCACGCCGGCCTTGGCGATATTCTCGCGCAATAGCGCCGAGCGCACGATGGCGCGATAGCGGCAGATTTCGTCGGGCGGCCGCTGCGGCACGCAGCCGAGCAGGATCGGCGCGTCGCGATGATAGATCGCCTTGATGTCGATGACCGGCTCGGGCCGGTTGTCGCTGGCGTAATAGCCGGTCCATTCGCCGAACGGCCCCTCCGGCCGCACATTGTCCGGCTCGACAAAGCCCTCGATGGCGATCTCGGCATTGGCGGGGATCGGCAGGCCGGTGACCGGCCCCCGGATGACCTCGACCGGCTGCCCGCGCATGCCGCCGATGATATCGAGTTCGCACACCCCGGCCGGCACCTCGCTCGATCCCATCAGGAAGCTCATCGGATCGCCGCCGGCGATGATGACGACCGGCATGCGCTCGCCGCGCGCGGCGTATTTGTCGCGCATCACCCGGCCGTGCTTGCCGGGCGAGATGTAGAAGCCCAGCGATTTGCGATCGTGGATCATGACCCGATAGGTGCCGCAATTGATCCAGCCGTCGTCCGGGTCGCGCATGATGTTATAGCAGCCGGTGCCGATGTAGCGGCCGCCGTCCTGCGGATGCCATTGCGGCGCCGGGAACTGGGTGACGTCGATCGCCGCGCCGGTCATGACGTTCGCCATCACCGGACCGGACTCGACGTATCGGGGCGCGATGCGCTTGTGCATGCCGGCGTGATTGACGCGGAAGCTTTCGCTCAGCTCGAGCTTGTTGAGCTCGGTGGAGAACCCGAGCGTCATCGCCTTGCGCTTGCCGGCGAAGAAGTTGACCAGAAGCCGGCTGCCGGCAAGCGTGCCCGGCACGTTGTCGAACAAAAAACACGGCGCGTCGTCGGCATGCGCCGACATTTCCGCCACCATGCCGATGTCCGCCTGATAGGAAAGTCCGCTGACCTCCGTCACCTCGCCGAGTTTTTTCGCCTCTTCGAGCCATTGCCGCAGATCGTGATACGGCAGAAACGGCGCGGCGTTCGAGCCGGGCTGCGGCGTCGCCGCGTCGCCCATTTCGGTCGCCATCGGATCGGGCATCACGATCTGTTCCGCCATCGGCCGGCCCCTTGACTTGTGTTGCGTGCGCGCGAAATGCTTATATTGCTAAGGAATTAGCCTGGGACCATCCTACCATGCAGGCCGACGCCGGCTCAAACCTGCTGCAGACCTGGATCGCGCGCGCCGCCGCCGCGGCGCCCGACAAGGCCTGGGTGGTATCGGCCGACGACGGCCGCAGAGTCAGCTACGGCGCCCTGCGCGAGGCCTGCGGGCGCTTTGCCGCGCTGTTGCGCGGGCGCGGCATCGGGCCCAACGACCGCGTCGCGCTGCTTGCCAACAATTCGATCGAGCAGTTGCTGGCCTATTTCGGCGTGATGGCCGCCGGCGCCACGGTCTGCACCATTCACATCGAGATGAATCGCAATCAGCTCGGCAATATTTTCGCGCGGCTCAAACCGAAGCTCATTCTCTACCAGGACGGCCTGCAGCTCGACGATCTGCTGGCCGCAACCGCGGTGCCGCAGCTGCGGCTCGGCCGCTTCGATAAGCCGGAGCCCGACACGCTGTTCGCCGCGCTGTCGCGCTGTGCGCCAGGCGAGCCGCCCCCACCCAACCCTCCCCCGCTTGCGGGGCAGGAAATATCAACAAACCCTCCCCCGCTTGCGGGGGAGGAAATATCGACAAACCCTCCCCCGCCTGCGGGGGAGGCCACGGTGGGGGCCGGCCCCGACGACGACGCGGTGATCCTGTTCACCTCCGGCACCAGCGCCCAGCCCAAGGGCGTGGTGCTGAATTTCCGCGAATACCTTGCCAACATCGATCCGCTGGCGGACGGCTTCGCCATCACGGCGGACGACCGCCTGTATGACTTCCGTCCGTTCAGCTGGGCCTCGGCGCAGCTCCTTGGCGCGCTCGCCGTGGTCAATCGCGGCGCCACCCTGGTGCTGGCGGAAAAGTTCTCGGCCAGCCGGTTCTTCCATCATCTGCGCGATCACGACGTGACCGTTGCGGCCGGCAATCCGACGGTGATCAACATCCTCCTTAATGGCGACGGCACCGCGCATCGCGACAACCTGCCGAAGCTGCGCTTTCTCACCTCGAGCTCGGCGCCGCTGCTGCTCGCGGAATGGAAACGCTTCGAGCAGAAATTCGGCATTCCGATCGCGCAGGGCTGCGGCGCCAGCGAAGTGAGCTGGATCGCCGCCGTGCCGGGCGAAGCGCGCCGGCTTGGCACCGTCGGCCGGCCGTTCGCCTACCACGACGTCGCCATCGTCGACGCCGCCGGCGCGCGCCTGCCGCCCGGCGAAATCGGCTATGTCGAGCTCGGCGGCTGGCCCGACCATCCGTTCCGCTATCTGGGCGACGACGGCGAAACCAAAATCCACTGTCGCGGCCGCATCCGCACCGGCGATCTCGGCTGCCTCGACGCCGACGGCTTCCTGATGCTCACCGGCCGCGACAAGGAACAGATCATCCGCGGCGGCGCCAAGATCTCGCCGGTCGAGATCGACACCGCCCTGATGCAACACGCTGACCTGATCGAGGCCGCCACCGTCGGCGTGCCGGACCCGGTCTACGGCGAGGAAGTGGTGAGCTACGTGGTCACCCGGCCGGGCGCCACCATCGATGCCGACGACCTGTTGCGCTACTGCCGCAGCGTGCTGCCGGCCTTCAAGGCGCCGAAGCGCATCGTGATCTCTGACGCGCTGCCGAAGACCGAGCGCGGCAAGCTCGACAGGAAGGCGCTGGCGGCGCGGTGGAAGAGCAGCCCGGGTTGAGCGAAGGTCCGGGCTACGCTTGCTGCCGCGAAATATTAACGAAGAGGACTCGATGAAAGGCTTGGCGAAGGCAATATATTCTTGGTAACAGGTCGTCATGACACCCCACGAGTTCATCGAAAAATGGAAGCCGGTGGCGCTAACCGAGCGCGCCGCAGCGCACTCTCATTTCCGCGATCTTTGCGAACTGCTCGGTCATGAAGACCCTATCAAGGCCGATCCCACAGGCGAATGGTTTACCTTTGAAAAAGGCGTGACCAAAACCGGCGGCGGCGAAGGCTTCGCAGATGTTTGGAAGCGCAATCACTTTGCTTGGGAATACAAAAAGAAGAAACGTGATCTAAATGTCGCGCTCGACCAGTTGGTCCGTTATGCCGCGGCGCTAGAAAATCCGCCCCTCCAAGTTGCCTGCGATACCGATCGTTTTGTAATTCGCACTGCTTGGACAAATGCTGTCCCTAAAATCTATGATCTTGCGCTTGAAGACCTGGCCGATCCAAAAAAGCTCGACATTCTTCACTCTGTATTTTTCGATCCTGAAAAGCTTAAGCCGGCACAAACTCGCACAGCCGTCACAAAGGATGCGGCCGACAAATTCTCGACAATAGCGTTACGTCTCCAAGGACGTGGAACGCCAGAAGCAATTGCCCATTTTGTCAATCAATTAGTGTTCTGCTTTTTCGCCAGCAGCATCAAATTGCTCCCGGAAAGCTTCCTTTTAAAGCTGCTGAAACGCTCCGGCCAGAAGCCGGAACGTGCCCAGGAATATTTTAATCAGTTGTTCACCGCTATGGAATCGGGCGGTGAATTTGATTTGACTGACATCGCTTGGTTCAATGGCGGCCTGTTTGATGGCCACAGGGCTCTGCCACTTGATTCTGGAGACATAGGCCTTTTGCAGGCAGCCGCGAGCCTGGATTGGGGTCTCATTGACCCGACAGTTTTTGGAACACTGTTCGAGCGCTTTCTTGACGAAAGCAAGCGGTCCCAGATTGGCGCTCACTACACCGATCCCGAGAAGATTATAATGCTTGTAGAGCCCGTAGTTCTACGTCCGCTGCGGGCAGAGTGGGAGAAAACTCGGAGGGAAATTGAGGGGTTGCTTGCTGGGACCATAACAGCGCCGATGCGTACCAAGGAGAGGCGCCGCATGTCGGCGAAAGAGGCCGCAGAAGAAGAGCGGTCTCGATTTCTTGAACGATTAAAGCACCTGTCGATCCTTGATCCGGCATGTGGTTCTGGAAATTTTCTGTATCTCGCCCTGCAAGGTGTGAAGGACATCGAAAACAGGGCCAATCTCGAATCCGAGGCGTTAGGTCTCGCCCCCCGAGCTCTCACAGTTGGCCCCGAAATCCTGCACGGCATTGAAATCAATCCAATTGCTGCCGAGCTTGCCCGAACCACGATTTGGATCGGCGACATCCAATGGCGCCGGCGCAATGGCATCTACTCGGAGCCTCCACCGATCCTTCGCAAGCTGGATTCAATCCGAACACGCGATGCAATCGTTCACCGTAAACCCGACGGAACACTCGTCGAGGCTTCCTGGCCTGCGGCGGAGTTCGTTGTCGGCAACCCACCCTTCCTGGGCGGAAAGCTGATGCGATCCGGCTTAGGCAGCGACTATGTTGAGAACTTATTTCAAATCTACGAGGAACGCGTTCCCCCTGAAGCGGACCTTGTCACTTATTGGTTTGAAAAGGCACTCAGACAAATAAAGCAAGGATTGGTAAAACGAGCGGGGTTGGTTGCGACCAATTCAATTCGCGGCGGCGCCAATCGTCGGATCCTTGATCGAATAGCGGAGGATAGTCGCGTCTTTGAGGCGTGGAGCGATGAGCCATGGGTCGTTGACGGCGCTGCGGTGCGAGTATCGCTCATTTGCTTCGGGGCGGGCGACGATCCATATCGACTTGACGGCCGGCCGACGTCTCGAATCAATTCCGACCTTACGGCGGGCGCGTTGGACCTGACGAAGGCAAAGCGCCTCGATGAGAATATGGGCGTTTCCTTCATGGGTGATACCAAAGGCGGGGCTTTCGACATTCCCGGCGAGCTTGCGCGCGATTGGCTCAAACTGCCGCTGAATCCGAACGAGCGGCCAAATTCCGATGTGCTGCGGCCTTGGCGCAACGGATTGGATGTTACTCGACGGCCGCGTGACATGTGGATAATCGATTTCGGCTGGGAAATGTCGGAACGCGAGGCTGCGCTGTTCGAAGCGCCTTATCAGCATGTCAGGGAGCATGTCTTTCCGGAGCGTTCGAAGAATAGGCGCGAGAGTTATCGGCGACGTTGGTGGCGTCATGTCGAGCCTCGACCGGCGATGCGTGGGAGATTGAAGAAACTCACTCGTTACATAGTGACCCCGACGGTTGCTAAGCACAGAATATTCGCATGGCTCGACAGTACCATCTTGCCGGATCATCAACTCATCGCCATTACCAAAAACGATGATGTGACTTTTGGGATCGTAAGTTCACGATTTCATGAAATGTGGGCATTGCGGCTCGGCACATGGCTCGGCGTTGGAAATGATCCGCGCTATACACCTACAACCACCTTTGAAACGTTCCCCTTCCCGGAGGGATTTACGCCCAACCTTCCAGCAGAGGACTACGCTAATAGTCCGCAGGCAAGTGCGATCGCGGCGGCAGCGAAGCGTCTTGATGAATTGCGGTCCAAATGGCTCAATCCTTCAGACTTGGTTCATGCAGAGCCGGAGGTTGTAGACGGATACCCGGATCGCCTCTTGCCGAAGGACACCGTTGCAGCGGCGAAGCTCCGCGAGCGAACATTGACCAAGCTTTACAATGAGCGCCCGCATTGGCTCGCAGAGGCCCATCGTGAACTTGATGACGCTGTGGCGTCAGCGTATGGCTGGCTGGCGGACATTTCGGAAGAGAATTTTTTACGAGAATTGCTCGATCTAAATCTTTCGCGGTCGGGCGCGGCAGGCGCGTTATCTGAGAATTCTCACACCATCGAGCGTTCCGCTTTTGCGAAAATCAACGAAGTAGAGGGCATCCAATTCAACGGCTCGACGAAACGGGCACTCGCAGAGCTCGATACCGAAAATCAATCGAATGAGGAACGTCGTCGCGTTATCGCACGGCAAGCTAAGCAGACCACTCGTTAACCCAATGTACGAAGCAGTCGACGATCCTTACTGCTATCCGAAAACGTCCATGTTAAAAAATCGTGCTAATTTACGTTCGCAGGTTGAACTCGAAAAATTTGAAGCACTCGCTGCCACTAAACGCGCCGAGGAGCCGCTACCGGCTGGAAAGCCAAGCTACGGTTACTATCGCGCGATCCATCGTCATCTGTTTCAGGACGTCTACGTCTGGGCGGGCAAAATTCGAACCGTAAGGATTTCGAAGGGCGAGAGCATGTTTTGCTTCCCAGAGTATATAGACAAAAAGATGCGCGATCTTTTTGAAGACCTTGCAGGCGAAAATCAATTCCGTGATTTGGACGCCGAAACGTTTGCGACGAAGGCCGCACACTTCATGGCCGAACTCAATGCGATCCATCCCTTTCGCGAAGGAAACGGTAGGAGCCAAAACGTGCTTTTGATTGTGCTGGCTGATCAAGCGGCGCACCCACTCGATTTCGATCGGCTGCACCCGCCCGAGATGATGGAGGCCATGATGGCCAGCTTTGGCGGAGACGAACGACCTCTCGCGAACCTGATACTTGGGCTGATGCGGGTTCGTTGAAGGGGAAGGCTGTGCATGTCACTGGCGTAGTAACTAGCGCTTGACATCGTCCCCAATATAGTGACATAGACCCTCATCTCGCTCATCGACGGGCGCCTTCGGCCGAGGGTACTCACGAAAGCGGAGCGAGTGCGGTGCCCGCGCGCGGAAGGATACGGTCCGCTCCCGGGCAGCTTCGGGCATCACGCTCGCCGGTACTACGGCCGGCGCGGGAGGTGCTTTCCCTGGACTGGGACCGGCAGGGGCGGGTAACGCCCGCCCAGCAAATGGCCGGTTGTTCGTGGCGCATGATCTCTATTCGGAAAACCGGCTTCCACTTTTCCGGATCATGCGCAGGCGGCCGCGTCCCAGGAAGCCTGGCCTGAAGCTGCGCGAAAGGGGCGAAAGCCCCCTGGCAAGAGCCGCGGTGAGACGCCGACAGGCGAGCGCACCCCCTCCCTGCCCTCCCCCGCAAGCGGGGGAGGAAGAGAGAAAAGGGCGCGCTGCCGCATCCGGTTGATGCGGCCAACGGTTGGAGTGCGCCTGTCGGCGTTTCGCCCCCATTTTCTTCCGATCCTCCCGAAGCGAGGGAGAGCGGGGCGGAGATGGGAATGAACAACAAAACTCGGGCGCCGGCGCGTCGCGAGAACGCGAGCCTTTGTCTCCGTCATCCTGAGGCGGCCGCGAAGCGGCCCTCGAAGGATGCACGGCCCGGGCCGTCGCCCTTCGAGGCTCGCTACGCTCGCACCTCAGGGTGACGGAAAAGTGGGAGGAAGATGCCACCAAAAATCACACCCAAGCAATACGTGCGCCGGTTCGAGGCCGAGGAAGCGGTGCTCAAGCGCGCTTATTGCACCCTGTTCGGCTTCTGGCGGGACTGTCCGTTCAAACGCTGCCGCAGGGCGCGATGCTGCGTCGGCGATCAGAGCGCTTGCCTGCAGCGCCGCGTGAGCGAGATCCCGCTGCACGCGCAATGGCGCGCGCGCCAGCAACTCATCGCCGCCACGCCGGCGACTGCCGGGCCGCCCGAGCGCATGGCGCGCGAGTGCATGCCGACGGCGTTTTTCGAACTGGCGGCGAACCGCGAGCGCCGGCTTCGGCCGCCCTTAGCGAAATGAAAACCGCGCGGGGGGTGGCAACAAGCAAACAGCCCCCTGCGACTGCGCGAGAGGGCGCCAAGTCGAGCGCGGCGAGACCGAGCCGGGTGCGAGCTGGGTCGCCGGCGCCCTTCGTTTCATTTCGACAGGAAACTCACGAGCTTGCGAATGACCTGGCCCGGCGCCTCGTCGATCAGCCAGTGGCCGGCGCCCTTGATGACGACGCCCTCGACGTTGTCGGCGACCAGCCGGCCCTGCTCGATCAGAAAATCCCCCGAGGCCTTCTCGCCGGTCAGCACCAGCATCGGCATCTTCAATTTGGTCTTGGCGAAGCCGGCGAAATCCTTGCCGTCCTGCTCGAATGCCCGGAACACTTCGAAGCCGGCCCGCATCGCGCCGGGCTGCGCGTAGGCCTTGGCGTAGAACCGGCGGTCGCGCGCCGACACCGACTTCTTGCGGTCGGCGGCGAAATCGTTCCAGAAGTGCTCGAAGTAGATGCGCTCGCGGCCGGCGACCAGTTTCAGCGGCGTTTCGCCGTAGAAATTGAAATGCCACTTGTCGTGCAAGAGCCAGACGTTCTCCCATTTGCCGACACCGGGCAGGAACGCGTCCAAGAGAGCGATGCGCTCGACCGCGGCGGGATATTGCGCCGCATAGGCGTAGGCGACCATGAGCCCGATGTCGTGGCCGGCAATCCGCACCCGCCTGAAGCCAAGCGCGGCGGCAAGCGCGTGGATATCCTGCGCCATCGATTTCTTGTCGTAGCCTTGCGGCGGCTTGGAGGATTGGCCGAAGCCGCGCAGGTCCGGCGCGATCACCCTGTTGGTGTTGGCAAGCTCGGCCATGAGCGGCCGCCACATGTGGCTGTTCTGCGCGTAGCCGTGCAGCAGCATGACCGGCTCGCCCGTGCCGGCGGCCAGATAGTGCAGCCGGACGCCGTCGAGCCTGGCGAAGTGGCTTTGGATCGCCGGTGCCTTTGCCGCCTTGGCCTTGGCCACAGCGATCACCTATCGCCCGGTGCGCGCCAGCGAGTGCACCCAGCCGTGCATGCGCTTCTTGGCGTTGGCAATCTCATCCTGGGAGAACCAGTCCTCCGGCTTGACCTTGTCGATCGGATAGACCGGACGCAAAAAGTCGCTCTCGTAGCCGAACGGCACCGTGGCATCGATGCCCATGCCGCCTTCGAACTGGGTGTTCGACGCGGTCCATTGCCGGTCGCCGGCGGTCATGCGTTCGGCCGGCATGAAGGTCTGGCCGCGGCCGCCGGGGATCGGATTGAGGATGTCGGTGCGCGGATTCACCCGCGTGGTCAGGCACCACATGATGTCGTCCATCGAATACGGATCGACGTCCTCGCTGACCGCGATGGCGAGCCGCATGCCCTGCGAGCACGACAGCGCGGCGGCCATGAAATTGCGCTGCCAGCCCTCGTCGATCTGGTGGCGCTTCTTGACCTGGATAATGCAGCCGCCCCAATCGGTCATGCAGTACGGGATCACCACGTTCTGCACGATGCCGGGCTGC
>Ga0182024_10024564_pt1 | contig 10696 bp, 7 predicted proteins | sample P32metaG_FD_120480 | JGI IMG/M metagenome (GOLD analysis project Ga0182024, IMG submission 120480) | Permafrost microbial communities from Stordalen Mire, Sweden - P3-2 metaG (Illumina Assembly) | ecosystem: Environmental > Terrestrial > Soil > Wetlands > Permafrost | place: Sweden: Stordalen...
AGTTCGCTGGACCGAGCGCGCGGACGTGCCGACCTACGCCCGACGGGACGGCCCGGCGGATGGATGCGGTTGCGCCGCCCAGGTTCTCGACGCGGTCGGCGAAGACGAGCGTCGGCGTTCCATCGGGCAGCGTCGCCGAGATGCCGCCCGGGACGATCGTCGCGGTCGCAAACGTTCCCGACGACACCATCTTGGCCGCCAGCGCGCTAAGGTCGCTCGTCACGCTCGTGTGCGGCAAGCCCTGATAGATCGTTTGCACGCTCTGCAGCGCCGGCACGGCCGCCGGCGTGGGGCCGGTCCCCGGCAACGGCGTCGGGCTCGGCGTGGCGCCGAGCGCGTGCGGAACGGCCGCCGAACGAGCGCCGCCGCAGCCGGCGAGAGCGCCAGCGAGACCAAGCATGAGAAACAGGCGCACCAGCGGAGTCATGGGAGGCCCCTTTTGTCGACGAGGTTCATGAGTCTCCGGCCGAACATAGCCCGGCCGTGCGCGGCGCAGTATGGGGGGCCACCCCCGAACGTGCTGCCCGACGTCCGAAAGCGACTCAGCGGGCAAATGTCCTACGAACATTTGGTCCATCGCGGCGAGGTCGATCGGATCGCACATTTCGGCGTGAATGCGCCGCGGGCACGCAATGAAAAAGCCCGCCGGAGCGGGCTTTGTACTGGTGGAGGATAGGAGACTCGAACTCCTGACCCCTTGCATGCCATGCAAGTGCTCTACCAACTGAGCTAATCCCCCGGATCGACCGACGACGATTCCGGAAAACGCCGTCCGGCTCCTGGCGCGCATGATTCGATGCTCGGCAGAAGGGACCGGCTACCGGACGCGGCGGTTCGAGCAGCGTGTCGCCGCGCGTCACAAGAAGCGCGGGGATTCGGTGCACGAACGTAGAGGTGGGCCGCGCGAGCGCCGAAAACCGGAACAACCGGCGGAAAAACGGCCAACGCATGGAGCGCCGAAGGAATGGTCAGTTTTTCGGCGCCGCTCGCGCGGCGTCTGTTCAAGGATCGTATAGACGCACCGCTCGATAGCGTTCATATCGAGCGGCGGGATCCGCATGCTCGGATTCCCCTCGCGCTCGCCCAGGAACCGCTGTGGTTCGCCGAAGAGCTCGACCCCGGTAGCGCCACGTTCAACGCCTATGAGGCGTTCGTTCTGCAGGGAGTCGTCGACGCGCGCGCGTTGCAATCGGTTCTCGACGAAATCGTGCGCCGGCATGAGATTCTGCGCACCGCGTTTCGGCTCGTCGACGGCGAACCGTCACAGGTCGTCTTGCCGGGCGGGGCATTCCCGCTCGAGCTGCTCGAGCGACCCGACCTGATCCGCGGAACGGCGGAGCTCGACGCGCTGCTGGAGGCGTTCATCCGCCGTCCGTTCGGGTTCGCCGCGGGAACGATGGCGCGCGCGTTGCTCGTGCGGTTGCGCGACGGCGCGTCCGTGCTGGTGTTGGCGATGCATCATCTCGTCCGCGACGGCTGGAGCATGGGCGTCCTGCTCGACGAAATCAGCCGGCTCTCCGCCGTGCCGTCCGAATCGGAGCGCGCACTCGCGCCGCTGCCGATCCAATACGGGGACTACGCGAGCTGGCAACGCGCGCTGGTCGCAAGTGGCGCCTTCGACGCGCAACGCGCCTATTGGACCGAACGTTTGGCCGGCGCACCGCTTATCATGGAGTTGCCGTCGGATCGTCCGCGTGACCAGGACGACCGCGGGCTGGGCGGCGTGTGCTCGATCGGGATCGAGCCGTCGGTCGTGACGGCGTTGCGCGCGCTCGCCACGCAGACCAACGCGTCGTTCTTCATGGTGCTGATGGCGGCTTTTCAAACGTACGTCCACCGCTACACCGGGCGCTCGGACGTGCTGACCGGATTTCCGGTATCCGGACGCGCGGTTCCCGAGACCGCCTCGCAACTCGGGTGCTTTACCAATACCGTCGTCTTGCGAACGCAGTTCGATCCGAACGCGACGTTTCGCGACGTGGTGATGCGCGTGCGCGCCGACGCGCTCGACGCGTACGATAACCAAGACTACCCCATGGAGAAGCTGATCGAGGATCTGCGTCCCGAGCGGTGCCCGGGCATGAATCCGATCATCCAGACGCTCGTTACGCGCATCGATCCGCGTCGACCGAAATTACGCCTGCCGGGCGTCGAGGTCGAGAAGCTGATTCTGCGCATCGGGCGGCCGAAGGTCGATCTCGCGCTCGAGATGATCGACGAGCCAGATGGCGGCCTGACCTGTTTCTTCGAGTACGCCGGCGCGTTGTTCGACGAAGCGACGGTGGTCCGAATGCTCGAGCACTTCGGAATTCTGCTCGCCGCGGCGGCCCACGATCCGGACTTGCCGGTCGATGATCTTCCGTTGATCTCCGAAGCAGAACGCGAGACCGTGCTGCACCGTTGGAACCCGCCGTTCGCAACACCCAGCCCGCGGCTCATGCACGAGCTGTTCGAAACGTGGGTCGCGCGCACACCGAATGCGCCGGCGCTGCAGGCCGGATCGCAGACGCTGACCTATGCCGAGTTGGATCGTCGTGCGGAACTGCTGGCGCGCCGGCTGCACGGCGCGGGCGCTGCGCCGAACACGATCGTCGGTATCTACCTCGATCGCTCCATCGACCTTATCGTCGCGCAGTTGGCCGTGCTGAAAGCCGGCGCGGCATATCTCCCGCTCGATCCCAGTTATCCGGCGGCGCGCATCGCGTTCATGGCGAACGACGCCGGCGCGATAGCGGTCGTTACCGATACGCCGTCAGCGGCCAGCGAAGCGATTCGTGGCCTGCCGGCGGTGCTCGTCGACGATGCGACCGAAGGTATCGGCGAGCCGTTCGCTCCTGCGCAACCATCTGCATCCGACCTGGCCTACGTCATCTTCACGTCGGGTACGACGGGCAAGCCGAAGGGCGCGATGATCGAGCACTGCAACGCGGTCGCGTATATCGAAGCGTCGATCCCTCGTCTCGGGTTCACCTCGCGCGATCGGATCCTGCAATTCTCGGCGACGAGCTTCGACGGGAGCATCATCGAGATCTGGGGTGCGTTCGCGAGCGGCGCGACGCTGGTACTGCGCAACGACGCGATGATCGCTTCGCCCTCGCTTTGCCTGCAGGCGTGCGCCGAATGGGGAATCACCGTTCTTGCCGTGTCGGCCGGCTATTGGCACGAGATGGTGGCGGCGATCGCGGCGGGCGAGGCGGTGGTCCCTTCGTCGCTGCGCACGATGATCGCGGCGGGCGAGACGATGTCGATGGCCCACGTGGTCCGGTGGAAGCAGACCGTCGGCGAGACGCCCACGCTCGTCAACGCGTACGGGCCGACCGAAGCAACGGTCGTCGCGGCGTTCTACGACGTCCCGCCGCTCGACCGGCTCGACACGTCGGCTCCGGTGTCGATCGGCCGGCCGTTGGCCAACGCGCGCTGCTATATCCTGGATCAGCAAGGTGCGCCGGTACCGATCGGCGTCGCCGGCGAAATTGCCATCGGCGGCGCGAGCGTCGGCCGCGGCTACGTCGGCGACGACGCGTTGACGGCGTCGCGCTTCGTCTCCGACCCGTTCGGTCCGCCCGGGTCGCGGATGTACCGGACCGGTGACCGCGCGAGGTTCCGGCCCGACGGCACGATCGAGTTTCTCGGCCGCATCGATCGTCAGCTGAAACTGCGCGGCTTCCGGGTCGAGCCCGGCGAGATCGAAAACGCGCTCTTGCAGCATCCCGCCGTGCGTGAAGCCGTGGTGATCGACGTTTCTGATCCGCCCGGCGTGACACGCCTGGCGGCGTTCGTCACGACCGAGGCGCCGGCGGCCGAGCTGCGCGCGTTCGCGAGCGCCGCGTTGCCGAACCACATGGTTCCGGCTTCCATCATCCCGATCGATGCGATTCCGCTGACACCCGAACGCAAGACCGACCGCGCTGCGCTGCGCGCGCTGGCCGCGAGCGCGGCCGTGACGGAGTCGAGCTTCGTCGAGCCGACCACGCCGGTTGAATTCATCGTTGCGGAGGTATGGATCGAGCTGCTCGGCATCGCGCGCATCGGTCTCGACGCCGACTTCTTCGCGCTCGGTGGACACTCGTTGCAAGCAGCCTCGATGATCGGACAACTGAACGAGCGGTTCGGTGCGACGATTCCGTTGCGGCGTCTGTTCAGCGCGCCGACCGTGCGCGCACTGAGCCGGGTCGTCGAAGAAACGCTGCGCGGTATCGGGCCGGCGGCGGACGCGGGCGCATCGAGTGTCATTTTGCAGCTTCAGGTCGGCGGCGCCCGCATCCCGTTCTACTTTCTGCACGGAGACTATATGACGGACGGCCTGTATTCCGCGCGCATTGCGGAGGGACTCGGCCGCGACCAGCCGTTCTCGCTCGTGCAGCCCCACGGCGTGCGGGAAGACGAGGCGCCGCGCGCGGTCGAGATCATGGCGCAGGAGCGGTTGCGCGCGATTCGCGCGGTACAGCCGCATGGGCCGTATGTCGTCGGCGGATACTGTATCGGCGGTGCGGTGGCGTACGAGATCGCGCGCCGGCTCGCTGCCGAAGGAGAGGAGGTTCCGCTCCTGGTCCTGCTCGACGCGCCGCGCGGTCTCCACCGTTTCGGACCGCTCAAGGGGACGATCCACGGCGCGGCGCGGTTGCTGCGCTGGTCTGCCGATCGCGAACTGCGCACGTACTTACGCTGGCGGCATCGCATCTCGTATTACCAGCGGGCAAATCTCAAGGAGCGGATGGAGTGGCTGCGGCGCACCGTCTCGAGGTCGAACGAACGAGGACACGAGGTGACACAGCAATACCTCGAATCGATCGAGCGCTACGTCCCCGGTCCGTACGCGCGGCCGGTCCTGATGATCAACAGCACCGAGGACGGCAGGGCCGAGCGCGGCGCGCACACCGATTGGTCGCGGCTCGCGCCGCAGGCGACGATGTTTGCCGTCGAGGCCGACCACGAGACCCTCGTGCGAGAGAACGGCGTGGCGATCGGCCGCCGCATCCGTCAGGAAATCGACCAACGGTGTTTGTGGAGACGAGGGGACTCGAACCCCTGACATCCTACATGCAAAGCAGGCGCTCTACCAGCTGAGCTACGTCCCCGTGAGGTCGGAGGTTCGCCGGGCAGGTGGGGCTCAGCCTTGCGCCGAGCATAGAGGCGCTATGCCTCCGGCCGCCGGCAAACCGCTCCGCTACCCCCAGTCGCCGCGAGTCGGCCAAGTCGACGATTACTTCGGGACGCTGGTCGCCGATCCGTATCGCTGGCTCGAGGACGTCGACGCTGAGCAGACGCGCCGCTGGATCGAAGACCAAAACACGCTGACCGAGTCGGTACTCGAGACCGTTCCGCAACGCGATGCGATCCGCCGACGCTTGACCGACGTCTGGGATTACGAACGGCGCGGTGTGCCCGAGCGAGCCGGCACGCTGTATGCATACTTTCGCAACGCGGGATTGCAGAACCAAGCCGTTCTGTACGTCACGCGCGATCTTGCCGAGCCCGGTCGCGTACTGCTCGACCCGAACGCGCTCTCGCCCGATGGGACGGTCGCACTCTCTGCTTCGGCGTTCAGCGAGGACGGAACGCGGCTTGCGTACAGCATCTCATCGTCCGGGTCCGACTGGCAAGAATGGCACGTGCGCGACGTCGCATCGGGCACGGATTTGCCCGACATCGTGCGCTGGTCGAAGTTCTCCACCGCGGCATGGAAGCGCGACGGCAGCGGCTTCTACTATAGCCGCTACGACGAGCCGTCGGCCGAGAACACGTTCAAAGGCACCAACTACTTTCACAAGGTGTATTTTCATCGGCTCGGCACGCCGCAGTCGGCCGACGTACTCATCTACGAGCGCAGCGATCAGAAGGACTGGAACTTCGCCGCGACCACGTCGGAGGACGGCACCTATCTGATCATCGATGCGAGCCGCGGCAGCGCGCCGGAGAATGCGATCTTCATCAAGGATCTTGCCGTCGACGGGCCGGTCGTCGAGCTGATCCCCGATGGAGACGCGCGCTACGTCTATCTGGGGAACGACGCGACCGCATTCTCCTTTCTGACCACCAAGGACGCCGCTCGCTCGCGCGTGATCGCGCTGGACGTCCGCGACGGATCGTGCCGCGAAGTGATTGCGGAGACGAGCGACCGGCTCGACGCCGCTTCGATCTTCGGGGATCGCGTAATCGCGTCGTATCTGCGCGATGCGCGCGCTGAGGTGGTAGTCTACTCGCTGTCGGGTGAGCTGCTGTCGACGGTGCCGCTGCCAGGTCTGGGTACCGTCACCGGCTTCGAAGGCAAGCGCACGGCGACCGAGACATTTTTCGCGTATACGAGCTACACCGAGCCGACCTCGATCTACCGTTACGACATCGGAACCGGCCAGACGCTGCGCGTGTTCGCGCCGCGCATTCAGATCGATCCCAGCGCGTACGAGAGCCATCAGGTCTTTTATGCGTCCAAGGACGGCACGCGCATTCCGATGATGATCTCGTCAAAGAAGGGCGTGGTCCGTGACGGGTCGTCGCCGACGATTCTCTACGGTTACGGCGGCTTCGACATCTCGCTTACACCGGCGTATTCATCGGCGGTGCTCGTCTGGCTCGAGATGGGCGGGCTGTTTGCCGTCGCGAACGTCCGCGGTGGCGGCGAGTACGGTGAAGCATGGCACCGCGCCGGAATGCGCGAGCACAAGCAGAACGTCTTCGACGATTTTATCGCCGCGGCCGAGTATCTCGTCGCCGAACGCTGGACGTCTTCATCGAAGCTGGCGATCCACGGTGGCTCGAACGGCGGGTTGTTGGTGGGTGCCTGCATGACACAGCGACCGGAGCTTTTCGGCGCCGTCTTGCCGTCAGTCGGCGTGATGGACATGCTGCGCTTCCAGCGTTTCACGATCGGCTGGGCGTGGACGTCGGACTACGGTTCGTCCGATGACCCCGAACAATTCCGCACCCTGCACGCGTACTCGCCCTACCACAACCTGCGGGAAGGCGTGGCATATCCCGCGACGCTCGTCACGACGGGCGATCATGACGATCGGGTGTTCCCCGCACACTCGTTCAAGTTCGCTGCCGCGTTGCAGCACGCACAGGGCGGAAGCGCGCCCGTCCTGCTCGAGGTAGAAACGAAGGCGGGACACGGCGCGGGAAAGCCGACCGCCAAGATGATCGATGAGGTCGTCGACCGCTACGCATTCCTCGTCAAGGTGTTGGGGATCGCTCCACCGGCCTGAACCCCATCGAGCCGCCGCTATGGCGACGGTGTTGGGAGCGGGGCACTCGACGGTCCCGGCGACGATGGCGGTTCCGTAATCTCCCGAATCGGCGGTGGTGGGCCGGACGGCGCCGGCACGCCCGGCCGGTGGCTCTGGCGACGCGATTGCAGCTTGGCGATCTCGTACGCGTTCGCCGCACGAATGTCGAGCGCGGCCGGTTTGTACATCGACGGCCGGCGATCGGTATTGCGTCCATTGAGGCCGACCGATGTCGGAATCCACTCCGCGACGATCTCGGCCAAATGGTCACTGTCTTTGAACGTTTGCAGGGCGTGTGCGGTGTCGCCGAGCGCGGCGTAGCAGCGCCCTTCGACGACCATATACTGGGCCTGGCGGGCGAACAAGTAGTTGACCTCCGGCTCGTCGGGATGCGCCTGACCGCCGCTTTCGGGTGACGTCGGCGTACGCGCATCGAGCTCGCACAGATGATAGGCGAACGCCACGGCATGAGCCGTGGCGGCGATCTTTCGGAGATCCCAGTTCGCGACCGCCGCGTCGAAATCGGCGATGCGCGCGGGCGCCCGCGAGCAGAGCTTGTCGATCGGTGCGGGTGTTACGAGCGCTTCGGGCGCCGGCGAGCTCGCGCCGAACGTCGGGCCCTGCACGCACAAGAAGCACAGCACCAATGCAACGGCGTACCCCACACCTTTCCGCACCCCGCAGTGATTCCAGCTAGCAGGGGACGCGGCCCTGCCGGGAACGCGCCGCTACTTTGTCGGCAGATGCAGCGCTTGGATGCGTCCGAGAAGCTGATCGGCGGCGGCGCGAATCTCGAGCGCGGCCGTTTGGTACCGCGAGCCGTCGTGATCGGGGACATGGGATGCAAAGCTCATACTGTGTTGGACGCCGCTCGCATCGCTGAATCGGATGACCGGGTCGTTTTGCATGGTCGAGTGATTCGTGCTGTCCCAAGACATCGATTCCGGTTGCCAGGTCGCAACGTAGTCGGCGAGCCTTCGTGCGTCGCGCATCGCTCGGAGCCCGCCGGCGAGGTCGCCGTTCGCAATGAGCGCGCGGGCCTCGACAACGCGGAACTGCGCTTCGCGCGTCGTCTCATAGTTCACGTACGGTTCGACGCTCAGAAACCTCCCCGTTTGCGCCCGCGCATCGGCTGCGCACTGCTCATAGATGTCGGCTGCGGAGCGGGCGGCTGCGGCGATCCTCGAGATGTCGTTCGACTGCGCCGCTTCGTTGAATGCCGCGAGCCTGGGCACGGCACGCGGACACATCGGGTCGGAGAGCGGCAGCGGTGCAGCCGATGCCGCGACGGCCGTTGCGGCGACGGCGGCAATGCCGGCGGCTGCCGTCCACACTCTTCGAAGGTCCATGACTCCCCCTTTTGATATGCTCGCGGGTTCCTATTGCAGCGGGGCCGGGTTCGGTGTCAAATGAAGCGCCTGGATGCGACTCAGAACTTCGGCGGCGGCTTCCCGAATCTCGAGAGCGGCTGTCTGATATCGTGAGCCCTGACGATCGGGATTATGCTGTGCGGTGTTGGCATTGATGGCAGTGTGGACGCTCATCCGCTGTCCGACCTCTCCGGTTCCGGTATCGTCCGTCGCCGTGACGAGCCGGTTCGCCGCCGACCCGCGAAATACGACCGGTGCGTCGTTCGTGAAGCCGGCGCGGTTCGTCACGTCCCAAGCGATGGACTCGGGCTGCCAGGTCGCCACATAGTCCGCCAAACGCCGCGCCTCTTTCATCGCATCGATACCGGCGGCGAGATTCCCGCTCGCGATCAGCGCACGGCCCTCGACGACGAGAAACTGCGCTGCGCGTGTCTTCTCATAGTTGAGAAACGGCTCGGCGCTCAGGAATCTTCCCGTGCGCGATTGGGCGTCGGCGGCGCAAGCCTCGTAGATCTCCGCAACGGCTTGGGCGGCTTGGGCAATTTTGCCGAGATCGCTCGAGCGTCCCGCATCGTTGAATGCTACCAGCCTCGGGACGGCGCGTGGGCACATCGGATCGGCGGCCGCAACCGGCGCGGCGCTCGCCGGGGCGACGAACGTGACAACCGCGGCAGCCGAGAACGTCAGGGCGAGAATCGATCGAATGCCCACGAAACGGCTACCTTACACGTGACTGCGCCGAGCTCAGTGCGGCTTCGGCGACGCGGCCGGTTGAGCGGCTTGTGGCCGGATGAGCGCCGCGTCGGCGGCGTCGCGGATCTCGATGGCGGCGGCTTTGTAGCGCGAGCCGTTCCGATCGGCGTTTCGCTGGGTCGTGCTGGCATCGGCGGGGCCGCCGGCATCCCCGGTCGCATGGCCCACGTGGTTCGTGGAGTTGAAAGCAATGGACGACGGTTGCCAGCCGGCCACGTCGTCGGCCAACTTTCGGGCGGTCTTTAAGGTCGATACTCCGTCCGTATCGTTCCCGGTCGCGAGCAACGCTTTCCCGGCAACGACGAGATACTGCGCTTCGCGGGTCTTGTCGTAGTTGACGGTCGGCTCGACGGCGACATTGACCGATGATTGCGCGTCGGCGGCGCAGAGCTGATACGTGTCGGCCGTGGCGCGAGCGGCCGCGGCAATCTTCGCCGCGTCGTTCGTGGCCACCGCGTCGGTGAAGGCGACGATCTTCGGCACGGCTCGCGGACAGATCGTGTCCGACGGGCCGGACGGAGCAGCCGTTGCCGCAGCATTCGCATTCGCGACCGCGACGACGGAGATCGCTATGGTGAGGGCTGTTCGAAACTTCACAGGTACCGCCTTCGCTGCGCCGATCAGTTCGGTTTGGTTTCGGGCGGCTTCGCCGCCTGGGTCCGCGCGAGCGCTTCGTCTGCAGCATCGCGGATCTGCCTTGCGATATCCTGGTAACGCGACCCGTTGCGGTCCGTATTTCGCTGCGCGCTGTTCCCGGTATGATTCGAAGCATTCCAGGCCTGGCTCGTGGGCTGCCAATCCGCCACATCGACGGCGAGGTGGCGAGCGTCTTTGAGCGCCTGGATGCCGTCGGGATTGTTGCCTTCGGCAAGCAGCGCGCGACCGGCGACGACCAGGAACTGCGCTTCGCGGGTCTTGTCGTAGTTGATCATCGGCTCGACCGCGACGTTGATGTTGCCCTGGGCATCGCTCAGGCAGCGCTCGTACGCGCTCGCGGCGCCGCGCGCAGCGTCGACGATTTTGGGCAGATCATTGGAGTCCGAAGCATCCTTGAAGGCCACGAGCTTGGGCACAGCAGTCGGACAAAGCGTGTCCGCCGGAGGGGCGGGAGCGGCAACGGCTGCGGCGGCACCGCCGGCCGATATCGCGAACAATATGGCGAAGAACGCCGAAAACTTCATCGAGATTGTCCCCTTCATGTGTTTTGTCGCGCCGGCACGTGCGACCATACGCAACACCATGCTCGGCATCATGACGCCCCGAGAAAATGCGTACGGACGCGCATGCACACACCTTTCGACCTGGTGGGCCATCATGGATTCGAACCATGGACCTCATGCTTATCAA
>Ga0182024_10024565_pt1 | contig 10696 bp, 6 predicted proteins | sample P32metaG_FD_120480 | JGI IMG/M metagenome (GOLD analysis project Ga0182024, IMG submission 120480) | Permafrost microbial communities from Stordalen Mire, Sweden - P3-2 metaG (Illumina Assembly) | ecosystem: Environmental > Terrestrial > Soil > Wetlands > Permafrost | place: Sweden: Stordalen...
AGCCGTCAGGCCCAAGACGTACTTAGCTTTGACTTGGCGAAGCACACGCTCGAAAGTGAAAGCCGAGAGATGGTGGCATTCGTCGACAATGACGTGGCCATACTCGGCTACAAAATCATGAACCACACCCTGGCGTTGTAAGCTTTGGATTACAGCTACATCGATCATGCCCGTTCTCTTGCTTTTCCCACCCCCAAACTGCCCGATGTCGCCGATTGGCAATGCTAAAAAGGCCGCCAGTCGCTCGCGCCATTGATCCATCAATTGACGGCGGTGGACGAGAATCAACGTGCTGACGCCTCTGCGTGCAATTAGGCATGCTCCAATCACCGTCTTTCCGAAGGCGGTTGGAGCGCACAGTATGCCCGCGTCGTAAGCAAGCAACTGTTTAACCGCGTCGTGTTGTTCGGCTCGCAGTTCTGCACGAAAAGAAACATCAATGTTTTGTCCTGTGGTTCGTTCATCTTGAATCTCAATCTTGACTCCGTGCCCCTTCAACAAGCTGACCACTTCTTCTAGGCATCCTCTCGGAAGACCGATGTGTTCAGGGAAACTCTCGCTGCAGGATATGACACGCGGTTTGCCATAAGTCGACAGCCGCATCATCTGAGCTTTGTAGAATTCAGGATTCTGAAAAGCAGCGATGCGAATCAGACGATCTTGCATCGAGGACGGAAGACCCTTCTTTTGAACATAAACCAGATTGCTTGTGATTAAACGAACGATCGGTGGCAACGGGTCCGTGATTCCTTCTTCTTTCCTGCTCCGCGAGGGGCTCCATAGCCACGGCGGCTCGTCGTCATCTCCTTCCGGCAAGCTAAGGTGCACCCCGAGCGTGTTGCCCTCAGGTGTGGCTTCATGGATCAGAGCGGCGAGGTCGTCAGTCTTGACTCTCTGAACTGACTCCAAATACTTCCACTGATTGGCATGCGGTTCGAAGAGCTCATTCAAGAACACGCTGTTGCCTTGTTCTCTGGGAACTTTCTGCAGTGGCAAGGCAATCAAATTCCCGAAGCCGCCCTTGGGCATCGTGTCCTGACTTGGGAACAGGCGGTCGTATGAATCGAGGCCAATTTCATGTCTCTTTTCCATGGTCCGTGTCAGCAGGGAACATCCGAGCCGTCTGGCATCGGCAGCAAGTACAGGGCGATCAAAGAACACCCAGATGTGTGCGCCGTTTCCTGATCGAGATCTCTCGACAACTGCTGGCACTTGGAACCGTCGACATGTCTCCAGAAATCCGGCCGCATCGGCTATCCATGATTTCTTGTCCAAATCGACTGCGAGAAGCCAGCACATCTCGTCTGGCAGAAGTGGATAGATTCCTATCGTTTGTTTTCCGGTGAGATGTTTTCGAATTGCATCATTCGTTAGAGGCAGGAGCATACGCGTCTTGCGTGCAATCCGTTTGCGCTCTTCTGGTCTTACTGAGTGAATGGCACGCCAGTCCATGATCCCGGCTGGCGAATAGCCCGACCTTCCTCCCCTTCCTTCCCATCGGACGGCATAAATGTCTTCGCGCCCGCGAAAGAGGCTCCGAAACAATGTGATTTTCTCTTCCGGAGTTGCAAGATTGCTGGCTTTGGCTAAATTCTCGGCGTCCGGGCGAGAGTGCAAATCAGTTCTGTCCTCGACTAATTCACGAATGCCCAGCATCGCGCGGAGACGTGCGTTTTCTTCTCGAAGCCGTCCGCGCTCTTCTTCAGCAGACCTCAATCGATCTTCAAGATTTTCTTGACCCGGCGTGTGACCATCGATCAGCATCGAAATTAAGACAAGAATATTATTCGAGGACAGTCCGATTTGAAAACGTATCTGAACCTCAAAAGGTGGAGGTTTCTCTGAGGCAAGGGATATCTCTCCTAAAGAATTCATCATGCAGAAACAGCCACGCACTGACGTGGAAAGAGTAGCCTGCCTAGCATTTTATCTAACGCATTATCGAAATACGCCTCATTTCAAGACGATTGACATTAGCAAGCTGAATACAGAAGCCGCCCAAAGCAAGATGTCCAATGCACATGTGGCAGTCAACAATGCTACCCCGCCGTAGGGGGCGCCAAACAAATTAGCGCCGCAGGCGAGGTATTCGTCCAAGCGTTGCCTGACCGCGAAGCCGCAAAGGCGGCGATGGGTAGGGTCAGACCCCGAAAAAAATCCCGCAAATCGGCGAAAGCAAAGTGAGCACTAGCTGAGAATTTGTCCAATGAAGACCACGAAGCGACACAGGGCAAAGAGAATCGTCCTCTTTAATCATAAAGGGGGAGTGGGAAAGACCACACTCACAGTCAACATCGCAGCGGCTCTAGGATCGATGGGTAAGAGAGTATTGCTTGTCGATGCTGACCCTCAATGTAACTTGACCTCTTATTTGGTTGCAGAAGACGTTTTAGACACCTGGCTGGACGAATCCGACACATCTGCGGGCGTGACGCTGTGGACAGCGTTAAGGCCAATTGTCCAGGCCACAGGAGATCTATATCAAATTGAGCCTGTAGACCCGGGCATTAGGAAGGTCCTACTGCTTCCGGGTGACATTCGATTGTCGGATTTCGAAGAAGAATTAACGCAGATGTGGAGCGACTGCTTCCAGAGAAAGCTTAGAGGTCTTCGCGGGACCAGTGCGTTGAGTCAGCTCGTTAACTTAATCAGCGCGGATCACAGCGTCGACTACGTGAGGAAAGTCGGCAGAGAATACGTCCTGCTCGGAAAAGACCTTCGCGCCAGCAACGGCGGCCCAATCGTTAGGCAAAACTTGGGTCCAACTTGGGTCCAAGTACTGCCAAATTAGGTCCAAAACTGTGTACCATGACGTAGAACAAAGCTAGACGGACCAACAAGATAGATTTTTTGCAACTGCCTTGGGCGCAGGAGGCCCCCGGTTCAAATCCGGGCGCCCCGACCACTTTTTCCTGGGCGTTAGTTTTGGCCGCCCGCTTCGCCTCCGCAGAGGGACGCCTGCTGACTCTCGGTTGATTTGCAATAGCCTGCCGGAGGCAACGGCGCACTGTTCGGAAGGACGTACGCGCTTAGCGCGCCCTGCTGCTCGCGGCGTCGCGCGGAACGGCTTTGCCGTACACCTCGATGCTGCCGAGTTGAATATACCCGCCGGTGCCGTGGCCGCTGCCCGGCATCAGATCCGCAAACCCTATTTCGTCGACTTTGCTTAGGTCCGGATTCGGCATCCAAATTTCATTATTGGGATTGGCCGTGGCGGCGCCGCCGTTGACCGTGACCACTCTTTCCGGGTCCAGCTTGATCCAGCGAACATTCGTTAATGAGAATTCACTGAGCGTAAGCATGGGGACGGAAGAGAAGGCCAGGTCCGCAACCAGCATGGTCCCGTCCGCCAGCTTCACCACGGGCCGGACCACGTGGAAGCCTGATGTTTTCGTGTACCACCGGATGTTGGCAATGCCACTAAGATCGACGTAGTTGTTCTTCTGCCGGAAGGTGACCGCGAAGGGAGCCCCCGCCGTGCCCGACCAAACGCCATAGGGTGTGACGTCGCTTCCCGGAGTGCCCGTTGTCAGAATCTGCTTGGCAGCCCCGTAAAACTTGATCTCCACGTTCGGGTCGGCGATGTTTTCCTGAACCGGAGCATAGCGCACGGTTGTGTCCGCCTGGTTCGCTGGCCGTACCCACTCCACCTTAAAAAACATCGGAGCCGCCGTCGCGCCCGGCCGTGCTTGTCCGCCAGCGATGGTTTGCTGCCCCTGCGCGAATACGGAAAGGCCAAGGACGATCCCGCAGATCATCAGGAATCTCGCGCCACATCGCGTGAGCGAGCCGTTCCCAGCAAGCGGCGCTCGCGCGGTAAGAGAGAACGTGCCAGGTCGCATAAGGACCCTCCATTCCTCTGAAACTCTTTGACGTGGATGCTTTGGGCCCTAATTCAGATTGGAACTCGATCTTCTGCATCCTACTCCCGACTCCACAAATTCACAATCGCACAACCAATCGCCCTACGGATTAAGGACGTTGCTTGTCGCCGCCTCTTTAACGAGTGCCTCCGCATCGGCCTGGAGAAGGAATCCCTGGCCTACAGCGCGCGCCGCCGCGGCCTTTACCGCCTCTACGTACCCCGCGTGTGTTTCGTAGCGCTCCTCGAGCGACAATCGCGGGTCGCCGTTCGCCAGACGCTCGGCTTTGGTCTTAGCAAAAGGAATCATGCCGCCAGCATAGTTACAGATCTTGCCTCGGTGGAATCCGGCGGCGACGATGTTCCAACCCAGATATGTTCCCAAGGGCGCGTCGCGCAGGACAACTGGCACTCCGCCCAATTCGTTGCCGTCCGCGTCCACTCGGGGCGCCTTCCCCCCGATCACATGCTTGATGGCTGGCGGAATCTTAGACGGAACGCCCGACCCATCAGCGTAATTAAAGTGGGGGCCCCAGTCATAGTCCAGCAGCGGATTCATCAAACCAGTCGGCGCGGATCGCGGAACACTCGGAATGGTCGGGAACGCCATGGCTTCCTTCGTCGGGTCCACCAGATAGCCGTCGCTCAACGTCGGCCAGCGACTCGCCGGCGGGGGCGTGTCCTTCATAACCCAGTTGCGGAAATGGAACCGCACTGCGTTCATCGTCTCCGTAAACGGCACGGGATTGGCTGCGAACATGCCCTCGCCAAAGCTTGGACCAGGGCACGCTGGGGGAGAGAGCGGAGTGACGTCGAAGCCGCCTCGGCCGCCGCCGTGCGTCGTGCTCGGAACGTAATACCTGCGGACGTTACTCGGAATGGGGATGTCCGAGGTGGCGGCCGTTCCGACCCATCCCTCGGTGAGTCGCAGTGCCCACACTTCCGCGCTGCCGCCGAGTTCGACGATCTCGGGGCAGGTGTTGCTAGCGGTGCAGCGATCGAGGATGCCCTTAACCGGCAGATCCCTGACTGGATCAGGCCAGGGCGCCCACGACTGCGGACCTTCGCTCCCAGCTTCGTAAAGCTTGGATGCGCCGTCCGGCAATGCAAAGCGTGTATTCAGCGCAATTCGACGGCCTGCGATAATGGGCCAAACTCCGTCATACCCCTTGCGATCGCTCTCGTCCTGATTAAAACCAAGCTGCAGAAAGGCTCTCAGGAAGTTTCCAGATTGCGAGACCCCGCGGCCGATGACCCAAGAAATCTGCTGCGCCAGTGGGTTAGGCGTACCCTCATCGTCGTGCGCGGCGTTCTTGAAGAAAGAAGCCATATCCCGGAAAGCGGCAAAGCCAATTCCAAGCACATAGGGATCCTGTGCTGTAAAGACAACCTGATAGAGCAGTTTTGGATCGAAGCCGCCCTTCACGCAGATTTGCGTCGGATCCGGCGTGCCGGGAAACGGGTGGGCGGCGTCGCATTCGGCCCAAGCCCAATTGCCGCTGGGGACCGTGGCCGCTCCGCCGATCACGCCGTCGATGCTTTCCGAAGCATGCGTGCTGAGTGTTGACTTCGTCGTGTCCAGGCTGCTCGGCTTGTACGGCACGGGATTGGCGTTCACAAACAGGGGCTGCGAGCCGACGCCACTTGCGTTGACAATCCTTCCGAGCACCAGCCCCGTAATGGCCGAACCGTCTGGATTCCTGGCGATGGGCACTGTGACGTAATCGTTGTTCGGACCAGGAGCCGTATTGCCGGAGTTGTCCCCCTGCCAACCGCTGCTTAAGCCGACGTCGCCGTAGTTCCGTTCCGCGACCACAATGGTGACCCGTCCGCCGCGGTTGGGAACGTCGTGCCACATTAGATGGCTGCTCCTAGACATGTCCGTGGGCTTTACCAAGAAAAAAGAGGCCACATAGTCCACCTTGCCATCCGCGTTCCTCTTCGCAAGACGGATGTCTGTGATGACCGCGTTGTGCGGATCGTTCGGGTCCAACTCGCCAAACGCCCGTCCCGCCAAGGTCTCATACCGGCCGGCATCACCGAACGACCGGCCATCGAAGGCAGGTGACACCTTCTTGTCGATCACGATTTTCTTAACGTGCGCGTCGACAGGCGGCGCACCGGCCAGCAACAAGGAGGCAACCGCAGCCACACTGACCAAAACCGCTGATCGCCGGAACAGATTGTGCATGGGCAGTGACATTGATCTCACCTCGATCTCACCAATGCTTCAGAGCTTTCCCGGCGAGGTTCCCGGCCCGCGCAAAGTTGGGCGCGCCTTCGGAACTTGCGATTTGCCCCTGTAACTCGCGCCATCGTACGCTTCTCAGACTTCCCGCACAACGAATTTGCCGCCAAAGCAGGCTCCACGGAAATCACATGCTTCGACGACTTACCATGCACAACGCCACGGGCAGTTAAGGTCGTCGTCGCTCGCAGCGGGCGCGACGACGGGAGGCACTCGGCTTTGGAAATGTGACCTTGACAATGCTCCGCTGGAGTGTTGGAGTGTTGTCAAATCCCCTCGCGAGGTAGCTGGGATCGGCCGAAGCAGACAGTTTCGTTGACGAGGTGGCCACATGAACGCGTACCGTAGATCCGTTTCCCTTGGCACTCTGGGAATCACTCTTGCCGCGTTGCTCGCCCTGACCATGCCTGCTCCAACGGCGCGGGCGCAAACCGCTGGCAAGCCAGACGCGACGACGCCGCAGGTTACCTTCACCAAGGATGTCGCGCCAATCCTGCAAGAGCACTGTCAGGAATGCCACCGCACAGGAGCAATGGCTCCCATGTCCCTGGTAACGTTTGAAGAGGCACGCCCCTGGGCCAAGGCCATCAAGCAGCGCGTCGAAACGCGGACCATGCCCCCCTGGCACCTCGACCGCACCGTTGGCATCCAGCATTTCAAGAACGATCCCTCCTTGACCGATGCGCAGATCGATACCATCGTGCGATGGGTCAACGCCGGCGCGCCTCAGGGCGACCCAAAGGACATGCCGGCTCCCAAACAATGGCCCGATATCAACCAGTGGCAACTCGCCAAACAATTCGGTGCGCCAGACCTGGTGATCGACTCCGCGCCCTACACCATGCCAGCCCAAGGGCAGGACGTATGGTGGAAGCCAACGTCGGAAATCCCGCTCAACGAGCCGCGCTGGGTGCGTGCCGTCGAGATCCGGCCTGCGACACCCGACGGCCGCAGGATCATGCATCACGTCCTAGCCCGGTTGCAGCAGGACGAACCCGATTTGCGCAAAACCCTCTTCCTCGGCTCGGACGCCAACAGCGACGGCCCAGGCATGCTGATGGAATGGGCCATCGGGAAGAATTACGACGTCTACCGCCCCGACACTGGCAAGCTATTGCTGCCCGGTTCTCACATCTTGTGGGAGCTTCACCTTCATTCCATCGGCGAGGAGATTACAGACCACGCGCAGTTAGCCATCTATTTCTATCCGAAAGGCCAGGAACCGAAACATCGCACGTACTTGATGTCCTACACGGCGAACCCGGTTGAGAATGGGCAGCTTGTTCTGGACATTCCGCCCAACACGCTCAAGGAAACGCAAAATTTTCACGTTTTGAAACAACCGGCGATACTCGAGAACTTCCAGCCGCACATGCACCTGCGCGGCAAAGCCATGTCCATGGAAGCGATCTTGCCCGACGGCACTACACGGATGCTCAGCTATGTCGATCGCTTCAATTTCAACTGGATGATCAACTATGTCTATGCGGACGATGCCGCGCCGGTCCTCCCAGCCGGCACGGTATTGCGCATCACCGCCTGGCACGACAACACGGCCTCTAACCGCAACAATCCCGACCCAAACCAATGGGTCGGCTGGGGTGAGCGCACCGTGGATGAAATGTCCCACGCTTGGGTCAATGTGACTCCCATCAGCGAGGAGGAGTATCAGTCCTACCTCGCAAAGAAAAAATCCAGCGAGGTCGCCACCTCGATTGTCCCATCGCCATAGCGCGCGCTTCATTCGGAGGGCCGGACATGCAATGGCGCCGTTCCATTCTGATGCTTCTTGCTATGGTGGTCGCGCTCGGAAGCGCCTCCTTCGCTCGCGCTCGCGCGCAAAACTTGCCCTTGGAGCCTTTGCATGAGACCGGGCAGAGCGTGACCGGCGCTTATGAGGGTTGGTTCCGAAATCAGGACGGCAGCTTCAGCCTTCTTCTTGGCTATTACAATCGCAACCTGAAACAAGATTTGGAAATCCCCGTAGGGCCGGAGAATCGCATTGATCCAGGCGGCCCCGACCAGGGTCAACCGACGCACTTCCTCTCTGGCAGGCAGTGGGGCCTCTTCACGGTGACGGTGCCCAAAGACTTTGGAAAGAACAAGCTTGCCTGGACGCTTGTGATCAACGGCCAAACAACCGTGATTCCATTAAGCCTTGACCCTCTTTGGGAGCTGTCTCCTTTCGCGGATCCGTCGACCGGGAACACACCTCCAATTCTCAAACTGGAAGGCGCCTCGGTACAGGGTCCGCGACCAATCAGCGTTGCTCTTGCAGCAAATCCCGTGGCTCCGCTCAAACTCGCTGTGTCGCTCGCCGACGACGCCAAGGTCCCTCTCATCGGAGCCCTCGGCCTGGAAAAGCCCACGACGCCTCCGCTCGCGGTAACCTGGAGCAAATTCCGCGGGCCAGGTATCGTCACATTTGCGAATGCCAAGCCTGACGTGGAACTTGCCAACAATGGTCAAGTGACCTCCGCCAGTGTGAGCGGCACGGCCATCACCACGGCCACCTTCAGCGAACCAGGAGATTACATCCTGCTCGTCGTAGCCAATGACTGGTCAGGCGTGGGCGGACACGGGTATCAGTGTTGCTGGACGAATGCCTACGTGAGAGTAACCGTCAAGCCGTGAGGCTTCGCTGCTCAGTGGCCACGAGAAATTTGCTGGACAGGCGCGGGCAACTAGCGTTAGCGTTTACAACCATGAAGCGCTTTCACAAGATTCTCGCCGTCACGGTGCTTGCTGGCGTAGCGGCCCTGGCTGCCACTTCGTTCCTAGCCGGGCAGACTCCATCGTCTACCGATCGCCTGGTCGTCTACGGCGACACCGTCTACTTCTTCGGCGTCGGCAAGCCCTCCAACTGCATTCTGAACAATCGCTTCAAGCGCGGCGACCCGCTGGGATTCCGCATGACGGCGATCAATCCGGCCACCGGCAAGCGCGACCGCGCGACGCAACTCGTCGTGCATCTGACCTACAACGGCAAGACCCTCGACCTTCCCATGCGCGACCGCCAGACCGAGCAGCAGCCCGAGCGTGAATTCTGGGTCGTCAAGTGGATGGTGCCCGCCGACGCCACGCCCGGTATCCTGCGTTACACCGTCACCGCGAAAGACTCGCAGGGCCGCACCGGCGAATACAAACCGTTCGACGTCGAAGCATCGCAGATCACCATCGTTGAATAGCACAACGCAGCCAGCGGTCTCTCGAAGCATGAGAAGTTTTCTCCCGCTGAGCGCCTGCCCGTTGAGCGTCTGGATGATCCTCCTGCCCTTCCTCGCGGCATCTTCCGCCTGCACGCGATCCCCATCCGCCAACTCCCTGACCGTCGCAGCTTCCACAGCCAATCCGCCAAGCGCGGCAGCGACAACAGCAGCACCCGCAGCAACGAACACATCACTAATCCTCGATTACGACAAGCCCGCCATAGTAGGCGCCAGCGTGCACGCCACCGCAGCAAATCTACCCCCTGGCAAGAGCGTCGATCTCACCTGGGGCACAGTCACCGGCGGCTGGGTAGTCGAAGACAACTACCACTTCGGCGGCAAGAAATACGCGGAATCCACCAGCAACCTAGGAGAGTTCAGCGTGGATTCGAGCGGCCGGCTAGACGCGCGCTTCGCCATCCCCGAAGACTACGGCGGCGTGCACGAAGTCATCGCGCTAATCGACGGCAAGCCCGTCGCCCAGAACGGTATCGAGGTCACCCAAACCTTCGCGCTCACGCCAAAATCCGGCCCAGTCGGCACGCCCATCGAGCTAAAAGTCACAGGCCTAGGCTGGCGCACCATGGAAAGCACCTGGGTGGTCAATTGGGACAATGGCAGCTTGGGCTGGGTCTCCGCCGCCGGAACGCGCGGCTCAGCAACCGCGCGTTTTCGCGCAGCCGGCCCAGCCGGTGACCACATCATCAAGCTCTACACCGGCTGGCAGGGCCAAAGCTATTTGAACTACGAGCAATCGCCAGTAGCCAATTTGCCCAGGCCACAGTTCACCTTCCGAACCACACCCGGCGGCCCTCAGCGAGAAGCCTACGCCGAACCCTATCAGCCCCAAGCAATCCCGAAAAGCGAGGAGCAGCTAGCAGGCGCCACACTGACGCTCAGCCCAACGCAAGGCCCCGTGGACACCCGCGCCACGCTGCGCGGCGAAGGCTTCCCCCGCAACACGCAGCTACAACTCATCTGGCAAACCGACGTAGGCAGCCGCGTGAGCGGCTCAAGCTTCGAGCCCCAAGAAAAAGTAGTAGCGCAAGTAAATGTGGGCAGCGACGGCCGCCTCGATTTCCCGCTGACCATCCCCGAAGACCTAGGCGGCCTGCACGCGCTAGTATTGCGCAACGCCGATCGCGTAGTAGCGCGCACGTTCTTCGCAATCGAAACCAGCATCGTCAGCATCACGCCCACGTCGGGCCCCGCAGGCACCCCCGTAACCATCCACCTCAAGGGCGTAGGCTGGACCGAATACGACAACATCTATGTAGCAACCTACGACAACGCCTACATGGGCTACGTCTGCGGCTTCAACAGCCAAGGCGACGTAGTCATGAACTTCACAGCAGCAGGCCAACCCGGCCAGCACCT
>Ga0182024_10024566_pt1 | contig 10696 bp, 8 predicted proteins | sample P32metaG_FD_120480 | JGI IMG/M metagenome (GOLD analysis project Ga0182024, IMG submission 120480) | Permafrost microbial communities from Stordalen Mire, Sweden - P3-2 metaG (Illumina Assembly) | ecosystem: Environmental > Terrestrial > Soil > Wetlands > Permafrost | place: Sweden: Stordalen...
CGTTGGCTTCCGGAAGAACGCCGGCAGCTCTCGCTGGTGTTTCTGCTGTCTCTGATCACCTTAATAATCACGCCATACGGCACGCGCCTCGCCACCTATCCATTTGACATGGCGTTTTCCCAACCGGTGAACGTAGCCAACATCCTCGAGTGGCAGCCGATGCCCTTCAACCTTCCAGGAGGCAAGCTGTTTCTCGCACTTTTGATTGGCTTCATGATCGCTCAGGCCACGCTTCGCCTGAAGTGGCGCCCGGAAGAATTCGGTTTATTTCTCTTTGGCACGGCGATGGCGTGTCTTCACTTGCGATTCATTCTGATTTTTGTTCCCTTCTGCGCGCCGTTATTTGCAACGATTCTGGCTCGCTGGACGCCGCCTTACAACCGCGCCAAGGACTTGTTCCTTCTGAATGCGGCGATCATGGCGCTGGTGGTGGCGGGCATGATTCATTACTTCCCGTCCCAGGCCAGCCTGGAACAAAAAGTTAGTCACGATTATCCGGTTGACGCCGTGGCCTATCTTCGGCAGCATCCGGCTCCCGGCCCGATGTACAACACCTACGGATTTGGCGGCTACCTAGTTTGGTCGATGGGCCCGGAACACAAAGTTTTCTTGGACGGCCGAGGGGACGTCTACGAGCGCGGCGGAGTGCTCGCGGACTATCTGCACGTCGCGGACCTTAAGCCCGGCGCGTTTGCCGTGCTGCAACACTATGGAATTCGATCGTGTCTCTTGGAACGCGACGAACCGCTAGCCACCGCACTTGGCAACTCGCCGGAATGGAAGAGAGTCTATTCTGACCAACTCAGTGCGCTGTTTGTCCGCACGGATGCTCCCGAGGCAAAACAGCAGAACTGAGTCAACGTCAACACGATGCTTCTAGCGATCGAATTCGGATTCGTCCTGATTGCCGTGGCCCTGGCTTTCTTGAGCCCTGCCATGGGATCGAGTGCCTTCGGCGCGATCGAACAGCGATTCGCCGGAATAGCCGAAAGACGCGGACTATGCGTCCTTGCGGTTGGCGCGATGGCGATTCTGTTCCGCGTTGCGGCCCTGCCTATCCTGCCCGTGCCACAGCCGCGAATGGCGGACGAATTCAGTCATCTGCTTCTGGCCGACACTCTCGCTAATGGCCGGCTCTCGAATCCGACGCATCCCATGTGGATTCATTTCGAGACGCTACACGTGATCATGCGGCCGACATACGCATCCATGTACCCGCCGGCCCAAGGATTCTTCCTGGCCGTTGGGAAGCTGATCTCGGGTAATCCATTCATCGGTGTTTGTCTCAGCACCGGCATGATGTGCGCCGCGATCTGTTGGATGCTGCAGGCCTGGATGCCGCCGTCATGGGCGCTTCTCGGCGGACTGCTTGCGGTAATGCGCCTGGCCGTTTTCAGTTATTGGGCGGACAGCTATTGGGGCGGCGCCGTAGCCGCCACCGGTGGAGCGTTGGTCTTTGGCGCACTCGGACGAATACTGGAGAAAGCGACCGTACGCGATGCGCTGTTGATGAGCCTTGGAATTTTACTGTTGGCCAATAGCCGCCCCTACGAAGGTTTGATATTCAGCCTGCCGGTAGCCGCGGTACTCGCCGTTTGGCTCTTCAAGAAGAGAGGCGCAACGCTTGGGTTGGCGCTGAGGCGCGTGATCGTTCCGTTGGCCCTGGCCTCAATGGTCGTGGCGCTTGGAACGGGCTACTACTTCTGGCGCGTCACTGGCGAACCATTCCGAATGCCCTATCAGGTGGATCGCAGCACGTACGCTGTGACGCCCTATTTTCTCTGGCAAACGCCAAAGCCGCTACCAATCTATCGCGAGGAAGCGCTTCGCCAATTTTATTCTAAACAGGAATTGGATTTCTACGCCGTGAGTCGCTCGCTCACTGGCATGGCTGCGGTCGAAGCGGTGAAGTTCTCGCACCTCTGGCTGTTTTACTTGGGACCAGCGCTCACACTTCCCCTGGCTCTCTCCCTCGCGGCGGCGCCATACGGAATGCCGTGGACGCATCTCAGCCGGCCGGTGCGCCTTTTCCTATTCGCCACGCTGGTTTCGCTCGCGGGTTTGGCCCTCGAGGTATTTTTCTTTCCTCATTATGCAGCGCCCATCACTGCGCTGCTCTACGGTCTGGTCCTGCTTTCCATGCGGAGTTTGCGAAGCTGGAAGTGGCATGGAAAGCCGTCAGGGCTGTTCCTGAGTCGCGCCGTGCCATTGGTCTGCGTTCTAGTCTTTGCTTTGCGCACGGGAGCGACGCCGCTTCGCTTATCCCTTGGCCCTGATTGGCCGCCCACGTGGTACAACGCGAAAGCCCCAGACTCGGGCCGAACTCACATTCAGTCGGAGTTGGAGACGCTGACGGGAGACCATCTGGTTTTTGTCAGGTATGGGCAAAATAGCTCAAACCAGTCACAATACGCATGGGTTTACAATGATGCAAACATCGATCAGTCCAAAGTCGTTTGGGCTTGGGATATGGGAGACTCGCGGAATCGCGAACTCATTGACTATTTCAAAGACCGCCGCATATGGCTGGTCCAGATCGACGATGAAGTGCCCAATCTAGTGCCATATTCGCGCGCGCTTGCCAACCGTGAAAAATGACTGCCCTAAAGAGCGCATCGATGGGAATAAAAAAGAAACGGTTTTCACAGTCTGATCATCTCGCGGCCAAACCACTCCGCTTACATGCGTGGGTGTCCACAGACATGACGGATTTGCACCATCAGGAGTCACTCGCCACTGGACAAATCCATTCCCTTCAAGCAGTTACGATTGGCGAGAAACTGCTAATCGTCTGGACACAAAAATGCTAGCTGTTAGACTGGCGGCGGCCTGTATCTGCTCAGCCTCCCAACACACAGAAAGGAAGAACCAGAAATGAAAAACCTTTTGACGCGCCTTTGGAGAGAAGATGATGGCCAGGACCTTACCGAGTATGCTCTCTTGGTGGTTTTGGTCGCTCTCGGGTCCCTTGCTGCCATGAGCAGCCTTGCGACCAACATCAGCTTGGCGTTTTCTAAAGCGGGCTCGAATCTGACTACGTAGTCGGCTTAGGAGATCACAATCGGACCTGCTGGCCGCTGGATGAGGGGCATGTTTTCAGCGGTCGGCAACCGGTGGTGCGGGAAAGGAAAACGGGATGAGAAGTCTCTTGGCACGGCTTTGGCTGGAGGAGGGCGGCCAGGACCTTACTGAATATGCCCTCCTTTTAGTCTTTATCGCTCTCGGGTCCGTTTCCGCAATGAACAGCCTTGCAATTGACATCAGCTTGGCGTTCTCTAAAGCAGGCTCGAATCTAACTGCAACGTAGTCAATCTCAAGGCGATCACAATCGGACTTGCTGGCCGCTGCGGAGAGCGGTTTTCAGTGGTCGGCAACGGGTGGTGCCAGAAAGAAAAAGGGAGATGCGAAATATTTTGACGCGGCTTTGGAAGGAAGAGGACGGACAGGACCTCACGGAATATGCCCTCCTTTTGGTCTTAGTCGCTCTCGGAGCCATTACCGCTATGAGCAGCCTTGCAACTGACCTCAGCTCGGCGTTCTCTAAAGCGGGCTCCAACCTAACCGCGGCAACGTAATCGGAGTCTTGGGGGACCGCAATCAACTTGCTGTCCACAGAGGAGCAAAAGATCAGAAGAGTTGATCGTAGTTTTCAGCGATCGGAATCGACGATTGGGGGGATTGGCAATGAATCACCGTGCTGGAAGACAGCAGGAACGCGATGGCGATGACGCAAGACAGAACTCTGCAAAACCACGGGATCTCGCTCAACACGCCCTCTCCCTCATTTTGCTTGCATCGGCGGCCGTTGTATCGCCGCCCTTAAATAGATTTTATTCTTGGCAGCCGCAACCACGTGCGACAACTTAACTCCACAAACGCGCAGGCAACCATTTGGGCACTGACGCTGACGCTCATGCTGATCGCCGGCTGGCTGGATTTGCGTTCGCGCCGAATCCCCAACTGGCTGACGGTGTCGGGTTTGCTCGTGGGCGTCGGCGTCCATGCATTCGCAGGATGGCGTGGCGTGCTGATGTCTGTCGAAGGAGCGGCGGTAGCTCTAACGATCCTGCTCCCCTTGGTGTTACTGCGCGCTTTGGGCGCAGGTGATTGGAAGCTGATGGGCGCTGCTGGATCCTTTCTGGGTCCGCTCATGCTGATTTTTGTCCTGCTGGCCAGCATCTTCATTGCCGGGCTAATGGGCATCGTGAGAATGATGGTAGACCGCCGCGTCATGGCCACCCTCCGCAACATGAGGGAACTGATGCGCGGCTTCATTTCATTCGGTCTGCGGCCGCATCCGATAATCTCACTCGACAATCCAGAATTGCCCAAGTTGCCATTTGGAGTCGCTGCAGCCATCGGCACGATGGTTTGCTTCGCGATGGCCCGGTGGGGTCTATGACGGCGAGGCAAAGGAAAGGATACTGATGAACCGGAACCGATTGTGGGTAGGCGTCCTATTTTCGCTGGTTGTGGCACTGCTGACCAGCATGTTCGTCTACCGCGAATTCAAGCAAGCGTCTTCCGCGCCCAAGGGCGTTTCGACGGAGATGATCGTCGTCGCTGCCCAACCGATGGACCTCGGGACGCGGCTTGATCCCTCGAAGCTTAAGCTGGTGCCGTGGCCGTCGGGAGCGCCCATGCAAGGAACGTTTTCCAAAGTGGAGGATTGCACAAATCGCGCGATCATCACTTCGGTCGCCGAAAACGAGCCGATTCTCAAGGACAAATTGGCCTCCTCTGACTCGGGCGCCGGGCTGCCAGCGACCATTCCCGAGGGCATGCGAGCGATTTCCGTCGCGGTAAACGACGTCATCGGTGTAGCCGGCTTCGTTACGCCCGGAACCATGGTCGATATTCTCGTTACTGGACAGAGCGTGGGCGCCGGCCAGAACGGCTCGATGGACATCACGCGCACCATTCTCGAGAACATTCGCGTCCTCGCCGCCGGGCAGAAAATCGAGCAGGACCGCGACGGCAAACCGCAAACCGTTTCCGTCATTACCGTGCTGGTGAACCCCGAGGATGCCGCCAAACTGGCCATGGCCAGCACGCAGGGTAAGATCCAGCTGGCCTTGCGGAACACCGTCGATACCAAGGAGACCAACCCGCCGGCAGTGCTGCAGAGCGCTCTTTTTTCTGGTCTTAACCAAGAGCCGGCGCCGAAACCGGTCGTCGTGGCCGCTGCCCCGCGCAAAGCGGCTCCCACACCTGCGGCAGCTCCACCCGCTCCCTACACCGTGGAAGTGATTACGGGAGACAAGCGCGAAACGAAGGACTTTCCAAACCAATGAGAAATCGGCGGGAGAACCTCATGTCCAAAGAAATCGGAAAACCTCGATTGGCGGTCCTCAATCGGGTGGCGCTGCTGACCGGCCTTCTGGGCTTCTGCTCGTTCACCGCCCATACTCAGGCTCAGGCGCCGGCATCGCTCGCGGAGACACCCGGGCCCGCGGCGCAAGCAGCGCCCGTGCAGAACGCCGCTCCTCCGCAAGCGGCGGGAGACCAGCAGGAGCTGCACTTACTGGTAGGTCGTTCCCTGGTGATCACTTCACCCACGCGCATCAAGCGAGTCTCCCTGGCGGACCCCACAATTGCCGAAGCCATCGTGGTTACCCCCAACGAAGTTTTGCTCAACGGCAAGGCTCCCGGTGGTGTCTCGCTGCTGCTCTGGGACGAAGCGGAACAGAGTCAAAATTTCGAGGTTTCCGTGGAGTTGGATGCTCTCGGTCTGGCACAGAGGATTCACGACAGCTTCCCGGCGGAAGCGGTCCGGGTGGATACAGCCAACGATGTCGTGATGCTTTCCGGCAAGGTATCCTCCTCCGCTGTAGCGGACAAAATTGTGGAAGTGGCTAAATCCGTCTCGCCGAATGTGACCAGCACGATGCAAATTCCGCCCGCGTCGTCGGTCGAGGTCCTGCTCGAAGTGAAATTTGCCGAGGTCGACCGCACTAAGCTCAATGAACTCGGCTTCAACTTTCTGCGGAATTTCGGAACCAATATGCCCCTTTCGGTGAGCACTCAGGAGTACTCGCCATTTGCCATCACCCAGGGCACCACGACGACTGCGAGCGGCACGGCTTCTAGTTCGATCAATAGCAACGCATTCTCGATCAGTAGCCTGTTGAACATCGCCATCTTCCGCCCAGACATCAACCTCGCGGCGACCATCCAAGCCCTGCAGGAAAATAGCGTGCTGCAAATTCTCGCAGAGCCGAACCTGATGACCGAATCGGGCAAGCAAGCAACCTTCCTGGCAGGCGGAGAGTTCCCTTATCCCGTCATCCAAAGTACCGGCGCAGCTGGATCGCTTCCCGCAATCACGATTCAGTTCAGGGAGTATGGGGTTCGCCTGAACTTTACGCCCAATGTGACGCCCGATGGGCTGATCCACCTGCAGGTCACGCCCGAGGTCAGCGACCTTGACTACTCGAACGCGCTCACTATCTCAGGCTTCACGATTCCTGCTCTCTCCACGCGGCGCGTCCAATCCGACATGGAATTGCAAGATGGACAGAGTTTTGCGATTGCCGGCCTGGTGGACAACCGCGACACAGAACAGTTTTCGAAAATACCTGGCATCGGTGACATACCCATCCTGGGACAGCTATTCCGCAGCCATAGCGTAAACAAGAGTAAGGATGAATTGCTGGTCATCGTGACCCCCAGGGTCGTCCACCCTCTGGAACCCGGGAACTCGCCGGTCCTGCCGGTGTTTCCGAACTCGTTCCTGGGGCCGGTCACACCAGCAAAACAACCCGCGCCAGGTTCTAAGTAGCACCGATGTGTAGTCAGAGCGCGATGGCATCGGGTATTCGTACTATGATAGCGGACACTCAGAGGTGAACTGCAAGTGCTGACAGCAGGAATCGCGAGCACGGATCGAAGCAGCGCGGAGCAGCTCCTGGCTGGTCTCCAGCAGACGGGACTGGTCGGCTCGGTTTCGCAATGGTTTGTCCCGGCCGACAATTTTCCCGATGCAAGCGACTCCATTCCGGATGTGGTCTTCCTCGACCTGCCGCGCGATCCCGGACCGTTCTTTGCCTTTGCTGCTCATGTCCGGCGGCTCCGACCATCGGTGCGCCTGGTCGCCTGCTCGGCCAGCTCTCCGCCAAGCAATCAGCTTTTGCTCGAGGCCATGCGCAGCGGCGTGCAGGACTTCGTTTCCAAACCTGTAAGGCCGGAAGCTTTGGCCGAAATTCTCTTGCGCTTTGAAGTAGAAGGTGAACCGAGCGATCGCCGCAACGCCGAAAAGCTGATCGTGGTGATGGGCTCGAAGGGAGGCGTTGGCGCCACCACGGTTGCAGTGAATCTGGGCGTCAACATTTGCGCATCCACGCCCTCGCGGACCGTGCTCCTGGATTTCGCCAGGCCCTTCGGCAATGCTCACCTGTTTCTCGATTTGCGCCCCCGCTTTGGCCTGCGCGACGCAATCGGAGGCATGGAACGCCTGGACACTCATTTTTTTGCCAGCTTGCTCGTCCAGCACAAGTCCAAACTGCAACTGCTCAGCGGTACCATGAAGGCCGAGGAATGGCAGGAAATCCCGGTGGCTCCGCTGGGACGCGTGATCAATGTGGCGCAAGCCAGCTCGGACACGGTGCTCGTGGACCTCGGCGCGCAACTCTCGTCCGAATGGAGCTCGATACTAAAACCGGCGCGTATGATTCTTCTGGTGGCCGAAGCCAATGTGCCATCGCTGTGGACCCTCGAGCGCCGCCTGGTGGCTTTAGCCGGATTTGGCGTTCCTCCCGAGCGAGTTCTCGTCGTGATTAATCGCTGGCATAAGGGCGACGATGAAGCTCTCAAGGGGATCGAACGGAATCTCAAGCGTCCCGTCTTTGCGCGACTGCCGAATGATTTTCGAAAGGCCAACATGGCGGTGAACCTCGGCGCGCCATTGCTGGAGAACCACAATAGTGTTCTCGGCAACAGCTATCGGCAACTTGCGGCGCAATTGGCTGGACCCGCGCTGCGGCCTCCGCCATCGCCACAAACCGGCGGGATCGCAAACATTTTCTCAACCCAAGGTAAGAGGTAACCGTATATGTCGTCGCCTCCCGTACCTTCGACGCGCGCCGATTTCACAGCGGTGAAAACTGCCATTCATCGCAGGCTGATTCAAAAGCTGAATCTGGACCGCTTGGCCGATGTGAAGCGCGAGGATGTTCGCCGCGAGGTGGCCCAGATCCTCGAAAGCCTGGTCGTGGGCGAATCCACGCCCATGAGCCTGCAGGAACGGGAGCGCCTTTCACAAGAGATTCTGGATGAGGTCTTTGGCCTGGGGCCTCTCGAGGCCCTTTTGAACGATCCCACTGTTTCCGACATCCTCGTAAACACCTACCGGCACGTCTACGTGGAGCGGCGCGGCATTCTGGAAACCACCAACGTGCAATTTCGCGACGACGCCCATCTCATGAGCATCATCGACCGCATCGTTTCGGCCATTGGCCGCCGCTTGGATGAGTCTTCGCCGATGGTCGATGCGCGGCTTGCGGATGGTTCGCGCGTCAACGCCATCATCCCGCCCCTGGCCGTCGATGGCCCTTGCCTTTCCATCCGGCGCTTTGGCCATGACCGGCTTCAAGCCGACGATCTGGTCGAGAACAACACCCTGACGTCAGGAATGCTGGAATTGCTGGCCGGGTGCGTGAAGGCCCGCTTGAACGTCCTGATTTCCGGCGGTACCGGCGCCGGCAAAACCACGTTACTCAACGCGTTATCCTCCTACATTTCCGATCGCGAACGCATTGTTACCATCGAAGACGCCGCCGAGTTGCAGCTTCGCCAGGTACACGTGGTGCGACTGGAAACTCGGCCTCCGAACATCGAAGGCAAAGGTGCCGTCCATCAGCGCCAGTTGATGATTAACTCATTACGTATGCGTCCTGACCGCATCGTCATTGGCGAAGTCCGCGGCGATGAAGCGCTGGACATGCTCCAAGCCATGAACACCGGCCACGACGGTTCGCTCACAACGATTCACGCCAATTCGCCGCGCGATGCCCTCAGCCGCTTGGAAACCATGGTGGCCATGACCAATTTGAACATTCCCGAAAACGCCATCCGGCGCCAGATCGCCTCGGCCATCGACGTGGTGGTGCAGGTCTCCCGGCTCAGCGATGGCACGCGCAGAGTCGCCAACATCGCGGAGATCACCGGCATGGAGGGCAAAGTCGTAAGCATGCAAGACATTTTTGTCTACCGGAAGCGCGGTATCCGAGAGACCGGCGAAGTCATGGGCGAGTTCACGCCGACCGGCATTCGCCCCCGATTTGCGGAACGGTTAAGTGTGACGGGGATTCATCTTCCGGCTGCGATGTTCGAAGTCGTTGCGCCGCTGATCGAGGTGCGCAGCAAATGACCGAGGCCATCAAATTTGCCGGATCTGCTCGAAAATGGCGTTCGCAGCTGTCCCGGCACGCTGAAGGGAGGGGAAGAGCATGGCGTTCTTGCTGAGCGCGCTGACCTTTATCGCCGTTGCCGTCATTTGCTTGGCGGGCTGGATGTTTCTCACATTCGACAGCACGCAAGAAGTTGTCCGTCAGCGCATAGAGGCTGTGCGCAAGGCCGAGCAGCACGGCGAGCTGTCTGTCGATCTGCAATTGCTGCGAAACGAGATGTACAGCAGCGTTCCGCTCGTACACCGGATTCTGATGCGGCTCACCTGGTCGCGCTGGCTAAACGATTTTATTGCCCAGGCCGGTATGAAAACGACCCTCGGAAAGATTGTGTTGCTCAGCGGAGTGTGCGGTCTCAGCGGTTATGTGCTGGCGGCGCGATTGACCGGGCTGCCTCTTGCTGGTCTGGCGGCCGGCTTGGTCGTCGCCTTCGTTCCCATCGGCGTGGTCGCCATCAAGCGGCAAAGACGCCTCCGAGCCTTCGAGGAGCGCTTTGTGGATGCCCTCGATCTGCTCGGCCGTGCCGTCCGCGCGGGACACGCGTTTACCACCGGCCTGGAAATGATTTCAAAGGAGTGTCCGGAGCCCATCTCGGGCGAATTTCGCAAGACGTTCGAAGAACAAAATTTCGGACTCCCGTTGCGCGATTCATTGCTCAATCTGGCTGAGCGCGTTCCGCTCGTGGACGTGCGCTTCTTTGTCACCGCGCTGCTTCTTCAGAAGGAAACCGGCGGCAATCTGGCCGAGATCATGGACGCATTGGCTCGGCTAATCCGCGATCGCTTCCGCATTTATCGCGAAGTCCGCGTCAAAACGGCCCAGGGCAGGCTCACCGCCATGATTCTGGTTGCGCTCCCGATTGCCATGCTGGTCCTGCTCGAAATGGTCAACCCGAAATACCTGCAAATTCTGTTTAACGATCCGGTAGGTCCGACCGTGCTGGGAATTGCCGCGGGGATGCAGGTCATCGGGTCGGTGCTGCTGTGGCGGCACCGGGCGGTCGCCCCGCGCGCAGCCAATGCGCTGCTCGCGCTGACCGTCCTGGTCACCGCCGGGTGGGGGTTCGAGCTGCTCCGCACAGACACCTCGTTCGACCCGGCGGTGCGGTACCTCGCGGTGGCGGCGGCCGTCGCGGCGGTGGCGCTGCTGGCCGTCGCGGCGGTTCGGTCGAGGACGGGGCGGCGGCTGATCATGGCGACCGGCGTGCTGACCGCGGTGGCGGTGGCGGTGCCGACTGTCGCCTGGGCGGTCGGGACGGCGGCCACGCCGCACTCCGGGTCGATTCCGACCGC
>Ga0182024_10024567_pt1 | contig 10696 bp, 11 predicted proteins | sample P32metaG_FD_120480 | JGI IMG/M metagenome (GOLD analysis project Ga0182024, IMG submission 120480) | Permafrost microbial communities from Stordalen Mire, Sweden - P3-2 metaG (Illumina Assembly) | ecosystem: Environmental > Terrestrial > Soil > Wetlands > Permafrost | place: Sweden: Stordalen...
CTCCTTGGGCATGAAGAAGGGCGTGCCATCCTGGTCCGCGACAAGCTTATGGGCTGCGATCGCCTGGCGGAAGGCCAGGGTCGCAATCGCCGCGTACTCAGGACCGCCGGCGTTGACGAGGTCGGCCTGAAGCGCAGCATCATATTTTTCCGCGCGAGCCCGCAGGGGCAGGTATTGTTGCTCTGCTGCCTGGAGCATTGCAGCAAACGTCGAAAATTCCATGTGCCAGTAAGCGGGCAGCTTCCGCTCCAGGTACTCGACGGAATAGAGGTCGTTGTAGGCAAGGAGAACGTGGCGCGTGACCGCAGTAGCGCCAACGCTGCCGAGCGGCAGGATCACGTTGAGAGCGGGCGCTGCGGGATGACGGCTCTGCGGTGTGCGTGCCCCCTCAATGTCATCCGCTTCGGGCATGCGCCCGGTGGACAGAAACTGTTCTCGATAACCCTGGTTCCCTGCTGCCAGTTGCGCCCCTTCGGTTTGTGGGACAGCAATGTAGAACCAACCCCAGTTAATGCGCAGATTGTCTCCGAAGCGTTCCAGAACCGGCTGCTTCTCAGTTCCGACGCGTAACAGATTCAACCCTTGGATAGCGCCCCGCGACCACATCACCTGCTCGCCCGCATCGTTCGTAGCCAGCGTGCCGGCCGCGTCAAGGTAGAGAGTGATGTCATGAGGCTGCCCATCGCGCGCCTTCACGTCCCAGGTCAAGTACGTCACCGGGCGCGCCATTACTTTCAAATCTTCGGGAAAGGCCGGCGTAAGGAACTCGACGCGAACTTCGATTTCCGGGCTTGTCATCACGACGACGGTGCGCGTGGCAGTAACTTGGCGGCTGGTTTCGGCGAGGGCCGGACTAGAAAGGTCTTCCCTGCCGAGTGAGCCCAGAAAACGGTAGTTTTTTTGATCGACGCGCACAATTCCAACCAACTCTTGCGCGACTCCGGTCCAGTGCCTCGTCGGGGCGTCCGTCAGCCGGTCCGCCATCGACCAGACGCTGAAGTAAGGATCATGGGTCACGAGTGGCGTCGCAGGTGGCCTTAAGGGTGCCGCCGGAGTCGGTTGTGCAACTCCAAAAGAGGCAAGGATAGGAAAAATCGTGGCCAGAACTCGAAAGGTAAGTCGGACGCCATGGTGATTGCACATTTAAGACAAGCTCCCTAAGACCCAACAGTACGTTTCGCCCTCTCCTTACAGCCTAATGACGGGTGCCCCATCCCCCGATTCCCTACTGCTCGGCCCCAGCCACGGTCGCGTGTATGCCTCAGTCCGCCAAAGGCGGACGGCTGAAAGTAGCCCAGCACGCAGTGCTGGGTAGGTTTAGAAACGCGCCAGTCCCGACAGGGACGGCTGAGTCTTCCATCCCGTGTAAGGCTACGCTGATCCGTTTGCGATGTGCGGCTAGGTTCAGCCGTCCCCTACGGGACTGATTTCGAAGGGGTAGCCTATGACCCAGGACTGACGTCCTGGGCTACTCTCACGCCGTCCCTACGGGACTGCATTCCCAGTTTCTCGAATCAATCTGTCATCCCCCCCGAAACCTAGATTTTGTTATCCCGGAAGCGAACCCCGGATTCTTTTCATCCCTCCGCGGGTTGGCAACGCCTGCGAACGACTCGAAGGAAAGCCGCATGAAGTTCGTTGACCCCACTAAGCCTTACAGGAAATCCGGGGGGATGGGGCACCCCGAACCCTGTTACCCAATCAGGTCTCACACTAGTCGCTCTTCAGCCTGAGATCGCGCCGCTCAAAGATAGCAGTCCCCGCGGCAAAAAGAAGCCCCGCCCCCAGGATGATCAGGAAGAACCCGCCAGGATGAAGCAGCATGCCCGCTGCTCCGGTCAAGTCTCCCTGGGTCAAGGTAAAAAGCAGCCGCGCTGGAGCGAAGCCGGGCCACGCGTAGCCAGCAAAACCCAGCACAGCGAGCACCACCAGGGAGGCGGTCGAGGCCAGCATGGTGGGCAGCCAGGTGGCGAAGAACAGGGCTGCGGATGCCGTCCACATTCCCAAGACAAGTTGTGCCAGAGCCAAGGCGAGCAGGCCACCCCGCGGCGCGCCGACCGCCGCAAAGAGTGCGCTTCCGCTCACCATAAAACTGACTACGTAGAGGGCCAGCGGCAGCCATGCCGCGCTGACCAACGCAAAAAAATATTGCCGCCGGCTAACCGCGCGCGAAAGCACACTGGCGATGCGGCGGGAGCGCTGCTCATTGCCCAACAGGGCGCTCCCCGCAAAGGCCACCAGCCCCAGCCCGTAAAGGCACTCCTGGTGCAGGATGGAGAGCACATCGTCAATCTCCGGCCGGCCCGCCGGCACCAGGAGAATCGCCGCCATGGCAAAGGGCCAGAGCATCAGAAACAAATAGATCCAGCGATTCTGATAAAGCAGCCTGCGTGTGATCTGCCAGATCTTCCCCATCGTCCCAGTCTTCATGGACTGGACCTCTCCCCCTCCGCTGCTGGGTGCTGCGCCGCGCCATCGGCGCTCCATTCGAGAAACAGCTCCTCCAGCCGGCGCCGTAGCGGCGCGAAACTCACGATCTCGCCCCCCGCATTCCAAACCGCCTCGATCACCCGGCGCTGCTGTTGCGCAGGAACCGTCAGGCGTATAGAAGCCGGTCCGGCAGTAGCGGAGGAGGATATGCCGCTAACCTCAGCCAGGGCAAGACCACGCACTTCGATCTCCACCCGATCCGACTCGCTCTGAAATTCCTTGAGCGACCCGCAGCGAACCAGGCGGCCCTGGTTGAGAAAGGCGATCCGGTCGCAGATAAGCTCCACTTCGGTCAGCTGATGGGAGCTGAAAAAGATGCTCTTCCCGGCTTGGCGCGCGTTGCGCAGCAACTCCCGCACCTGCTGCACTCCAGCCGGATCGAGAGCCGCAGCCGGCTCATCGAGAATCAACAACTCCGGATCGTTGATCAACGCCTGGGCCAGAGCCAGCCGCTGCTGCATACCCCGGGAAAACTGCCGGCTATCTTTCCGATCGTTGGCCAGGCCCACAGCACTCAGAAGATCGCGAATGTCCTTGGCCAGCCGCGGATCATCCACCCCGTTGAGGCGCGCTGCCAACTCAACGCTGCGGAAACCGCTTTCCGAAAAAAATACCGGGACATCCGGCACGAAACCAAGCCGTGATCGCGCCTCAGCATCGCCGAAGGGCTTGCCCAGCAGCGAGCCTGTTCCCGAGGAGGGCCGGAGGAAGCCGAGCGCGAGATGGATCGCCGTTGTCTTCCCCGCGCCATTTGGACCCAGGAAGCCGAGAATCTCACCTGGCTCCAGGCTCAGCGTCAACGGATGGAGTGCGGTCTGCCTGCCGAACTGCTTCGCGATTGCCGAGAACGTCAGGCGATGGGTCATGTCAGGGATCGACGACCAGGAAATCAGAAGCGGACGCGAGGGGAAAAAGATCAGGGAGTTCGACTGGGTGGAATGGCCCAACGCTGATCCCTGATCTCTAACCCTGCTTCTTGATAGGTGCTGCCGTCTATCTGTATTGGACCTTAATGAAAATAATGACCAGGGTGAAGAGGGAGAGCGACTCCATAAACGCCAGGCCGAGCGTGAGCAGTAGCAGGATGCCGGCGCGCGCCCCAGGATTGCGAGCCAGCGCTTCGGTTGCCGAAGCAGTTGCCCGGCCTTGACCGAGGCCGCAAAGCCCTGCCGCGAGGCCCATGCCAAGACCGGCTGCGATGGCTACGAGTCCGTGCCCTGTGCCGTCCGCACCCTCACCCGCGGTTTGGGCGAAGGCCGGAGCCGCCAGGAACAGGGCGGATAGCGTCATGAATAGATATTGCAGTTTGCGCATTCTTTCTCCTTGCTTCCGTAGGAATTGCCGCCAGTGGGTGGTTGAGGCTCACCGTGCTGGCCCCCTCACTCTTGCGGCGCTCTGATCGGAGTGGAAACATAGCCCCCCGCCCAGAGAACTTCTTTCAAAGGCTTTAGTGCTCGTGCGCCACCGACTGCGAGACGTAAATCATCGTCAGCAGCATAAAAATGTACGCCTGGATCAGGGCTACGCCCAGGTGCAATCCCATGAAGACCAGCGGGATGGCGATGGGCACCAGGGAGAAAAAAACCAGCGTCACCATCTCCCCGGCGAACATGTTGGCATAAAGACGAACGGTGAGTGAGAGGATGCGCGCGAAATGAGAGATCAACTCAATCGGCAGCATCATCGGGGCGATCCACCAGATCGGCCCCACGAATTGCTTGAAGTAGCCTGCGCCCAGCTCGCGAATGCCCTGGTAGTGGTAATAAAGAAAGCACAAGAGCGCGACCCCGAGCGGGACAGTCGGTACCGAAGTTGGCGCAATCAGGCCAGGGACCATACCCAAAAGATTGCTGAGCAGCACGAAGACCAGCACGGTGGTCGTGAACGCGACATAGCGTTGGGCGCCCGGCCCAATGATCGAATCAGCCTGACCGGAGACAAAGCCGTGGAGCATCTCGGCAATCTGCTGGATCGGGCCCGGGTTTTCGACGTTCAGCGAAATCCGCACCAGCCCAAAAAACAGCAACAGCAGGCCGAGCACCAGGATCTCCATGGCGAAGGTTTCGGTGATGGGAGCTTGCGCATTGTAGGGCTGAAGGTGGACCGCGTGCAGAATGCGTGTCGCCAGGTCACCGAAATACCGGTTCAACAGGGCCGTGAATGGGTTTTCATCGTGCATACGGGTAGATCGTACTCATCCTCTCCGATCTCATGCGGACCAGGCGTGAAACAGTCGAATCGCTTCGATAAACAGGGCTACAAGCGCCAGGGCCAGACCGATCAGCAGCGCCGCAACCTTTCCGTCCAAACTCCTCAGGCTAACATACAGAACCGCGGCGGCGACAAGGAGGCGAACAAAAAACCAGAACAGTACCGGACCCACGGGGCGCGGCGTGCTCGGGGCGTCGGTTCCGGGGACATTTGTGCCTTGCATATCCGTGCCCGGTTGATTTAGGCGAGCAAGAACGGCGGTCATGAGCTGGCGCCACTCCAGAATTCCCGTCGCGGCGATGGCGCCACCCACCAGAAACATCAGCATGGAGCGCCAGCCCCACGCGACCCATAGGATGGGACTCAGCAGCACGATAGCGATACAGACGCTGCGCAGCGCGCGGTTCAAAACCAGCCGCAGATCCTGGTCGCTGAATTCCATTACCGTCGCTCCCACCCTGCGCTTCCCTCATTCCTTGCTGTGCGACAGAACCACGCGGAAGATCTGAACGAAGCCGGCGACCGCACCCAGGATCAGGCCCAGGATGTTGATCCAGTGCTGGTGTAGCCAGCGATCGAGAGCCAGGCCGATGGCCCAACCGATGACCACTGCGGCCGGCAACAGCAGGCCTAGTTGAATAAGGCTTTCGATGCGCACAAGGGACTGGAATGCCCCGTCCTTAGGCGAGGAGTTCGCCTGTGGAGGCTGGCGGTCTGGCTGATCGGGCGTACCCATGGCAACGATATCGGTGCTTGTCCTCGGGCAGTTATACACCATGGATCAAGATCCCGCGGAGTGACCCGGGATGCTCACCCAACGTTATACTGACTTTTCATAACAGTTACTCTGATCATTGCTCTAGAGGCGCCCCATTGTCCGAGTCAGAATTCGAGAGCAATCTTTTCGCGCTCCGTAAAGATAAGCTGCGCCAGATTTCCGCGCTTGGCCAGCAGGCGTACCCCAACCAGTTTGTCGCATCGCACACGGTTCCGGAAGTACGCCTGAACTTCGGGGAGATCCCGGCGGAAGTGCTGGACGCGGAGAGGACGACGGTTACAGTTGCCGGGCGCATCATGGCCATCCGCGCGCAGGGTAAGGCCGGCTTTGCTCAACTGCAGCAAGGCGGCGAGCGGCTGCAGATCTACGTTCGTTTGGATGCGGTCGGGGACCAGGGCTTCCAGCTCTACAAGTTGCTCGACCTGGGGGATCACATCGGCGTTTCCGGCTACGTCTTCCGCACCCGGACCGGCGAGCTGACGGTGCATGTCGACCGCATCACCTTCCTGACCAAGGCCATGCTGGCGTTGCCTGAGAAGTATCATGGCTTGGCCGATGTGGAACTCCGCTACCGGCAGCGTTATGTCGATCTCTTCATGAACACCGATGTTCGCGAGGTCTTCGTCAAGCGTGCCCAGGTGCTGAAGGCGATCCGCCGCTTTTTTGATCAGCGCGGGTATCTCGAGGTCGAGACCCCGATGATGCAGCCCATTGCCGGAGGAGCCGCCGCCAAGCCATTTCGCACCCACCATAATGCGCTGGACCTTGCGCTCTACCTGCGCATTGCGCCGGAGCTTTACCTCAAGCGGCTGGTGGTGGGTGGCCTCGACCGCGTCTACGAGATCAACCGCAATTTTCGTAACGAAGGTGTTTCAACCCAGCACAATCCCGAGTTCACGATGCTCGAGTTCTACCAGGCATACGCCAACTACCATGACCTGATGCAGCTGACCCAGGAACTCGTCATGCAGGTGGCGCTCGAGGTGAACGGCACCACGGTGACCAATTTCGCAGGCCACGAAATCGATCTGTCAAAGTGGCGGAGCTTCTCCATGCGCGAGGCGATCCTCGAATTCTGGCCGGCGGCGGCGGGAACCAAGCCCACGCTGGAAGATTTTTCCAGCCACGACGCGGTAGAGCAGATGGTGCAGCGAGTACGCGACGCCAGGATCTCTGTCGATTTTCACCCCGGGCAGCCCACAGGAAAGACCATCGCCAATATCTTTGAAGCGATCGCTGAGGACCACCTGATTCAGCCCACCATCATTTACGACTTCCCCGTCGCGGTCTCCCCGCTTTCCAAGAACAAGCCGGACGAGCCGGAATGGGTGGAGCGGTTTGAATTCTATGTGGGGGGCTTCGAGCTGGGAAATGCCTTTAGTGAGTTGAATGATCCGGAGGAACAGCGCAGGCGTTTCGAGCAGCAGCTGGCGGAGCGGGAGCGGGGCGACTCGGAGGCCCACGCGATGGATGAGGATTATGTACGCGCCCTGGCCTACGGGCTGCCACCGACAGCCGGCGAGGGTATCGGCATCGACCGCCTGACCATGGTGCTGACCGGGGCCAGATCGATTCGGGACGTCATTCTGTTCCCGCTCCTGCGCTCCGTGTCCGGAGCCTCGGCAGTTGTCGAAGCCACATCGGGCCCTTCGGGCGACGAAGGGAGCGGCCAACCAGAAAGGGAAATGCTCTAGCGCATCTCCCTTACTTCTTACCCGCCTTGCCGACACGCTTGAGCACCTGGCTCAGACTGGTTTTCTTGAAGTCATCGAGCAGCGCTATCATGGAGGCGGAGAAGAATTTTTCCAACGCGGCATTCACTCGCAGTGCCGCGGCGGCGTGGACATTGGGCGTGTGGAAGAGCGAGCCGGTCTCTACCGCCTTATAAACATCCGCCAGCGAGATCGCTTTCGGAGATTTGAGCAGTCGTGAACCACCGGTCGGGCCCTTTTGACTCTCGATCAGCTTCGCCTGCTGAAGGGAGGCAAGCACGCGACGAACGACGACCGGGTTCGTATCAAGCTTGAGTGCAATATCAGTGGAAGTTTGCAATGTATCCGGCTCCGACGCGAGCAAAACCAGAACATGAACACCTGTAGCGAATCTGCAGTTGACAGCCATCCTCGAACGCTACCATACGACAGCAACAAAGGTCATGGCCTATTGACGGCACGTTAGTCACTTCCAAAGTTGCGTAATCGGCAACAGGTAACCATGGCCATTTCGTACCAGTCGCAGGATCGTTTGCCGGGTGACGGCAGACGGAAGTGAGGACTCTCTTTGCGTATTCTCTTTGTCGGTGATGTCTATGGCCAGGCCGGAAGGCGTATTGTGCGCGAGCACCTCGTCCCCGTGATCGAGGAGCGGGGTGTCGACCTGGTGGTGGTGAACGCCGAAAATGCAGCCGGCGGCTTTGGCTTGACCCCGGGCATTGCCGACGAGCTCTTCGACCAGGGCGCCCACGTAATCACCACCGGCAACCACGTATGGGACAAGCGCGAGATCATCGAGTATATGCAGTCTGTTCCCCAGGATAGCCATGATCGTCCCCGGCGGGTGCTGCGGCCGGCCAACTATACCGCCGGCACGCCAGGGTACGGATTTTACGAGGGTGAGCTGCCCTCGGGGCAGAAGTATGCCGTCATCAATCTGCAGGGCCGCGTCTTCATGGGCAGCCTGGAAGATCCTTTCCGGGTAGCGGATGTCCTGCTGCAGAAGATTCAGGCCAAAGTGATCCTGGTGGATTTTCATGCAGAAGCCACTTCGGAGAAGATTGCGCTCGGTTGGTACCTAGACGGAAGGGTTACTTCAGTAATCGGCACCCACACGCACGTACCCACCGCAGACGAGCGTGTACTGCCCGGCGGCACCGCCTACCAGACCGATGTGGGCATGAGTGGGCCCTTCGACAGCGTCATCGGGGTGGAAAAAGAGCTCATAATTGCTCGATTCCTCAGTGGCATGCCGGGAAAATTCGAGCCGGCGAAGGGAGATCCCCGCATGTGCGCAGTATTGATCGAGTGTGACGGCGCAACCGGCCGAGCCCTTTCGATTCGCCGCCTTATGCTGGGGGAGTAGCGGACGGCCCGCCGGAAATCCTAGGGTTTCAGCGCGATATTGGCCGACTGGCGCGCCAGGCTCCGCGAAGCGGAAGTAATCTGGCCGTGCCGGTCGAAGTGAAGGCTCCAGTTGGTGGTGATGGTGGGCTGTGAGACGTCGCTGAAAGTGACGTCGGCGCTCTTGTCGGCCTGGATCATCATCTGCGGCTGGTTCGCGTTGAGGCGAAGCAAGTCAAGACTTGGCCCCGGGATCGGGCTATACGCGAGCATCTGCACCGGATACCCGCTCAGCTCGGCGTAGCACAGAGCGATGACCAGCCAATTGGGCGCATTGCTGAGGGGAGCCGTACCACGCTCTTGGCGCAGCAGGCCGTTGAAGACTTCGTGGGTGGCCGGCCTGCTCCAGGCGGCATCAAAAGGCAAAAGACCGTGCGCGTAGGTGGAGACGATGCGTACCTGAGCGCTGTTGCGCGGCAGCATAGCCACAAAGTGCGACGAACCGTTAGCATCCGCGCCATGGGTAAATGCCAGGAAGACATAATCCGGAAATGCCGGGCAGACGATCTGCTCGTAATGCCAAGCCGGATTGCTGATGTCGAAGCCCGAGAGCGCGGCCTGTTTGGATAGCTCGGCGCTCAGGTTGGAGACGACCTCATAATCCAAATTGCTCATCTGCGCCGGATCGAGATGCTCCAGGGAGATCACCGGCGGCGGCGTTGAAAGTGGGGTGGTCCCGATGGGAACCGCCGCGACTCCGGGAAAGGGACTGTTGGTTGAGGTTGCTGTGTAACCGGGGAAGAGCTCCTGGCTGGGCGCCTCGGTCCGCTGCGCCAAAGCGGTTTGACTCTGCACCGCAAGGATGGCGATCGCGGCAATGAGCAGAGGCCGGAGGCTGGGGGCAATTCTCAGCATCGACCCCTCACTCTACCATGGGCTAAACTCGGTTTTTCTACTGTTATCCGCCACTGAACTTATCTCGACACGTCTCTCAACCAGCATCTGATTCAGATCGAAGCGGCGCCCTCCCCCTTTGTCATCCCGACTGAAGTGGAGAAATCTGCGGTTCCCGCTTCTCGAGCCATTCAGCCTAGTAGTTGGGAGCCAGCGCCAAAGCGCCCAGCCCGAGCAGGAAAAAGAGAAACATCCAGGGGATAAGCCGTCGTGCTCCCGGCGGTGCTCCGCGAAATTCATGCCAGAAGAACACTCCCCACCCGGCCGAAACCATGGTTGCGCCTTGGCCGATGGCGTAGGAAATCGCCGGACCAACAAAGCGGGCCTGGGAAGCGGTAAAGTTCAGCACTGCTCCGGAGCACCAGACGGCGCCCCCAATCAAACCCCATAAATGCCATGTCGGCCGGCCGGCAACGTACTGCCTCATGCTGAGCGGCATCTGCTCGGGCAGCGGATGGCGCATCAGCCAGAGATTGGCCGGAATACTGCACAAGGCAATACCCACGGCAAAAACCGGGACGACACTATAGGGACCCAGGGCTCCTGTTCCGTGCATCGACCGCGCAACCAGTGGGTAAAACAGTCCCATGAGCACGCCCGCCAACAAACTGAGGAGGATGCCCCTTGCCGTGACCCGAGTGCGATGCTGCTCGCGGCGGCGATACGCGATCGCGTCGATCACGATGGCGACGGCCACCAGGGCGACTCCGCCAAAGAGCAGAAATACGTTGCCGGCCGGCGAGAAAGCATAGTTCAGCAGCACCCCAATCACCAGGGCTAACCCGATCCCCAGGGGAAAGGCCACGGCCAAGCCGGCAATCTCGATGGCGACGACCAGCAGAAGGTTGGCCGCATTGAAGATGACGCCGCCGGCTACAGCCAACAGAAGATGCTGGTGGTCAGCTCCGGCAATGGCTGGGAAAAGGACACCGGCGCCACCCCCCAGGGTAACGCCCCAGGCCAGGCTGCCCAGCAGGATGCCGGCGACGTAATCCCAGTAAAAGAGTTGGATGGGCCAGCCTGGAGTGAGTTTGATCGTGTTCGCCCAGGATCCCCAGCAGATCATGCTGAGCAGCATGAATGCGAGTTGAGCGGAGTAGGTCTCCGGCAGGAAAGCGATAGAGCACTTCTTTCAGTCCCGCCAAACGGTGGGTCGCCCGGCGATGCGTTCTCAGGAGGGGACAACCCAGCTACTCTGGGCTGCCCC
>Ga0182024_10024568_pt1 | contig 10696 bp, 12 predicted proteins | sample P32metaG_FD_120480 | JGI IMG/M metagenome (GOLD analysis project Ga0182024, IMG submission 120480) | Permafrost microbial communities from Stordalen Mire, Sweden - P3-2 metaG (Illumina Assembly) | ecosystem: Environmental > Terrestrial > Soil > Wetlands > Permafrost | place: Sweden: Stordalen...
CTGGCGAAACCATCACCGGCATCGCGCACGCCATGGAGATCACTCGCAAAAGCGTGCGGAAGTGGATTAACAAGGCGCTGGCCATGGGCGCGGAGGCCGCGCTCAAAGATGCGTATCATCGCCTGCGCGCTCCTGTGATCACAGAGCAAGCCCGCGCCTGGGTCGTCCATCTGGCATGTTCCAAACCGAAGGAACTCGGCTACGCCGCTGAACTATGGACGCGGAGTCTACTGGCACAGCAGGTTCGGCGCGAAGCGATGCGTGGCGGGACATCCTTCCTTGACCCGGGCAGTCAAAGCCACGGTGCAACGGATACTGGCCGAACCGCCCTTGCATCCCGAGCGGGTCCGGTACTATCTGGAAAAGCGCGACCCCGCCTTCGAGGTCGGGATGCGGGATGTGTTGCTGGTTTATCAAGAGGTTGCATTGCAGAACCAAGCGCAGAGCAGCGGCGAAGGGCGGCCCGCAGTCATTACGATTTCAGTCGATGAAAAACCCGGCCTTCAGGCTATCGCCAACACGACACCCGATCTCCCCCCGGTTCCCGGAAAACATCCTAACGTGGGCCGCGATCACGAATACAAACGCCTATGGGGCGAAGTCTGTCTAAGGGAGACACAGTGCAGTTGGAATTTCCTGTGCCGGAGAGCACCGATATTTATACGATTGCCGATCGCCGTTTCGAAGTGAATGTTCGCGGCAGTACCGTCATTTCGGTGAAACCGTTAGACGGGCAAGAAAGCGCTGACGTGTATCCTTTCTATCGTCGCCAGAACTACCTCGCGCAAAAAGCACCGATGCATCGCGTCCAACGATTCGTTGCGGACAATGTGATCCCGCTAGGATCTTTCTAGAGCTTGGAGAGATGGGCCAGCAGGAGCCGGTTGGGGTGCTGTCGATCTTGACACCGGCTGCATTTTCCCGTCAACACCACTCTTGCCGGTCCCGAAGACATCAAGACAAGCTGGTGCGCAAGTTGTGTCTTTGGAGCACTTCCGGATTGACGACGAACCGGGGGACTTTTCCTAGAAGGACATCGAGCATTTCCGAGGCGGCCGTGCCTCGCAGTTCCTGGAGTGACTCCACAGAGTTGAAAGCCGCATGAGGCGTTACTATCGTCTTGGGGTGGAGCAGCAATGGATCGCCGGCATCGGGTGGCTCCTTGGGCAGGACGTCCAAACCCGCCCCCGCTATTAGTCCATCATCGAGGGCCTTCAGAAGGGCTTTTGAGTCGATGACATCACCGCGCGCAGTATTGACAAGGAACGCAGTTGGCTTCATTTGCTGAAAGGCTGAGAGATTGAAAAGGTGCCGAGTCTCGAGCGTAAGGGGCGCATGGATTGAGATGTAATCGCTGCGCTGCAGGAGTTCCGGAAAGCTCACGGTTTCTATCACTTCCTGTTTTGCCGGGTTAGACTGAGCGGTGCGACGGAAGGTAATCACCTTCAGGCCCAGACCTATGGCCTTGCGACAAACTAAGCTGCCGATTTTTCCAAATCCCACGATGCCCAACGTTTTTCCACGGAGGCGATAGAATGGAGTCCCAACGCGAAGATCATAGATCCCGCTTTTCGTGGCGCGGTCAAATAAGGTGACCTTTCGGGCCAGTGCGAACAGAAGCGCTAGCGCGTGATCCGAGACCTCCTCCAAACAATAGTCAGGTACATTGGCTACAAGAATGCCCATTTCTGTCGCGTACTGAACGTCGATATTGTCCAACCCTACCCCGTATCGAATGATCGCTTTGCACTTGGGAGCATGGGCAATTACTTTCTTAGTGACTGGCTTCCAGTTGGTGAAAATTCCGTGCACGCCGGCGGCCAACTCTACCAACTCGTCTTCAGTCCCCCTGTTCGCGGGCACAAGGGTGGCGTTGATAGTAGAAAGTATTTTCCGCTCGATTTCCAAGTCCTCCCAGGCGTAATCAGTAACCATGATTTTCATTGTCCCGAGCCTGCTTGCGGCGGAGGATAGACGAATACCTTGCCGCGATCGAGTGCCATGTATTTGTCGGAGATGCCGGCGCCGTGAAGACAGGAGCGAAACAGCCGCGGTTCTAAGCAATTGTCCGAAAACAAGTCATAGTGGCAAGGAATTACCACGCTGGGGTTGATTTTTTGAGTGAGCTTGGTCGCTTCATTCGGGCCCATGTTATGGAACGCACCATTGATCACGGTAACCATAATTTCAGGTTTATAAGCGGCAATGTATTCCAGGACATCGTGGTAGTCCGTGTCGCCGGTGAAATATAGAGTAGGACCGGAGTCGACAAGAAGTAGAAAGCCGGTATGGGTCACGTCATCCCCCGCCGGCGGGATAGCAAGAGTTGATTTCAAGCGAATGTCTCCGAAGCGGTGTTCTTTGTTTGGCCAGCTTAGAACGATTTCATTCAAAGGGACACCGAATGTCAGTAGTTTCTCCATCGTCTCGCCGGGCGCGACATATGGTCCGTGGAAGCCGGAGGCGCGGTGGCGCTTGATTGTTTCGGGGTCGCAGTGGTCCTGGTGCGAGTGGGTCAGTGCGATCACACTCACGTCCAAATCTTCGGGTTGAATCGGCGAAGGGAACTTGCGACCACAATCGAATCCGGCTTCGGCAGCTCCTTCCTTACAACTGTCCGTCAAGTAAGGGTCGATCGCAACGGTCGTCCCGCTGGATGACTTGACAATGAAGCTTGCTTGGCCAAGCCACCACAAGCCCACACTGCCTGCGGGTACAGTCTCCCGTCTGATCTCCGCCATCAGCGTCATGCGAAACACCTCGTCTCGAAAATGTCTAGGCAAATTTGAGAGCTATGGGACTGGAGGAGCCGCCGTCCACGACCGGCCGATTTCCTCGAGGCTCCTGCCTTTGGTTTCCGGCACCAATCGCCAACAGAAGAAGAAAGTCCCGATGCAAACCAGCGCAAACACCCAAAATGCTCCTGCGGCCGAACCGAAATGTTTTTCGGAATACTCCGTCATGACGGGGAACACGAGATTGGCGGCAAAAGAAGAAATCCACAGTGCGGTGGATGCTACAGCCATTCCTTTGCCACGCAGGTGGTTGGGGAAAATCTCTGACATGATCAGCCATGCGACCGGCGCGATGCTCATCACGTAGGCCGCCACCGCGACCATCATGACCAGTGGCACAAGCGGTCCCGTGATGTGCATGTGGAAAAATATTCCCATGACGATGAGTCCAGCGGCCATCCCCAAAGTTCCGAACAGTAGAAGCGGCCGGCGGCCGACACGATCGACGAGCCAAACTGCGGCCAAAGTGGCGCCCAGGTTCCAGATGCCAATAATCATGGTGACGCGAATTGCCTCGGAAGCTTTGGGGAAGCCTGCTTGCTGCATGATCATGGGAGCATAGAAGATGAGGACCGTGACGCCATCAAGCTGCTGCAGCACAGCCAGACCGACGGCGATCAGCAGCGCAATCCGGATGCCCGGCTTGACAAGGTCGGCGAGCTTGCACGTCTTTTCCACCAGAGATTCGCGAATCGTTGCCATTTCCAGCTGGGCGCTGTCCGCTCCTCCAATTCTGGTCAGAATGTTGAAGGCTTCCTGTTCGCGATTTTTCTGCACGAGCCATCGAGGACTTTCTGGCACAAAGAGCAGCCCAGTCAAGAAAATTCCGACCGGCACTGCCGTGGATCCGAACATCCACCTCCAGTTTCCAGAGAATGACAGGAGATAGGCCACCAGATAGGAAGCCAGCGCCCCTACAACGTTTGCTAATTGATTGAGAAGCACGAGCCGTCCGCGAATCCTGGCGGGAGAGATTTCGGCGATGTACATAGGGGACACGATGCACGCCGCTCCCACGCCAAATCCGCCAATAATACGGAAAACATTGAATTCCACAATGTTTCGCGGAAGCGCAGTGCCCACTGCCGAGAGTCCAAATAAACCTGCGGCAAAGAGAAGAGTTTTTTTTCGCCCGAGGCGATCGCTTAACCAGCCCCCAAACGATGGGCTAAAAAAACATGCGATCATCGCGCTGGTCATCGCGAACCCCACAGCGAGAGGGCTGAGGTGGAAATCCCGCTTCATGAAAATGATTGCCCCGGACATGATCACGATGTCGTAGGTCAACAAGAAGCCGCCGACAGCGGCGACCAGCGAGATAAGATGTACATACAACTCATTTGCGTGCTCAGACGGATTGGGCAACGGCTCGGTCATATTCATTTTCGTTATTGGCAGAGTCTCTCTGCTCGTCAGGAACCGTTTCGAATCAGTCCTTCTTGGGCAGGCCGGTTGTCCGTCCAGCAGATAGGCCATAGCGGGAATGCACGTAATGGATGAGGAATTCCGGGCACCGAGGGCAGTCGCCGACGCCCCATCCTTCTCTCGCCGCGCGCTCTTAGGTTGGTGAACCGGTTTGACTCCGGCCTGGGTGGAAGAGTCTTCCGGATGAGCCGCTGCATTGATCGTACCCGGACCGACCAGCAACGGGCAGGAGACCGCGAAGCTAAAGCAACCGTCATCAATCCTCGACCACGCATGAGTATTCCTCCTGGACAACTTAGCGATCTGTTTAATCCCTTTTAGTAAGAGCACAGCCGCCGTCCACGAATAGAATCTGCCCGGTCATATAGTCGGACTCTCGTGAACAGAGAAAAACGAATGCATCGGCAATCTGTTCCGGAGTTCCAAATTCTCCGACCGGAACGGAAGCCAGGAATTTTTGGCGAAGGGTGGGATCGCGTTCAAATTCCTTTCGGGTAAGTCCGGCATCGAGTATTCCCGGCGCTACCGCATTCACTCGAATTCCTTTTGCGGCGTATTCCTGAGCCACCAAACGAACCAGATGGTCGAGACCTGCTTTGCTGACGCAATATTGAATGGCTCCGGGTGAAGCGTAGGTTCCAACCCACGAACTGGTGAACAATACCTTGCCGCGGATGCCTACTGGATCGGGCGCCTGTTCGAGCATTTGCTTTACCGCGGACTTCGCCAGCATGGCGCACCCGATCAGATTGACTCGCAAAGCCTCTGCCCATTCGTCAGCTGTCAAGTCCAGAAGGCCGCCACCCGCTCCCAGGGCCGCATTGCCAATAACGATATCGAGCCGCGCGAAGTCTTCCGCGACCTGGGCAATCGCGGTTTGGAGTTCTTGCGAGTTGCCCTGGTCAACTCTCTTATACGCAATACCGCCAAGTTCTCGAGTGCGCGCCGCGCCGGTACTCTCAGAGAGCAAATCGAACAGAATGACTCGTGCGCCAAAGCTGGAAAGTTTCTTAGTGGTTTCCCCGCCAATGTCCCCGCATCCGCCGGTGATGACTACGACCTTGCCTTGCAGGCCTCGCGAATTATCCGCTGCGGCTTCGAGGGTCATCGTTTTCACTCGACGGTCGTGATCTGGTACAGAGGTGGCAACTCTTTTGCTGTGCGGAAGATGTTTTCCGCAGCAGCTGCGGTGCGGCGGCGCAAAGTGCCGCGCGTCCCTCCGGCAATATGAGGTGTTGCAATCACATTCGCCATTTGCAAGAGAGGATGCGAGGGATCGAGCGGCTCGTGGGCGAAAGTGTCCAGACCCGCGCCTCGAATCTTGCCTGCTTGTAGCGCTTCGACCAGCGCAGGCTGATCGACGATTTCTCCTCGTGCGACATTCAGCAGCACGGCCGTGGGCCTCATGAGGCCAAGAGCGCGTTTGTTGATCAGGTGGCGGGTCTTGGAGGTTAACGGAGCATGGAGGGAAACATAGTCGGCCTCCGCCAGCACCTTATCGAGTTCCTCGGGCCGGCCAAAAAAATCGACATGGTGTTCCGCCAGCACGGCAGGCGGGACTTGAGCAGCGTCCACCGCCAGAATCCGCATTCCCAAAGCCGAGGCCCGTTTGGCAAGCTCGCGCCCACTGGCGCCAAACCCGACCAGACCCAGGGTCTTGCCTTCCAGTTCCTCATTCATCGGATGGTAGAAGACACCGGACCGGATATTGCTCGCGCTGAGGTGAAGGTTCTTGGCGAAACAAAACATGAAGAACAGAGCGTGCTCCGCGAGCGCAATTCCACTGAAGACGCCGGGGGTGTTTGCCAAGGGGACGCCCTTGCCTAGAATGTACTTGACGTCTAAATGATCTAACCCAGTCCCAATGACTTGCCAAAGCTTCACCGCCGCTGCGGCGTCGACCATCTCGTGCGATCCCCAGCCACCCTGATCGACTACGACTTCAACGTCTCCAAACTGTTCAGGAATTGAGAGCTTGGGGTCGAATAGCGAGACGGGATATTTACCTTTGATTGCGTCCAGGAAGTCGTCGTAGCAAGGGTGAACTAAATCACGAAAGCCGATAAAGAGGATTTTCATTTACGGCCATGTGCTCCTGGGGTTAGAGAAACGATGTGACCTCAATCTGTATACAGTAGTCTGATGCGATGTGTCAATGCGACCCTGCCCCACAGATCCAGTTTTTTCTGGAAAATGCTCCCTGCCGATTATTCGACTCTCAGTCAACAACGACGGGCAGAGATCTGAGGCCATGAATGGTGATTTCCTGTATCCACTTTGGGATCTCATCGGCCAAGCGCATGCGCGGAAACCGATGAATGAGAGTTTTGATGGCGACTTCGCCCTCAAGGCGGGCAAGGGAAGCAAACAGAAATGGATCCCATACCCGAAACCAACATGACGAACATTATGTCGCGTGACATCCAGCCGGTCAGGATCCGGGAACTGCGCGGGATCCCGGTTGGCCGCGCCCAGCATAGCGGCAACAAGCTGGCCCTTGCCGATCTGCTTTCCTTCGAATTCTGTGTCCTCGGTGGCCACGCGCCACTGACGATGAATCGGCCCGTCATACCTCAGGAGCTCCTCGATGGCTGTCGCAAAGACAGAGGAATCGGTCTTTGATTCTAGTTTCTCCAACTGCATGGGGTTCCGAAGCAGGGCCAACGTGGCATTGCCGATGAAACTCATGGTGGTTTCGTAGCAGGCCAAGAAGAGAGTCACGCACACGGACAAAAGTTCAGCGTCATTGAAGAGCGCGCCTGGTCCTCAGCACTCGCCAGGGCCGTGATCAAGTCAGGTTGTGGGTGGGACCGCCTTGCGCTATCAGTCCGCGAAAATATTCCCTCAATTCCAGCAGACTCTTTTGCGCGCGGCCGGCTGAGTCAGAGATGGCGCGGCCGGTGCCGACAAAGGCATTGATATCATCTGCTCGCGTCTTGAACCGCGCACGGTCCTGCGAGGGAATTCCAAGCATCTCGCCGATCACTGTGGTTGGCAGGCAAAGTCAGAAATGACATCCATTCCGCCTTTTTCCTTCACCGCATCGAGCAGGTTGTCCACGATGGTCTGCACTCGCGAACGCTGCGCCTCAATCAGACGCCGAGTGAACGCTTTAGTGAGAAGTCCGCGGATACGGGTGTGATTGGGAGGATCGGAGTTGAGGAGGCCCTGCTGGAAATGGTCCTCAAAGGGCAGTAGATCTTTTCGCACCTCGGGCGGAAGCTGATTCAGAAACTTGCTCATCCTTCCTACATTCGAGAAACGCTGCACGTCACGCAGCATCGCCGACACATCTTTGTAACGTGTGAGCAGCCACCCGCCCCACTGGGGGCTCCAATGCACCGGATCGTGGTCCCTCAGATATTGATATACGGGATAAGGATCGGAGTAAAAGTTCTCGGACCCCAAGTCCGGCTCCCGCACCGTTTCGATAGGGGATTTCAAACCGGCCCTTCCTGCAGTCCACTCTTGACCTGTGGCCAAGCTTCTCGCCAGGCCCGCTTAAGATTGGCAAGGATGGCGGTGCTAGTTTCATCGGCTTGAGGTTTTATCTCAAATCCGACGGCCGGTCGTTTTCCCATGGCCGGGTTTTCTATCAAATAGCCAACTTTGAAAAGGGCTTGCAAGAACTCCACCAGCTCCGGAACATCATTCTCGCTCCCTGGGAAGCCGAAGCGGGGATGCGAATCACCGTAGCTTGGGCGGCCGGGAACCTTGACGCAATTGCCGACATGGACGTGACACAGATATTCCTTCAGAATGCCGAGCGCGGGAAACGGTTTTTCATCCAGCAAGACCATATGCCCCATGTCATAAAGCAGGCCGAAATCGGCGAAGTCCTGGCGTAGCTCCGCTGCGACCGCTGCCGCTTCTTTGGCTGGACCGATCAGCGCCTTCTTATCTACTTCTCTGTCGAAGGTCTCTAACACCAGGCTAATGTGTCGTGACTTAGCGTATTCGCCGAGACATTGCAGAGATGCCACTAGAGCTTTATGGGCGTCGTTTCTCTTTGCCACGCCTGGGTCGGGTCCGGAGAGCAGCACGAATCTGCCGGCTCCCAGCTCGGTTGCTTGATCGATGTACGGCTCAAGGGCCTTCCGTGCCCGGTTGCGTTCGTTCGAATCCAAACTATTGAGATTCAGTTTGTCCCCAAGAATGATTGGATGGGCGCCAAAGTCCACCTTGATGTGGGTTTGCTCGATCAGCCGTGCGACGTCTCGACGCACGCCGGGATTGTTGATTCGACTGATCTCGATCGCTGAGAAGAAATCATCAGAAACCACCCGTTCGACCGTCTCCAAAATGGAGCTGTCTCCCGCGTGGTAGTCGGGAAACGCGAGGAAATGCACCAGGCTCAGACCACAGTATGCGTCCCAATGTTTGTCCAATCACTCCTCCAAATTGCAGCATGAGACAGCGGCCCGGGATCCGCGGGAAGGCCTCTTCTTACCGCGAAAGGCGTTATCCTCGGCCCCCCGAGATTTTCGTAGCGAAGATCTTTTAAACCATATCTGTATACGGTATACTTTTAGAGAAGTCAATGATCCTTCTCCTTAATTGCGTTCAAGCTCCTCGCGGGACATTTTTTACGAACTGGCCCTTGAGAGGGTTGAAAGGCAAATCGCAGGGATAAATCAATTTGTTCGTTACTCAGTAGTCGCGGTGTCCGAAGAAGCATTCGCCTTGGTTTTACTCCAGCCTCGATTTGGAGCTGGCTTGTCGCGGATATGCACGAATGAGAGGTGCTTCCATGGGCAAGAGGACAGAAACGAAGCCAGTTCGGGTTCCGGGTAACCACCGTGTGGCCCTTTTCATTTGTACGTACAAAATCGACGCACACGTCGCGCCCGGAGATTTCCCCGAGTGCCACGTTCGACGCCGATGGCGTGGCGCACCACTTAGGCAGCCCGCCCCAGTCGTCGTCTCGACGGGCGAACAGGTGTCGTCGCCAAAGAGTCGAGCCACCTCTCAACTTCGGACACTTTGTAGAGAATGAGACCTGAGCGACTCGCGCCGGGACGAATGGGAGAAATCCGGGGCGGTCCGCTCCGTTGCGTGTGCCATCGGTCCAACGTCCTCACGCTGATGCCGAGTTTTCGCGCGAGTGCCTCGCGGCTAATATAGCCGGGGAGAAGATCGGTTTCAGAAACGGGAGCAGTAGCGGGTGCGTTCATAGCGCACACCTCCAAAAGATTTTGTGTTTTGGATTTCTCGCTTTAGGTCAAATACCCGAAGGGCATTGCACCCTTCCGACCCTGCTCGGGCGAAACTTAGAAATTCCGCCGCTGCTTACTTCTTAACGCCTCCTAAGAATACCAAAACGACAGCAAGCGTCAAGAGGGAGAACTGCGGGCTTGAGAATTCGCTGATGAGTTGAATGCGGAGTTTACCAGGAAGATTCTGCCTGAGGCTTGAATCACGGAATGAGAACTTATGACGTCTGACTTCAAGGTGTACGCGGACGAGCCGTCGATCATTCACGAGTTTTCGATGACTGTCTGTCCGGCAGACATTCTCCTCGACGACTGCGGCGAGATCTGCACGATATGGCTCCGCCGGGAGTACCCGAAATGCACTTTTGTTTACGAGCCGGAATCCTGCACCTTGTTTCTCGACGGCGGCCACGGCCTAATCGAAGAGCAGATTCGCCTTATCCAGATCAAGGCTACGGCGTTCGTCTGTGAATTGATGAACGGAGTAGAGATTGCTCGTGGGCCAAAGCGCAATACCCCATTGCGGTGAGGGTAGACGATGGCACTTCAACCGCCTCATCCTTAGCCGAGAATTTGGGCCTCCCCCGGATTAGTAACGCACAAACGCCCTTGTAATGCCTGAATTGAGCCATTCCGGGCTGGTTGACCATTTCGGCACCTATTTTTGAGGATCACTTCTGAAACAACGTCTCCGGAACGTATTCCTCCGCGCAAGCAGCGTCATCGTTCTTAACTGAATTGACCCGAGAACTCACGCTGTAGGGACGGCAAGAGATCAAAAGGAAAGAACTGACAAATCTCTCACCTGCGGTTTCATAGTGTGCACGTTAGATAGCTTTCATTTGCTAATGGGCGATCCCGAGCCCAATCGATGTGGCTTGATTGATTTCCAAGGGCAGAGGTCTTTGAAATATCGGCTCCGAGCTGGGAACGGAGTTTCCCCATGTCGTCTGTGAAGAGCGTGGCCTCGTGGCTGGCGCGGGAGATCGAAACGTAGCCAAAGCGGGAGTTGAGCAGGTCCGGGTGGACGCTGGTATCGGCGTGAACGAGGACGCGTTCGGCGGTGAGGCCCTGGACGTCAAGAGGGATGAATGGCGGCCAACCGCAAGTTGTTGATAAAGATGGTGAGCGCGGTAGGACTCGAACCACACCCGGAGATTCCGACCGCCGAAACAATCGTACTCAAAATTGTCAAAAATACAAGGAAAACCAGCGTTGACGCGGGTTTTGAAGGTGTCTTTGATCTTTCGTTAAAAGCGGGGA
>Ga0182024_10024569_pt1 | contig 10696 bp, 10 predicted proteins | sample P32metaG_FD_120480 | JGI IMG/M metagenome (GOLD analysis project Ga0182024, IMG submission 120480) | Permafrost microbial communities from Stordalen Mire, Sweden - P3-2 metaG (Illumina Assembly) | ecosystem: Environmental > Terrestrial > Soil > Wetlands > Permafrost | place: Sweden: Stordalen...
GCGACCGGACAATGGCTCTGGCGATTCTCCGCGACCTCCTTTCCTCACCGAATTCGTAAATCACATCGGCCAGCTCGCGCTCGTCGATGTGGTTTACCACTTGTTCGGCGGTCTCGCCGGACAGCGGGTTCATCCGCATGTCCAGCGTTCCTTCCGCCTGAAAACTAAATCCTCGGGCCGGGTCACCGAGCTGCAAACTGCTTACGCCCAGGTCCGCCATCATGCCGTCCAGGGATGCGGGAGCGATTCGCTCACCTGCTTCCGCAAACGATGCGTGAATCAGGGTGATGGCCGGCGAGACGCCGGCGCTACCTGTCGCTTCGCCGGCGCTGTCCTGTAACTTCGCTCGCGCAATCTCCAGCGCCGCGGGATCCTTATCGAAGCCAATCAAATGCCCCGCTGCGCCGAGGCGTCTTGCGATTTCGTAACTGTGCCCGCCCAAGCCCACCGTGGCATCCAGATAAGTTCCACCACGCTTAACGGCCAGAAAATTGGTTGCTTCTTTTAAAAGAACCGGGACATGGCCAACTTGCCCATGCCCATCCCGCTCGGGGATGTTTGTTGAATCCGAATCAAATTCCGCTGTCACCAGAGAAGCCCTGCGTACTTTTCGTGCGTCCTCTGTGAACCCCTGTGTCCCCTGTGGTTGACGCCTTTTGCCCACACTCAATCCGAGCTTGCCCGGATGCCCCTTGCCTAGATGCCCAATTCGTCGAGCGTCTTGGTGTCCTCATCCGTGAAGGCCTGCTCGTCAATCTCCTTGCGGAACGCTTCCAGGTTCCGGACTTCGAGATGGTTCAGCATGCCGAGTACTGCCACTTCGCCGCGAATCTGCGCCGACTCACGCAGGGTCTGCGGAACCAGCAGGCGTCCCTGCCCGTCCATCTCTACGACTTGCCCGTAATAATTCGTGCGAGCCAGAAATTTTTTCTTCGTCGGATTGAAAGTCGATAGCGAAGCCAGCTTTTGCTCGATCCGCTCCCACTCCTCGAAGGGATACACTTGAGCAACAACACCATCGAGACTTGTGATGTAGAATTTCTGCGCATATTTCTCGTCGATCACGCGCTTGAATTCCGCCGGGACCTTTAATCGTCCCTTTTCGTCGACGCGCGTTGGGTGATTTCCGCGAAACATGTGCCCTGCTTGCTCTTAATGAAAACGACGGGCTCCGTTTATTTTTGGCTGCTACCACAGCCAGCACGAGGGGGATAAAATCGTTCGCAAGAACAGTGGATTCGGGTTCGTCGGGCTCGTTTTTGTCGGTGTCAGTCTCGGAAACCACTGGCGCCTCGAAAGTTAGCGTTCTTACCCACGACCTCTAATGCTTATTCCACTTTCAACCACTTTTGTCCACATCCTACGCCTAAATCGTTTGTTGTCAATAAGAAAGTTTCAGGTTGGGATTACGGCAGAAGAACAGTAGTGCAAAGCACGAAATGTTGCGGTTAACCAGAAAGGTGACCACTAGGGCTTGTGTTTAGAAAGGATGTTCGCAGAGAGCGGAATTTGCGACTTTTCTTTCGTCCGCCGCGCGTACACACGGAATTGCGAAGCCTGTTCCGCGAAGAATTCTTTGAAAAATTTGGCGCTGAATAAAACTGGCCGAATCCGTCCAGGGCATCTAGTGTGGGACTCGTCGGTATTGAGCCGCCGGAGTACACTTGTGCCGAACTTGTGCAATACACAGGGGGCACAATGAAGCTGAACACGACTCGGGTGTGGCTGGGAGGCATTGCCGGTGGGGTGGTGTGGATTGCATGGGGCTTCTTTATTGGGATGCGACAGGCTCCGCTCTACGAGGCTATGCAGAAACAAGGATTGTTCCTGAAGGAGCCGCGTTATCCGCTTTTCACGCCAATCTGGATTCTGCTGATATTTGTGATGTCGATTCTTATCGCGCATCTCTACGGGTGGTCTCGCGCTACCGCCGGCCCCGGCCCGAAGACCGCGATCAAAATCGGAATGATCGTTGGATTCTGCGCTGGCGTCCCGGGCAATTTCGGACAAGCGACATGGTCGCCGATTCCGACATTGTTGCCGCTCGGATGGATGTTAGACCTGTGGATAGGCTCGATCTTAGCCGCCCTGGTCGCGGGATTTCTGTACAAGGACAGAGCCTAGTTTGCCGAATCATCGCAAGAATGAGCCACCCGCCCGTGGAGAAGGGCGCCTCGCCCGCCTTCACTCAAGACTAAGAGTAAGAGTAAGAGTAAGAGTAAGAGGCGGGTGCCCCATCCTTCGCGCGCATTTCCGCGAAGGGTGGAAACCACACCTACCAACACAATGGGATTTTGATCTCACTCCGCCCGCACCCGAAACGATGCAACACGGCGGATTCACTAACAAATCCTGTCAAGCCCCCATTCTCCCCTTTTCTCCACTAACTCCATGAATCGAGGCCAGAAATAAATTCGGAAATTCTGGCGGGATGGGGTGGCCCAAATTGATATAATAGAAATAGAGACAAATAAAGGGTGCGGAGCTTTCTCCCGCACCCTTTTTCTATTTGCCCCAAAAAGTTGTAGAGCGCGCCGCACGCCCCCGCTGAGAACTGAGAACCGAGAACTGAGAACTAATTTAAGAATGCACTTCAGGACAAGGAGCGCCCATGCCAACCTATCCCATGACCATCCGCCGCTGCCAGCACATCAAAGTCAACGGCATCCAATGCGGATCGCCCGCCAAGCGCAACGAAAACTACTGTTACTTCCACGAAGAATGCCGTGTCTTGTGCCGTCAAATCAACATGCGTTTTACCGAGCATGGCATCATCGAGCTCCCCACGCTCGAAGACGCCAACTCCATCCAACTCGGCCTCGGAGAAGTGATGCGCCTCCTCGTCACCCACCAGATCGACCACAAAATCGCCTCGCTCCTCCTCCGCGCCCTCCGCACCGCCGCCGCCAACGTCAAGTTCCTCTCCCTTGAACCCCCGCCCACCCAGATCGTCATCGATCCCAAATGCGTCGAAAATCGCCCCCTCGGAGCCACCGCCTGGTCCACCGTCGAAGGCCAGGAGTATGACCTCATCCCAGACCTAATCAAAGACCTAATCAAAGACTCCAACCTCGTACCCGAAAACGGCAAGACCGCCTACCACCCCGCAGACACACACGAAGAAACGCAAGAAGACACACAAGAAGCCAACCACCACCTGGCGGAGACGGCCAGGCCTGCCTACACTGGAACCTCGGAACTGGCCCAATTTGAATTGGATATCCTCAGATTGGAAGCGGAGGGTAAACATGCCGAAGCGGGCGAAATACGACGCGACGCCGAACCATTCTTTCTTTTGAACCCCTCGCGCAGGTCAAGAACCGCGTCAGAAGTCCCGGCCGACAAACTCGACCCAGGAAATTCGGAAAACGACCCCGAACCCCAAAGCCCGTTCGCCGACGGATTAACACCATTAGCCGCCAGCTAGGAGCCACCGAACTCCTTATTCCACAATATTTTCCGTAACAACCCCTTTAAATTCAAAGATCTAGCATAGTTGTCTTGCTTAAACCGATGATTCCAAAGAGCCGAAGATTATTTTTTTCTCGATAGAGAACTGAGAAACTGCGGCCTAAACCGCCTTCGCCACCTCCACAACCACAGCCGTCCCGTAAGCAAGAACCTCCGTGACGCCCTGCATCACCTCGGTTGCGTCATAGCGAGCGCCGACAACGGCGTTGCCGCCGATTTCCGCGGCGTGTTGCAGCATCAGGTCGAATGCTTCGGCGCGCGTCCTCTCGCATAGATTCGTCAGCAGCGTGATGTTGCCGCCGACCAGCGTCTGCAGCCCAGCTCCAATGGTTCCGAAGATCGACCGGGAACGCACCGTGATTCCGCGCACCACCCCGAGGGTGCGCGTCACGCGGAAGCCGTCGAGTTCGAACTGCGTGGTCACCATGTTATGCGGGACCATCCGTCGTGCGGTTACGGCATAGTTGCCCATTGTTCCTCCGGAACAGACTCGTCGCCTTTTAGCATCGCTTCATTCTAGAACCTATCTCATAAATCGGTTTGGGAAGGGCACGGCTTTAAGCCGTGCCGCCCAGAGCCAATGAAGACGAGGCTTCAGCCCCTGAGGGCCGGGCATTTTACTTCTTCGATTCATTATGAGATGGCTTCTAGTGACAGTTCATTCTAATTCAGCGGCGATTGCAAATTCTCCAGTGCGAGCATCCAAACTGACGCGCAGTAAATTCGGCTTGCAGCATACTTGGCAGTCCTCGACGTAGCGCTGGCGGCTACCGGCGGACTCATCTACCGTAGTCTCGTTCCACTCGCCGCAACCGGCGCAAACATAGCCGCCCACCATGAGAGCATTCTAGAACGTCAGCCGGGGATAACCCGGGAGTTGGCGACGCCCGGCTCTCCACCGATCACTCTATATAATGATTTTTCTTTTCTCGGAGGCTTCATGGTCTCACGCCGTCGTTTCGTGCAAACCAGTTCTCTCGCTGCCGGCTTCGGTGTAGCTTTACCCACACCGGCCCAGGGGACCGAGTGTGATCAGTCGCTCCCGCCAGCCATCGCGGCTTTGCGCACACTGAGCGGAGAAGCCAAGCCTATCACCATCGAGGAGCGCGCGCAGCGCCAGGAAAAGGCTCGCGGATTGATGGGCGAGAACAGTCTGTCTGCCATCTTGCTCGTCCAAGGCACGTCTCTCGCCTACTTCACTGGCATTCAGTGGGACGGTGGAGAGCGCCTCTTCGCCATGGTGCTACCTGCGAAGGGCGAGGCGTTGTATGTGGCTCCAGCATTTGAGGAAGACCGTGCGCGTGAGCAGATCGCGAAATCGCCCAATGGCAGTAAGCCCGACATCCGGGTCTGGCAGGAAGACGAGAGTCCCTACGCCCGCGTAGCGCAAGGGCTGAACGACCGCGGAATCGCCAGCGGCACGGTCGGCCTTGAGGAGACGGTAAAGTTTGTGTTCAGTGACAACCTGCGCAAAGCCGCACCGAGCGCGACTTTCACAAGTGCGACTCCAGTCACTGCCGGATGCCGCATGATCAAAAGCCGCCACGAAATCGACCTGATGCGGCTTGCCTCGAAGGTCACGCTCGCCGCCTACGAGGCGACTTATCGTTCGCTTAAAGTGGGCATGACGCAGCGGGATGTCAGTGACTTGCTGGAAGCGGCGCATCGCAAATTGGGATTCGAGGGTGGCGCCGATGTACAGGTCGGCGAGTTTTCCTCCTTTCCCCACGGCTCGACCAAGCCGCAAGTCATTCGCGAAGGCATGATCGTGATGATTGACGGTGGCTGCTCGGTGGAAGGCTATCAGTCGGACATCACGCGTACATTCGTACTCGGCAAAGCCCCCGAAAAAACGAACGACAAGATGAAACAGGTGTTCGACATCGTCCATCGGGCCCAGAGCGCCGCGTTGGCGGCCGCAAAGCCTGGGGTGGAAGCGGGTTCCGTGGACGCCGCCGCTCGCAAGGTCATCACCGACGCAGGCTACGGCCCCGACTACAAATATTTCACGCATCGCTTGGGGCACGGCATGGGCATGGACGGCCATGAGTGGCCTTACCTGGTTCGCGGCAACTCGACGAAACTCCTGCCAGAAATGACATTCAGCGACGAACCGGGCATTTACATTCGCGGAGAATTTGGCATCCGTCTGGAAGACGACATGCACATCATGGAAGCCGGAGCAGAATGGTTGACGCCGCAAAGCCCATCGCTGGAGAATCCGTTCGGGAGGGCGTAGAGATCTCTATTCACCGCCTGTCACGTAGAACGGTTACAGATAGTGGTTCGCCGCATATCTCTATAGGTTTGAAATCGTAATTAGAAACGGGCGACCCGCCGCTAACCTTCGCGGCGACCTGACTTGGCGCCGGGGTTTTGACTTCTTTTGATTGCCGCTTTTCTTTGCGCTCTATGCGTTTCTGCTTCTTCATCCCGTTACCGCCGGTAGATTCTACATATACTCATCGGAAGATTACTCAATTTCCTAAAGACCGCGCAACGGAAATTACCAAATTATCCGATGACCAAATTACAAAATCCTCACTCCACTACCCATGCCCGCATCCGCCGCAGCAGCGACGCAGGCGCTTCCGCTTCGAGCACGACTAAGCCGTCCTGATACTGGCGGGAATAGATGCGGGCGCCAGCCTGCAACTGGGCCAGCATCTTGCCCTCTTTTTGCGGGATGCGGAGGCGCACACGCTCGGGGCGGTCGCCTTCGAGTACGGCATCGATGCGATCGAGCAGCGTGCCTAATCCGATTCCTTTCGCCGCCGAGACATGGATGATCTGATCGCTATCGTGCAGATCGCTGTCGCGGAGCGACTCGCGCTGCTTGGGAAGCAGCAAATCGATCTTATTCATCACTCGCAGCCGGGGCTTCTTGTCGGCTTCGAGCTCTTTGAGGACCGTCTCCACCTGCGCGTCCTGCTCGGCGGAAACGGGGCTGCTGGCATCCGAGACCTGCATAATGAGCGTCGCGCGCTGTACTTCTTCGAGCGTGGCGCGGAACGCCGAAACCAGCGTATGCGGAAGATGTCTGATGAACCCCACGGTATCGGAGAATAGAACTCTGCGTTTTGAGGGCAGTTCAGCGCCTCGTATGGTCGGATCTAGCGTGGCAAACATGCGCGAGGACGCGACCACGTTCGACTTGGTGAGGGCATTGAACAGCGTGGACTTGCCCGCATTGGTATACCCCACCAGCGCCACCATAGCCACCGGGACCGATTCGCGCCGCTGCCGCTGCTGCGCCCGGACGCGGCGCACATTTTCGATTTGTTGCTTGACATGCCGGACGCGGCGGAAGATTTTTCGCCGGTCGGTCTCCAGCTGCGTTTCGCCCGGTCCGCGAGTGCCGATTCCGCCGCCGAGCTGCGACATTTCCACGCCGCGCCCCGCCAGGCGCGGAAGCATGTATTCAAGCTGCGCCAGTTCGACCTGCAACTGACCTTCACGAGTGCGGGCGTGTCGCGCGAAGATGTCGAGAATCAGCTGTGTGCGATCGATGACACGCGTGTTGACCACTCGTTCGATATTGCGCTGTTGTGAAGGCGAGAGGTCGTGATCGAACAGAATCACATCCGCGGAAACCGAGGCGGCGGCGCCCGCAATCTCGTCCAGCTTACCCTTTCCGATCAGCGTGGCCGGATCCGGCCTGTCTTTGCGCTGGGTAAACTCGCCGGCAATCCGCGCGCCCGCGCTCGTTGCCAATGTCCGCAGCTCGTCGAGTGATTCCTCAGACGTAAAATCGGAGCTGAAATCGCGGGAATCCGCCGGCAGGGACAGGGACGAAGACGAAGACGAAGACGAAGACGAGGACGACGACGAAACGGACGCACTCGTAGCCTGATCTCGAGCCGCCTGCGCGGCCGGAGTGATGGTTAGAGAACCCGTCTTTCCCCGACGGCCCGCTCGGCCCTTGCTGCGAAACTCCACCCCCACCAGGAATGCCCGTTCCTGCCTGTCCGATGGATTGAGCACGGCCTTGGGCCCAGTCCGCGCAGCATTTTCCGCAGCTTTTTGCGCAGTATCGTGCGAACGATCGCCACTCAGTCTGGAGTCATCTCGGCGCAAGCAAACTCACTCTATCCCTCGGTCCCGGAAGCGGAGCTCGGGATCGACGGCTCCCCCTGGGACGGTACCGCCGCGGGCTTCAGATCCGCGTGGCTGTGGGCCCCACGCGAGATAACGACCGTCGAAATCGCATGTTTGAAAATGAGCTGCTCCTGATTGCTGGTTTCGAGGACCACCGAGTATTTGTCGAACGATCGGATCCGACCCGTCAGCTTCACGCCGCTGACCAGATAGATCGTAATATTGTGCCGTTCCTTTCGCGCCGTGTTGAGGAAGGAATCCTGAATGTTTTGTTGTGCCGGCTTGGCTTCCATTTGCCGATCTCCTTCTTTATGGTTCGATGCTGCGCCGTGAGCTAGGGAGAGCAATTGGCAGCAGCCTTCTGCCTGTCGGCTCCTACAATACGGACTTGTGGCGCGCTTTTCAACTTCCCGCCCAATAATTATTCCAGGACGTGCACTCTGCGCCCTGCACCTTCGGCCAGTGAAATCGTCCGGGTTTCATTTCCCTTACGCTCACTCTACAATCGTCCCTTCTAGAACTAAGGTTTCAGAATAGGAGTCTGAACTTGATCGAAATCCATTTTCCATCCGACTTCAACACTAACCTTCTGATGCTGTTTCGTTGGTTGCATTTTATCGGCGGCGTAACCTGGCTCGGCTTGCTGTATTTCTTTAACCTGGTCAATGTTCCCTTCATGAAGGAGCTTGATCAAGTCACGAAAGGCAAAGTCCTGCCTAGCCTGATGTCGCGCGCGTTGTGGTGGTTTCGCTGGGGATCGGTGCTTACTGTGCTGACGGGCTTGGCCTACTGGGGCAGCATCGTTGCCTCGGACGCCCGAAACGCCGACGCTGCTTTTCGTGCATCGTCCGGCGGCCCGATGGGAACCTTCTTTGTGATCTGGACCGTTGCCTGGGCGCTGATGTATGCCTGTACGATCCCCGGCAAAGGCGCGCTCGACAGAGGGCCCGTGCTCGCCGTGATTTATACCATCATCGTAGTCGCGGCCTCCTGTCTGTTTCTGCGCTTCAACGATCATGGATGGGAGAGCAATCGCCTGCTCGCAATCGGCGTCGGCGGTGGGATGGGTTGGGTGATGATGCTGAACGTCTGGGGTGTAATCTGGCGCGCACAAAAGAAAATCATCCGGTGGACCGCCGACAACGCGGCCAGTGGCACACCGATCCCGGACAAAGCGAAATACTTGGCGCGACAAGGCTTTCTTACGTCGCGCGCCAACTTCGTGCTCTCGTTTCCCATGCTGTTCCTGATGGGAGCGGCGAGTCACTATCCCATCTTCGGAAAATAGGTGTGGGAAGTAAGTAGGAAAAGTAGGATAGGTTTTGTAGCGTCGGCCTCTGGCCGGCTGTCGCGCGGGCGTCTCGCCCGCGCCGCATGTCGTGCCAAATCAGAATGGGCTTCAGCCCCTGAGGGTGGCCGCGGCGCGCGCCAGGAGTTTTTCGGCAAACTGTTTAGCCGCGCTAAGACGTCAGAGGAGGTTACATGATTCGTTATTGCGCTTTGCTTTGCCTATCGGCCTTGTTACTGGCCCAAGACGCCACGAAAGTGGCCCCTAATAATTCCACGGCAGCTCTATATACGGCGGATGGGCGGCTCGTGTTCCCGGCAAACTATCGCGAGTGGATTTACCTAACCACCGGCATGGACATGGACTACAACCCGGACCCCGCAATGGCCGGGCACTCCATGTTCGATAACGTATTCGTCAATCCGGAAGCCTACAAGGTTTTTGTCGCGACCGGCACTTGGCCCGACAAGACCATGCTCGTTCTTGAAGGCCGCATGGCCACCAGCAAAGGCTCGATCAATAAAGCCGGACACTTCCAGACCAACGACGTCATGATGCGGTCCGTCCACGTAAAAGACACGCGCTTTGCGGGTGGCTGGGCTTTCTTCGGTTTTGACGACGGGAAGCCCTCCAAGCAGATTCCGAAAGAGGCTGGATGTTATTCGTGCCACGAGCAGCACGCCGCCGTCGATACCACATTTGTGCAGTTCTATCCCACGTTGCTAGAGATTGCGAAAAAGAAGGGCACGCTGGCACCGGCCTATCTGAAGGAAGAGGCCGCGGCAACAGAAGGTTCCGGGAAAAACTAGAACTGGTCAACTGGTCTCATAAATGGTTTTGGGAAGGGCACGGCTTCAGCCGTGCCGCCAAGACCCGCCAAAAATGCGGGCTTTAGCCCCTGAGGGCCGGACAGCCTACCAGTCTAACCATTCATGAGACCAGTTCTAGACGAAAGCGGGACTAAGTCACGCAGACCAATTCACGGCACCGTCGTAATCTCGCTCTCGATCAACCATGCTGCCTACAATTGAGTCCAGCATGCGCGAGTACCTGGACTCAATCGCGGAATGGTCGGGCGCCGCCGAAGACTGGCGTCCCATCTCGCGCGGGGCCATCCTTGGATGGCTTATCTTCTATTTTCTTTTTCTGCTCTACGCCTTCCGCATGCATGGCGGCTATCTATTCATCGACTCCGCCAACCTCGTAGTCCACGAAGGCGGCCACTTGCTCTTCCGGTGGTTCGGCCCAACCCTCTGCCTGTGGGGAGGAACCATTCTGCAGTGGATGGTCCCGCTGCTTCTAGCCGCCTATTTCTTCCACGAACGCCAACCTGCGGCCTTCGTCTTTTGTCTGTTTTTCTTCTTTGAGAACTGGCTCTACACGGCGACTTATATGGCCGACGCCCGCGCCATGGTTCTGCCGCTGGTCACCGCCGGAGATGCCGATTACGTCGAGCACGACTGGAACACGATATTTTCGAGCCTGGGACTTCTGGATTACGACACGACCGTCGCCGCTGTCGTGCTCTTCATGGGATGGTGCGGCATGCTGGCCTGTGTAGGATGGTTGGCCGCGCGTCTGAGAACAACAGAGTTGTAAACAAGGACCGACGGCCGCCCTGGAAGCCTGCCCTGTTTTCCCGAAGCGCCGAGCGAAGCCGAGGTGAAACCCGAAGGGTCCACCAGCAATCTCAACCCTGAGTTGCTCGTTCCTTCTTTAGCAGGCTGCGGAAAAACGCGTGTGCGGCTGGAAATGCTGTCCAGTGTTGGCGATCTTTGTGACTAAGGCGAGAGTTTTGGTTACATCCGCCAGGGTCTGTGGACCCTTTTCCATGTCAGC
>Ga0182024_10024570_pt1 | contig 10696 bp, 8 predicted proteins | sample P32metaG_FD_120480 | JGI IMG/M metagenome (GOLD analysis project Ga0182024, IMG submission 120480) | Permafrost microbial communities from Stordalen Mire, Sweden - P3-2 metaG (Illumina Assembly) | ecosystem: Environmental > Terrestrial > Soil > Wetlands > Permafrost | place: Sweden: Stordalen...
AAGGGTGCGCAGCAGCGATGTGCGCTCGCACACCGCGATCGTGAAGGGTGCCAAAACCCCGATCTCCGACCTGAGCGCCAGCCCCAGTCGGCTCTGAGAGCATCGCGCGATGCTCTTCTCCTTCATCTACCTCGTCTTCGTATCCCTGTTGAAGCTGCTGATTGGCAGCGGCCGGCCCGCGCGAGTCAAGGACGTCGAGCTGATCGTGCTGTGCCATCAGCTGGATGTCCTGCGCCGGCAGGTCGAGCGCCCAAGTCTGCGATCAAGTGACCGTGCCTTCCTCGCGGCGACAAGCCGCCTGCTCTCGCCCCGGCGTCGCCATGGCCTACTCGTGACGCCCCAGACCCTGCTCCGCTGGCACCGCGAACTCGTGCGGAGGCGGTGGACATACGCGCGCCGCGGCCCGGGCGGCCGTCGATCAACGCGGAGAAGCGAGAGCTTGTGCTGCGGCTCGCGCGCGAGAACCCGCGCTGGGGCTATGAGCGCATCTCCGGCGAGCTCAGCAAGCTCGGCCTCTGCGTCTCGCCGAGCACCGTTCGCCGCTTGCTTGCGCGTGCTGGCCTTGGACCGGCGCCGAGACGCTTGGGGCCGAGCTGGCGCGACTTCCTGCGTGCGCAGGCGGCCAGCATCGTCGCCTGTGACTTCTTCACCGTCGAGACCGCGCTCCTGCGCCGCTACTACGTGCTCTTCTTCATCGAGCTTCAGAGCCGCCGCGTGCACCTCGCTGGCTGCAATGCGCATCCGGACGGCCGGTGGGTTGCCCAGCAGGCACGCAACCTGAGCTTCTCGGGAGCGCTCAGCGACGCGAAGTTCCTGATCCACGACCGCGACTCGAAGTTCGTCGCCAGCTTCGACGAGGTCTTCCGCGGCGAAGGCATGAGGGTGATTCTGACCCGGCCTCGGGCGCCCCAGGCGAACGCATGCGCCGAGCGCTTCGTCCGCACTGCGGACGGAGTGGCTACTCATCCTCGGGCCGCGCCAGCTCGAGCGGGTCCTGCGCGTCTTCGTAGATCACTACAACAGCGAGTGCCCGCATCGGGCGCTCGGCCGATGTCCGCCCGCCCCGACCCAGCTGGCACTGCCGCCTCCTCCGGGTGCGGTGGTCGAGCGAAGGGATCGACTCGGTGGCCTCGTGCATGAGTAGTACCGGGCCGCGGCGTGAGGAACAGGGTTTTGGCACGCTTCACCCACGCCGCCGGTGCAGCCGGGTATTACGATCGCCGCGCTCACAGCGCCATACTGGTCGAGCGCACGAGGTCCAGGTTCGCCGAGGGCATCGAGCAAGTATCCCGCCGGGCGTTTGGGGGCCTGCCAGCCCTGGGCAGAGCGACCAGTTTTGATCAATTTCCCGGAGCTGCGGGATTTCGCGCTCCTAGGCCCTTCAATGGAGGCCCTGGGCTTTCGGGCGTACTCGGAAAGCGCACTCACGCTGAGCCTACTGATGGCGATCCGTAGTTTGGTCGGATGTGGTCGCGCCCAACGTAGCGTATGCCAATAGACAGAGGAGTTATAGGCACAGAGGAGGAGAGCCCATGTATGCAAGCGTGCGCAACTCCAGGATGGGGCGGGCTCGGGGGATCGATATCACCGCAAGATCAACAAGGGAGATTTCATGGCCAGGATCACTGTGACGACCGATCCAACGACCCAACACGCCTCTCCAGTGCTGCTGGACGAGAGCGTCTACTCGATACATCTCAGCGACGACCACGCCGCCGCGCAGCTCGTCGAGCGACTCGGCTGGGCTATCACCGACGCCGAGAACACCCAGCGGGCGGAAGTAGCCGTGCTGTAACCGATGACCCTTCCGAGGCGGCCTGCGTTTGGAGGGCCTGCCTCGCCTGGGCAGAGCGACCAGTTTTGATCAATTTCCCGGACCTGCGAATACCGTGCGTCTAGCGCTGCGGCTGGCCCGGAAGCGGACAGGGAGCCCATAGAGGCGCCCTCCGGAGTGAGGGCGAGGTCGGCGAGCGCGTGTGCCTAGCCTCGCTCGGGCGCGTAGGGCGCATAAATCCGGTACCGCTTGCGTTCGGCCGGTGGAGCGCGTGGGGGAGTGGCGGCGATCAGGACCGCTCAAATAGCTTGGTGCGCCCTTTGTCCATCGACCGGAGGTGAGACGTGCTGTTGCTGCTCTACCTGGCGCTCGGCAGGATCTTCGAGCTGCTCGTTCTGCTTGGTCGCTCGCCTGAGGCGAAGGAGCTTAAGATCCTCGTGCTTCGCCATGAGCTCAGGGTGCTGGGACGCCAGAGGCAGCGGGTCCGCTACCGGGCGCATGATCGAGCGTTGCTCACCGTGTTGTCTCGCGTGCTACCCCGTGCTCGCTGGTCGACATCGTTCGCTGTCCGTCCAGCCACCCTGTTGCGCTGGCACCGGCGGATGGTCAGGCGCAGGTGGACCTTCGCTGCCGGATGCCGGGACGGCCGGCGCTCGATGGGCATCTCGTGGCGCTGATCACGCGACTCGCACGCGAGAACCCACGCTGGGGTCATCGGCGGATCGTCGGTGAGTTAGCAAAGCTCGGCGTTTCGGCCTCGGGGACCTCAGTGTGCAGCGTCCTCAAGGCGCACGGCATCGAACCCGCGCCGCGCCGGAGTGGTCCCTCCTGGAAGGCGTTCATCCGCCAGCAGGCTCACAGCATGATCGCGTGCGACTTCTTGACCGTCGAGACCGTGTCGCTGCGACGGATTTACGTCCTGTTCTTCATCGAGCTGCGAACGCGGCGCATGCACTTGGCCGGCTGCACGAGCAACCCCGACGGTGCGTGGGTGACCCAGCAACCGCGGAACCTTGTCATGGAACTGGATGACCATCACAGCACAGTCCGCTTCTTACTCCACGATCGGGACACCAAGTTCACCGCGTCCTTCGATGAGATCTTCCGGACGCAAGGTGTCCGTGTGATCGCGACACCAATCCGGGCGCCCAATACAAACGCCTATGCCGAGCGTTGGGTGAGCACGGTCCGTCAGGTGTGTCTGGACTGGCTGCTCATCTTCAGCGAACGGCAACTCAGGAGGACGCTCGACACCTACGTCGATCACTACAACCGCCAGCGCCCGCACCGAGCGCTCGGTCTTGCGCCGCCAGACCCGCCCGGTGAGCTGATTGCGTTCCCGCACGGCACTCCGGTGCATGTGCGCCGACGAGACCGCCTCGGCGGGCTGGTGCACGAGTACGCGCGTGCCGCGTGACAATTGGATTTATGCGCCCTACGGGGAGACGAAGGCGAGGTAGATGAACGAGAGAGAGCATCGCGCCATGCTCGCAGGACCCGCCCGACGCTTGTGCTTTACGCCAGATCAGAGTTTTGGCACCCTTCACGAACTCCCACACGCTCATCCCCGAGGATCAGCCGGATCTGCTGGCGGCTCACCTGCGCGAGCTGATGGCGCGGTGATCGCAGAGCACCGAAGCCTGCGTGGGACCGGACGGCCCGCGCACAGCTCCGTTGCACCCCGATGCTAGTGCGCGGTGATTTTTCTATCGCCTTCGGGGCCGATGAGTTTGTCCTTGCCCGTGACCGTCACGGTGCCGTTCGGGCCCGAGAGCGCTGTGCCACCGTTGAAATTGAGGACGCTGCTGCCGACCTTTGGGTTGAGCGATCCTGTGAAGACGCCGAGCGCCGTCCCCGTACTGCACTTGAATTCGAACGCGCCGAATTCAAGCACGTCCCTGACGCCTTTGGCCGGAGGTTCGACCGCCAGATATGAATACGGGGTGTGCGTGGTCGGAGGGAGCCAGATGACTTCGGTCGTTCCCGGCGAACAGATGTTCGCCTCACCCTTGACCGGCTTGCAGCCGGAGAGCTTGAGGCTGATCAGATCATCCGTCCCGGGCCCTCCGCTCGGCGGATTGGTGATCGTCTCTTCGTCCGTCACTTTGCAGGTGATCTTCACGTCATATTGCGTGAGGAAGAACGTGAGCGTTCCGCTGGTCTTTACGTGCACGGTTTCGTTGGTTATCAGTTTGCCTTCGCTGTACCAGTGCGGAATGGTTCCGGCCTGCGCCGCCACCGGCATAGCCGCGAGCGCGGCGATCGCCAGCAGCGGGCCAAGGCTGATGGCGAGCTTCTTGTTCATTGGATCCTGTCCCTTCCTCCGTGAGGGGCTAGTGTGGTCGTAAGCGCCCGGGAGCCCTGGTCCGGCTCGCACCACTCACACTTCGTGAAGGCTACAGGAAGCTGGGTGCGTACGTCAACGGCCGCGCCAGGGCAGCGCGCCGTGATCGCCTTCGAATTCCTGCCCGAGCTCGAACGCGAGGCGAAGACACGGAAAGGGGGCCGGCGATCTTGCAGGCGGCGAGACGGTTGCGGCCGTCGAGCAGCTTGCCCGTAGGGTTCGAAAAATCGATTCCGGGCTCGGCTTGCAGCGGGAGACGCAAGACCAGCGCGCCGCTACCCTGCCGGCTTCGTGTCGGCTACCTGCGGAGGTGGTGCGTGATCTGGTCGTTCCTCTACCGGGCCGTATGCGGGGTGTTTCAGCTGCTCGCGCTGCGGCTACGCTCAAGCGAGCGCAAGGAGCTCGAGATCCTCGTGCTCCGCCATGAGCTCGCGATCGCGCGCCGCCGGCTCGGAAGACCGCGACCGAACGCGGCTGATCGCGCGGTGCTCGCTGCGCTGAGCCGGGCGTTGCCGCGATCCGCCTGGTCGGCGTTCGCCGTCAGCCCAAAGACCCTGTTGCGCTGGCATCTCCGGCTCCTGAGGCGTCACTGGACCTACGACCGCCTCGGTCGTCCACCGCTCGATGCGGAGCTTCAGTCGCTAATTCTGCGCCTCGCGGGCGAGAACCCGCGCTGGGGCTATCGGCGCATCGTCGGCGAGATCCGAAAGCTCGGGCTGCGGGTTTCGGCGACGTCGGTGCGCTCGGTCCTGAAGCGCCGCGAGATCCCTTCGGCGCCGCGGCGGTCTGGCCCAACATGGCGGACGTTCCTGCGCGCGCAGGCGCAGAGCGTGATCGCATGCGACTTCTTGACCGTCGACACGGTGTGGCTGCGGCGTTTCTATGTGCTGTTCTTCATCGAGCTGCACACGCGCCGAGTCCACCTCGCGGGCGCAACCGAGAACCCGAGCGGGACATGGACAACTCAGCAGGCGCGCAAGCTCATGGTTGACAGCTGCGCTCAGGAGCGCCCGGTGCACTTCCTGATCCACGATCGCGATGCGAAGTTCAGCCGAGCGTTCGACGAGGTCTTCCGGACCGAGGGGATACAGGTGATACGCACGCCGATCAGGGCACCAAACGCCAATGCCCACGCCGAGCGCTTCGTCCGCACGCTGCGTGAGGAGTGCCTCGACTGGCTTCTCATCCTAGGCCGGCGTCATCTCGAGCGCGTCCTACACGAGTACGTCGATCACTACAACCGTGAGCGCCCGCACCGAGCGCTCGAGCTGCGGCCGCCTGACCCCTCGCCTCAGGTAATTCCGCTTCGCTCGCGACACCACAGCTCGGTTCGACGCCACGGCCGGCTCGGTGGGCTCATCCATGAGTACGCGTGGGCAGCTTGAGAGCGGACGCCGAGTTTGTGAACCCTACGCGGTAAGCGGCCCCGAAGCCGAACACTGGTCCATCGAGCGGACCTACAGTGCCGCCGGGCGGGGTGTCTAGCACCACGACTCTCGCGCCAGCGGCCCCATCGCAACCCAAAGGCGTTGGGCAAGATGAATTGCAGGCGCGGCCCCGGGCGAGCAGTCTCTGAAGCGTGCGTGGGGCCGCGTACGGCCCCACGCACCACTCCCTTGCTCTAACAGCTAGCAGCCGAGGCTAGGGTGCCTCTCTGATCTCTAGCGGTTCTTCGTTGGTGATCACATCTGTACTTGTCAGCGCCACTTGTTTGAACGGTTCTCCTGCGAATGATATTTCGAGTACGTCCTTTGGTTCGCTTTCGAATTTTTCCGGTATCTGTTTACCGAGCGTGCCTTTGAATTTCTCTGTGAATTTCGTCGTCATTTTACTGATCGGTGTAGTTGGCGCGATCACCGAGCCCCGTATGACTACTGGTAGACCGCCACATTCGAATTCGGCAAAACTGCCGCCCGAAGCCGGCTGGAGACTCACGCCGACATCTTTTGGTCGTGCGATAAATCCGTAGAGGCTCCTGAGTAGCGTAGTGCTTACCGTTCCTGCAGGCTCGCCTTTGCTCGTGCATTTCAACCCTTCCGATGTGCATCCAGTGAACACTATAGTCTCGAGGTCTTCCGATTCCCCAATATATTCACCTGAGTCGGTATCGCTTATGCACGTCAGTTTGAGACGTTTTGCTTTACCACCTTCTGATTCTACTTCTAAAACGCTTTTGCCCTCTGCGGAGGTAAATTTGTTTTTGGCAGCTCCTGGGAGCCATTCATAGTTTCCTCCTTCTTCTACTTCCGCCGTCTCGCACCCGGAGTCTTTATAGCTGCCTGCGCCCCTCGATACTTTTACACATCTCCCAAGTCCCGGGAACTCCGGAGGTTCTTTAATTTCTTTGCAACGAGGCGCCGTGATCGTTGCGCTGAAGTCCAGGCCAGTAGAGAGTTCTGTTTCGTCGAGGACGACGAACTGGAGCGTGTTTTCGCCGGATGTAAAGCCAGCGAGAACGCCGACGTTAGGCCCAAAGGCCCACCCGCCGACAGGGGGGCCGTCAAAGTTCTCGCGATTTGATAGTGAGTGAAATGCCAGACCTCCGATCGGTACGCCATTCAGGAACGCACTGGCAGTATTGTCAGCGAACATATGGACGGCAATTGTCGCGCTTGCGACTTGGTTTTCACACAGGTTGATCTTTTCATCGTAGATGTAATACTTGGGCGGTGGATTCGAGCCGTCGCTCCCGTTAGCTGCAATGCTCACCCAGCTGGCTTTGGCAATCGATCCGTTATAGGGGGCCGCTTTTTCGCCGGGACCACCAGGACCCACCATCGCAACGGCGGTTGTGGGAAATCCGGTTTCGCATGCCGCCCCCGTGTCGGGGAAGGGTTTTCCCGTGTTAGAGGGCGTAGTGAGCGGAAGGTAGTTAGGCCTTCCACCAATCGTGGGTTCGAAGCCCGGGTCGGTGGGCTTGAGGACGCAAAGCGAGTTAATTGCGCTACTCACCAGTGTTTTGGTTTCGGCCTGCGCCACTACTGGCATCACCGCAAACGCGGCGATGGCGAGCAGCGGGGCGAGGCTGATAAAGAGCTTCTTGTTCATGGTGTCCTCTCCTCTTTATCTGAAGGTCCACGGCCGCGAGGCCGAGACCCTTGTCCTTTCGGTGGCTCCGGGCGCTTTCTCTATGAGGTGGCGCTGCCGGGCCGTGTTGCGCTTAGCTCCCTGCTACGGTACGCAAGCGCGATCGGGTGGGTTCCCCCGAGCCGCCCCGGCCGGCGCCGGCGCGGATGGGCCGCAGAAACCCGCCCTCCCGAACCGCACGGCCGAGCGCATCTCCCATGAAGTATCGATACCCCCCTTCCCTTGCCCGGGTCCTCTGGCCGACCCGGGATGACGCGACACTACTGCTCGCGGTCGTGTAGGTCAGCTTTATGCTCCGGACGACTACGGTAATACCCGCAAAATGCGGGAAAAGCACCGAGATGAGGCGGCCTGACCGACCACCGGCCGGGCTGCTTGACCCTGCTTGGGTTGAAGACGCGAGCGCCCGATGGCAAGATGAGAAGAGGCTTACCCGACGCCCGCGGGCGAGGCAGGGCGACCGTCACGCAGGGCGAACGTGACCGGACCCGCGCCAGCGAAGGCATGATGCGGTGCCGGGACCAACGTAGGCAGCCTGGATCTCGTGTTTTGGCGTTTGCGATGGGAGGGTGGCATGATGAGCTGGTTTGAAGGTCGCATGGCGCGTCGGTGCAGCACCGTACGCGGCTGTGAGCAGCGCGCGTGCTGGTCTGTGCGTTTGCAGGGCGGGCCAGTATCCGATACGCCCGCTAGCGCGTCGCCACGCAGTCTGTGAAGCACGACGCAGTGGCGCTAACCGTCGATGGCTACGGTATGAGCGTTGTTTTCTTCGCAAAAGTGATTTCGTCTTTGGATTCGAAGCCACATTTTTGTGGATTGGCGCCGATCTTGCATTCTGGTTCGTCGGATGGCCCGCCTTCGAGTTCATGCAGCGCCTGCTGCGCGTTGGCCTGGCTAAACGTTACGGTAAACTTCTTAGTGGATACGTTTAGGTCGTCCTGTTTAAATACGCCGACCACGGATCCTTCCACTTTGATTTTAACATTACCACTAAGACACGCGAATTCGATCAGAACCGTGGTTGCTCCCTTTGGCTTAAGCTCAAGGCCGACTTCAGTGGTGGTCTTATTAATGAAGCCTATGAAACCTTCGAGCGGGCCCGTTTCTGGTTCGCCCCCACCCGGTTTTTCACACTTGCTCGTACCATCATACTTGCAGGTTTTGAAGGTAATTTCCTCAGTAAGTGTTGTTGGCTCGGTGACTTCACCTTTGTCTTTATCAGATTCGCATTTTATCTTGCCTCCGGTGAAATCGAAAACGCTTTGGTCCTCTTCGGATTTAAACTGTTTCGGGAAATTGTTTGGGGGCCCTTCGAATTCCGGTGGCGGCAGCGGCGACAAAGCCAGGCTGTGGTACTCGCCGGCTGAGATGGCCGTGACCCCGCTCAGGGTCCCGATCCCGTTCAGCCCTTTTACTTGCACCGGCCAGTCGCTGTTGGCGGTGGCCCCGTTGCCCAGTGCGCCGGAATAGCCCGAGCCCCAGGCCATGACTTCGCTGTGGCTCAGCAGGGCCAGGTTGTGCTCCCAACCGGCTGAGATGGCCGTGACCCCGCTCAGGGTCCCGATGTCATTCGGCCCGTTGACTTCCACCGGAGTCGTGCTGCAGGGGTAGGAGCCATTGCAGGTTTGGGGGCCGGTACTTGTGCCGTCGCCCAGCTCTCCTTCCCTGTTGTAGCCCCAGGCCCTGACTTCGCCGGTGCCCAGCAGGGCGAGGCTGTAATACGAGCCGGCTGAGATGGCCGTGACCCCGCTCAGGGTCCCGATCCCGTTCACACCGTCTACTTCCACCGGCACGTCGCTGTTGGGGTTGAGGCCGCAGTCGTCGGTCGGGTTGCCCAGCTGTCCGTAGCCGTTGTCGCCCCAGGCCCTGACTTCGCCGTTGCCAAGCAGCGCGAGGCTGTGGTACTCGCCGGATGAGACGGGCATCGCCCCGCTCACCCCGCTCAGGGTCCCGGTCCCGTTCAGCCCTGTTACTTCCACCGGCACGTCGCTGGATCCGAAGCAGCTCCCGTTGCCCAGCTCCCCGGAGCCCTCGCTGCCCCAGGCCCTGACTTCGCCGTTGCCGAGCCGGGCCAGGCTGTGGAAACCATCGGCTGAGATGGCCGTGACTTCGTGTCCGATGCCGCCTTCGCCCAGATAGGGGCCGCCGGTTGGACACGAGCCCACTGTGCCAACGGCGCAGACCTTGACCGGCACGTTACTGCTGGCGGTGGTCCCGTTGCCCAGCTCTCCCTCCGGGTTGTATCCCCAGGCCACGACTTCGCCGCTGCCCAGTAGGGCGAGGCTGTGGTACCTCCCGGCGGAGATGGCCGTGACTTCGCGTCCGGCGCCGCCTTCGCCCAGATAGGGGCCGCTGGGACACGCGCCCACTGTGCCCGCGGCGCAGACCTTGACCGGCACGTCGCTGTTGGCGTTGGTCCCGTCGCCGAGCTGCTCGTATTCGTTGCTTCCCCACGCCGCGACTTCGCCGCTTTTCAGCAGGGCCAGGCTGTAGTCCGAGCCGCCTGAGATGGCCGTGACACCGCTCAGGATTCCAATCCCATTCAGCCCCTTTACTTGTAACGGCACGTCGCTGCTCGTGGTTGTGCCGTTACCCAGCTGTCCGGAAGAGTTGAGGCCCCAGGCCAGGACCGCGTTGCTGGCCACGGCCGACGCCGCAGTCACCATTCCTATCGCGAACACGGCCACGATGCAAAGCCCCATGATCCTGATGCGTCTCATGCCCTTCCCCCTCTTCGGCCCGGGTTGTGCGGCCAACCCCGGATGACGCGACACTACCGCTCGCGGTTGTGAGCGTCAGCTTTATGCTCCGGACGACTACGGTAATCCCCGCAAAATGCGGGAAATCCGGAAATCCTGGTTTTGGCTCGTCGTCGCGGTCCGCGCGAGCGCTGCGCAGCATCGAAAAGTGCCGCTGCTGCCCAGCCGCTGCCCAACGAAAGCCCGCTGAGGGCCGTCTGAGGCGCGCCATCTGGACAGAGCTGACGTTTCGGGGCCGGACCGGCGAAGGTCGGCCAGGGCTGCATCGCGCGCAAAGCACAAGTCTGGGGAGCCGCCGGGTCGCGTCCCCTAACTGCTTAAATAGCTCCGGAGCCGTCGAGGTGACGGCGTAGGTTCCCTCAAGTCCTGCAAGACAATTGAAGGAGGCCTACGCCGTAAGACGTACCGTACCGCCGTCAGCGGAGATTGAAGAGCAGATCGACCAGCTGCTCGCCGTGGGGGTTGGCCAGAACCCGCGGGAGGCGCTCTCTGAGCTCGCGAAGCTCGGCGCGAGGTTGATCATCCAGCGTGCTGTGGAGGATGAGTTCGACGCCTGGCTTGGCAGGGCGCGCTATGAGCGCCGACCGGAGTATCAGCGGGGCTTGCGCAACGGCGTTCGCCCCAGGAGGGTGCAGACGGCGGAGGGTGAGCTCTCGGTGGAGATCCCGCAGGTTCGTGAGGCGGCCGAGCCGTTCGTCTCCAAGCTGTTCCCGAGGGGGACGAAGTTGCTGC
>Ga0182024_10024571_pt1 | contig 10696 bp, 10 predicted proteins | sample P32metaG_FD_120480 | JGI IMG/M metagenome (GOLD analysis project Ga0182024, IMG submission 120480) | Permafrost microbial communities from Stordalen Mire, Sweden - P3-2 metaG (Illumina Assembly) | ecosystem: Environmental > Terrestrial > Soil > Wetlands > Permafrost | place: Sweden: Stordalen...
GCTTCGAGGGTTCCGGCCGACCCGCCGTGGTTCGGCCGCTTTCGTGTGTGTTCCGGAGTACCGCGTGCCGACGATTTCCCAGCTGGTCCGTAAGGGCCGCGAAAAGCAGCAGAAAAAGGTGAAGACCCCCGCCTTCCGCGTCGTCTCGACGGGGCCGAAGCCGGGTCACCCCGACCTGCCGAATCGCACCTTCGAGGTGCCCGGTAACCCGCAGCGCCGCGGCGTCTGTACCCAAGTCAAGACGATCACGCCCAAGAAGCCGAATTCGGCGCTGCGCAAAGTGGCACGCGTTCGCCTCACCAACGGTGAGGAGGTCACGGCCTATATCCCCGGCATCGGGCACAATCTGCAGGAGCACTCGGTGGTCCTGATCCGCGGCGGGCGCGTCAAAGATCTGCCCGGCGTCCGGTACCACATCATCCGCGGGACGCTCGACACGTCGGGCGCCGCGAACCGCAAGCAAGGGCGCTCGAAATACGGCGCCAAGCGCAACCAGAAGAAGAAGTAAGGAACCCCGTTACCCATGCCGCGTAAGGGCCCGGTCCCGAAACGACCGATCCTCCCCGACCCGAAGTTCGGATCGAAAGTGCTTGCGCGCTTCATCAACAAGGTGATGCTGCGCGGGAAGAAGTCGGTCGCCGAGCTGATCACGTACGATGCGCTTGAAGTCATCGCGACGCGGACCGGCCGCGACCCGATGGACATCTTCACGCAGGCGCTCGGCAACGCGATGCCGCTGGTCGAAGTGCGCCCGCGGCGCGTCGGCGGTGCGACCTACCAAGTGCCGATGGAAGTACGTCCCGACCGCCGCCAGGCAATGGCGATGCGCTGGCTGATCAGCTACGCGCGCCTGCGGCCCGGCAAGTCGATGACGGAAAAGCTCGCGAACGAGCTGATGGATGCGGCCAACAATCAGGGCCAGTCGATCAAAAAGCGCGAGGACACGCACAAAATGGCGGAAGCCAACAAGGCCTTCGCCCACTACCGCTGGTGATCGGCAACTCCGTACTTCATCATGGCTCTCAAGCGCGAATATCCGCTCGAACGCACCCGTAACATCGGGATCGCCGCCCATATCGACGCCGGCAAAACGACGGCGACGGAGCGGATTCTTTTCTATACCGGCCGCACGCATAAGATCGGTGAAGTGCATGACGGCGCTGCCACCATGGACTGGATGGTTCAGGAGCAGGAACGCGGCATCACGATCACGTCGGCCGCCACGGCCTGCACGTGGCGCGAGACGCGCATCAATATTATCGATACGCCAGGCCACGTGGACTTCACGGTCGAGGTCGAGCGCAGTCTGCGCGTGCTCGACGGCCTCGTTGCGCTGTTCGATTCGGTCGCTGCCGTCCAGCCCCAGTCCGAGACGGTTTGGCGCCAGGCCAACAAGTACGCCGTCCCGCGAGTCATCTTCGTCAACAAGATGGACCGGGTCGGCGCCGACTTCTTCAACTGCGTCGACAAGATCCGCGAACGTCTCGGCGCGCCGGCGACGCCGATCCAGGTTCCCATCGGGGCCGAGGGCGACTTCCAAGGCGTCGTCGACCTGTTCACGATGACCAAAGTAATCTACACCGACGATGGCGGCTCGACGACGGAGCAGGAACCCGTCACCGAAGCCGACGGCGAACTCTACACGACCGCCCAGAAGTGGCGCGGCGCGCTGGTGGAAGCGATCGCCGAGCACGACGACGCGCTGCTCGAGATGTTCTTCGACGCCCAGGAGCTGCCGGTCGACCGTCTCAAGGCCGCGCTTCGCAAGGCGACGATCGCGGGACAAGTTCTGCCGATGTTGTGCGGCTCCGCGTTCAAGAACAAGGGTATCCAGCCGCTGCTCGACGCCGTGGTCGACTTTTTGCCCTCGCCAATCGACGCCAAGCCCATCACCGGCAAGGACCCCAAGAACGACGCCGACATCACGCGCCAGCCGCGCGATGAGGAGCACTTCTCCGCGCTCGCGTTCAAGATCGCGACCGATCCGTACGGCAATCTGACCTATTTCCGGGTCTACTCGGGCGTGCTTGAGAAAGGCACGTACCTCTACAATGCCCGCAGCGGCCGGAAGGAGCGCATCGGTCGCATCCTGCGGATGCACGCCAACCATCGCGAAGACATCGACGCGATCGGCGCGGGCGACATCGCAGCGGCAGTCGGCCTTTCCGACACGCGCACCGGTGACACGCTCTGCGACGAGAAGCATCCGATCCTGCTCGAGAACATCGTGTTCCCGGAGCCGGTGATCTCGCAGGCAATCGAGCCGAAGACCAAGGGCGATCAGGACAAACTCGGCATCGCGCTGACGCGCCTGGCCCAGGAAGATCCGACCTTCCGCATGCGCACCGACGAGGAAACGCAGCAGACGATCATCGCCGGGATGGGCGAACTCCATCTCGAGATCATCCTCGACCGTCTCAAACGCGAATTCAAGGTCGAAGCGAATGTCGGTAAACCTCAGGTCGCCTACAAAGAAGCGATCACCAAGAAGGTCGAGAAGCGCGGCCATTTCGTGAGGCAGACCGGCGGCAAAGGCCAGTATGGCGACATCTGGATCCGCCTCGAACCCGGCGAACCGAACACCGGCTATGCCTTCGATTGGAAGATCGTCGGCGGCGTGGTCCCGAAAGAATATCAGAAGCCGGTCATGGAAGGCATCCGCGAAGCGGCCGAATCGGGCGTTTTGGCGGGCTATCCGGTGCTCGACTTCAAGGTCACCGCCTTCGATGGTTCGTTCCACGATGTCGACTCGAGCGAGATAGCGTTCAAGATCGCCGGCTCGATGGCGTTCAAGGAAGCGAACCGTGCGGCGGGTCCGATTCTGCTCGAACCTATCATGGGTGTCGAAGTGACCGCTCCGCGCGATTACATGGGCGCGGTCAACGGTGACCTGATGCGGCGCCGCGGTCAGATTCAATCTCAGGATGAAGCGATCGGCGGCGCGGTCGTGATCAAGGCCAATGTTCCGCTGAGCGAAATGTTCGGCTACGCGACCGACCTGCGCAGCGCGACGCAAGGCCGCGCAACCTACACGATGGAGTTCGCGCGTTACGAGAAGGCGCCGAAATCAGTCGAAGAAGAGATCGTCGCCAAGGCTCAAGGAAAAAAACTCGCAACCGCTTAGAGAGCGACGACGACGACGACGAGCCGCCTGAGGCCGGAGTCGGAGCCCGTCGCAAACGCTAACCTCTCGAGAGCGGGCGGTTAGCGCGCACGACGCAAGCCCTCCCTCACACGCAATCCCGTACCAAGCAATAAGCAAGGAACAGAAGACAAGGCATCATGGCAAAGGCAAAATTCGAGCGGTCGAAGCCGCACGTCAACATCGGCACGACGGGTCACGTCGACCACGGTAAGACGACGCTTACGGCTGCGATCATCAATTGCCTCGCGACGGAGCACTCCAGCATCCAGAAGCGGGGCGTCGACGACATCGACAACGCGCCCGAGGAGAAGGAGCGCGGGATCACGATCGCCATCTCGCATCAGGAGTACGAGACGAACGCGCGCCACTACGCGCACGTCGACTGCCCCGGGCATGCCGACTACATCAAGAACATGATCACCGGTGCGGCGCAGATGGACGGGGCGATCCTGGTCGTCGCGGCCACCGACGGTCCGATGCCGCAGACGCGCGAGCACGTGCTGCTCATGAAGCAGGTCGGCGTGCAGAAGATCGTGGTGTTCTTGAACAAGGTCGATCTCGTCGACGACGAAGAGCTCCTCGAGCTGGTCGAGATGGAAGTGCGCGAGCTGCTTTCGAAGCAGGACTACGACGGCGACAACATCCCGATCATCCGCGGTTCGGCCACGAAGGCGCTTGCCAGTTCCGGCAAGCGCGGAGACGCCGCTGCGGATCCGATCTTCAAGCTGATGGATGCGGTCGACAACTACATTCCGACGCCGGATCGTCCGGTCGACAAGCCGTTCCTGATGCCGGTCGAAGACGTGTTCACGATCACCGGCCGTGGTACGGTCGGCACCGGACGGGTCGAACGCGGCCAAGTCAAAGTCGGCGAAGAAGTCGAAATCGTCGGGCTGCAGGATTCAACCCGCAAGACGGTCGTCACCGGCATCGAAATGTTCCGCAAACTGCTCGATGTGGGTATCGCGGGTGACAACGTCGGCGTGCTGCTCCGTGGCGTGGAGCGCAACGACATCGAGCGCGGCCAGGTGCTGGCCAAGCCCGGTTCGATCAAGCCGCACAAGAAATTCAAGGCCGAGGTCTACGTCCTTTCCAAAGAAGAGGGCGGCCGCCACACGCCGTTCTTCGCGAACTATCGACCGCAGTTCTACTTCCGCACGACGGACGTGACCGGCACCATCCAGCTGCCCGAGGGCGTCGAGATGGTGATGCCGGGCGACAACGTCCAGATGAACGTCGAACTGATCACGCCGATCGCCTGCGAAGAAGGCCTCCGCTTCGCCATCCGCGAGGGCGGAAGGACCGTCGGCGCCGGTGTCGTCACCACCGTGGCGGATTAGCATGGCGAAGCAGAAGATTCGGATTCGGCTCAAGGCGTACGACCACCGCGTGCTCGACCAGTCCGCGGAGCGGATCGTCGATACCGCGAAGCGGACGGGCGCCTTCGTCAGCGGACCCGTGCCCCTTCCGACCGAGATCAACCGGTTCTGCGTCAACCGCTCGCCGCACGTCGATAAGAAGTCGCGCGAGCACTTCGAGATGCGCACCCACAAGCGCCTGATCGATATTCTCCAGGCGTCGCCGAAAACGATGGACGCGCTGATGCACCTCGATCTGCCCGCCGGCGTGGACATCGAACTCAAAGCCTGACCCGGACGGGACCCGAGCGTGAAAGGAATCCCCGACGGGATTCTTTTTTCGTTTCAAACGATGAACGAGCGGCTTGCGGGTATGATCTGGTGCGATGATCGCGGGCGCCGGCGAAGGTTTACCGGAAATCGATCGGAGCACGCTGGATCTGCTGCCGGACCCGGCCTGGATCACGCCGCCCGAACGCGGCGCCGCCTACGTCAATACCGCCTGGCTCGCGCTGACGGGGACGACCGAGCGACTGGTGCCGATCGAAGACTTTCTCCAGTTCGTGCACTCCGACGACCGGGAACGGATCGGATCGGACTGGCGGGCTGCCTGCGCTGCCGGTGCCCCCTTCGCCATGCACTACCGCATTCGGGGCGCGGACGGCACCGACCACTGGTCGCTGATGCGCGCCGTGCCGATCCGGCAGGGCGGTGTGCTCACCGGCTGGCTGGGGACGCTGCTCGACGTTGAGGCCGAACGGAGCGCCCGCGCCCGGCTCGTCGAAGTTGAGAACCGGTCGCTGTCATTGGCGAATGCGATGCCGCAGCTCATCGGTGTCAGCGAAGCTGACGGATCGCTGATTCTCGTCAACGACACCTATACGGCCTATACGGGTCTGACGATCGACCAGGGGGACGAAGGGGCGTGGGCATCGGCGGTTCACCCGGACGACCTTCGTGCGATGGTCGATGGCTGGACCGCGGCCTTTGCGCGCGGCGAGAGCTACGAAGGTGAGTACCGTCTGCGCCGGCACGACGGCGCCTATCGCTGGATGTTCCACAAAGGGGTGCCCGTTCGCGATCTGGGCGGCACGATAACGGCCTGGATCGGCACGGCGACCGATATCGACGACCGCAAGCGTGCCGAAATCGCGCAGCACGTGCTGGCCGAGGCGACCGCCGCTTTTGCGGGGACGCTCGACGTTTCGGTGGCGCTGCAGCGGCTCGCCGATATCTCCGCCGAGCACCTGGCGGATTGGTGCGGCGTCTACGTGTACGACGACGATCGGAAGCTGGTGCCGGTCGCCATCGCTCACCGGGATCCGGACCGGGTCCGCTTCGTTCGCCACTATCTGCGCCGCTATGGGACGCGCGGCGGCGATGCGGCGTCGACCGTCGCAGCGACCGGCGAGCCGTTCTTGATCAACGCGATCGTGCCGGAGCTGTTCGATGCAATCGAGGATCCGGAGCAGCGCGAGCTGGCGCTGTCGCTGCGCCTGAAAGCGATCTTCTACGCGCCGCTGGCGCTCGACGGCGAACGGTACGGCGTCTTCGCGCTCGCGATCTCGGAGAGCGACCGCCGATTCTCGGATGAGGATTGCAAGCTCGCGCTGCTGATCGCAAAGCGCGCGTCGATCGCGATCGGCAACGCCAAGCTCTACGAACGTCAGCGCGAGGTTGCGCGCACGCTCCAGGCCTCGTTCCTCCCGCAGACCCTGCCGCAAACGGCCGAGGTCTCGTTCGACGCGGTCTACGCCGCCGGCACGAGCGATCTCACTGTCGGCGGCGATTGGTACGACGCGTTCAGTGACGAGAACGGCTTGCTCGCGCTCTCGGTGGGTGACGTCGGCGGACACGGTCTCGACGCGGCGGTGCCGATGGGCAAGATGCGCCAGACATTTCGCGCCTTGGCGGCGATGGAAAGCGATCCGGCGCGGACGCTGGCGCTCGCCGACGTGGTGCTGCGCCGCGAACATCCCGACGTTTTTGTGACCGCATTCATGGCGATGTACGAGCCCAGCGCACGCACGCTGAGATATGCCAATGCGGGCCATCCGCCGCCGTTCGTCCGGGCTGCCGACGGAACGCTCGCGCGGCTCGAGGGGGCCGGAGCGCCGCTGGGTTTGGGAGCGTACGACGCGCCGCGTACGCTCGTGCAGCCATTGCGCGACGGCGATCTCTTCGTGGCCTTCACCGACGGTCTGATCGAAACGACGCACGACATCGAACAGGGCGAACGTTTCGTCGCCGACGCGCTGGGGCATCCGGCTTTCGCCTGCTGCTCGACTCCCGCGACGCTGTTGCGCGTCCTGGCGGTCCCCTCACTGCCGGGCGACGATGTCGCGATCCTCGCCATGCGCATTGGCGCGGGCGGACCGGATTGGTCGTTCGACGCCAACGACTCGCGGGCGGCCCAGACGGCACGCGAAGACTTCGTCGCCCGTCTGCGTGCGGCCGGCATCGGAATCGAGCGCTGCGAAGCGGCCGAGATCGTATTCGGCGAAATCGTCGGGAACGCGGCGCGCTACACCCCGGGATGGCTCGATGTCAAGCTGCTGCGCACCCCAGGGTTTGCTCTGGCGGCACTCGACCGCGGGTCCGGGTTCGCCTGGAACGGCGCACCGCCGGTCAATGCGCTCGCGGAGAACGGGCGCGGCCTGTTTCTGATCGAAACGCTTTCTCGCGACGTCTGCATCGAATACCTCAACGGCTTCGGAACCTACCTCGAGGTATCGCTCGACGTGTGATTCCCGGGCACAGAGCGGGCGGTTTTGTCGACCTCGCGTCAGAAGCAGGCAGGCATGCCAAGTCCAGTCGAGGTCGTCTACGAGCGAACGTTCAGCGGTACGCCGCGACGCATCTATCAGCTGATCACCGAGATGGGCACGTCGGGGGACGCGATCTGGCCCTTCGCGTCGCAGCCGTTCATTCGCAGCGCCGGTCCCTTGACGCCGGGCACGACGGAAGAGTGGCACCTTGGGCTTCACGCGATCCTTGACGGCGTCGAGCCCGAGCGGCGGGTGACCTGGCGTTTCGATACCGATGGTATCGAAGGCATACACGAATTCACGCTCGAGCAGCAAGGGCGCCGCGTCATCCTGCGGCACCGTTTTGCGGCTATGCTGTCGGACACGCAGGGCCGCCTCTTGTGGCGCCGCGTCGAGGAGCAGCACGAACGCGCGATCAACGGTCTCTTCGACAAGCTCGCGCGCGTGCTGAAGCGTTGAGCGAAGGATGAAGTACGTCGCGGCGCTCGCATTGAGTTTGGCTGTCCTCGCGCCGGCCGCCGCGCGGTCGAGCGACGACCCCGCCGGGACATGGTGTCATGCGGTGCCGCTCGAGCGAGCATTTTGCCGGGCGTTGGTAATCGCGACGCCGGCGGCATCGCTGCGCGTCGCGGTCGCCGACACCGACGCCCGTCGCGAACGCGGGCTGATGGGCGTGGCCGTGGTCCCGCGCGGCGAAGGCATGCTGTTCGTGTTTCCGGATGCGGTCGATACGCAACGCGATTTTTGGATGAAGGACACCGTCGCGCCGCTCGACATGATCTTTATCCGGGTCGACGGGACGATCTCCACGATCGCCTCGAACGTGCCGGCGAGCAAACGCGGCACCTCCGACGCTGCGGTCGCCCGCCGAGCCGGCCTCGGGCGCTACGTCCTGGAGCTCGGCGCCGGCGGTGCGCGCCGCGCGCGCTTGCGCACGGGCGACCGGCTGACCCTGCCGGTGCTCGCCGCGAGTTGACCCGCCGCCCTGCAGCTGGACGTCGTTGACGGGCGAAGTGCGCTTGACTTTTGCCCCTAGCGCCGGCCACCGAGGGCGTTTGCTTAAAAGGCGCTCTCGCCGGTGATCGCCTGGCCCAGGATCAGGGTGTGGATCTCGCTCGTGCCCTCGTAGGTCAAAACGCTCTCGAGGTTGTTGGCATGCCGGATGACCGGATAGTCGAGCGTGATGCCGCTCGCGCCGAGGATCGTGCGCGCCTCGCGGCAGATTGCGAGCGCCTCGCGAACGTTGTTCAGTTTGCCGAAGGAGACGTGGGCCGAATGCACCTGACCGCGGTCTTTGAGCCGCCCGATGTGGAGCGCCGTTAGCAGGCCCTTATTGATCTCGAGCATCATCGCGACGAGCTTCTCTTGGGTGATCTGGAACGCGGCGATCGGCTTGCCGAACTGCACCCGCGTCTTGGCGTAGGTCAAGGCCGATTCGTAGCACGCGCGCGCGGCGCCGAGCGAACCCCAGACGATCCCGTAGCGGGCTTCGTTGAGGCAGGATAGCGGGCCGCGCAGACCTTCGACGTTGGGCAGCATCGCCTCGGCCGGCACGCGCACTTCGTCGAGGATCAACTCGGAGGTGACCGAGGCGCGCAGGCTCAGCTTGCGCTCGATGTTGCGGGTGGAGAAACCGCGCGTATCCGTCGGCACGACGAAGCCGCGGATCGACCCGCTGTGGGGGCCGCCGTCGAGGTCGGCGCGCGCCCACACGATGGCGACGTCGGCGATGCCCCCGTTCGTGATCCACGCTTTCGTGCCGTTGATCACGTAGTCGCTGCCCGCGCGCCGCGCCGACGTGCGCATGCCGGCGGGATCGCTGCCGAAATCGGGCTCGGTCAAGCCGAAGCATCCGATCGCATCGCCGGCCGCCAGCCGCGGCAGCCAGGTTTGTTTCTGCTCGTCCGAGCCGTGTGCCGAGATGGCGAACATCGCGAGCGAACCCTGAACGGAAACGAAGGACCGGAACCCCGAATCGCCCGCCTCGAGTTCGAGGCAGGCCAAACCATAGGCAACCGCGCTCGTCCCCGCGCAGCCGTAGCCGTGCAGATGCATGCCGAGCAGGCCGAGGTTGCCGAGTTCCTTGGCCATCGTTTTCGGAAAGGTATGGTCCTCGAACCATTGCCCGATGTGCGGCAGCACGCGCTCGCGTACGAACGTACGGACCGTATCGCGAATGAGCCGCTCGTCGTCCGAGAGCAGCGCATCGATCCCCAGAAAGTCGAGCGGGTTGGGCGCGGCAACGGAAGCGGCGTGCGTCCCCGCGCGGGCCGTCGTCGTCATGCGGCCGGGTTCGGGCGGCGCCTTTGAGGTCCCCCGTGGAACCGCGCCGGCGTGCGGGTCAACGCGTTTCGTTTCCTTCATGTCTCCCGCGGGGCTGCCAGACCGAGCGCGCCGTTGCTCGAACGTCCCGGTAGGTCCCCGAAAAATTCGATGCCGATTGCTGCCGGTTCGGCCGGCTACCCCTTCCCGAAAGTCTCGTATGCTTGACATAATGACAAGGATACGATACATTTACGGACATGGAAATCTTGTCTGGACGCGCGTACGCCACGCGCTTGGCGATGTGGCTCGTCCTCTACGCTGGGCTCCTCTTCGGTAGCCTCACCCTGATCGACCGCAACCTGGTCGCTTGGTTGCCCCTGCGCGTCGCACTGGGCCTCTCGCCGATGATCGCCGGCTTCGGCATCCTGTTCCTGGTTATGGGCCGCTACCGGTCGGCCGACGAGCTGCAGCAGAAGATCATGGCCGAGAGCCTCATGTTCGCCTTTGGCGCGACCGCGATCATCACGTTCTCGTACGGCTTTCTCCAGCGGACCGCCGGCGCTCCCGAACTCTCGTACTTTTGGGTCTGGCCGGTGATGGGGAGCGCCTGGCTCCTCGGCAGCGTGATCGCGCAGCGGCGCTACGAATGAGAAACTGCCTGCGCGTGCTGCGGGCAGAGCGCCGCTGGTCGCAGGCCGACCTGGCCGGCGAACTCGGCGTGAGCCGGCAGACGGTCAATGCGCTGGAAACCGAAAAATACGACCCCAGCTTGCCGCTGGCATATAAGATCGGCCGCTTGTTTGCGCGGCCGATCGAAGAGATCTTCTTCGATGGCGAGGACGCCGGGAGTTCGGCGCAGCCGGCGATCCCGGTCAGCGCCGGCGGCCTAAGTCGATCGGATTTACAAACGCCGGGTACCGTGGAATCATCGGTCGGAGAATCCCCTGTCCGGCCTTGACGCAGTGCACGGGTTCCGGTAAACTGGGGCGGTTGTGGTCCACGTCGCCGGCACCATTTTGATGCCCGCGACGAAAGGTGTAACTGATACGCCAGGATCCGTGGATTTCCGAATAGGAACGATCAACGTGAAGAACATCATCGGCCGCAAGGTCGGGATGACCAGCGTGTTCACGGAGGACGGCCGGAGCGTTCCGGTCACC
>Ga0182024_10024572_pt1 | contig 10696 bp, 8 predicted proteins | sample P32metaG_FD_120480 | JGI IMG/M metagenome (GOLD analysis project Ga0182024, IMG submission 120480) | Permafrost microbial communities from Stordalen Mire, Sweden - P3-2 metaG (Illumina Assembly) | ecosystem: Environmental > Terrestrial > Soil > Wetlands > Permafrost | place: Sweden: Stordalen...
CTGGCAACACGGTGCGCGGCGTTCCAGTGGATATCAATTCCATGCTGGGCACGGACGTGGGCGCGAATCCAAAACTGGCTCTCGATCGCGTCGAAACGGAATTTCTTGCCGGACAAGTTTCCGACTCCACGCGCGAGACGCTCGAAAAGGAAATGGTCGAGCCGCGCATCCTGGGCGCGAAACTTGACGATCCCGTGAAGCAGGTCAATGTTGGTTTGATTACTGGCCTGGTGCTAGGCTCTCCGGAATTTCAGAAAAGGTAAGCTTTCCTCACGATATTCAAAACTAATTTTGGAACGTGGGTGTTGTAGGGCAGACCCCAGCCTGTCCGGTTTGAGCATTGCAAGGGCTCACGAAACCTAGACAGGCCGGAGCCTGTCCTACCAAAGAATTCCCAAGCACAACTGGCGCACACCTCTGCTAGAATCCGGGCATGTCAGCGCCCGTCTTCTACCTCTCCGGCCGCGCTTGCCGCCGGATTCGCGCGGTGCGTGCCGGTGTGCTATTCCTGATTCCCTTGTTCATTGCAATAGTCACGATTCAGGCGCAGGACAATGCTCCTTCGCATGCGAATTCACGAACTTCTTCGTTCACGGGCAAACTGGTCATCGCTCCGAATCTGGAGACGGAAGTTGCAAAATTCAAAACGGTGCAAATGCCGTTCGATACTGCGCGCCTGTCCGAGCGGGAACGACAGATGGTGGGAAAGCTGGTGGAGGCTTGCCAGTATCTGGAATCCATCTATTGGCGGCAAAGCGATCCGGAAGGTTTGAAGTTGTACCAGTCGCTTGCGGGCAGCGGCGACGCGAAGGATATGACGGTGCGCCGTTTTCTGCGAATCAACGGTAGCCGCTTTGACCTGATCGATAATGATGCGCCGTTCGTTGGGAGCGCGCCCTGGCCGCCGGGCCGCTCCATTTTTCCGTCTGACATTACGCGCCAGGAATTTGGCCGCTATGTCGCCTCGCATCCCGAGCAGAAAACTGCGCTTTACGATCCTTTCACCGTGGTGCGCCGCAAGGGTGGCGCACTGGAAACGATTGCGTATCATGTCGCCTACAAAGAATGGGTCGATCCCGCGGCGAAGGCGCTGCGAGATGCCGCTGGCCTTTCCGACGATCCGGCATTTTCAAAATTTCTTCTCATGCGCGCGGACTCGTTGCAGTCGGACCAATATTTTGATAGTGACATTGCCTGGGTCAGCCTGGTAAATCCGAAATTCGATATTATTTTTGCGCCCTACGAAACTTACCTCGATGATTTGCTGGGAGTGAAAACTTCCTACGGCGCGGCCATCCTGGTCCGCAATGAGGCCGAGAGCCGCAAGCTGGACGTGTTTCAAAAATACGTTCCGGACATCCAGGACAGCCTTCCGCTGGCGGCCGAGGATCGCCCCTCGAAGCGCGGCCTGTTTTCTCCCATGGAAGTGATGGACACGCCGTACCGCGCGGGCGATTTGCGCCACGGGTATCAGGCGGTGGCCGACAATCTGCCCAATGATCCGCGCATCCACGAACAAAAAGGCTCCAAGAAGATTTTCTTCAAGAATTTCATGGACGCGCGTGTGAATTACGTCATTTTGCCGATTGCAAAGCGACTGATGCGGGCCGATGAAGCGGCCATGGCTTCCGCAGAAGGCTATCTGGCTTCCACAATGATGCACGAAATCTCGCACGGCTTGGGCCCTGCATACGCGCGCACGTCCGGCGGACGGCAAGATATCAACGAGGCGATCGGGCCGGCGTATTCGGGGCTGGAAGAAGCGAAAGCCGATGTTGTGGGACTTTACGGCTTGAAATGGCTGGTGGATCGAGGAGACCTGCCCAAAGAAAAATTAAATGAATATTATGCCTCCGAAGTAGCCGGGATTTTCCGGACGGTGCGTTTCGGCGTGGCCGAGGCGCACGGGCGTGCTGAAATCATGGAGTTCAACTTCTACTACGAACGCGGGGCCATCGCGCGCGATGCCGCTTCGGGGCGTTACGCGATCGACTTTAGCCTCATGCCGCAATCCGTCGCTGCGCTCGCCAAGGAATTGCTGGAGCAGGAAGCCACTGGAGATCGCGCGCGTGTGGAGGCCTGGTTTGCGAAGTACGGCACCATTCCGCCGGAACTTGCGAAAGCGCTGGATGCCGCTTCCGATGTTCCCGTGGATATCGATCCGATTTCGTCGTTCCCCGAACCCATGCGCTAGAAATTCAATTTGCAAACGAGAGGAAGGATCAACAGTATGGCAAATGAGAAACCACAAAACTTTGGCAATCACACGCGACAAGTTCCGATGTTCGCAGCTTGTCAAATTGTGCTGATGGTGTATCTGGTCGGCAGGCTCATTGGCCTTCGTAACGGCATTTCGTATGCGTCAGTGATGAATATTCTGGTGGGGGTGGCGTTGATCCTGCTTTTTGTGAACGCGCGAAACTCAACTCTGGCCGTGCAAAATCGACTGATTCGCCTGGAAATGAGATTGCGGCTGGCTGGCTTGCTACCTTCGGACTTGCAGGCACGCATCCCCGAATTCACGCTGGCCCAGCTCATCTCGCTGCGGTTTGCAAGCGACGCGGAATTGCCGGCGCTGGCGCGCAAAGTTCTGGACGAAAAAATGGACGATCGCAAAGCCATCAAGCGATTGATCAAGGACTGGCAGGCGGATTGGCTGAGGGCGTAATAGCACAGCCACTCTTTACCCCGAGCCCCTTGCAGGGGCAGGCTTTGCGGGGTTTGCGATTCCTGGTGAAACGGGAGCAGATCCGCGGGTTACAAAACCGCACAGGCAGGAGTACCTGTGCTACTGGCTACTTCACCTGTGAATTTTCGGCGAAGCACCAGTGCACGAAATCCTTGCCGTATTTTGTGGTCACGGATGCGGGGACATCGCTTTCTTCGAGCTTCTTAAATTCAAATTTGATTTCACCGTTGGGCTGGACGGTTCCGAGCAGGGAGCCGTAAACATTTTTTAGGGCGCTCTCCGGAGAATTCGGCGGCAGCTCGTAACGCACGGCTCCCGCCGTGCCCACGATCCAGCCGGGCAGCACTCCACCATGCTGCTTCCAGTAGTCCGTGTCGAAAATTCCGTCCATGTAGTAATGCGAATGGCTTGCCAGCACGTAGACATGCTTGTGCGCTTCGTCCCGCGCGCGCAACAAGTCGGCATAAACGCGGCGCCCGCTTTCCGTCCCCGTGGGCGATTCGTTCATGCTGTGCCCTTTGGAAATACTTTCGGGCAGCGCCTTGTGCATTCCAGTGACAATGGTCTGGATTGCAGGATTGGCAAGATCTTTCGCCAAGTTGCGCTCGAACCAGCTCAACTGCGCGGCGTCAAATTGCTCGGCCGTTGCACTGTCCAGGTAATAGAAGGCCACGCCCCTGTCGATCCAGTGAAAATAAGTCTTTAATCGGTGGTCCCTGGGATCGTCCTTCATGCGCTGCGCGTTCAACACCGGCGAATCCAGCCAATCCGCGAACTGAATCAGAAAATCCTCGCGCGTCTTGACCGGGGGAATCGTTTCGTGATTTCCAATTCCAAGAAAAAAAGGAATGGAACCAAATGGGGCAATCTGGCTCTCGATGTAGTCGGGCCAGGCGATAGTTTCGTATTCGGCGACGGTCATGGGCTTGGCGAGATGCTCGGGCTGATGCTGCAAGTCTTCGTCGAAGTTGTAAATTGCGCGCAGGTCGCCCAGGTGCCAGTAAAAGGCGACCTGATCTTTCTTGGCCAACTCCGCAATGCCGGGCATGACCACGTCGCCGCAGTTGCGGGAATCGCCCGAAGCCAGGAAGCGCCAGGTTCCTTCGGGGGGTTTTTGCGCGCGCGCAGATTGCGGCGCCAGCGTCAAGCCGAAAGGCACCGCCATGATGAATAGGAATCTGCCAATTCTGGTCGTTATCAATTCGAGCTTCATTGGCTGATGCTACCAGATTGCAATGGGGGAGAAAATCAACAAAAAGTTAAAATCTGGTTTCAATCTGGAGAAACGATTGTGGAATGTGGCGCGGGCTTCAGCCTGCGGGGTTAGTCCTTTCAAGGCCTTAAACCCGCACGCTGAAGGCCGCGCCACACTTGCTCACTGCGGTTTTCGGATGCGATAGACCTCGAGCGCGCCGGAGGAGTAAATGCGCTCGGCGATTTGCGCCAGGGGCGCGGAAAATCGAGGAACGTCATAGGCCCACACATATTCATAATCTGTCTGGACCTGCTGCCAATCAGGGGCTTCGTCGTAAGTGAGATTCCAGAATCCGTCAGGCGTATAGGAATCGTGAATGATTCGCATGGGCGTCTCGCCGGGCGCGTCCATCAAATATGGAGAGAACCAGTCGCGGCGGATCACTCCGTAAGCCCAGAAATGAGTGAAGGGGCGCTCGATGGGGTCTTCGTCTCCCTCCACAACGGGAAGCACGAGCGCGCCGCGCGGCACGGCATCGAACGAGCGCGCGAGACCGGTCAGCGCGGGCTGTGCCTCACGGAAATGGCGCGCGACGCTGACTGTGCGCGCGGCAAAAAGCAGAAGTGGAATCGCGGCAAGCATTTTTGCGCGCCGCCCCACGCGCGCCGTGGCCAGAATCGCGACGAATAAGAACGGCAGCACGCGAATATCGAGGTCCGACCCTTCGCCCCACATCCACGGAATGATCCAGAAGAGTGCGAAGAGAAATGCGGCGATGGCAATCCACTTTCGGTCCCAGCGAAATTCAGGATTGCGCCAGCATGCCGCCAAAAACCACGCAGCCAGCGCCGCGAGCGAAAACCAATCCAGCCAGGGCCAATACCCATGCAGGATCATTCCGAGCGAGTCCAGCTTGTCATCCCATCCATGAAAAATAATCTTGTTTGTGGTCAACCCGACTCGCGAAGAATGCAAGTAGAACGCCACGCCCGGAAGGGCCAGCGCGCCGCTCCTTAGCCAATCACGAATGGGGCGGCGCGAAAGCGCGAGATATGCCACAAAGATCAGGCCCGCAATGCCGAAGCCCAACAAGTGCGTGTAATAGAGCGCCGTGAATGCCACAAGCGATGCGATCCATCGCCCCGTACCCTGCTGCGCCAGCCATCGTAACCACAGGCCCAACGCCAACAATCCCACTGCGATGCTCAAATCGAAATTCAAAAATCCTTCCAGAAAAAAAACGTTGTAGGCGATCAGCAGCGCCCACAAAGAAGAGGCCTCCGCCTTCGGCTGTGCCTGGCGTAGAAAAAACCATGCAGCGCCGGGCAGAGCCAGGGCGCACAGACTGAGGTACACGCGCCCTGCCGTTTCGATTGGAAACAGGCGACCAAGCACGGCAAGCGACGCGTCCATACCCAAATAGGGATAGGCGCCCCAATCGGCTCGATAAAATTGCTGGAACGAAAAATGCGAATCGTGCAAATGCGCAAGCACAAACGCGCGCGCCAGATGGTTGGGATAATCGAGCAAGGGGGGAAACGCTACGATCCAAATGGGCGCGACGAGCATGGCGGCGAGAATCAACGCCCCGGCCAAGAGGAAAAAATAATTTTTAGAGGAATCCGGCTGCGACGGTGTAGCTGCTGCGCCCATCTCCGGCATCTACCTGACGATCCAGATGAGCGGGACAAGGCCCAGCGCTGTTAGAGCGAGCATCAGAATCAAACTTTGCCTGCCCGTCTCGGAATCGGCCAAGCTCAACGCGATAAAAGCCTTGGCAAAATTATTGCTGGCCGCGGCGACGATGATCCCGGCAAGAGCCAGACCCATGGAAGTCATTGTTCCGGCGGTCTGCGTAAGCCCCATGATGAAGGGGTCCACTGGTGCAAGCCCGGAAATCACGGCCATGCCGTAGATTCCCGCGTTGCCCAATTTGGTCAGCGCGAAATTAGTGGCCACCAGCACAACCACAAACACCAAGCCCAACAAAAAGGCGGAAGTCAGTTCCAACGGGTTTTTCGTCTGATTTGGGGGCATCGTTTCCGTTTGTTGCGCGTCGGCCAAGCTGGACCAGGCCAATCCGCCGGCCACACCGATGACTCCCAGAATCAGAAACGGAACGAGCAGCCGATTCATAAGCTGGACGTTGAATATTCCGACGAGCGCGAGAAACCGAAAATACATCACGCCGGAGGCGATCAGGATGCCGCCCGCATACGTGTGAGGAGCCGAGGCAGTTTTAGCTTGTTTGGCCATTACCACGGTGGTGAGTGTCGATGAGTAGACTCCTCCGAGCAGCGCCGCCAGCCTCACGCCGCCTTTTCCATTTGCCAATTTCTCAAGCAGGTAGCTTCCGTAAGAAACGCCGCTGATGGCCACCACAATCAGCCACGACTTGAAGGGATTCACGGCGAACCGGCCGAAATCCTTGTTCGGCACCACCGGCAAAATGACAAAAGTCAGCAGAAGAAATTTCGTAAAGGTGAGAATCTCGACGGCTGGAATTCTCTTCGACAGGTTTTCGAGAAATTCCTTCAACTCCAGAAGCAACATACTGATCACTGCGATGGTGGTGGCGATCCACAATTGATCGCGCGATACCAGCGCCCCGATCACATAAGTGACCAGCCCGGAAACTTCCGTGGTCACTCCGGCTTCTTCGTACTTTTCGAGTTTGTGCCGGTAGGAGAGCCACAAAAACGCGCCGATAACGCCGAATCCAAATGTTACAGGGATCAGCTGTTCCCCGGATATCAGGGCCAGCGCATAGCCGATCAGTCCAATCAGCGGAAACGTCCGCACCCCGCCGAAACCGAACGCCTGTCCCGCGGTGCGGCGCTCTTCGCGCTCCAACCCAATCAAAAAACACAAGAAGAGCGTGAGTAATATCTTCAGCCCTTCCGGCGGCAACATTTGTAAAAGCTTGTCGGTCACGGATCCTTATTCGGCGCCCCTAACGCCAACGCGAGCCTATCGGGAATTGCGTTCAAACTCAATGCCGGAGTGAGTTTCGGCGGGAATTAAGATCAGGCAGGTGCATCCGCGAGCGGTAGCCATACTTGAAATACGGTGTCGCCGGGCTTTGACGCGACTTGAATTGTGCCGCGATGTTTTTTCACAATGCGCTGCACGGTGTCCAGGCCGAGGCCGGTTCCCTCGCCCACACCTTTGGTGGTGAAGAATGGCTCGAAGATATGCGTTTGCACCTCCGGCGAAATCCCCGGGCCGTTGTCTCCGATTTCCACCACGACGCATTTATCGTCGCGATGGGCGCGCACGCGAAGCTCGCCCTGTCCGTTCATGGCGTCGATGGCATTATCGATGATGTTGGTCCACACCTGATTGAGTTCGCTGCCGAACGAATTCACGAGCAGCGGAACGCGCTGGTACTCGCGCTGCACAGTCACGCCCTTCTTGAGTTTATGGTTCAAAATGGTGAGCGTGCTCTCCAGGCTCTTCACGATGTCCACGTTTTGCACGGGCGCCTGGTCCATGTAGGTGTATTCCTTGATGGCCAGCACCAGGTCGGAAATGCGCGAGGCGCTACTTTCGATTTCGTCGAGCAGGCTGTAGACCTCAGCCACGGCCGCAATTCTGACCAGGGCAGCGCGTGCCGTGGCGGGATCGAGTTCCGCAAATAGAGACTCGAGCACGTCCGGCTGGATGTTGCGGTGAGCAAGCCCGGCCGCCAGCTGCCACAAATCGTTTTGCCCGTGGCTTCGCAGCAGCGAATCCAGTTGCTCCTCGAGGTCGGACATGGCTAGAGTGTCCGGCGGGGCATCATGGTGCTGGATGATGGAGGCTTCCAGCTTTTCAATTTCGGCCTTCTGCGTGGCGGTCAAGTCGCGCCGCCCAAGCTCATGGGCAGCGTCGCGAATTTTTTGCAGTATTTCGCGCAGCTGGCTGGAGGCGCGCTTTGCGGCGGAGGCGGGGTTGTTTAGTTCATGGGCGAGACCCGCCGAAAGTTTCCCGAGCGATACCAGGCGGTCGCGCTGTTGTTCCCTGCGCGTCATCTCGCGCACCCGGTCGGTCATCATGCCCACCAGGCGCTCGGCCAGCTCAGGCATCTTCTGCACAAGCTCGTGAAACTTCGTTTCGGGAAATCGCAGGATGCGGCAGTCAGTGAGTGCGCGGGCGACGAAAGTGAACGTTTTCATTCTGGAAAACGGCAGCCGCCCGGTTACCTGGCCGGCACTAACTTCAACAATAATCGTCTCGCCGCCCAGCTCGCCGCGCGCCTGTAGCTGACCATCCAGAATGACAAACATTGCGTCGGCTGGATCGCCGCCGTTCATCAAAGTATCGCCCGCAGTGAAACGCAGAATTTGCGACTGGGCGAGGAACCAGGCGATCTGGTCTTCCGGCAATCCCGCGAAAACCGGGACACGAAGCAGTTCTTCATTTTCCGTCATTGGATTTTGCTCAAGCATTGATGAATGAACTGTAGCGCGGGCTTCAGCCTGCGAAAAAAGTAGTTCATTTTGTCATTCCGAGCGAAGCGAGGAATCTCTCTTTGGTTTAGCCCGCGCAAAAGAAGGAGAGATTCCTCGCTTCGCTCGGAATGACAAAAAGTTGGAATACTTTCCCTCATTGGACTTTGCTCAGGTATTGATGAATGAACTGCACAGCCACCGATCCTTCGCCCACTCCGGAAGCCACGCGCTTCACCGAGCCGTGCCGCACATCGCCCACGGCAAAAATTCCCGGCACATTGGTTTCCAGCAGGTAAGGATCGCGCTCCAGCGTCCAGCCCTTGGGGCGCTGCGCATTCACGAACAGGTCAGGGCCGGTTAGAAGGAATCCGCGCTCGTCACGCTCGACCATTCCCGCCAGCCAATCGGTTCGCGGTAACGCACCGATAAAAATAAACATGGAGCTCGCCGGGACGCGCTCGGTCTTGTCGGTGTCGGAACACAAAACGGAAATTTCCTCGAGGTGCTTTTCGCCGTGCACTTCGGCCACGCTGGCATGCGCCCAGACTTGAATTTTTGGGGTCTCTTTAATCTGGTCGATCAAGTATTGCGACATGGTGCTCGAGAGCGAACTCCCGCGCACAAGGATGAACACCTTTTCCGCGTGCTTGGCAAAATTCATGGCCGCCTGCCCCGCCGAATTCGCGCCGCCAATCACGTAGACCGTTTCTCCCTCGCAGGAAATCGCTTCCGTCGCGCCGCCGCCGTAGTAAACGCCCGCGCCCTGCAAGCGGTCAATTCCCGGCGCTTCCAGTCGCCGCCATTGCACTCCCGTGGCGATCATCAACGCATGGCAGGAAAATTCGCTGCCATCGGCCAGCTTAATAATGCGGTACGGGCCTTCCATTCTCACTGCGGCCGCTTCCGCTGCCAGAATTTCCACGCCGAATCGTTGCGCCTGCACCACGGCGCGTCGCGCCAAATCGCCGCCGCTCAGCCCAGCCGGAAAACCAAGATAATTTTCGATGCGCGAACTCATGCCCGCCTGCCCGCCCGGCGCTTCGCGCTCGACCATCACCGTGTGAAGACCTTCCGACGCTCCGTACACTGCTGCGGCGAGACCCGCCGGACCTCCGCCGATAATCGCCAGATCGTAAAAATTCGTTTGCGCCTGCGTTCGCAAGCCGACTTTTTGTGCGATTTGCGACGGGAGACATTCTAAAAGTTTTGTCCCGTCAGGAAAGAGAACCACAGGAAGACTCGTCGCTTCAGCTCCAAGAGTTTCCAGTAGAAGTTTTGTCTCCGGGTCGCTCGCGGAAATTTCCGCGTCGATCCACTGATAAGGGACGTGATTGCGCGCCAGGAAATCGCGCAGTTCGTAGGATTTTGGCGACCATCGCGTGCCCAACACCCGAATTCCGGAATAGGCGGGATGGTGAGACGCCTGCCAGTCGCCCAGCAAATCGTCCAGTTGCGGATAAAGATGCTCGGTGGGTGGATCCCACGGCTTCATGAAAAAGTAGTGGATACTGGCTTCGTTAATGGCGCCGATCGCGGCGGTGGTGTCAGCGTACGCGGTGAGCAGCGCGCGCTTGGCATCCGGATAGATGTGCATGGCTTCCTGCAAGAAGTGAACGCCATCGATGCGCGGCATGCGCTGGTCCGCCAGCAGCAGCGCCACACTATCGTTGCGAAGTTTTAATTGCTTCAAGAGATCAAGCGCGCCTTCGGGAGATCCGCTGCCCAGGACGCGGTAGTCCGCGCCGTACTGCGAGCGCAAATCTCGCTCGATGGCGCGCAAAACATCCGCGTCGTCGTCCACACTCAGTAATATAGGTTTCGCCATGGTCGGTCCCTGTTTGTTCAAGAAGCCAATTCAAACTTACGCGGCACCAGACTCGCCCGATTGGATGCCCGAACGAAACTTTGGTCGCAGGATTATATAGCAGCCGGCCCGGTTACGCGCGCGAGTAGCATCCGCCGCGGCGGACCTGTGCGGCTTTCGCGATTGCAGCTGAACAGGTGGCGTACAGGCCGCCTACAAAACCGCACAGGCAGAGTGCCTGTGCTACTGAAGCGGCCCGCAACTCTACTCACAACAGGAACGAAAGATACGCTAAAGTGTAGCGGCGAGGCGCTGAAAACTACACTTATTCGACAACAATGATCGGCAAAACCATATCGCACTATCGAATTTTGTCGCAGATCGGCGGCGGCGGGATGGGTGTGGTTTACGAAGCCGAAGACCTCAAGCTGCGCCGCCACGTCGCGCTGAAATTTTTACCTCCAGAAATGGAGAACGATCCCGCGGCCCGCGAACGATTCCAGCGCGAAGCCTTCGCCGCCTCCGCGCTCAATCATCCCAACATCTGCACCATTTACGAGATCGACGAAGCAAAC
>Ga0182024_10024574_pt1 | contig 10695 bp, 11 predicted proteins | sample P32metaG_FD_120480 | JGI IMG/M metagenome (GOLD analysis project Ga0182024, IMG submission 120480) | Permafrost microbial communities from Stordalen Mire, Sweden - P3-2 metaG (Illumina Assembly) | ecosystem: Environmental > Terrestrial > Soil > Wetlands > Permafrost | place: Sweden: Stordalen...
GTGCTCGGCCTGGACGCTTTTCGCGCCGCGCAGCTGCAGCCGGCGCTGCTGGGTGAGATCGGCGCCGATGTCACCGGCCTGTTCGCCCGCGATACCATCATGCTCAGCCGCGCTGCCGCGCAGGAACTGCAACTGCAGCGCGGCGATGCGCTGAGCGTCATCGTCGGTGGCGTCCCCCGGTCGCTGCGTGTGATCGGCATTCTGTCGGACGCCGTCTATCCGGAGCCGCTGGGCATCATGGACATCGCCAGCGCGCAGTGGAGCCTGGCTCGCATCGGCCGGCTCAATCGGATCGATCTGCGATTACGGCCCGGCGTGCCGGCCGACTCGCTGCGCGCCTCGCTGGCCGCGCAGCTGCCACCGGGCGTGGTGGCGGTGACGCCGGCGATCGAACGTGGTCGCGCGGTGACTGCCACGCGCGCCTACCGCGTCAATCTCAACACGCTGGCGCTGGTGGCGCTGCTGACCGGCGCGTTCCTGGTGTTTTCTACGCAGTCGCTCGCGGTGCTGCGACGACGCGCAGCGCTCGGCCTGCTGCGCTCGCTGGGCGTCACACGCGGGCAGCTGCAGGGCGCCCTGATTGGCGAGGGCGCGGCCATTGGCGCCGCCGGTTCGCTGCTCGGAGCGTTGCTGGGCGCGCTGGTCGCGGCGCTGATATTGCGCCACCTGGGCAGCGGATTCGGCAACCGCGCAATGATCGCCGGCGGCGCGGCGTTCGCGCTACCACCGCTGGCGATCGCCGCGTTCGTGCTGATCGGCACCGCAGTCGCGTGCCTGGGCGCATGGATTCCCGCCCGCGAGGCGGCGCGGCGAGCGCCGGCGCTGGCAATGAAAGCTGGCGATGTCGAGCCCGCCTTACAGCGCCTGCCCACCGCGCTGCCGGGATTGTTGCTGATCGCGACCGGGGCCGCGCTCGCGTGGCTGCCGCCGATCGGCGGCCTGCCGCTCGCCGGCTATCTGGCGATCGCCGCATTGCTGGCGGGCGCGGTGCTGCTGATACCGACCCTGATGCGCTGGATGACCGGCACTGCGACCCGCAGCGGATATGCGCCGCTCGACATTGCGGTCGCCCAGCTGCAGGGCAGCGCCTCGATAGCCACGGTCAGCCTCGCTGCCATCGTCGTGAGCTTCAGCCTGATGGTCGCGATGGCGATCATGGTGCATTCGTTTCGCAATTCATTCGATCTGTGGCTGGTGAAATTGCTGCCCGCCGACCTGCAGCTGCGGCTGAGCGCGTTCAGCGACACCGGCGCATTGACGCTCGATCAGCAAACCAGGGTTGCGGCGCTGCCGGGCGTGGCGCGGGCGGAGTTTCGACGCGTGCGCCAGCTCTGGCTGAGCGCCGATCGTGCGCCGGTTGCACTGATCGCGCGCGAGCTTGATCCCGCGCACGCCGGCGACCGCCTGCCGCTGCTGCGCGAGGCGCAGCAGCCCGCACCAGCCGGCACGCTACCGGCCTGGATTTCCGAATCGATGCAGGATCTGTACGGCTTGCACCCCGGCGACCGCCTGACACTGCCGCTCGACGGACGACTGCTGCCACTGATCGTCGCCGGAATCTGGCGTGACTACGTGCGCCCCGAAGGGGCGATCGTGATGACGCGCACGGCCTACATTGCCGCGACCGGCGATCACAGCGCCAACGAAGGCTCGCTCTGGCGCAGTCCGCAGATCAGCGCGCCGGCGCTCGAGGCCGCCGTGCGCGCAAGCCTTGCGCTCGGCGAGGCGCTCGAGCTGATCGGCGGCGAGCAACTGCGCGAGCGTTCGCTGATGCTGTTCGATCAGGCTTTCGCCGTCACCTACGCCCTGGAGGGTATCGCGGTCGCGATCGGACTGGTGGGTGTCGGCGTCGCCGCCAGCTCCAGCGCGCTGGCGCGTCGCGCACAGTTTGGCATGCTGCGGCATGTCGGTATGCTGCGCCGGCAGATACTCGGGATGCTGGCGATCGAAGGCGTCATCATGAGCACGCTGTCCGCCCTCTATGGCTTGCTGCTCGGCGCCGCGCTCAGTCTCATCCTGGTGTATGTGATCAATCGACAGTCATTTCGCTGGAGCATCGACCTGGCGGTACCCTGGCGGCAGCTGGCTGCGTTGAGCACGGCATTGATCGCGGCCGCCGCCCTGACCGCGCTGTGGAGCGGACGGGCGGCGATGAGTCAGGACGCGGTGCGCGCCGTGCGCGAGGACTGGTAATGCGACCTATGAGACTTGCACTGGCAGCAGGCGCATTCGCACTGATGGCGGCGGTGAGCGCCACCGAACCGCCGGCGGCGACGGCGCTGCCGCCCGCCGCCGTGCTACCCGGGCACGGGCTCGAATTTCCGCGCGACTATGGCAGCCATCCTCAGTTTGGCATCGAGTGGTGGTACGTCACCGGCTGGCTCGAGACCCGCGAGCACGAGCGGCTGGGTTTTCAGATCACGTTTTTCCGCCGCCGGCAGCAGCTGTCGGACCCGAATCCGAGCTCGTTCGCACCGCAGCAGCTGCTGATCGCCCACTGTGCCATCAGCGATCCCGGCCGCGGCCGCCTGTGGCAGGATCAGCGCATCCGGCGCGCCGGACTGGGCCTTGCCGAGGCGCGCTCGGACGACACCAGCGTCTGGATCGACGACTGGAAACTCGAGCGCAGCGGCGCGGCCTACCAGGCCGACCTCACAGCGGAGGATTTCGCGCTGCACCTGCAGCTCGAGGTTACCCAGCCGACGCTGCTCAACGGCCTCGCGGGCTACAGCCAGAAGGGTCCGTCGGCTCAATCCGCCAGCTTCTACTACAGCCAGCCGCACCTGCACGTGAGCGGCAACATTGCGCGCGCGGCACGCCGTGACCTCGTCGTCGGGGAGGCGTGGCTGGATCACGAGTGGTCGAGCCAGTACCTGGACCCCGGAGCGGACGGCTGGGACTGGGTGGGCCTCAATCTGGATGACGGCAGCGCCGTGATGGCGTTTCGCATTCGCGGCCATCAGGGCCAGGCGCTTTGGGCCGGCGCCACGCTGCGCGATGCACACGGACAGGTGCAGGACTTCGGACCCGAGGAGGTCGCATTCATTCCGGGGCGCCGCTGGCATTCGCCGCGCACCGGCATCAGCTATCCCGTAACCTGGCAACTGCGCCTCGGGGCGCGGCAGTTTGGCATCGAGCCGCTGCTCGATGACCAGGAGGATGACATGCGGCTGTCGAGCGGTGCGATCTACTGGGAAGGTGCGGTACGGGTGCAGGAACAGACGCGTGTGGTGGGCGCCGGCTACCTGGAACTCACCGGCTACCAGCAGCCGCTGTCACTGCGCTAGCGGCAACGGGTACCGATCATGCTCGACAACCTGTCAGCGCTCGACGTAGCCGGCCGGCTGGGCCTGGCGATCGCGATGGCGGTGTTCATGGGCCTGGCTTTCGAAGGCGTCTACAAGCGCGAACAGCACTCTTGCCCGGGCGGCATCCGCACCTTTCCGATGCTCGCGGCGCTCGGTGCCATGCTGTTCCTTCTGGATGCCGGATCGCTGCTGCCGTTCATCGCCGGCCTGGCCGCTGTGGCCATCTGGCTGTATGCACATATTCAACGCGCGGGCAGCGCCGATACCGAACGCCCGAGCCTGATGATCCCGACGGCCAATCTGCTGGCCTATACGTTCGGGCCACTGGCATTGACGCAGCCGCCGTGGATCACCGTCGCCGCCGCGGTGACCGCGGTGCTGCTGCTGGAGGGGCGCGAGCGCCTGCATCGGCTGGTGCTGCAGGTCGCACCCGACGAGCTGTTCACGCTCGGCAAGTTCCTGATCCTGGCCGGCATCGTTCTGCCGCTGGTACCGAATCACCCGATCATCTCGTGGACGCCGATATCACCGTTTCAGGTGTGGCTGGCACTGGTGGCGATCTCGACGCTGTCGTACGCCAGCTACCTGCTGCAGCGTTACCTGCCGAGCAGATCCGGTGCGCTGTTGCCGGCGATTCTCGGCGGCATATATTCCTCGACGGCAACCACGGTGACGCTGGCGCGCCGGCAGCGGCAGGCCGGCACGGTGCAGACGGACATTGCGGTCGGCATCGTCGCCGCCACCGCCATGATGTACCTGCGGATTGACGTCGTGGTGGCGATATTTAATTTGAGCCTGGCGTGGGTGCTGCTGCCACCGTTACTGTGCCTGTTCGCGCTTGCCGTGCTGATTGCCGTGTGGCAGTGGAGCCATCGGCAGCGCTCGGTTCCGGTGCAGATGGCCGAGCTCACGGCTGCCAACCCATTGCAGCTCGGCACCGCGCTGACGTTCGCCCTGTTGTTCGTGATTGTCGCGCTGGCCTCGGCCTGGGTGAGCGCCAGTTTCGGTCAGCGCGGCGTCTACGCGCTCGCCGCCCTGACCGGTACCACCGACATCAACCCGTTCGTGCTCAGTCTGGCGCAGGGCGGCGTCGGCGGCATGCCGCTGCGTGGCCTTGCCACGGCGATACTGATTGCGGTGGCGTCCAACAACATACTGAATGCGCTCTACGCGCTACTGTTCGGCGGCGTTCGAGCCTGCCTGCGCCCTGCGCTGGTGCTGTTCGGTCTCGGCGTTGCCGGGCTTGGCATCGCGCTGCTGTATCTGCGACCAACGCTCTAGGCGAGCCTTAATGCAGCGCCGGCACCAGCTCTCGCAGCGCCGCGCCCAGATTGGTCTGCCCTGATCGGTTCAGGTCGTCCTGGGTGACAATCTGCAGCGGCGAGGCGGTCTCGGGCAGGCCGGTATTCGGGTCCACCGGCAGCGCGACGTGCGAGCCGGTGACGTAAGCCCGCTGCGGCGGTGGCGTCGCCGCCGATGCCGCAGCGCCGGGGTCCGGGCTTGGGGTGCTGGCACAGGCTGTCAGCACCGATGACACCAGCAATGCTGCAATCCATCGATGATAAATGGCCATGCGGGACTCCTGGAATACGCGCAGGCTCTATTGTACGGCGGCGATGCGCAACAATGAAACAGAGCGGCGGCGGCCGTTGATTTTCACCTGAAATGCTGCACGATAGACCCCGAAAGGCCTGGCGATCGCCTCGGCCATCGACAGGGAGCCAGACGTGAGCGTGACCGGTGGCTGTTTGTGCGGCGCGGTGCGATATGAGATCAGCACGGCGCCGATCACCGCGCGCGTTTGTTGGTGCCGGGTGTGTCAGCGCATCGGCGCCGGCAGCGGCACAGTGAACGTATGCTTTGCCAGCGCCGCGACAAGCATTCGAGGCGAGCTGCGCGATTACGTCAGCGTCGCCGACAGCGGTAACCGGATGCATCGACGCTTCTGCGCGAGCTGCGGCGTGCACCTGTTCAGCGAGGCCGAGGTGCGCCCGCATCTGATTTTTGTGCGCGCCGGCACGCTGGATGATCCGGAGATCGGCAAGCCGCTCGCCAGCATCTGGCTGTCGCAGGCACCGTCCTGGGCCTGTATCGACCAGGAGTTGCCGCAGTTCGATCGCCAGCCGCCACCGGCGGGCTGACCGGGTACCCGTTACCCGGGACTGTCCAATTCCGGATAGCGGCGGTAGAGATCGTCGTTGTTGAACGCGACGCGGCGCTCGGATGCGAGGTAGCGACGGATACGCGGCCGCTCGAACGCCGCCCGGTGCAGCGCGCGCAGGCGTGGTCGCGAGCGCAACGCGCGGGCGGCAGCCCTCGGAAACGCATAGCGCAAACCCGCGATCACCTGCGCCATCGAAAGATCCACATAGCTCAGGCGCGCGCCCACCATCCACGCACCGCGCTTGCCATTTTGAACCAGCACGCGCTCGAAGTAGTCCAGGTACTTCGGCAGGCGATGGCGCAGAAACTCCCTGCTCCGACGCCGAGCCGCGGCCTTCTGCTGTTCGTAGTACAGCGCGCCGCCAAGCGGATGATGGGTATCGTGGATCTCGGCGATGAAATCGCTGATCGTCAGTTGCAGCTGGTGCGTCCAGGATCTGCCGGCGGCATCGCGTGGCGCCAGCCGGTGACGTTCGCCCAGAAATAGCAGGATGTTCGCGGTCTGCCCGATCAGCTGCCGCCCGGCTGCAAGACAAGGCACCGCAAACGGCGGCCGATCGATGCGCTCATCGTGCAGTAGGCGGGCAATCGCGGCCTCCCCGCCGCCCTGGCTGTCGGGCACCAGGGCGACATCGACGTAGCTGGCGCCGGCTTCCTCCAGCGCCAGTCGCACATACTCGCCGCGACCCTGAACGCCGGGCCAATAGTAGAGCTGGTAGATCATGTGTGTGTCACCTGCCGCGATCGGCGCTCCGGACTGCTCATGGCTGGGGTTCCTGCGCGCGGATACGCAGGTCCTGGGCACGGCCCTTCCATTGGCCGCCGCGACCGAGCCGGTACTGGATCGCAGAGCACAGCGTCGCGCCGGCGTAGAACGACGCGATCGCCGGCAGGCACAGGCTCCACAGCGCCGACAGTCGGTAGAAGCGAAGCATCGGTGCGTAGCAGATGCTCATCAGCACCCAGGCCGCGGCGCCGAACGCCATCGACAGCGGGCGACCGGTCAGCAGCAGCAGCGGCGGCAGCAGGTAAGTCAGGAACAGCCCGGCCATCGTGGCGATGAGCAGCAGGTACGAGTGCTGTAGTTGATTGAAGGCGGTGCGCGAGATCATGCGCCCGATCTGCGCGAAGGAGCCATAGGAGCGCGTGCTGTGGGCATTATCTGTCAGGCCCAGCCAGATCGAGCCGCCACCGGCTTTCACGGCATGCGCCAGCGCGCAGTCGTCGATGATCTGCGAGCGAATGGCCGCCAGTCCGCCGATGCGCTCGAGCACCTGTGGGCGAATCAGCATGAAACCGCCGGCGGCGCCCGCCGTCCTGAAACGGGGCGATGCGTTCCATGCCGGCGGATAGAGCTTCAGGAAGAAAAAGACGAAGGCCGGAATCAGACATCGCTCGGCCCAGCTGGCCACCGGCAGCTTCACCATGCAGGACACCAGGTCGCGCCGCTGCGCCTCGGCGATGGCAACCAGCGTGGCAAGCTGATCCGGATCGTGGTGAATATCGGCATCGGTGAACAGCAGGTAATCAGGGTGCAGCGCGCTCGCCGCCACGACGCCCTGCGACATGGCCCACACCTTGCCACTCCATCCGGGCGCGGGCGAGGCGGCGGCGATGACCGTCAACTGGGACGATAGGCCGATGCCGGCCGCTGCCTCGACGGCGGCGCTATACGTTCCGTCGCTGCTGCCATCATCGACGGCGACCACATGGATCGAACCGGCAAAGCGCTGCCGCAACAGCGATCTGATCGCATCACCGATCACTGGCGCCTCGTTGCGCGCCGGAATGATCGCCACGATGTTGCTGCCAGGTTCGTGCTTCGCAGGCGGTGGCGCCAATTGGCGCGACACACGCCAAAACCCGCCGCGCGCCAGCAGCAGATACAGCCAGATGAGCACGGGCACGGCGGCGAGTAGATCCCTAGTCACTGCCGGCGTTCAGATAAAGGAGCGCACCGGGTCGGCGCCGTCCCAGCCGATGCTGGCCCGATAGAAGCGGCTGAACACCTGCTCAAACGCACCACCCAGCTCGATCAGCTCGACGAATCCCGGCAGTTGGCGCGTCGTGTCCATGTAGGCAACGCGTCCGCCGCTGGGCACGCGACAGATGAACCCGACTTCGTGCCCTGCCTGGCGGTACTGTTCGACGTCGCGGTCGAACTGACAGGTGGCGCAGCCCCAATGATGAAAACCGTAGCCGCGCGTATCGATGACTTCGCGATAGACCGACGGCGCGTCATCGTTGGGTTGGATGAGTTCGATGTTCATATGCCCGGCAAAGGCCATGGCTAGCGAGACGTCGGCTGTGGAAGGCTTGCCGCGATAAAGCGGCTCCTCGCCGCTAAAGTGATCCAGCAGAAACCACGGTCCGACGCGCAGCTTGCCGACCCATGCGCGCATCGCCGCATGAATATCCTTGACGACGTAGGCCATCTGGATGATGCCGTCGTCGGGCTGGCCAAAGCCTACCAGGCCCAAGCTGCCACCTGTGGTGCGGCTAGATCCAACGATCGTTCTCGGCGGTGCGCTCGCCGCCCTCGTGGCCGGTATTGAGCACGCCGCGCGGCTCGATCAGCAGCAGTTTAACCTCGCGTTCGGCGTACGGCTTGTGCTCGACCCCTTTCGGCACCACGAACATTTCCCCAGCGCCCACCTGGACCGCGCCGTCGCGAAAATCGATCCGCAGTACGCCGTCGATCACGATGAAGGTCTCATCGGTGTGCTGATGGTCGTGCCAGATGAAATCCCCCTGCAACTTTACTACTTTGAACTGGTAATCGTTCATCTGCGCGATCACCTTTGGCTGCCATTGTTCATCGAACAGGCCGAACTTGTGCGCAAGATTGACCGCTGCATAGTCCATGGGCGTCTCCGGCGATAGTGCGGCGATTATCGCACTGCCCATCATCAGCGACTATGGCATCAGCGACTATGGCGAGGAGGACAATTCCAGCTCCCTGAGCCGCGGACCCTCCAGCCGGCCGATACGCATCGAGGCATCGTACAGCACCACGCCAAAGGCGAGCAGCGCCAACAGCAATGCGACCGAGGCGATCAGATGACGTGATTCGAAGCGACGTATCGAACGCGCGAATCCGATCAGCGCAAGCACCGCCGCCACCACGATGATGGCGTCGATACTGGCTCGTTGCCAATAGCTGCCTCCCAGGTGCAGCCACATGCCAAACTCATCGAATGTCAGCGCCATTGCCATGCCGTAGAGCAGCGCCGCGATGCGCAGCGCCCTGCCGCCGGGCTCCGCGAACAGCAGATAGGCGCCGACAGCTGCGAGCAGGAAAATACCGTAGTTCAGATGATGGACGTGGGTGCCGCGCATGAAGAAATACAGGTTCGGCACGCGCTGCGCCATGATCAGGAACACCATCGCACGCGAGGCAATGAAGGTAAGAATGAAACCGAACAGGGCCCGGCGCGCGAGCTGGTCCGATCCGGTCGTCGCGATGTCTGCCAATCTGCGGCCTTCGGTGCTGCTGCGGCTAGAATGCACGCGGCCGCGTGGCGCGGCAATCGGCCAAGTGATTATGTTTAGAGATTTGCCGTATAAGTAATTGAATAATAATTTATTATTATGCCTGACACTGCCATGGGCCAGGCGCGATCGGCCGCGGCCTGTCGCTACAATGCACGCATGAATCGACAGTCCCAGGATCCGGCACAGATTGTCGATCTGACCCTGGAGCACTACAACCAGCGCGCCCGGGACTTTCGCGACGCGACCCGCGATCATGACGTCAGCCAGAATGTCGGCGCGCTGCTGCATCACATCGAGGCCGAACCACCGTATCGTATTCTCGATTTCGGCTGCGGCCCGGGCCGCGACCTGCGCACCTTCGCCGCGCTGGGCCATGTGGCCACCGGCCTGGAGGGCGCCGCAGAATTCGTGACCATGGCCCGCGCCGACAGCGGCTGTGAAGTGTGGCAGCAGGATTTTCTGCGGCTCGATCTGCCGCCGGCGCACTTTGACGGCGTCTTCGCCAACGCATCGCTGTTCCACGTCCCGAGCGTCGAACTGGCGCGTGTGCTGGGACAACTGTGCGCCACGCTCAAGTCCGGTGGCGTGCTGTTCAGCTCCAATCCGCGCGGCAACAACGAGGAAGGCTGGAATCGCGGACGCTACGGCGCCTACCATGACTGGGAGACCTGGCGGCGTTACCTCGCCGACGCAGGCTTCATCGAACTCGACCACTATTACCGGCCGACCGGATTGCCGTTCGAGCAGCAGCCATGGCTGGCGAGCGTGTGGCGAAAGCAGCCCTGAGCGGAATCTTGCGGGCGATCGTAGTCGTCGCGGCGAGCGCGTTGATGACGGCCGGTCTGGCCTGCGTCCCCGGCGTCTCACGGGCCCAGGGCGGTCCGCCGCTGGTGACGGACGATCCCGACACTCCCGGCGGCGGGCACTGGGAGAACAACCTGGCGGCTATGGCGACGCGCACCAGCGGCCGCTGGACGCTGGCGGCCCCGGATGCGGACCTCAACTACGGCTGGGGCGAGAATATCCAGCTGAATGCCGACATCCCGTTAAGCGTGGTGCAGGATGCTCACGGCGGGTGGGATGCGGGCCTGGGAGCGGTGCAGCTCGCGGTCAAATGGCGTTTCCTTGATTGGCAGGACCTTGGCTACACGCTGTCCACCTACCCGCGATTCTCCTCGTCCTGGGTCCCATCCTCGACACGGCGCGCTGTTGCCGATGCCGGCCAGGTGTACTTCCTGCCGGTCGAGGCCGCGACCAAACTGGGCGACCTCGAGCTCGACGCGGAGGTCGGTCGCGACTTCGGCGTCGGCGCAGCCAGTCAGTGGCAGCTTGGCGCAGTGGTCGCTCATCGCTGCAGCGCGACGCTGCAGTGCATGTTCGAACTGCACGAATCGCTCGGCAATCACGACCAGCAGACGCTGCTGAACGTCGGCGCACACTGGCAGCTGAGCGATTCGCTGGCGCTCATCGGCGCCGCCGGCCGCCAGTTCGGCCAGGCCAGCCCGGATCGGCAGCTGGCGCTGCTGTACCTGGGAGTCCAGATCCTGCGCTAGCAGCGCGCTGGCCGGCTACTCCACCACGATGCTCGCCACCATCTGCGGATGAATCGAGCACACATAGCGGTAGGTGCCGGGCTTGTCGAAGGTATAGCTGAAGGTGTCGTTCTGATCGAGCGCGCCTGATCGAAACGTGTCGTCGATGCTCCGGATGGTATGCGGCTCGCCGTCGA
>Ga0182024_10024575_pt1 | contig 10695 bp, 11 predicted proteins | sample P32metaG_FD_120480 | JGI IMG/M metagenome (GOLD analysis project Ga0182024, IMG submission 120480) | Permafrost microbial communities from Stordalen Mire, Sweden - P3-2 metaG (Illumina Assembly) | ecosystem: Environmental > Terrestrial > Soil > Wetlands > Permafrost | place: Sweden: Stordalen...
CCTGATCAGCTTCAAGGAGGCGCCGTTCGACAACAACACCCAGTTGTCCCGCAGCGCCGAATACAGCGACCAGGTGACGTTCTCATTCAGCATCCCGGCAGCGGAATCCACAATCAAGGACTCGCCATGCGAATAGCTCCCACCCGCTCTTTGCTCGGCCGCCTCCGCTCGCAGGACGGCTTCACGATGATCATCACGCTCGCCGTCATGCTGATAACCAGCCTGCTCCTCGTCGCCGCCTTCTCGGCCAGTAGCGGCGACATCAACCAATCTCATCACGCCACGCTCGAAAAGCAGGCCTATTTCGCCGCACTCGCCGGCGTGCAGGAGTACGAGTACCAGCTGCAGAACAACCCGGACTATTGGGAGACGTGCACCACGCCGTCGAACACCGTCCCACAGGAATCCTCCGAGCGCTACGAAATCACGCCGCTCGTCGCGAGCTCCGCGCCCAAAGGGACGACGGGGTGCGAAGCCACCAAGCCGTTCGAAACCATGATCGAGTCCACAGGGCCACTGGCCAACACCTTCCGGATCGAGTCGACCGGCTGCGCCGGCGTGGCCGGTCTGACGAGCTGCGAAGGTCAGTCGCGCAGCGATTTCGCGAGCCGCTCGATCGTGGCGACCTTCCAAGTCAGCGGCTTCCTCGACTACGTGTACTTCACCCAGTACGAACTCGTCGATCCCAGTCTATACTCTCATAAAGCCAAATGCGAAGAATACTACGAAGGCGGGAAACGCTCCCCCGAATGCGAGACATTGATCTTCGCGAAGAACGACAGCGTCTACGGTCCGATGCACACCGACGACGCCTCCAACGTCACCTGCAGCAGCGAAGTGGTCTTCGGTCGCGAAAAACAGGTCCCGCCGGACGTCGTCGAAATCAATGGAGGCACCTGGCCGACATGCAAAGGGTCCGAACCAACGTACTACACGGCGACGAAAAGCTACATCAAAGGCAGCTCGATCGAAGCGCCGGAAAGCGACTCGAGCCTCTCCTTCTATGTCGAACATGAACCTCAGCAAAACGAACTGATCGGGCGGACCGAACTCATCCTTAACGGCACGACCAACGAAATCACCGTCAAGGACTACAAGGAAGAACCTGAAAAATCGGGCACCCTCGTCGCGGCCGAAAAAAAACTCAAATGGCCAGCCAACGGCTTGATCTACGTTCACGGCAACAAATACGTCCCCTGCGGCTACGAATTCGCGGACAACAGCGCCGACGAAGTGTCCGACAACACCAAAGAGTGGGAAGATGAGAAGGGCTGCGCGAACGTGTACGTTCAGGGCAGCTACAGCAAATCGCTCACGATCGGATCGGAAAGCGAACTGATCGTCAACGGCAACGTCTACCCCACGAGCGTCGCCAGCAGCCTCGGCAGCGCGCCGACGGGAACGACGACGCTCGGCCTGATCGCGACCAAGTTCGTGCGCGTCTATCATCCATGCACCGCGAGAGGCGGCAATCAATCCGGCTACATGGAAAGCCCCTGGATCTACGCCGCGATCCTCTCGACCGACCACTCGTTCATCGTCGACAACTACCAGTGCGGCGAACAGATGGAAAACCTCAACGTCTACGGCGCGATCGCGCAGAGGTTCCGCGGACCCGTCGGGACGGTCAACAACTCCGGCTACATCAAGAACTACAAATACGACGGACGCCTGGCAACCGATGAGCCGCCCTACTTCCTGGCTCCGCTGAAGGCCGGCTGGAAAGTCGTGCGCGAGACCGCAACAGCGCAGGGATAGAGCCCGCGCTCGTCCGTCGTGGCCTGCCCTCCCGGCCTCGACGCGCGCAGGCGCGGCTTTCAGCACCTCTGCGAGCCTACGCCGACCTGCCGTCTTCGCCGCACCTGACCCTGGCTCGCGCTGGGCGATCAGCGACTGGATGCCGACGAGCTAGTCGTGGGTTTGTAACGACGTACCACCGGGCCGCGACTCGAGCGTGGCGGTTGGCGTGTGACGGTCGATCTCAAACCAGATGCGTGCGAGATTCCGGTCGGTATCGATCGACCAACGGTCCGCGATCTGGTCGAGGAGGATGTGGTCGTAGTGGGGCCCGGTGAGCTCGGGCGGCCGAAAGAGGAGCTCGCTCGATGCCCGTAGCTCGATTCGCGCGATGTCAGAACGCATCCAGGCGCGCAGCTCGACGGCTTCATCTGGCACGAGGTGGCGTTGGCGCACCGCGCGCGTGACCAGCTCGCTCGTGAGCAGCACGACGGCATCGTGCAAGCCCGGCGAGGGATAGTCGAGCTCGGCCACGTGCAGGCGCGCGGTGCGGGGGGCATGTCGATCGAGTTGCAGCGAGGTCGCTAGATCTGGCCGGACGGAATCGGTCGGCATCTTCATACCCGTTGGCGGCCGCGGTGAGGCGCGCAGAACACCGAGAAGTCGATCGGTCTTTCCATATCAGAACGTCGGCAGCGAGAACGCGCCGTCCATCCTCCGCACATCGATGATGTGCTCGTGAGCTTTCTCGCTTCGCCCAACCTGATTGCTTGCGTGCCGGCTCGCGCGGCATCCCCTCCCTCGTCGAGCGCCTTAGTGAGCTGCTGAAGGATATCGCTGCGGCGCGCGAGCGCCTGCGGGCCTGCGTGCGGTGAGTGAACGGCGCACACCCGCGCGAGCCGTCGAGCCTCGCCCATCAGCTCCCGCGAGGAGGCATCCGACGTCGGGCTCTCCGGCGGCCGTACCCGCTGGGACATCCGCAGGCGTGGGTCTAGATGGCCTTATCCAAGCGACCCGGCGATCTTGCGACGAAGGGTCCGTCTATCCAGATAAGTCACCGAGGAGCGCCCGGAGCCCCCACCGACGCCGCGGCGAGATGCTGCCACGGCGCCGGCAAGGACTTCGCGTCCATAGAGGGACTGATGAAGCGGTGCTTCTGCGAGCGCCATCGGAGAGAGGTGGCTCTGGTGACGCTCGGACAAGCCCGTCCTGTAAAGACCCTCGATGCGGCCGCCGGTCGCGATGCGTACCACATAGCCGAGCAGCTCCATTGAACATCTGAGGAGTCGTGGCGCACCGCACGGGGCCCGCCCGTACGCGACGGGCCCCTGTGTCTAGGCGCTAGGTCTTCCTAGTGGCTTGCGTTCTCGGCCGTCGCTACACGCTCCTCAGAGTTCGCCTTTGAGAGCTTTTTCGGCAGGTTCTGAGGACACGAGCTTCAGCACGCCGTTGAGGACCGACGTGTTCCCCGTGGCCGCGGGCAGCCCAAGCGCGGAGTTGATCGCTTCGTCCGCGCCGCCTCCCACGCCGCAGCCTTCGACACCCGGGGATTCAAACGAGCTGCTCACGAGCGTCTGACCCCAATCCACCAGGATTTCGTTGGATGCGGGTTCGCCTCCAAACTGACCTCTTTTGCCGGTCAGTTCGCCGGATACTCCATCTGTGAAGGGCACGTCGATCGGTTTTGAGTTCGAGCCGACGTAACAGTTTTCGCCGAAGAACGGGTTGCTCAGCTTGACCTTCACTGGGAAGATGAACGCCGTGCCTTTTTCCGCGAGGAGGGCTTCCAGGTTCAGCTTGATATTTTCGGCCGGACCTGCCAGTTCCACGGTGGCGTACGTTTTTGTTTCTTTTGCATGGTGAACGTAGTAGTCGTACCTTTCCAGTTCAGACAAGGACAGCAGCGCTTTGTTCACGGCTTTGGGCAACGGAATCGAATTCTGCCGCACCGGTTGAATCGTTTCCGCTCCGACTGCGGCTATCCACGTCAGCACGTTGATGGTTTTTTCGTTGCCCTCAAATCCTCCCCTGAGGGCGATAGAGTTCTTCAGGTAGACCTTTACTTTGCCGGCCGTGAAGTACGACACTTGTCCTGGGTGGTATTCCGGGTGACCACTGAGATAGGCTTCCTCCTGCGCTTTGGATTCCCAGGTTTCTTTATAGAAGGACTCGCCGCCCACGCAGATTTCGAGTTTTGTATATCCTTCGCCGAGCGGGGGTGCGCCGAAGTCGCAGTTGGCAAACGCCTGGTAGGCCGAGTGTTCCTTTGGCGTTTCGCAGGTTTCCCCGTATAGCACCTTGCCGCCTTTGCAAGACGTCGCGGCAAGTGCGGGCGAGGTGCCCACGAGGGCCATGGCCAAGGCGGCCGCTAGGACCGCCACGGATCCGACGGCAGGGACGGTACGCCTGGTCGTGTGGTCATGAAGTCTGTCCAACATCCGTCTCATCTCCTGCCTCCTTCATCCCTCTCGGGTTCGAGTATGGGCGCCGCGGCGACGCGCGAGAGAACCAGCTCCGGCCGGTACCCCCTGCAGCAATGGTTGACCCGTCGGCATCCCTTCCTGTGTCGAGGCTCGCTTCGGCGGCGCTAAGGGCTCGGCCTGAACGATGGCGGCATCTAAGCATACGCGCAACAGCGTGTCAAGACCGCAGCACCGAAGGGGGAAGCCGTTTCTTACGTCCTGGCCCGGTTCTCAAGAATTTGGAGAGTCGCCGAGCGCTGCTCACCGGCCAGCCTTGTACGTTTACGGATGGTATGAAAGAAAGCAAATGGTCGTCATTCAATGCCTCTGCTGCCGAGTCGGCTGTCCCCCCAAAGGCAAGGCCAGCAGGCGCATCGCCGGCGCCTCACTTCCGCGTGCGCCAGGACAAGGTCGACTGAGCGGGCAAGGTCAGCCTGCGCTACATGAGCAGGCTCTACAAAATCGGACTCGGCAGAGCCCACAAGGGCCGCTCGGTCAAGCTCCTGATCGCCGATCGGAGCATCCGCGTGATCGATCTCGAGGGCCAGCTGATCCGGGAGCTGACGCTCGATCCCAGCCGCAGCTACCAGCCGATCTCACAGGTCTGCGATGTCCACGATCTCCCGACACAAGTGTCCGGGATGTCCTGACACATCACAATCATGCGGGCGGAGGGACTCGAACCCCCATAGGCTTCGCCCACCGGCTCCTAAGTTCTGCACCGGCCGGCGCGATTCCCTCGAAAAGCCCCCAGTTAATAGGGTTTCCGACGCGTTAGCTATTGTCCCGTTTGACGAGTCTGGGATATCTGGGGGACATATTGGGGACACGCGCCGTGATATGGGCTCGTGGATCTGGAGGCGGGATCACGTGAAAGAGCATCGCAAACCGACCGGCCATGTGTTCGTCGCAGAGCGTCAATCCGGGCGCGTGTACTTCGCAAAGTGGCGCGATGGCGACGGCCAGCACCAGAGGCGCCTCGGGCCCGCATGGGTCAAGCCACACGGCCAGACGGCGCGAGGAGCGCCACGCTGGCGAGCCGCTGACGGCCCGAAGCCCGGGCCTACCTTCCTGAACCCGGAGGATGCCCGCGAGGCGCTTCACGATGTGCTCGCGGCAGCACCGCGGACTCAGCGGATCCCAAATCCCCACCGTCGCGTGACCCTTCGTACGGCCGCCGACGAGTGGCTGCGCTACGACGAGCATGAGGCCAAGGTCAAGCGCTCCACGCTGATGGACTACCGCAACCGCGCCGACCGGCTGTGCCGCGAGCTCGGCGACCGCCCGCTTGAGCACATCACGTCGCGGGACATCGAGAGATGGAAGGCCGCCTTTCGCGCCGAGCGCCGACTCGGTGACGGCACCGTCCGTCTTACCAGGCCGTCGACTCGAACTATCCGCAAGTACCTCATCAATTTGAATGGCATCTTCAGGCGTGCGCGCGAGGTCTACGGCATCGGCGCCAACCCGCTCGCCGACGTCAAGCGCCCAGGCCGCATCAAGGCGCGCAGAACACTCGGAAGCAACGACTTCCTCGAGCCGGCTGAGGTGCACGCCCTCCTGGCGGCCGCCGAGGATGAGATCGACGCAGCGATCTTCGCCACGGCCGCGTTCTGCGGCCTGCGCCTCGGCGAGCTGCTCGCACTGCGCTGGCGCACCATCGACTTCCAGCGAAGCCTCATCAGCGTCGAGGCAAGCTTCACGCGCGGGCGCGAGGGAACGCCCAAGTCGGGCGACGGGCGCACGGTGCCGATGGCCCCAGAGGTCGCCACAGCGCTCCTGAATCTGCGCGAGCGTCCTTATCTCCTCGGTCAGCGCGACCTGGTGTTCATCGGACGTGGCGGCAGCCACGTTGATCCAAACGCACTGCGCGGTCGCTTCCACGAAGCGCTCGAACGGGCGGGCCTCCCGCGCGTGCGCCTACACGACCTGCGCCACACTTTCGGAACGATCATGGTCAGCCGGGTCGATCCGCGGACGCTGCAGCACTGGATGGGCCACGGGAGCATCGAAGTGACCGAGATGTACATGGCCTTCCGTGATCGCGCTGAGGACGCGGCGAAGGTCTCAGACGCGTTCCGCGTGGCCTGACGGCACCTGCGGCGCCGTCCATAGAATCCCCACACGGTGGCCATCGAGCACTTCGTCTGGACGGCACACGCCGCATTGCGACTCGAGCAGCGCAGCCTCTCGCGATCGGACGTCGAGCACGCGATCCGGGAGGCCCACGGCGAGCGCCAGTCGAACGACGGCAAGGCGGACTGGCTGATCGCCGGCACGACCGCGCTCGGAGTTCAGTTCGAAGCCGTCTACGACCACCCGGTTGGGGGCGATGAGACGACAGCGCTCATCGTCTCCGCGTGGCGGATCGACTAAACGCCGGGACGAGCGCGTTGTAACCTCAAGATGACCATGTTTGCGTATTACGACACCGAGGCGGACATCGCCTGGCTACCGACCGGCGAGTCGGACGACGTGGTCAGCGAGCGCGTCCCTGGTGGACTGCGGGACTACGACCGCACTACACGCGCACTCGTCGCTATCGAGGTGTGGGACGCCAGCACACGGCTGCCACAGAGCCTTCTCGAAGCGCTGCCGGCTCCGAGCGCGCCTCACACCGCGACCGCGTAACCTTAGCGCGCTCAAGGGACAGCACGCTCGCCCACGCTAGGGTGCTCTCCGCTCCGCCGTTTTCGCGTGGCAACTGATCCCCGCATGCGCATCTACAGCTCTTGTGCCTCGGCGCGGCTGTGGAGCATTGTGAGCAGATGCCTCTCCGTCGCAGTTGGGAACGGATGTGGGCTTTCGGTGGCGCTGAGCGCGACCTCGACGCGTCCCACGACAAAGACGAACCTGTCTTCGTACGACCGCACGGACAGTCCGGTTGCGGTGAGCTCCGGAAGGGTGACCCACGAGCGCAGCTCAGCTACGGGCACACCAGGCAGGGTCGCGTGGAGTGGAGCAAAGTGCTCGGCGCCAAAACCGATTGTCTCTAACCTCCCACGAGCGAGCTGTCGCGCTACGCACTCGCGGGCAGAGGCAAGTTCCTGCCGCGCGAGCTGGGTGTTCGGCATCACATAGACAACGGACTGCACACGCGCACTATGAGGGTACGCTGCCTGCCCACCTGGCTTGAGGCGAAGGACCGGCGAGTTGATCTGCGTCACCTCGCTACTCGGGGCGCGTGTGCCTCCGCAGACGCTGAGCAAATCCCCGTGTTTGGCCCGAGTCCACACGGTTTCGGGTCCCCCTACAAGCCACTGCCGGGCCGGGAGGTCGGCCGGGCGCAGGTTGACCGCGTGAGCGAACGCGACCGCTTGCGCCTTCGTGATCGGTGTGCTCGCGCTGTGCCCGCTACCTCCACACCCGGCGACGAGAGTGGCGGCCACGAGCAGAACCAGCGAAGTCACAGCGATCCGGGGCACCGCCAGGATCATGCCACCCTCGTGGGCGACCTGGGCGATGTTGCGAGAGCGGCGTCTTGCTCCAGGGAGATTCCCGAACACTGCCCCCATGTCGCCTGCGGCCATAGGCTTTTAGAGATGCACCGTGGCATTGCTGCCGTGGCCGTCGTCGCGATCCTCGCGTCCGGGTGCGGCAAGGAGGCGCCTCTGACGGCACCGTCTGCGAAGACACCTCTCTCCGTTCCCGGATCCTTGCGGCTATGTCCGCCGAGCGACGCTACGCCGGGCCCCGTCCTCCTCAGCAAGACCGCAACCGACGTGCTCGTGCCGGGACAACCCGCGAGTGCACTCATCTGCCGCTACTGGGGGAGGTCGCGCCGCCTGCCGGCGTCTGAAGACGAACTTGCCCGGATCCCGAAAGGTGAACACGGGCATGCTGCCTACACCATCGCGCAAGCGCGCCGCGTGGTGCGCCAGGACGTGACGAGCTACGTCGCGAGCGAGCTGAATGCTCTAGGGCCAATCGGCCCGCGCCCACACTGCGACGAGGAACTCGGTGGACGTTCCGAGCTGATCGTCTTTTACTATCGAGGCGGCGGCGAAGCGCGAGTCATTTTCTACCTCACAGGCTGCGTTGCGGTGGGCAACGGCCGGACCGCTCGATACGGACTTGGAATGGGGCACGGGAACGGCGAAAACCACTGGACAGACGAAGCAATGCTCTGATTTACCAACCCCCCACACAACGCTCGTGCTTTTGTGCTTTTCGGGCTGAGCAGGCGACTGAGCATCGCCCGCGCTCACTAGCGCAAAGGACCCGCAGCAGTCCCGGGTCCGCTCGGGCGGACTTCTGCTTCGCCAGCCCCTAGCGCGACCCGCGCTCTTCCCAGGCCTCGGTCATCGCGATCCGCTGCGCGAGCGTCGGCGTCGTGGCGTACAGCAGATACGCCCACGTCGGCGGGTCGGGATCGCTGAGGTTCGTGCCGGCGAGCCGCTCGAACACCTGCCGTGTCGCGGCCGGTTCGTGCGTCGCTCCCAGCGACGACCAGTCCGCCTCCACCTCATAGCGACGCGACACCAGCGTGAAGAACGGCAGCGTCACCAGCTCCAGAACGACGAACACGAACAGCGCCACCGGCACCGCCTCGGGCCGGCCCAGGCCACCGCGGCGCCGCGTGGCAAGAGCGACCAGCGCCGTGGCGGGCACGAGGAATAGCGCCAGCCAGCCCACCTGCTTGAGCACGTGGGCACGCGCCACGTGCCCGAACTCGTGCGACATGGCGACTCCTATCTCCGCGCGGCTGAAGCGGCCGTCGAGCAGCGTGCTCCACAGCACCACACGCTGACTCGGACCGATGCCGGCCGTCTCCGCATTCACTTCCATCGTCTTGCGCCCGAGGTTCTGCACCAGCACGGGCGTGCCCGTGACGCCCTCGCGCGCCTCGAGCGTCCTCGCCTCGGCAACCAGCGCCGGGTCGCGTAGCGGATGCGTTTTCGTGATCAGATAGGGAGTGAGGAGAGCTGACAGCAGCGCCAGTGCTGCGAACAGCGGCGCCGCGGTAACCCACCACCAGCGGCGCATCCTTCCCGCCAGCGCCATCGCCAGCGCCACCGCGAGCGCGATCCACACGAAGCTCACTCCGAGCCCGAGGAAGCTGCCGAGGAGCCCGGCGAGGTATCCCTCGTGCACCACATGGTGGCGGCGCTCCCACCACAGCGCCGCGAGGTCAAACGGCACCTCTGACAGCCACACCAGCGCGAACCCCAACAGCGCGAGCATGATGCCGGTGCCGATGCGGCCCGCCGCCGACTCCCGGATCAGGCTGTGACCACGGCGCGCGTAGACGGCCAGCACCGCGACCGGCGCGAGCATCCCCAGCAGACCGTCCACGTCGAGGAATCGCTCGTAGGAGGAACTGCGGCGTAGCAGCGACGCGCTGAAGAAGTGATCGACGTCGACGTGCGGCAGCTGCAGGCCGGCGGGCACGATCGTGCCCCACAGCTCGTGCGCGCACCACGCCCATGCGCACGCCGCCAGCAGCGCGGCGAGCACGGCGAGCGCCCGCGTCCAGGGGCGGGGAGAGATCCCGCTGCCCCGTTCGGCAGCGGGCGTGGCTGAACTCCTCGCTGCCACAGTCGCCGCTAGCCGAATGTCGACTCGGCCGGCGTGGGCGTGCCCGCCGCCTCTTGGTGGCAAGGTCCGCTGTAGGGGTAGGCGTCGCTCAGCACGAGCATGTACCCGCTCGCCTGGAGCGTGTAGCGCAGCGCCTGCGCGGCCGCGTTCAGCAGCCCTCGCGGCATCCGGCCCGTGACGAGCGCTGCGAACCACGCCAGGAACGCGCACGTCCACGCCAGCGAGCCGAACGCGCTCGCGAGGAACCATGCCGGCAGCACGAGCAGCAAGCGGAAAGCGACGCTCCAGCGGCTCTGGGTTTGCGGCGGGGCGATCGAGGCTTCGGCATCGTAGGAGCCCGCCGCGCCGGCGAAGCCGGGGAAACGGTTGCCGATCAGCCAGAGGAAGGCGTATACGTGCGCCAGATAGCGCAGGTAGGCGCACAGGAAGCGGTGCAGCGGCGCGGGTGAGCGGCCCTGCGCGAGCGTCGCCACCCAGTTGGCGATGGCGGCGAGCAGGGCCACGAGCGACCACAATGCCAGCCACACCAGGTGTGGCACCGCCAGCGGCAGCCGGAAGAACACGGTTAAGCGGCTGCGGCGCAGATCCCCGCCGGCCTGGACGCCGATCGGGTCGCTGCGGCGGGGCAGCTCACCGAGCACGACCGCCGGGTCGGGGTCCGGGTAGGCGCTAGTGAGCACCAGCAGGTACGCCCACAACTGCGCGCCGAAGCCCACCCCCCACACGACGCAGTCGCGCAGGCCGCGCGGCATCCGCGCGCGCGCCACGCACACGAACCAGCCGAGGAAGGCAGCCACATGGGCCACGCCCAAGCTGAAGTTGAACAGCTGGCCCGAACTGTTGGAGCCTGTGCTCGGAAGCCCGAACAGGGAGCCCGCGAGCAGCAGCGCAGGTAGCAGGAGGACGATGCGGAAGGCGACCGTGAGTCGGCTCTGGGCGTCCGGCGCGTCGATCTCGA
>Ga0182024_10024576_pt1 | contig 10695 bp, 5 predicted proteins | sample P32metaG_FD_120480 | JGI IMG/M metagenome (GOLD analysis project Ga0182024, IMG submission 120480) | Permafrost microbial communities from Stordalen Mire, Sweden - P3-2 metaG (Illumina Assembly) | ecosystem: Environmental > Terrestrial > Soil > Wetlands > Permafrost | place: Sweden: Stordalen...
CGCGCGTCGCCAAGGCCTATCTGATCGGAGCGGCCAGCGAGCCGTTCGCGGCGACGCTCGGCGACGCGGTTCCGTTCGAGAGATGCGGGACGCTCGAAGTCGCTACGGCCGCCGCGGCGCGCGACGCCGCTCTGAGCGAGGCGCCCGAGCCGGTGGTGCTGCTGTCGCCGGCTTGCGCGTCCTACGATCAGTTTCCCAATTTCGAGGCGCGCGGCGATCGGTTTCGCGCCCTCGTCGCCGAGCATCTCGCCGTCTCTTGCGCCCCGCCACGTCCAGAAGGTTCCCCAGCATGATTTCGAGAGCCGAGCGCGGCCCGGTGGCCGATTGGTTGCGCAGCGTCGATCGCTGGCTGTTGGGCTCGTTCGGGGCTTTGATGATCGTCGGCGTCGTGATGGCGCTGGCGGCGAGCCCCGCCGTCGCCGAGCGCCTCGGCCTCCCGACCTTTCACTTCGTCAATCGCCAGGCCGAGCTGCTGCTGCCGTGCGCGATTCTGCTGGTCGCGACGTCGTTTCTTTCGCCGCGCCATGTACGCCGCGCCGCCCTGATCCTGTTCGCGGTCAGCATGGCGCTGATCGTCGCGGCGCTTCTATTCGGCGCCGAAGTCAAGGGATCGCGGCGGTGGATTTTCGGTCTGCAGCCGTCCGAGTTCATCAAGCCGGCGTTTGTCATTCTCGCCGCTTGGGCGTTCACCGAGGGCGGTCGGACTTCGGCGCCGAGACTTCCCGCCAAGCTGCTCGCCTTCGCGCTGCTGCCCGTGACGATCGTGCCGCTGATCCTGCAACCGGATTTCGGTCAGACGATGCTCATCGCGCTCGTCTGGGCGGCGCTGTTCTTCATGGCGGGGCTGCACTGGTTCTGGGTGCTGGGCCTGGGCGGCGTCGGCGTGGTCGGCGGAGTCGCCGCGTTCAAATTCTCACCGCACGTGCACGAACGCGTGCTGCGCTTCATCGATCCCGATTCGGTCGGCGGCATGGTCGATACGTTCCAGGTCGATACCGCCTTGCAGAGCATACTTTCGGGCGGCTGGCTCGGGCGAGGCCCCGGCGAAGGCGTCTACAAGCGAATTCTCCCCGACGCCCACACCGACTTCGTCTTCGCCGTGACGGGCGAAGAATTCGGTATGGCGGCGTGCCTGGCGCTGATCGCGTTCTTCGGGTTCGTCGTGATGCGCGGGCTCTGGCTCGCCTCCCGCAATCAGGATCCGTTCTGCCGCTTCGCCGCGGCGGGGCTGACGATCATGTTCGGCGTGCAGAGCTGGATCAACATGGCGGTGAACTTGCGCGCGATCCCGGCCAAGGGCATGACGCTGCCGTTCATCTCCTACGGCGGCTCGTCTTTGCTCGCGCTCGGCCTCGGCATGGGTTTTCTCGTGGCGCTGACGCGTCGAAGCCTGAATATCACGGCGCCTTCCCATCTCCCGGACGCCGCGTGAGCGCGCCTTCGGGCGTTCTTCTCGCGGCGGGGGGAACGGGCGGCCATTTGTTTCCCGCGTCCGCCCTGGCGGCGGCGCTCGCGCGGCGGGGCGTCGTCGTGGATCTCGCGACCGACGACCGCGCGCAAAAATACGGCGCCGATTTTCCGGCCCGCGCGATTCATACGGTGCCCTCGGCGACACCGACGGGCGCCGGCGTGCTGAGCAAGACGGTCGCGGCGGCGACGTTGGCGCGGGGAGTCGTCTCCGCACTCGCGTTGATCCGACGGCTACGCCCTCGCGCCGTGGTCGGGTTCGGCGGCTATCCCACCGTTCCCCCGCTGGTCGCCGCCTCGCTGCTCGGGGCGCCGAGCGTGCTGCATGAGCAGAACGCCGTGATGGGTCGCGCCAACCGTTTTCTCGCCTCGCGCGTATCGCTGATCGCGACCGGTTTTCCCGACATCAAAGGCGTCGGCGAGTCGGTGCGCTCCCGGACGCGTTACACCGGCAATCCCGTTCGTCCCGCGGTGCTCGAGGCCGCCGAGATGCCCTATCCCGATATTGTGGAGGGACGGCTCAACGTGCTGGTCACGGGCGGTTCGCAAGGCGCCCGCGTGATGGCCGACATCGTTCCGGCCGCGCTCGCGCTGCTCTCGTCCGGCGAGCGCGCGCGCATTCGTCTCACCCAGCAGGCGCGAGGCGAGGACAAAGTCCGCGTCGCGGCGGCTTGCGCACGGCTTGAGTTTCCGGTGGAGATCGAGGAATTTTTCACCGATCTGCCGGCGCGCATCGCGGCCTCGCATCTGGTCGTCGGCCGCGCCGGCGCCTCGACGGTGAGCGAGCTCGCGGTGATCGGCCGCCCCTCGATCCTGGTGCCGTTTCCCCACGCGCTGGATCAGGACCAGGCCGCCAACGCCGCTGTCCTCGCCGCCAGCGGCGCCGCCGTGGTGATCCCGCAAACCGCGTTCACGCCGGAGCGGCTCGCGCAACTGCTGCGCGCGGCGCTGAACGAGCCCGGTCAGCTCGCCGCCTCCGCGCGGGCGGCCAAGGCGGCCGGCGCGCCCGACGCCGCCGAACGGCTGGCGGATTTGGTGATGAGCATCGCGCGGCCGGCGGGATGAGCAGGCGGCGCTTTCGGAGAAGACATTCCAATCGCATTTCGGGGAATTTCAATGGCTTGTGAGGAGGAAAATTTTCCTCGTCTTCGCCATGACGACGATCGCTATAGCTCGCCGCCGACTCCCACTAGCGCCCGGACCGGCCCTCCGATTGCTTGTCCGCGGTTCGAGCGTGAAGCGCTCAAGGCATATTCGCGTCACGCCGGATCCGGCCAGTCATCCCTTAAATATATCCTCCGGCTGCGTGCTCGTATCCCGAGCACGCAGCTCTCCACTGTCCAGCGTCACCGGAGGCGCCGTATTGGACGCCGCGGGATACTTCAACGCGGGGGCAATTCTCTGCCGTTGGACACTCCGCCCATTTCTACCAGGGCAACGGCGTCACAGCCATCTCGGGGTATTCGCGTTATAGTCGTCGGGCTTCGGAGCGCGCGCCTTCTTGCCGCCCGTCATCATCATCACCGGAGCGGCGAGAGGCGCATTCCCCAGCTGCTGGGCAATCATCGCCAGAGCCGCATCGTAACTGCAGTGAATGCTGCGGCCGGTGATTATGACGCCCTTCTTTTCCGGCACTTTGGAACTGTCGATAACCGCGCACGAATCCGGCGTGTAGGGGGAAATAACATGTGCGCCCGGGCCGCAAATCGCTTCGGCCTCAACTTCTGCCTTGCGCGTCGGAGAGCGCCATTCGGAGGTCCACACCGTGGCGTCCCCGATGAAACCCTCGAGGTCGTCTCTCTCGAGATATCCGCGCAGCTTCCCAATCCCCGCGTCGGTCAAGCCTCCAGTGCCGGTAACGAAGTCGTCGGCGCGATTGTGAATGGTCAGTGAGACGCCCTTCATCATCGCGCCGTCCTGTGCAGAGAGAAGCGCCAGCACGCCATAGCAGATGCCGACGACAGGATTGCCGGCGTCGTGCACCATCTCCAGAATCGCCTCGAGCTGGCTGTTGTCGGCGAGGTCGATGATGGCTCCGGTGCCTCCAGGAACAACCACGCCACGAACGCTGGCGAGCGTCTCCAGCCCCGCGCCCAGGTCTGTCTCATACCTCTGTTTCGCCGGGATGCCGTCCTTCGCTTGAGGTCGATGGGGAATCAGACCGTCGAGCTTCAAAATCTCGCCCCGCTTCTCCCTCTCGAAGAGCTGTTTTTGAACCTGCCATGCGAGTTTGGCCTCGCCCGGCGCGACCCAGCCGGCGCCCCAGGTCGGGTCTCCAAATTTCTCGTTCAAGCTCACGGGAAGGAACATCGGCGCCCTGCCGCTCAGCGTCGCCACCCTGACTTGATAGCCGGCCGCCTCGAACGCTTTCATCGCAAGCGTCAGCTCCGAGCCCCAGACGCCATGATCCGCCGCCACGATTAGAATCTCGCTGTCCGGGACTGGCTTCCTTATTCCGGAGATCCCCATTTTCGCCTCGAGGTCCGCCTCGAGTTTGGCCGAGTCGTACTTCCCCTCCGCCATCAACAACGATACCTGAGCCGTAGGGATGGTCATCGTCGGGATCGTCTCGGGGACGAATGTCATCCGGGACATCTTCGCAGCGGTCTGCAGCGCGACCAATCTCGTCGCATTGGGGTAGACGGGCCGCGCGCCGGGCGGGACATACATCGAGCTGACCGGAGGGTTGAGGATCAAGTCCGTGATCCGGTCGACCAACTCGGCCGTGGCGTGCCAGCTATTGTTGGTCACCAGATCGCGATCGACAACCACCTGCTTGTCCTCGGGCGTTCCCGGCGGACATGGCGTGTAAACAGCGCCGCTGTCGCCCAATTGCGCCAACATCACTTTGTTGTAGATGACCTTCCGGCCGGCGAGGGTTTCAGGCGACGCCCTCAGCAGGCCGAGTGCGTGGCAAGGAGCGCCCTTTATGATTTTCGGGTTCTCCATGGCTCTGCGGAAGAACCGCGCCGCCGGCACGCTCCGGGCGACTTCCGCAGTGTTGTCCGCATTGACGTCATCCCGCTCGCTCCAGCACAATCGCAGGAACACGTAATTGGCCGCCACAACCACGGCTGCGTAACCGTCAAGATCGACCTGATCGAAATCATGGGTCACCTCGAGCCATTCAAGCGCATCGCACACACCGGGTTCGACGGTACTGTAGAAGCGTTGCGACGGTTGCCCCCACAGCCGGGAGACTAATTCTACGCTCGCTCCGTAATTGGTAAACCGCTCGCGGTACATCTTGATCTCACCCGGAATGTACTGGCTTTCAACCACGACGGCGATTTTCTTCCCGGCCAATCGATTGTCAGTCATGTTACAAGGCTCCTGGTTTCAGGGACGGCATCGTCGATCTCTCCTCCAGCCATGTCGTTATTGTCTCACGACGTGGCTTGGAACGTTAAGTCCGACGGACGCATCGCTTCGATCTGCGCGGTCGTTTTTGAGCCACTGCGCCGCGGCCTAAACTCCACTGCGAAAATACTGTCCGGCGCATAATTTCCCAGCGCGATCTGAAAATGGTTGTGGAGTAGCCCGCCTAGCTCCGTTCCGTTAACCTTGATCCGGACGATCTCGACTTCATCCGCTCGCATGAAATCCGGAAGGACATTTACAGTAGACACGTTGTCATTTTGGCTAGGTTTAAAGTAAATTACGAAATTATCGTCGCCACCGGCTCCCTTATCTACATAACAGCGTGTATAGATATGCGCCAGGTAGGTGAGTTCAAAAGCGTGATACCCTGCAATGGCGTGGCCCGCCTCATTGCCGTAGGTCCCCTCGACGATTGGCGCGCCGCTCTCGCTAGTCCGAAACCGGATACGATGATCGTCGCGATCCAAGAAAAACAGGTTCCAGAACGCACTGCAGTAGTGAGCCAGCTGCAGATATCGAGGCTCGGCCTTCACGCCATGGAGAATCAGGTACGCCAGAATAGCCTGTTCCTGTTGCCAAAAGTCTTTTGTCGATCCCCAGACAAACTCAATGGGCATAGAATTGGAGGGCCGGCGTTCTACAGCGTCAAAAATACCCCCGCGAATTAAATCCACGCCCGCATCCGCCATTGTATTTCCGAGCATCGCGGCATACTCGTAGCATTCGCTGGCCTTCCTGTCGCATTTGCCAGCTTCGTCATTGTTGTTTTGTTCACGAAGTATTGAGCCACGATAAGAATAATAGTGCCCGCAACGCGTGAGATTCCATGCAATCTTCAGATTGTGGCCACAGATCGCCCGATTTTGTTGCCAGCCCCAATGCTCATCCGGAATCCAGTTCGCCTGGAAGCGCTCCCGAACATAGGCGCAGGTAATATTGCTCAAATCTAAAGAGCCGTCCGCTTTTCGGGCATTGCCGCTACGTTCGGGGAAATGCGTAAGGATATTCTCAACGCACTCATCGAGGATCTCCCAACAGGTCGAACGTAACTTCTCCCAATTCTCATTCTGCGCCGGCAGAGGATCGATCGCCAACAGCAAGTTTATCAGGTATGCCGGGATGTGGTCGCCGATCGAATTCCAATTCTTCTTCATCCGATTCTGACCGAGCGACTCGGTATCGGGACGCATCGTAATCGGGTCAATGTGCGAAAAATAGCCTCCTTGTCCCGTGAAGCAAGCGTCCCCTGCGCGCTTGGTATCGTGGTAGAAGTCCTGGAAACCGGCGATCGTGCGCTGGATGAAATCTCGAATGCGCTGATCTTGTGTAATCCGATAAAACTGGGCCAGTCCGGCCAGCGCGTAAATCTGCTCATAGAGGGCAAAGGCGCCCAGGTCATCTGGATTCTGTGACGGCGTGATATCGTCGTTGAACGGTTTGGATCGTCGTCCAAATTTCCAGAAACAATAGGTTTGGTCGTGGCTCGGACTGCGAAACGTGTCGCACAGATAGTCGGCTGTGGCTTTGGCGGCGCTGTAGAACCGGTTGATTCCGGTCAGCAGAAAGGCGGACGAAAGCCCGTAGAGGAATCGCGAGAGGGTCGCGCACTCCTGAATGGGGTCGGTCGTATGTTCGCCAAGGATATTCAAATTGGTGCGATAGTATTCCATCAGGTCGTCAGTCGTGAATGTGCGTTTATTGCCAAATGTGCTGTCCAGCCATTGATTGCACATGGTCGTGACTTGGGAAATCCACCAATGAGTATCGTCCCATGCAACCTCGCCCGGGGTGGAATGCATCAGCGTCACGGTACGAGCATCGAAACGCTGAGCATTATCGTTGATGCTATGGACGCCTTGAACGCATGCCATTTGCCCCTGTAATAGGTATTTGCGCATTTGAAAGGCAAGATTGCTTTCGTCCGCGGCCTTCGGAGGTGTGGTCACCCTGTCGCGGTTGAGATTATCCAAATTGGTCAGCACTTGATAGAACGTTTCCGTGCCCGGCCACGCCTCGATGGCGTCGCCGCTCAAGAGTTGGATCGAGAAGCAGCCTTTGAGCGGATCGACCGCAGTGATTTGCCCGACGATAGTGAACTGCTGAAAGAATCTATTCATGAGCAACGTCCCTCTGGCTCAGTCGGCAACACGTTGAAGAACAATCAATCCATTTGCTGGGAGAACGCAGTTGATCGCGCCCCGCGCTATCGGGATGGCGGCGCCCAGATTGCCGATGTTGGCGCCCCCATATTCGTGCGAGTCGCTATTGAAAATCTCGGCCCACGAGCCGTCCCAAATTCTCGGCGACTGCAGATAGTAGCCGCCGCTATAGGGGATATCGGAGAGCGTCGCGATGACGAGGTATTGCTCCGCGCCTTCCCAGCGACGAAACGCGATCACCCGATTTGCGTTGTGAACGTACACGACGTCGATGTTTCGGCTACGTAGACCCGGCCAGCGAAGGCGCACTCGATTGGCCGCAGCATAGAAGTTGAAAAGATTGCGGCCGCTTCCGGCTCGCATGGCCGCGTAATCTTCCTTGTTCTCTAATACTTTGTTGTATTTAAACCGACGCACCGCGCCTACCTCCTCGCCAAACAGAAACATCGGCGTGCCGGCCGAGAAGATCGTCATTCCATAGGCCCATCGACATCGGGCCTCGGCATACCCACGGGTGGCACCGACTAGCGGCGCTCCATTCGCCGCAACCACGAGTGTTCGCTCGGAGGTAAACTGCTTGTCCTGGTCGAGATGATCCCAGTCCAAATCAACAAACGGGCCGCGGCTGTTGCCGGCCTCGTCGTGTGACTCGTTGTAAACCACCTTTCCATCGCCGGTGAGAGCCAGTTGGTTGGCGAAGTAGTCGAGCGCGAGCGGTTGATGCGAATATGCAGAGGCCGCTGCCACCCAGATGAGCTTGGCGGTATCAAGACCACGATCGGTGTCGCCCACGAGATGATGATAGAACTCGGAGAACCACCGCGCGTTAAAACCCATACCGCCCTGTTCAATGGGCAGCGTAACCTGGTCCCACGTGGAATGATCCTCCGCGATCAACATTATGTCTGGTTTGATCGAGCGCAGAGTCCGTCCGAACTCCCGCAACAACTTGGCGCCGAAGACGTTCGCCGCCGACACTGCCGCACCATCGGAGATCCTGGTGTTATAGGCGTGGATCGACGTCGTTTGATCGACGCGGAAACCGTCCATATGAAATTCTTGCATCAGCGCGACGGCGCTGCTGATGAAGAGCTTCCTCACCATCTCCTCATGGTAGGCGGGGGCATCGCCGGTCGACGTGTTGCCGAGATAGCCTCCGCGAGGATTGGAGTAATCTGACGGAAGGCCTTCGTACCAGTAATAAATATCGCGCTCCGGCGCCGGAGAATCGTAGTTCCGCTCGGCACGCTCGGCTTCCTGATCATAGTGGTTGAAAACCACGTCCATGACGACGGCGATGCCGAGGCGATGGCAGGCCTTGACGAAATGCTTGAACTTGTCCCTGCCTCCTCCCGCATACTCGATGGCGAAGTAGTGCGAGGTGCTGTAACCCCAATTCTGCGCGCCCCCTCCAAACTCTGACAGAGGAAGAAGTTCAACCGCGTTGATTCCCAGGTCCTTCAGGTGGCCGAGTAGACCGATGGCGTCCGCGAGCGTGCCAGGCTCTGGATTGTTGAACCCGAGCGCTCCGAGGTGTAGTTCATAGATAATCAAATCCTCCACGCGGGTTGGGAGCTTTTCGTTGGTCCATTCATCCGCCCAGAATTCCGACACAGGGATAAAGGCGACTTCCGGAAATACGGTGGGCGTCTCCGCGAATTCTCGCGTGACCATATTTGGGTCGATGACCGCCGAACAGCTGACGCGGCCTTCAAGATTGCTCAGTGGCCCTCGATACGCGACTTTAGGATCCGGATCCGCCGCGCCGAACCCGACCTGGCAGCGGGAATACAAGTCGCTACGATAGACGATCGAACCGTCATCGCGAACAATCCGATACATGTACGGCTGATGGTCCCATGCATCGAAATCGGCAAAAACGGGATCTTGGAGATCGCTCGCCCAGACACCCTCTTCCGTGCGGGTCAGGGCAATCGGCGCGATCTGGGGCGAGGCGCCGTCGCCATTGTCGGAAATAAAACCTCCCCCCAACCGCACCACGTCGATATGATCCTTCGGGGCAATTCGGCTGGGATCGGCGAGATCAAAGATATGGCCGATGACCAAGTGCACAGAACGCGCGTTCGGGGCCCATACAGCAAATTGAATGCCGGGTTTTTCGCGATCCTTCCAATATCGAAGGTTCGATCCCAAGCGCCGGCAATGCGTGAGGTAGTATTGTTCTCGCTGCCCATGAGCCGACAATTCGAAGGAGCGCGTTTGGCGCGTCGAAGTGGTCTCCTTCACTTCGGTCGGAATGCCCCAGACTGTCCTCGAGCCCAGGGTTAATTCAACCCCCCATTCAAACGTCTTCTGCACCGACGCAGAATTCAATTCAACAGTTGCCAGAAATACCGGGCAACCGTCGTTGCCCACATCGCGCTCCATAGACTTCGAAGTCCATGCACCACTGCTGGAGTTGCCTTCCCGGTCCCAACTCCCGGAAATTTGGGCCGTGGCGCCGACTGGGGGCCAATTCGGGTATCCAGAGCGGTAAATAAATTCGACCAGAACGGTGCTCAATAGGCTTCCTTTCTTCTGGCTAAGGGCCCCTCGATGGCTATCGCTGGTTACGCGAACGTCTAAACGACATTCTCCCATTGCAGGCATGGGCAGGCTGATAGGCTAACGGGATCGCTGGAGGGTCCCGATTGGAGCCGTGTGGGCTAAATTGGACGGCGACCTTTCCTCGCGTCGATAGATGTCAATGTGCGTTAAAAGTCCAAACTCGCCCGTTGTACACCACCGTGAGGAGATTGGGCAACGATTTTCATGTCGAGGGACACGATGTCGGCTCGTCCTACGGCGCACGCGAGGAGTTGCCGGACATTTCGTGCGCGAATGCGACCGCTCCCCAGGCATGCGATCGCTGGCGTTGGAGGTGCGGGTGCGCAATTTCGGAAAAGTTAGCGACCCATGAACGCTCCCTGGTTGGTCGACGAGGGGATGGAAAAAACGGCGCCGCCGGGGATATGGTTGGGGCTGCGGTATTTTACGCCCGGACCTTTCGTCATCTCGGCCGGCGTCGGAATGCCTGTGACTCGCGACACGATCAAACAGACGCTCCGCTCGCCGCCGATCAGCCGGCTAGCGGGCCGCCCACGCCTTCCGCCTCAGCATCGCGAGATAGCCAAAAAGTGCGAACGTGAATACGGAGCCCGCCGCGCCGAATAGAAAGGCGGGCTGATCGAGGATCGGACGGCCCTCGAGCAACCGATCGGCTAAAACCATGCCGCTCCCGATCAATCCGATCGAGCCACCGAAGAGGATGAGGGACAGGTATTTCGGCGACGCGTTGATGGCGAGGGCCGTGACGTGCTCGCGCCATGTGATCCGTTCCTCGGATCGGGGTAGGCCGGCGACCAGCGGACGCAGTCGGCGATAGCCGTAGGCATGCGGCAGGACGACGATCGGGAGGATCAACACGATCCCGAGCAACGTCGCCCAAAGCCATATGTGGCCGGCCGCCAGGTCGGCGTGGCCTGCCAGAATGGCGGTGCGGACGAGGCGCCCGGTAGCATCCTTCATGACGACCGTCGTCGTCGTCCCTTCGACGAAATCACAGGCGCTAGTCCAGACGACTTTACCCGACGCGTCGCGCGCTGTGATAGTCAGCTTGTCGCCATAGCCTGGGGGGCCGCCCACACTATACGTGGCCGTCATGCCCGGTTGGACGGCGAAAACGCCC
>Ga0182024_10024577_pt1 | contig 10695 bp, 9 predicted proteins | sample P32metaG_FD_120480 | JGI IMG/M metagenome (GOLD analysis project Ga0182024, IMG submission 120480) | Permafrost microbial communities from Stordalen Mire, Sweden - P3-2 metaG (Illumina Assembly) | ecosystem: Environmental > Terrestrial > Soil > Wetlands > Permafrost | place: Sweden: Stordalen...
CAACTGGATCGAGCGCGCTTCGAGCTGCTCGGCGCGATCCTCCGAGCGCATCAGCGCGACCGTCAGGTGGCGGAAGATCAGCAGGACCGGGATCGAGGCGAGCAGGATCGTCGGGCCGACGCTCTTGTACGCGAGCATCAGGATCGTCGCGACCACACCCACGGCGAGCTCGCCGGGGAGCAGAGGGAGAAACAGCTCACGCACCAGCCGCGGGAGCGAGCGACCTTGCGTGACGCGCCGGTCGAGCGCGAACAGGACGAAGTTGAGTACGAGCAGAACGATCACGGCGCCGAGCACGATCAGCCCGAAGACGATGCTTTGCGCCAGGGGCTGGCTGTGTGCGCCGGCGACGTCGCCCGCCGCCGCGCGCACCACCCACGCCGCCGCGAAGGTGGGAACCCCGCTTGCCACGAAACCGGCCAACCAATCGGCTGGCGTCAGACGCCTCATGGCCGAGCCTAGGATCATCGCGGCGATGCCACACGCCGCGGCCGGAGCCGGTCCGAGCAGGCCCATGGCCAACACCATCGCACCCAGCGAGGCGCTCAGCACCCCGTGGCTGGTATCGACTGTGAACAACTCTCCGCCGAGCGCGATCACGAGCAGCAGCCCGACGAGCGCGAGCGGATGCCATTCCCCTGGGCGTGAGAGCCACGCGGCCGCAACGACCGTGCCTGCCAGCAGCAGGACCTCGGCCGCCCAGAAGAGACGTCTCGTTAGCTTGGGTGAGAACATCATCGGCTCTGTCGTACTTAACGGCCGACGCGACATCGCACTTGAGGTGCTTGGCGGGCGCTGGATGGCGCGGCGCGGGTGCACGGGCGGGCCGGCGTCGCCGCCGCTCTCCTATGCTCCTCGGCCCCGTGGACTCTGCGAAGGCTGCTCTCACATGGGCGTGGGCTCATGCGACAGGGCTTCACCTGCCTCTCCCGGCGAACCCCCTGCCGCTGGAGCGTCAAGACCGCCACCCGTCCCGGGTTCGAGCCCGATCAGCGTCAGGCGCACAAATGCGGCGGTTGTCGCCACCGCCCCCAACCCGATCACCAGGAACGCCACCCGCGCGGAGCTGAGCACGACAAGGGCGCCGCCCAGCGGCAGGCCGATCGCCCGACACAGGGCGGCGAGCGATTCGACGGCGCCCATCAGCCGGCCGTGGAGGTGCTGCGGGGTCAGGCGCTGCACGAGGCTGATCAGCGAGGGCCACTCCAGACCGTTGCCGACCCCGCCCACGAACGCGGCGACGCACGCCACGGCCAGCGACGGCGCCAGGGCGAAGCCGACGAAGGCGGCGCCGAGCGCGAAGACGCCGGCACTCAGCATCGCTCCCAGCGGCCGCCGCACGGAGCGCGCGAAGACCACACTCGCGAGCACCGCGCCCGCTCCCCAGGCCGTCACAAGCAGGCCGTAGCCGCGGTCGCCGGCGTGCAGGGTCGCCTTCGCGTAGGCGACCTCGATCGGTCCTCCGGCCTGGATGAAGACGAGTGCGGCAGCCTCGGTCAACAGCAGCCCGCGCAGCGCGGGAGCCTCGTTGATGTGCGTCCAGGCCGCGCGCAGGCGGGCGCGGACGGAGTCTCCCCCCACCTCCTCGATGTGGGGATGCAGGTCGATCAGCAGGGCGCCGCAGATCAAAAACGAGCCGACGTCGATGAACAGCGCGGCGGGCGCGCCGGCGGTGGCGACCACGACGCCCCCGAGCACCGGTCCTGCCACGAACGCGACCGAGAAGGCGACGTTCAGCGCGGCGTTCGCCTTGCGCTCGGCCTCCTGCGCGTCGGCCTCGAGGCTCTCGTTCGAGCGCACCGCGCCTGCCGGCTGCCCTTCGACCTGATCGCGCGCGACTCGCGCCACCTCCGCACGCAGCAGCGCGCTGGCGGCGAGCGCCGCTGTCCCGTCGAGCGCCGCCAGCAGCAGGACGGCGGGCAGCCAGAAATGCCACAGGAGGACCGCGAGCGAGGCGGTGGCCACCGCCTCGAAGACATACAGACCGCTGAGCTCGCTGTGGCGGGCAGACGCCTCTACCCGGGCGATCAGGGCAGGCGCGATGAACGCCGGCACTGCCTGCCAAGCGAACAGCAGCGCCCCGACCGCCAGGGCGCTGTGGGTGTGGTCGAATACGGCGAGCGACAGGGCGACCAGGCCGACCCAGGTCCCCAGCTGGTTGACCGTGTAGGCGACGAGGATTCTGCGTAGCCGGGACGATTTCAGTGGCGATCGCACGCCGCCACGCTAACGGTTGTCTGCGACGGAAGCGACCAATGCATCTCGCTCGCGCCGGTGGTCGGCGGCTTCGACGAGGCGTTCTACGTCAGACGGAGCTGCCCACGACCAGCACCGGCAGCTCGGGGTGCCGGTGGGCGAGCATCTGCATCACAGTCGCCGCCGGTGCGTCGTCGAGGTCGCCGGCGAGGACCGTCATCAGGCTGGTGGGGGCGCGCCCCAGCACCTCGCAGACCGCGTCGGCCTCGTCGAACACCGTGCTCGCCGGCAGCGTCTTGGTCAGCTCGTCGCGCAGCGTCGCGCGGCGGCAGGCGTCGGCGCCGGCCACGAGCACGCGGGTCGGGCCGGCGAGCACGCGCAATGCCGGCCTTGGGGCCTCCCGTGCGCGCAACGGCTCGGGGTGGGCCTCGGGGGCCACCTCGGGCAGCAGTCGCAACAGCGGCGGCCGCAAGTCAGAGCGCGCCCTGCGGGGCGGTGTGGATGAGGGAAAGCTCCTCGGTTGCGTCACCGATGCTGAAGTCGTGTGCGGCATAGACGCCATGATGAGTCTCGGCGGGCCGTTTGTCTGTAGGCGGATGGTGCCGATCGTGTAGTCCCAAAGGTGCCGATCTGTGTCGTCCTTCCAGGTCGTGCTACGGGCCTGTAGGGGTTGTGCCAGAACTGAGGGGCACGGGCCGTGGATGGCAGACGACGCACGCGAGCGCAGACGTGCTGGTTGCACGGCGAGCATCGCGGGTGGCGTCTGACGCCGCGGAACGGCCGCCTCAGGCGCTACGGTGTGCGCTCGATGGAGGCTGGCGCCATACCAGGGATCGATCGACCGATCGAGGTGATCATCGCCGACGATCACGCGGTCGTGCGCGATGGCATCCGCATGGTGCTCGAGCGCGAGGCGGGCGAGTTCGAGGTCGTGGCCGAAGCCGCCGACGTGCCCGCCACGGTCCGCGCGGTCCGCGAGCACAGGCCGGACCTGCTCACGCTCGACCTGTCGATGCCGGGTGGCTCGAGCCTCGCGGCGCTGCCCTCCTGCTTCGTCGCCCACCCGACGCTCGCGGTCGCGATCCTGACGATGCGCGAGGACCCAGAGTACGCGCGTCAGGCGCTGCGGGCGGGGGCGCGCAGCTACGTGCTCAAGGAGGCCGAGCCGGCAGAGCTGCTGCAGGCCTTCCGCCTGGCGGTCGCCGGCGGCAACTACCTGCACCCGCGGCTGGGCGCGCTGATGGCCACCGGCGAGGAGACCCCCAGCGACGGCGTGGCGCTGTCAGAGCGCGAGCGCGAGGTCGTGCGACTGATCGCCAACGGCTTCACCAACCCCGAGATCGCCGAGCAGCTGCACGTGGCCGAGCGCACGGTCAAGACCTACCGCGCCCGCGCGATCGACAAGCTCGGCTTCTCATCACGCGCGGAGATCACCGCCTACGCCAGACGCCTCGGCCTCGTCGATTAGGAGGATGTTGTTCGGGTCGGCACATGTGCCGACCCGGGCGGCGCCACATGTGGCGCCGCCTTCCGACCGGCACATGTGCCGGTCGGGGACATAGCCGCATGCGGCTATGTCTACTCCTCAGACTGGAACGGGTCGTCCCGCGAGCGGGACCGTCAGGCGCATGACCGTCCCTTTACCGGGAGCGGGGACGAGCTCCAGCTCGCCACCCACGAGCTCGGCGCGCTCGCGCATCCCCGACATTCCGAACCCGCCCTCCAAGCCGTCGCCGCGCGGCCCGAGACGCTCCGCTTCCGGGAGCCCCTGACCGTCGTCGGTCACCGACGCGTGAATCATTCCGTTGCGCTCGACGATCCTAATCGCTGCCTGGGTCGCCTGTGCGTGGCGGCTCACGTTCGTCAGCGCCTCCTGCACCACGCGGTAGATCGTGCTCTCCAGCTCGGGGTCCAAGCGGCGCTGATCTGTCTCTGGGCCGGGGTGATCGGACTCCGGGCCGAGGTCGATCTCCGTCTGCACCTCCAGTCCGTCGATCGCCTGCGCGCGCCGGGCGAGCGCCTGAAGGGCCGCCGCCAACCCGAGGTCGTCGAGCGCCGCGGGCCTGAGCTCGGTGATCAGGTGGCGCAGTCCGTCGATCTCCTCGCCCAGTCCCTCCAGCACCGACTCCACGGCTGAGCTCAGTGCCGCCTGCTCGTCGAGGTCGCGGGCGTGGGCGAGCTTCAGGCGCAGCGCGCCCAGGCCTTGAATCGCTTCGTCGTGGATCTCGCGCGCCCAGCGCGTGCGCTCGCGCTCGCGCGCCTCCATGCCGTAGCGCAGGCGCTTGATCTCCACCGAACGCTCCGCCGCGAGCCGCTGCGCGACGCTCGTCGCAAACGCGTTCAACGCCTCGCGGTCGGGCCCGCGGAAGCCGCCGTCGCTGCGCAGAGCGATCACCAGGCCGCCGCCGTAACCCTCCATGCTCAGCGGCTCGATCAGCGCGGCGCGCGCCTCCAACCCCAGTTCGTGCAGCCACGCCGCCTCCTGCCCCCGCGGGCGATCCAGCGACACCGACTTGCCCTGGCGGTACAGCTCGCCCAGCGCGCTGCCCTCGACGGGCACGATCCGCAGGCGTACGGTCTCCTCGCCGCTGGAGGCGGCCACGCGCAGCTCGCCGCGATCCTCGATCACCACCAACAGCGTGCCGGCGTCGAGCAGCGCCAGGCCACGATCGGCCATCAGGCGCAGCAGCCATAACTCCGATCCCGAGAGCATCGGGCGGGATTATGTCTCGATCGCCTCCACGACGTGCCCACGATGCGCGGCGGTCCGTGTCTGCGCCAGCAGCTGCTCGCCGCTGAGATCCTCGCGCCAGGCGGCAAGCCCCACGGAGACGCGCAGCGGCCGGCGCATACCGTCGGCTTCGACCTTGATCGCGCGCAGCCGTCCGAGCACGCGTCTGGCGACGATCTCCCCCCGCGGGCCGTCGGCGCCGGGGAGCAAGACCGCGAGCTCATCGTCGCTCGGCCTGCCGACCCGGTCGAAGCGGCGCAGCTCGCGGCGCAGCGCTTTGCACACGTAGGCGAGCGTCTGCGCGGCCAGCTCGCTGCCGTGTCTCTGCGCCAGCTCGTCGAGGTTCTCGATCACCACCAGCAGACAGCTCAGCGGCGTGCTGTGACGCCCGGCGCGGTTGATCTCCTCCTCCAGCCGCTCCGTGAGCGCCGCCGCCGACAGGCACACGATCGCCCCCGGCGGGAGCGGGCCTGCGCGCTTGAGCTGTGGGTCTTCGGCTGCCATTCCGTTGGCGCTCGGAAACGAAGGTCGGTTCCTAGCAGGATCCATCCCGCTTCGTCGCTTGATTATGCCTGCTTATCGACCATCCGCCTCGATTACACGACAATGCACGCCGGCGATCCGTCCCCATCCGCTGCTACACCTGCCTGCGTGCTGCAAGAGCTGAACGTCGAGAACCTCCTTCTGATCGAGCGCGCGCAGCTGCGGCTCGCGCCCGGGTTGAACGTGCTCACGGGCGAGACGGGCGCCGGCAAGACCGTGCTCGCCCACGCGCTCGACCTGTTGATGGGTGGCCCCCCCGCCCGCCCCGCCCGCCCGCGCGCAGGGGGGGCGGGATCCAATCTCGTCCGTCCCGGCGCGAGCGAGGCCTACGTCGAGGGCGTCTTCGAGCTGCCCGACTCGCTCCGATCCGAGCTCGCTGAGCGGCTGCCCGACGATGCCGGGGAGATCGTCCTCGCTCGCCGTCTCGGCGCCGACGGGCGCACGCGCGCCTATCTGAACGGTCGCTCCGCGACCGTGTCGGAGCTGCGCGATCTCGGCTCGCGGCTGGTCTCCTTCTACGGTCAGCACGAGCATCGCAAGCTGACCCTCGCGAGCGCCCAGCTCGAGATCCTCGACGCTCTCTGCGGCCCCGACCACGCGCTGCGTCTGCGCGCCTGCGCGAAGACGTTCGCCGAGACTCGCCGCCTGGCCGCGGAGCTCGACTCCCTGCGCCAGCTTGCTTCGGCGCGCGAGCGCGAGCTGGACCTGCTCGAGCACGAGCTCTCCGAGATCGACGCCGCCGCGCTCGACCAGCACGAGTACGACGAGCTGCTGCTCGCGCGCGCTCGCCTGGCCCGTCTCGACGCGCTGCGTCTCGCCGCCGGCGCCGGCGCGGACGCGCTCGCCGCGGAGGACGCCTCCGAGGACGGTCTCGGCGGCTCGCGGCTGCCGGCGCGCGCGGCAGCCGGCCTGGATACGCTCGCCGGCGTAGACCCCAACCTGGACGCGCTCGCCGAGCGCCTGCGCGCGCTCGTGATCGAGTCCCAGGATCTGGCTTTCGAGCTGCGCGACTACTGCGATCGGATCGCGGGCGAGGACGGCTCACTCGACGCGGTCGAAGAGCGCCTTGCGAGCATCGAGCGGCTGCTGCGCAAGCACGGTGGGACGCTCGCCGCCGTACTCGACCACGCCACACATGCGCGTGTGAGACGCGACCAGCTGGCGGGCGCCGAGGTGGCGCTCGCGCAAACCACCGCGCTGCTCGGCGAAGCGGAGGCGGCGCTCGACGGTCACGTTCGCGCTCTACGCGAGGCGCGTGGGCTGCACGCGCCGCTCCTGGCGGTCGCCGTGCGCGAGCAGCTCGCGGCGCTGGCGATGGGAGATGCCACCTTCGAGGTCTCGCTCGCCGCGCGCGACGCCGGTCCTTTGGGCGGCGACGCCGTCGAGTTCATGATCGCCCCCAACCCCGGCGTTCCGCCCGGCCCGCTCCGCGAGATCGCATCCGGCGGAGAGCTCTCGCGCGTGATGCTCGCGCTGATGAGCGTCGCCAACTCGTCCTCTCTGGATAGGACGCTCGTGTTCGACGAGGTCGACGCCGGCATTGGCGGCCACACCGCGCGAGCGGTCGGCGAGCGCCTGCGCGAGCTGGCTGAGGGGAGGCAGGTGCTGTGCATCACCCACCTGCCCCAGATCGCCTCGCTCGGCGACCGTCATTTCTCGATCGTCAAGGACACCTCCGCCGACCCCACTCGCACGTCGGTCCTGCAGCTCGCCGAGACTGACGTCGTCTCCGAGCTGGTCCGCATGCTCGGAGCCGATGAGGCCGACAGCGCCGCGCGTCGTCACGCGCGCGACCTGCGCAAGGCCGCCTGAACGGTTACTCTCGGCTGCGATGGCCGCGAACCCCCGCAGCCCGCAGGAGCCAGCGTCTAAGGGCTCAAGCGATGTGTCCATGCCCGCGTCGACGCCTGGGCCGTTGCCCGGGGGCGATGTCGCGCCGTGGCGCACGGTCAGCGGGCCGGTGCGTCTGGGCCGGCGGACGAAGCTGCTCGTCAAGCACCTCTCCCGCGGCGATATCGCGCTGATCGACCACCTCGACATCGACCGGGTCTCCGCCGAGGAGCTGATCGTCGCGGGCGTTCCCGCGGTGCTCAACTGCAGGCCATCCTCCGGTGGGTCCTACCCGAACCTCGGACCGCAGCTACTCGTCGAAGCGGGCATCCACCTGGTCGACCTGCCGGGGGATGCGCTGTTCGACGCGCTCTCCGATGGCGAGGCGATCACCGTGCGCGACGGCGAGGTGGCGCGCGACGGAAGGTCGCTGGCTCACGGTGAAGTCCTCGACCTCGCCCGTGTGCGCTCGGAGACCGAGGCCCGCCGCCGCGAGGTCGGCGAGGCGCTGGAGCGCTTTGCGCACAACACGATCGAGCATATGCGCGAGGAGCGCGAGCTGCTGGTCGGCAAGATCGAGATGCCGCGCTTCGCCACCGACTTCCGCGACCGCTCCGCGCTCGTGGTCGTTCGCGGAGTAGGTCATCAGCGCGACCTGCGTGCCCTGCGGCCGTTCATTCGCGACATGCGTCCCGTGCTGATCGCCGTCGACGGTGGCGCCGAGGCGCTGCTGGAAGAGGGCCTGCGCCCGGACATGATCGTCGGGGACATGGACTCGGCCGGCGAGGCGGCGTTGATGACCGCCAGCGGTGGCCGTCGCAGGTGGGGCGGGGGCGGGTGGGGCGGAGGCGGGTGGGGCTCCCCAACAAAGAGTGGCGGTGCGGAGCTCGTCGTGCACGCTTATCCCGACGGGCGCGCTCCGGGCCGTGAGCGCCTGGAGCGACTCGGTCTGCCATTCAAGCTCGTGCCCGCGCCGGGCACGAGCCAGGACGTGGCGATGCTGATCGCGGCCGAGAAGGGGGCCCGGCTGATCGTCTCGGTGGGCTCCCAGTTCAACCTCGTCGAGTTCCTCGACCGCAACCGCGAGGGCATGTCCTCGACCTTCCTCACGCGCCTGCGCATCGGTGAGATCCTCGTCGACGCGAAGGGAGTGAGCCGCCTGTACCACCCCCGACCGGGTCTTGCTCCGCTGCTGGTCGTGGTCGCCGCGGGCCTGCTGGCGATGATCGCCGTGATCTGGCTGACCCCCGCGCTGCGCGACGTGGTCGACCTGCTCTGGCTCAAGCTCCAGCTGCTCGTCTGAGCGTGTTCGACTACCGCTACCACGCGCTCTCTCTGGCCGCCGTCCTGCTCGCGCTGGCGGTGGGCGTGCTGATCGGGGTGGCGATCGGCGACTCCAACCTCGTCTCCTCCGCCAAGAACGGCATCGTCCACAACCTCGAATCGGAAGTAAACGGGGCGCAGCGCCAGACCGGGCAGCTGCAGACTCAGCTGAGCGCCGAGGAAAAGTTCGCCAACGACCTCTACCCGCTCGCCGTCCACGGCATGCTGGCTGCACGCAACGTCGGGCTGGTGTTCCTCGGCGGCTCCTCCAATCGGGTGAACGGTCTCGTGCGTGATGGGATCACGCAGGCCGGTGGGAACCTGGCGACGGTCGTGGCGGTGCACGAGCCGCTGGATCTGGCCGGTCTCGCGCAGGTGGCGGCCGGAACCCACTATGCGGGGCTCGCTACCGATCCTGCGCTGGTGCACGAATTCGGCGAACTCGTCGGCCGGCAACTCGTCAGCGGCGGGACGCGCGTGAATCAGGAGCTCCTCAGCCGCGTCCGCGGACGCCTGCTGAGCGCCTTCGATGGGCAGCTCGGCAAGCTCGAAGGGCTCGTCGTGATGCGCGCCGATCCCACCGGGATGACCCCGGAAGAGGTGCAGGCGAGCGCCGGCTTCGAGTCGGGCCTGATCACCGGCGTGACCGCGGCCGGGATACCGGCGGTGGGGGTCGAGTTGAGCAACACCGAACCCTCCCAGGTGCCGTGGTACAAGAGCCAGGACATCTCCAGCGTCGACGACCTCGACGCGCTCGCGGGTCAGGCCGCCCTGCTCTACGCCCTCGCCGGCGCCCATGGCGCCTACGGCATCAAGTCAAGCGCGGAATCGCTGCTGCCGAGCACCCTCAGCGGAGCACCCTGATGCACGCCCTGCCGTTCCTTCTGGCGCTCGTGAGCGCCGCGATCCTGGCCCCAGTCGTGCTGCGTACGCTCAGTGAGGGTGGCCACACGAGGGCCAACTACCGCGCCCGGCAGTTGCCCTTTCCCTTCGGCCTGCTCGTCCTTGCAGCCGCGCTGCCCACCCTAGTCCTGCTCGCACTGATCGAACGCCTGGCGAGTATCGGAGTGCTCTCATCCAAACTGGTCCCGATCGGCGCCTACGCGTTCGGGGTCATCTGCCTGGGACTTATCGACGACGCCTTCGGCGACCACCCCGCCGGGAGTCCCGGTCCGCGTGGCTGGCGCGGCCACGGCATGGCCACGCTTCGCGGGGAGCTCTCCACCGGCGCGTTGAAGGCCGTCGGCTCGCTCGGGCTGGCGCTGCTGGTGATGGACTTCACGCCGCTTTCCACCGGCCGTTGGCTGTTGGCCTCCGCGGTGCTCGTGCTCGCCACCAATGCCTTCAACCTGCTCGACCTGCGCCCCGGACGCGCGAGTAAGGCGTTCGTGTTGCTCGGCGCGGGGCTGACGCTCGGCGCGATGGACCTGAGGCCGCTGTGGGCGCTCGGTCTGTTCGCCGCGCCCGCGCTCGTGGCCGGCCTGTACGACCTGCGTGAGCGGGCGATGCTCGGCGACACCGGCGCGAACCTGCTCGGCGCGCTCGCGGGCCTGTGGCTGGTGCTGACCCTGTCCGGCACCGGCCAGCTGCTCGCACTCACGCTGCTGCTCGCGCTCACGATCTACGGCGAGCTGCGGTCGATCTCCGCGCTGATCGAGAAAATTCCGGGGCTACGGGCACTAGACTCTTGGGGTAGGCCCTAGACGACCGATAGGCGGCGCTGGATCGGCGTCTTCGCTCGCTCGTGTGCCGAGCACACGTCGCTCACTGCGTCCTTGCCCAGCTTGCCTCTCAGCCGTCTAGGCGGTCAGCTACTCTGGCGTGGAGCACATAGATGACCTTGCACAACACCGACCGCCACGCGCAGGCCCCGTCCAAGACCCGGTTCATCTTCGTGACCGGCGGCGTCGTCTCCTCGCTGGGCAAGGGGATCGCCGCGGCCTCGATCGGACGTCTGCTCGTATCGCGTGGGCTGACCGTGGGACTGCAGAAGTTCGACCCCTACATCAACGTCGACCCGGGCACGATGTCGCCCTACCAGCACGGCGAGGTGTTCGTGACCGAGGACGGCG
>Ga0182024_10024578_pt1 | contig 10695 bp, 8 predicted proteins | sample P32metaG_FD_120480 | JGI IMG/M metagenome (GOLD analysis project Ga0182024, IMG submission 120480) | Permafrost microbial communities from Stordalen Mire, Sweden - P3-2 metaG (Illumina Assembly) | ecosystem: Environmental > Terrestrial > Soil > Wetlands > Permafrost | place: Sweden: Stordalen...
AAGTCAGCATTTTTACGACGCTGCACAATAACGTGAAGCAATTGGCATTCGACACACTGCTTCCCGACGTTGTTACGATCGCGGACGAGGTGGATGCGCAATTGAAGGAGCAGATGCTGCGGTTTATGGCAGCCGATGCTGCCGAAAAGGTCAAGGGTGAGTAACGTCGGAGAGCAATAGGGCTTTTAAGCTGCAAGTTGAAATGACATTTCGCGGCATTGCAAAACAACTTGTCCCATCTTTCGCATTTTGCCGAGTACACTAACAGGATCGAGCCCTGCCAATCTACAAACCGTCGCGAGATCCTCTGGGCTGTTAAAAAAGAATTTCGCTGCTTCCCTTTGACGTCGTAGATTGCCGGAGCGGAAATCCTCAACAGCTCCCATCAGAACTGCTGTCCACACTCCGCGTGCCGAGTGGGCGTCTTGACAGACCTCTGCGCGTTTAGCTTGTTGGTTGTAGATTGCGAAGTTCATTTAATTGCCCTCCCGTTACCTGATCGAAACAATGGAGACTGAATTCGAACTGCCAGTAGGCTTCTGTATGCTTTTCTCTCACTCTGTGAGCCTATCGTCAGGTTCTGTAGGTTATCCCTGTACGCATGGACAGATTTGGTACACTCGACGGCAAGGCGGTTCATCGGGGGGCTGGGCAAAAAACCTACTCTGATCGGGCTCTAACTCTCGAACCTGCGGAGCTGAGCTTGTAGAAATCTAACCTGGAGAACGGTGCTTATCTGAAACTACGCGCTAATATCCCGCGTATCGAGCTTATCGAGTGTTGGCCTCGGTATGGATAAAGGCACTGTCAGGTGACACAGAGATTTTTTATCGGAGCAGAATTGGGAATATTAAAAATCGGCTTCCGAGTCAGGTACCAGAAACTTGCCGTCGGAATTCAACTCCCCTATAAGCTGTCCGTAACTAGAAAGCTACAAAGATGCAAAGTGTGCCTTTCGAAACACTCAGTCAAGACCTTGCGGTCAGAAAATGAACCATGAATGCATTCTTCCACCTTTGCCTCTGAGAGGGAAGTTAGGGTGGACGACCCCACATACCGGTCAACAAAAGACCGATACGAATGCACTCACGGGGGCTCTCGACCCCATGCGAGAGCCCTCCCCCTTGGCTCTAATCCTGAACCCGAGCAGAAGAACTGCTTTAAATTCTCGGTATATTTTCTCCGTCCAGATCGCCAACCGCCTCGATGCCTTTCTTGGTCCGATTTTCGGGGTCCGCGGACTGGCATAGACCCTAATTTGCTGCACCAGGCAGCCTCAGGCAGCGACGCAACCGCCCCAACCGGCCCGCGAAGGGCGGGCGGAAGGCGAGAATTGGGGATTGCGCCTGCCGTGGCCAGGAGGGGCGGAATCGGCGTTTTGAAGACTGCGACCGCGCTAAAACTTCGGGCTCGCGAGCGTTTGTCGAAAAATTATCATGAAAAGTTGACTATGGCGCACTTCGAGCTTTTATTGCGTGGGGGAAGTTCCAGTGCAGGTACCGGAAATATTCTTCGCAAAAAGCTTCGCAAGCGAGGACGCGCTAACTGTCAGAAGCGGGTCCTCTTTTTTCGTAATAATCCGGCTCAGCCTTTGAGGCGAAAACGGGGAAAATAGGACTGTGTAATACGAACCTTGTAAGGGTGAGATGCCGTGGTTATGGATTCTCTTTGAGTTATGGCCAACTTCTGCATATGTAGATAGATTTACCAAAATAAATTTCGGTATCTGCGAATCCACACTTACCGAGCACTGCTCGTGAATTGAGTATGCTCTAGAATACCCCATCCAGCAGTCAGCGTTTTTCTGATTTGTCTGACTCAATGCGTGATTTTCTCTTCCAAACCTTCCAAAAAGCCTTTAAAAACGCTGTCAAGCGTCGTTTTTTGAGGGACGTATAGTTATTTTTTGGGTCAGATTTTCCAAGAATTTCCCGTCGCTATTATCCTCGTACCACGCAGATATTTGAATGATGAGCCTGCGCAAATCGAGGACGAAGAAACAAAGCTCTCGTCTGTTCCCGCTCCCGAGAGGCTGCTTCTGTCGGGGTCGTAAAGCCGTGGCGCGGACAGTAGGGCAGGAGGTGAGATCATGAAATCTAACGATGCAGAATTTGAACCAGCAGTGCTCGCTGCGCTGAAAGAAAGGGACATTCTCGGCCGGGTCAACTTCGCCCTACTTGGTCCGCTGGATTACTATTTGCGTAGGGAAGCCGAAGGTTTTGAGCAGGAGTTTCAGAAGTCGAGGCAACGCAACCCGCTCTTGGAGACCACCGCTCCCGAGGCTTGGATAGCAGCTAAGATCGTTCCAAAGATTCGGGAGGTCCGCAGCAACGTCGACGTGACCGATGAAGTACTTTCCGATGCCGTCCAGAAATATCTACTTTATCGATCGGCAACTGCCATGACTTCGGAGGTTGATGACGAGCAGAAACTGCACACGACCATCGAGCAATTTATCCCTGCAATTGAGGAGTTGCTTCGCGAGACATTGGATCGGCGAAAGAGTCTAGCGGATATCTTAGCTTTGGAGATCAATCATTTTAAGGTCAATCAGCCGCTGCAACTCAGAGTTCCCAAAAGCCTGCGTGAACAAATCACGGTCCAAGCGATTATGGAGAAATGGCCCAATCCGAAATTAGCCAATGAACTTGATCGGGCAAAACTGAAGCCCAAGAGCAAGCAATTTGACTCGTACAAGACACTCCTGCACCTGGATGCTCAGCAGTTCTACTCGAGAAAAAACGCAGTGAAAAAGAAGTATCAGATCGGCATTTCTCGACCGTCGCCTGACAACTCATCTAGAAAACCTCAATGTTGAGATCTTTTCCCAAATCATAAGCCCCTTTACATCATCAACTTAAGAGCATTTCCTGGAAGGATCGGCTAAGTCTGCGAATTTTCGCCGTCAAAATAACCGCAGATTGAGAACGGCGATTACCAGACACAAAATTAACCGCACGGAGCTAGAGGAGAAAAAACGATGATTGAGATGGCGGTTCGCTACTTCCCCCGACTCACGGAAAGCGGCCTAGCCGCGCTCGTCGCCGACATCGATGCACGGATTTTCAAGTGTCTGGCGATGGGACGCAAGCAGCGCCGCAAGGCAAACATTGAGGCTGGTCGCTGGTTCGTCAGACTCCAAACGGTGCTCGGCCCTGGCAAGTGGATTAAACATTTTGACGAAGTGTATGCTCCGTCCGATATCAACCTGCGCAGCGCGCAGCGCTGGATGTGTTTGGCCCGCCAAATTGATGCCCCAGGCGACAGATTGTCGCACGACAAGTTGTCGTATTTTCCGATGGCGACGGACGCGGAGGCCGTGAAAATGCGCGCCGCCACCGAGCAAGCCGAGAAAGAGGTTGGCGAAAGTGCCCCCCACGAGCCGAAGGGGAAACAAGTCTTCAGATTTTCGCTTTCGGTGCCTGTGTCCTCGGACGTGGAGTGGAACGCTGCGGTGCGATTTTGGAAGTCGAAGCACCGTTCTGGTGTCGTAACGGAAATGATCAAGGTGTTTCGGCAGCGCCAAATCGAGTGCGGTTTTGTCAACTCAGATGAAGACGAAAAGGAGAAACAATATGAAGACGAAAGGGAGAAACAAAATGAAGACGCTCTTGTTGAGGTGTGATGATAAGGAAGAGGCGGTGGGATTGGAGGGCCAATTCGCGGCCTCGTCCCACGCCGGTAAGACTCTCGACCACGACACCGTAGGGCGGACGCCGGACACTGGGAGAGTCACGGCCCTCCTGCTTTGTAATGTATTGTCCCCGGAGCTTACCAACCTCCTGTTTGAGCTTTGCAAGGCAGTCAAAAATCAGCCTAGTAATCGACCAAATGCGATGGGCACGCAGTCGCTTGCCCGGTCCGTCGGCCTGAATGGCCGTCCATCGCGGCGTTCGGGAGTTAACAATGTCGTGTTGGATGCCAGCCCTGCGCGCGATGGGACGCTGGGCTATGACAGACCGGGTCATCGGACACCGCTCACTCTACAGCACCGCGAAATGTTGGATGGGAATCGGCGGTTGATCGAGTTGATTGACGGGCTTTATAGACGGAACTTGCCCGATGTTTACGCAAGGCAGTTAGCCGCGTTGAAGAAAGCTTGGGGCCGACTTTGGGCAACGGCGTTCTCGACAGGTTACATTGCGAAGAATTTTAGGACGGCATATCACCGCGACGGGAATTGGCGAGGAGGGATGACGTGCTTGACGGCTGCGGGCGACTTCTCCGGTGGTGAATTAGTGCTTCCGCGTTTCCGCATTGCGTTCGCTCTCCGGCCTGGCGACCTTCTGATTTTCGATGCAGAACAGGTCCACGGAAACTTGCCGATTAAAGGCGAGCGCGTCTCTTTAGCCCTCTACTGCGGGCGCTGGATCGTTGGGCGCGGGAAGTAGGTAGGAGACTTTTGCGTAAGTCGCATTTTGTCCTCTAGGGAGACGGATACCCGTGACGATAACCGCCAAGAATTACCTTTCAACGCAGACCTCCGATTCGTTTTTTGTCGGCAGGCCGTTTAAACTCCCAGAGCGCACCGTCAGCGGGCCAAAGGAGGCAAATTTGGCTCGTCGGCGGTTTCAGAGAGGTCAAGTGCTCTTGCTCGGATCAAAAAAAGCAAAACGTTGGTATGGTCGGTGGTATGAGGACGTTCTCGAATTCGGCCGCACGCGTCGTATTCGCCGTCAGGAATTCCTCGGCACGCTTAAGGATTACCCGACGAAACGATTAGCATCTCGCGAATTAGACGCAAGGCTGGGAACGATTAACGCCCCTACTTACCGTGCTCGACCAACGGCAACCTTCAACCAATTCGCAGATCGCTGGGAAGCAGATGTAATTCCACAATTCAAGCCGTCCACAGCCTCTAATTACAGGCTACATGTTCGAAAGCATCTCAAGCCGTTCTTTGGTTGTTATCAGCTCAAAGATATCGGCCCCGAGATGGTTCAGAGGTTCGTTTCCGTTGCAAGCCAGAAAGCCGCACCTAAGACCGTTCGAAACCTCTGCGTCACACTTCAGAGTATGTGGCGCTCGGCTCGCGCTTGGCATTACGTGGCACACGATGTTTTCGATGGTGTCGTGCTCCCGCGGCCACGCCAGCCACAGCGGTTTTTCTTCTCAGCCGAAGACGTGCAAAAAATCATTTCGTCTGCGAGGGAACCACGCCGGAAGTTCTACGGGCTTCTGGCTGAAACGGGGTTGCGGGTTGGGGAATTGTGTGGACTCACAATCGATGACATAGATTTAGAGCGCGGTGCATCTCATCGTGCGCCAGAGCGCTTGGCGCGGGAGGCTCGGCAGCCCGAAGACGGCAAAGAGTGTCCGGGTTGTAGACCTGTCGCCCGAATGCGTGGCGAACGTAGCTGCGTTTCTAAAGTCATGGCGTTCCAACGCATCACGGCTCTTGTTTGCGAGCAGGAATGGAACACCGTGGGATGCGAACTTGATGTTGAAGCGTCATTTCAAGCCGTTACTTCGAAAGCTCGAAATCAATGTGCCGAGCGGCAATGGATTCCATGCTTTTCGGCACGCAAACGAAACCTTGATGGACCGGTTTGGCGACTCGGTCATACTGATTCTCGGATGACGCTGAACGTCTACACGCACGTTGCAGGGGAGGACGCGAAGTATGCGGCCAGTCAACTTGGCAGTGTCGTTTGGGGAAGAACTTTCGAAGTTTCGGACGTGAACGGACGTAAAATTAAAACGGCCTAGCGATTGCGATTCGCTAAGCCGTTGTGCTGCTTTAGATAATTGGTTGCGGGGGTTGGATTTGAACCAACGACCTCCGGGTTATGAGAACGTTAACAAACACATGGCCCATTGATTCTGTGCGACATAACGGGCATTTTACGACCATGAGTTCTTTCCCAAATCTTTCCCAAATTTCCTTTCAGTCCCCATGCTCTTACCGGAACATAGCTCCAGGCCCTTGGCGATATTGGCCAATCGCGGTTGAATCGTCAATCAAATGAACTCGCGAATTGTCCGACCCCTATCAGTGAGCAAAGGATGGAGGGCCTCTCTATAGTTCACCCTCAACTCTTCGGTGTCTCTTTCTATAAGTCAGCCAGTTCGAATGCCAGCGCTCATCGGATTCTCAAGATCCGCCGGCGGTCAAAACAAACTGACTAATTGCAGGCCATCGTTCCATGTTTCGGTTCTACTTGCTACTTCCGGATTGCGGTTGTGACGCAGGTCACAGTTCTATTTGGCTGCGGCGTTAGACTGGGGCGATGCCGATTATGATTCGTCATCTCGGAGCTTGCGATACAGTAGCGTCTGAATGTTTCTGCCTTGATGCTGAGGCGCCCCAAAAGGTGAAATGAATGAAGGGGAAGCAAACCTCCAAAGACACCGATTCCTTCTATCATCTCGCACAAGCAACCGAAGGAGAACAATTCTGCAGGGGAACGGCATGTTTCGTCGCCCGTCATTTGGACCCAGACCGCTGGTTGGCGGCTGTTCCTCGCGAACAGCGTACGTATTGTCTGGGTAATTGCTTCTCAGCCCCGGCGTCGAGTAGTGATACCGACCGCCCGAGAATTAAATCGCTCTCTCGTGAACCAATCGTTCTCGGTCCGATAATTGGTGGTCCTATCTGTTCTGTGTCCGCTTCTACCGCGAGGGGTGGCTACGCTGCTCTCGACCAAGCACTAGGTCTGTCACAAGTGGAACTCGTAAAGGCAGTTGAACTTTCAGAATTGCGCGGTCGTGGTGGCGCCGGATTCCCGACAGGAAAGAAATGGCGTGCGGTTGCCGAACAGAAAGGGGCAGAGAAGTTTGTGGTCGCAAATGCCGATGAAGGAGATCCCGGAGCTTACATCGACCGATTCCTGCTCGAAGACGACCCGCATCGGTTGATTGAGGCGATGGCCATCGCGGGATATGCGGTCGGAGCGGCAAAAGGTTACATCTACCTGAGAAAGGAATATCCCCGCGCCCGCATGGCTCTTGAGCAGGCTCTTAGTGAAGCACGCCGAGAGGGCTTTTTGGGAGAACGGATCGTTCACCGCGATTTTTTTTTCGATGTGGAATTGGTTGTTGGACGAGGCAGTTATGTTTGTGGAGAAGAAACCGCGCTCCTCAATTCGATCGAAGGACAACGACCAGAAGTCCGGTTACGACCACCTTATCCATCTGAATCCGGTCTGTTTGGAAAACCAACCCTTATTAATAATGTGGAAACTCTTGCAAATATTCCCTGGATCGTACGCCATGGAGGCGAGGCATTCCAGCGTCTCGGTTTCTCAAACAGCCGTGGAAGCAAGGTTCTCTCGCTCAATTCTCTGTTTCGTGCTCCCGGTCTTTACGAAGTCGACTTTGGAATCACTATCCGCCAGATCGTGGAAGATCTGGGCGGAGGCCTGAGAAACGAAACCTTAAAAGGACTGATAATCGGGGGGCCGCTAGCGGGCATTATTCCACCGCACCTATTCGACACACCGCTCGGCTTCAATGAACTCGCCAGAATCGGTGCCAGTGTAGGACATGGCGGTGTGATTGCCTTCGATGAACACACTTCAATTGCCGAATTGGTCCATCACGTCTTTGAATTTGGCGCGTTTGAATCTTGCGGCAAATGCACGCCCTGCCGGCTGGGAAGCCGGCGGATCGAGCAACTGTTTCACCAGATACTTGAGGCTGGACAAGCTCCGACCTGTGAGAAAAGTAAGCCTATGGAAATTGTGTCTGTTTTGGCGATGACCAGTCTCTGCGGGTTAGGAACCGGACTTGCTGAGTTTGCTCAAAGTGCACTTCGCCACTACGCCGAGGAATTGGAATCTTGCTTCACCTAACGATCAACGGTCAGCTCCACCAATTCAAAGAGAAACTGTCGATTCTCGATATCCTGCGCACGCTCAAAATCGAGATTCCAGCACTCTGTTACGACGAGAGGATGAAACCTTTTGGCGGCTGCCGTCTATGCATTGTGCGTGTTAACGGAGGCGCGCGCCCTGTGATCGCTTGCGGCACAGAAGCTACTGACGGAATGACGATCGACACTCACACGCCAGAACTCGAGGAATGGAGACGATCGCTTCTTCGGCTCTTATCTCAACAGTATCCCGGCCAGGATGTGCGCGAGTACCCGGATAAGGAGTTCCACCGATGCATCCGCGCCTATGGCCTTGAACCAGAATGCTTGGGCCGCACCTTACCCGAACTCGTGGACGAATCGAATCCCTATATTCACGTAGACATGTCTCGATGCATCTACTGTTACCGCTGCGTGCGGATCTGCGATGAGGTTCAAGGGCAATTTGTCTGGCAGATATGGGATCGCGGCGACAAAACCAGAATTCGCCCCGATTCGGGAACGACTCTCCGGGAAAGTTCCTGTGTGAGCTGTGGCGCCTGTGTTGACACGTGTCCCACAGGAGCACTGGAGGACAAGAGTGTTTTGTCCCTGGGAAATGCGATCAATTGGACTAGAACAACCTGCGCCTACTGCGGAACCGGTTGCGAAATGAATGTAGGTACACGCGACGGTCGGATCGTTGTCGTGAAACCCGTTCCGGATGCTCCGGTGAGCCGCGGCCACCTTTGTGTGAAAGGGCGTTATGCGTTCAATTTTGTCCATGCCGAGGATCGTATAACGCAGCCGATGATTCGCGTGGGCGGTGAATGGAAACAGGTTGCTTGGCACGAAGCTATTTCATTCACCGCCAATGCCCTGAGCCGCATCATCACGCAGCACGGCGCAGGAAGTGTGGGCGTATTAGGGTCGGCAAGAGCGACGAATGAGGAGAACTATCTTGCTCAAAAGTTCGCCCGAGTTGTCCTGGGAACCAACAATGTGGATTGCTGCGCTCGTGTTTGCCACGCGCCCACCGCGGCAGCAATGAAGTCTATGATGGACGCGGGCGCCGCAACGAATTCTTTTGACGACATCGAACTCGCTCGAAGCATCCTCGTGTGCGGAACGAACGCAACGGAGAATCACCCGATTGTGGGCGCACGGATCAAACAGGCCGCCTTGCGCGGAACACAACTGATCGTAATCGATCCACGCAAGATCGAGCTGACGAATTATGCGGCGCTGCATTTGCAGCTTCGACCAGGAACAAACGTCCCGCTGCTGAATGCAATGGCTTGCACGATCGTCGAGGAGGAACTTTGCGACGAGCGCTTCCTGAAGGAGCGTGGGGCAGGATTCGAGGAATTTCGCCAATTCATTCAATCCTGGCCTGCTGAAAGGGCCGCCCAGTTGTGCGGCGTGGAAGAGCACAAAATCCGCGAAGCGGCGCGCATCTATGCAGGAGCAGGACGTGCGATGTGCCTTCATGGCCTGGGTTTGACAGAACATAGCCAAGGCACCGAAGGTGTAATGTGCCTCGTGAATCTCGCTCTATTGACGGGAAATATCGGAAGGCGGGGCGCGGGTATCAACCCCTTACGTGGACAGAATAATGTCCAAGGTGCGGCCCACATGGGATGCGATCCGGACTTCCTGACCGGCTCCGTTTCTTTGAAAGAGGGCCGCGATCTTTTTTCAAGCGTTTGGCAGACGGAACTTCCTGCAGAAAAGGGCCTAGACCTGCTGGGCATGATGGATGCGGCTGAGGACGGAAAATTCAAAGCCCTGTGGGCGATCGGTTACGACATCTTATTGACGAATGCGAATACCAATTCTACGCGACGCGCACTGGAACGCATGGAGTTGGTCATTGTCCAGGATATGTTCTTGAATGAAACCGCCAGAGAATTTGGAAACGTGTTTCTGCCGGCAGCTTCCTCGTTTGAAAAGGATGGCACCTTCATGAATGCGGAGAGACGCATCCAGCGCGTCCGGCAGGCAATCAACCCCGTCGGAGCATCGAAATCCGATTGGGAGATCATCTGCGATGTCGCTCGCGCTATGGGCAATGGAAATGGCTTCAACTTAAGCTCTGCGGAACAGATTTGGAATGAAATTCGTTCCGTCTGGAAGGCTGGCGAAGGGATCAGTTATGAGCGTCTGGAGTATGGCGGGCTCCAGTGGCCATGCCCCGCCGCGGATCATCCCGGCACAGAGGTTCTTCACACAGAAACGTTCTCAAGTCGGAAACGAGCGACCCTGTGCCGGGTAGAATATCGGCCAACCCCAGAGGCTGCGGATCGGGAATATCCGTTCACACTGATCACCGGCCGCACCCTTTACCAATTCAATGCCGGTACAATGACTTCGCGAACCGCCAACGCTTTGCTGCGCCCCGAGGATTGCCTGGATATTTCAGTCCACGACGCCGAGTGCCTTGGTTTGTCCGACGGCCAAGCTGTCCGAGTCCGCAGTCGTTACGGCGAAGCAATTCTCCCAATTAAGATTCAAGACTCGCTCCAACCAGGTGACCTCTTTGCAACATTTCACACTCCGACGGTTTTCCTGAACCACGTGACGAGCCCGCATCGCGATAATGTCGTTCGTACGCCGGAGTATAAAGTCACAGCTGTGCACCTCGAAGCGATCGGCCAGTCAAGAGATGATTCGCCGGGTGCATAAATAAAGTAGGAAAGGCACACCGCTAGTCCAATTTGAAGTAGTCGTAGGTCATCAATCCGCACACTCCGACGTCAGAAGCATGCGAGAAGTCCTCCTGTCTATGGCGAATTATCGAATTGGGCCAATAGTCAGATGTTTGCAAGGGTTTTGATACGATGCCAGGATGCGAGATGTCGTCATTCTTTTCGTTCATTTGATCGTCACCGCCGTCCGGCTAG
>Ga0182024_10024579_pt1 | contig 10694 bp, 8 predicted proteins | sample P32metaG_FD_120480 | JGI IMG/M metagenome (GOLD analysis project Ga0182024, IMG submission 120480) | Permafrost microbial communities from Stordalen Mire, Sweden - P3-2 metaG (Illumina Assembly) | ecosystem: Environmental > Terrestrial > Soil > Wetlands > Permafrost | place: Sweden: Stordalen...
CCGGACCCACCGGCCCGACACGGGCCGGCTCCGTTGAAATTTCTCCCTCCCGCAAATTTGCTCTACACTTCCGCTCGTGGAGAAGGCAGCCGGGCGGAAAATTGTTTTTGCGTTGCTGCTGCTGGCCGCGGCCGTGTTTGCCGTGGGCATTAACTGGGGACTCCCTTCCAACGCCTATGATTCTTTTTTCTTCGGAACCGCCTCGGCGGCCTCCGGCGATTCCACCACCTCCTACAGGCTCTCGGGCGCGGGAATCGATCATCTGGCCGGCGATTGGGAGGATGATCCCAACCGTGCTGCCGATGTCGCCGCACACCCGATCAACGATCGCAGCCAGCCGATCACGCTCATCGCCAATGATCGCGGCCTGACGGCCCGGCAAATCATCGATCGCGGCGACCAGACATTGGCCAGGCTGGCGGCGGATGAGCAATCCGCCTGGGCCGCGGTGGCGAAACTGTCCGCCGATCCCAACCGTAATTCAGATGCTCTGGAATCGGCCACCGATCATTACAACCAGTGCCATCTGCACGTGGCGCAATATGTCGATCATTACAACCAATCGCAATCGGGGCACAGCGAATCGGTCCACCGCGACAACGTGAATCGGGCCCGCATCCTGCGGCGCTATCGGCTCTACAGCGATCAGCCGGATGAAATGATCACATTTCGCGCCCTGGCGCAAATCCATCCGGGCCTGGGGCAGTTTGATCCGCGCTTATATCAATACGGCGGTCTGTGGATTTATCCCGTGGGTGGGCTGCTGCGGCTGGCCTCCTTCCTGAATCTGCTCACCCTCACCAACGATCGCACCCATTACCTGGACAACCCGGCCGATTTCGGACGGTTCTTTATCGTCGCCCGGGCCTACTCGATGGTGTGGGGATTGGTCGCCGTCGCGGCGGTCTTCGCGCTGATGCGGCGGAGCAGCGGAGGGTTGGTGCTGCCGACGATCGCCGGTCTTTGCTTCATCTGCATGCCCGTTATTATTGATTTGGCGCATGAGGCCAAGCCCCACCTGCCGGGCGTTGCGTTGCTGTTGCTGGCGCTGCTGGCGGCCTCAAATTATGTCCAGACTGGAAAAACCAAATGGGTTTTTTGGACCGCCGTCGCCTGCGGCGCTGCCGCCGGCATGGTGCTGTGGGCGGTTGTTGGACTGGCCCTGATTCCGCTGACGGCATTGAGTGGCCAACGACGGCCTGCTCGGTTGCTGGGAGTCATGGCGCTCATGATCGTGATCGCCGCGGCGGTTTACTTCCTGAGCAACCCGTATGTCGGAGTGCACCTGTTGCACGCCAACCAGCGGGCGGTGCTGAAATCCAACCTGTCCAACACGCGCGCCATGTATCACGCCGACGCCGCATCCGGCGAAGTGAACGCCTTTCGGCTGATCCTCGCCGGAACCTCGTTGCCGTTGGCGCTGGCCGGTGTGTGCGGCCTGGTGATCTTGATCCTGGTTCGGCGGTCCACGGTGGCCGCTGGGCAAGCGCGGCACGTCGGTTGGTTGATCGCCGCGCTGGCGTTGCTGATGTGGCTGCAGTTCGCCGCGTTCGCCGCTGCCAAGCCGGGAGAATACGGACGATTCGCGGCGTTCATCGACGTGGCGCTGATGCTCGCGGCGGTGGCGGCAGTGGGGCGGCTGATTGCCGGCGCAACGCCCCGAGCCATGGCGGGGGCGATTCTGGTCGCGGCAACCGTCACTTACTCTTTTGCTTACGAGCGGGGATTTTGCGCCGATGCCCAAAGACAAAACTCGCGTTCGCAAGCCGCGGCGGACCTGGCCCAAATCTCCCAGCGGTTCGGTCCGCAGGCACATCCCACGCTCTGGGTCTTATCCGAGCCGGCCCCCTATTGTTTGCCGCCGGTCGATCTTTTCCGTTGGAAGATCGTGCTGCTGCCGCCCGGCAGTGGGGCGCCGGCCGGCGCGGACGGGGTTTTGGTCAAGCCTGACGACACCATCCAGATTCTCGATCCCGCCGCCACGCCGATCAGTTGGGCCGACAAACGCTTTGACATCATTCCAGGCAAATGACCTTGCACTGACGCGGAACAAATGAAGCTTGGCTCGCCGGACAGCGTCATGCTATCATTTAGTGGATGAATGGCGTCACCACGGCGATCGTAGCGTTTATCTTCCTGGCCTTGGCCTTTCCATCGCTGATCAAAGACAAAACGCAATATTACGCGGCGTTGCTTTGCGTGATTCTGGTGATTCTGCTGGACGCCCTGGCGCACGCGTTCGTGGGCATGACGGGTTTCGCATATTTCATCGGCGCGATATTGCAGATCGGCGCGGTGATCATGCTGGTGCTGTCTACCGGAGGGTTGACGGTTCGCCAATTCAGCCGCGAGGTCAGCGACGTGGCGGACGCTGTGATGCGCGGCGAAAAAAGCAGCGAGGTTGTGGTTCCATTGAGCGCGGCGGCGCAGAAGAGGCCTGATCCCGCCGACGCGCCGACGCAGCGCCGAGTTCCCCGGGATGAGAATGATCATCCGACGGTTTACACGCTGGGTGATTCTGACGCCCAGGCGTCCGCGCAGGCGGCGCCGCGCAAACCGCCCGCGCCGACCGGCCCGCTGCCGCTGGAATGAGCCTTCCGCCACCGGTTGCGCCGGATATTCTCTCTGTATGTGCGACGTTCCCGGCCGTACAATTAATCACGCTGTCTAGCCGGGCGGGCCTGGCAACCCGCCCCACATGCCGTCGCAATGGCCACAGGAGCGATATGCCGTTAGTCGTGTTGGCAACCGTCGAGGTTGGAAACTACCTCAGCCCGTGGAAGGTGCTGGCCATCGTGGTCGTTCTGCTGGTCTGGACCCGCTTGCTGACCTGGATCGACAAAGACTGCCAAGCAGCGCGGCTGCCTCGGGAACTGGTCAATCTGGCGATGATCGGGGCGATGATCGCAGGGTATCTGCTGTTCTTTTCCCTGCCCGGGTTTCTTTTGGCATTTGGCGTGCTTCTGCTGCTATTTCTGGCGGACATCGGAACCTACATCGGATTGCGGTGGCACTCCGTGGGCTTGGGCGATCTTACCAAGCAACTCGCTCAATGGTGGCGCGGCCTGTTCAAGAAGAAGGGTGAAAAGCGAAGCACCGCGGTGGCCGGACAGGTTTTGATCATGGACAAGAGCGGTGCCGCCGAGCCCGTGCCCGAGTCCAATTCGCCCGAGGCCCTTCGCTACGAAGCGGCCCAGCAGGTCCTTACCACGCCCCTGACCAAGGGGGCCGAGCGAATCGATCTGGTGGCCGGCGAGCCCGCATCGATCTCCTATATCGTCGACGGCCTGAGATACGAGGGCGAAGCAATGGACCGCACCCGATCGGGCGCGGCGGTGCAATTTCTCAAGCGCGTCGCCGGGCTTGACATGAACGAACGACGCAAGCCCCAGACCGGATTGTTCCGCGCCAATCTCGACGCCAAACGCCATTTTGTTCAGATCACCACCTTCGGAAGCACGGCCGGCGAGTCGATGCGAATGGTGACCGATCCCCAAGATCGGCACAATTTCAAGATCGATAACATTGGCCTGCATGAAAGTCAGCTCAAGGCGCTGCAGGCGACGATCCAGGATGGCGGCGGCGTTGTTCTGCTGGCCGCGCCCAAGGGGCAGGGGTTGACCAGCCTGGCCTACGCTGTCATTCGCGCCCACGACGCGTTTGTCTATCACATCCACACGGTCGAGCGCGCCCCGGAGATGGATCTTGAAGGGATCACCCAAAACGCCCTCCCCGCCAACGCGGCTCCCGCCGATGAGGCCAAACAGGTGAACTGGATCATCAGCCAGGAACCCGACGTCGTCATGGTCACGCTTCTGGAGGATCCGCGCAGCGCTATGGAGTTGGCCAAGTTCGCGGTCGAGAATCATCGCGCCTATGTCTGCCTGCGGGCCAACAATACCTTCGACGCGCTGCGGCAATGGCGCAGGCTCGTCGGCGACGACGTCCTGGCGATGAAGAATCTGAAGATGGTGGTGGCCGGCCGTTTGATCCGGCGCTTGTGCTCCGCATGCAAAACCGGTTACACGCCCGATCCTACGCAGCTCCGCAAGCTCAACATGAACCCCGAGGCGGTGGGCAAGCTTTACCTGGCCCGCAAGGAGCCCATGCGCGACGCCAAGGGCAATCCCGTGCCGTGCAATTTCTGTCATGATCTGGCGTTCAAGGGACGCTTCGGCATCTTTGAGATTTTCACCATCGACGCCGAAGTGCGAAAAATCGTCGAGGACGGCGGATCGGACAACCAGCTCAAGCAGACGTTCCGCAAGCAGCGGAGCCTGCTGCTTCAGGAGGCGGCGCTGGCGCACGTGCAGGCCGGCGAGACCAGCGTTGAGGAAGTGCTGCGCGTCTTGAAGGACGCGCCGCCGGCGACTCCCGGTGGACGACCGCAATCGCCCACGACCAGCCGGCCCTCCGGCCCCGCGCCGGGCGGTCAGCCGCCCCAAGCCCGACCGGCCACGCGATGATCGACGCGATTGTCTTAGCGGATTCCAAACCATGATTTTAAGCCTGATGATGTTTGCCCTGACCGCCGTGGTGGCTTTTTTCCATTACATCCAGGGATTCTTCAGCGCGACCATTTCGGCGATCCTGGTCGTAATCGCGGCCGTGGTCGCCGTCGCCTATCACGAGCAATTGGCGCCGCTCTTGTTCAGCGCCAAGTTTTACGAGCAGGCCGAATCGATCTCGCTGGTTGTCTTGTTTGCCGCGGCCTACATCATCCCGCGGATGGTGTTTGACTGGGCGGTCCCCGGCAACGTGCGCCTGCCGGTTTTGATCGATAAGATCGGCGCCGGCGCCGCGGGCGTGGTGGCGGGGCTTCTGTCTGTCGGCATCCTGGCGATCGCCGCACAGGCTTTGCCTTTCGGACCCAGCATCGGCATGTATTCTCGTTTTGCTGTCGTCGACAAGACCGGCATCACCTACCCCGGCCTCAACGGCCAAAACCAGGACACGGAAAATCACGAGGTCATGGTTGCCGAGACCATCGATCCCGACGCCCCGGAAAAAAATCACCTCTGGCTCTGGCAGGATGACCTGGTCAACAGCCTGGTCAAAAAAGTCACCGGCACGGCCGGATCGCTGGCGGGCGATCAGCCGTTCGAAGCGATCCATCCCGATTGGATCGACGAGCTCTTCGGCCAACGGCTGGGCATCCAGGTCGGCGCCAAGCACGCGCTGGTGAGCACAGCAACCAGCCCGACGGTCAACGTCACGGGAGTCTACGCCTGGCCGCCCCAGATGGCGCTGAACCAGGTTGACCAGGAGCTCCCCATGATCCGCCAGAGCGAGGAGCCGTTGGCGCCGACGGTGCAATATGACCCGGGCTCGCAGGTTTTGCTGATCGTTCGGACGGTGTTTTCCGGCGGCAAGTCGATCGCGGATGAAGTTGACGGCAGCCTGCGTTTTTCCGCCGGCTCGGTGCGCCTGGTCGTGGGTCGTCCCGAAGAGGGGGCGCCGTTCAGGGATTATTACCCGCTGGCGACGCTGGACGACAGCGCAATGGGCGCCACCACCTCGGCCACTGACAGCGGAGCGACATCGATTACCACGGATGCGGCCACCGCGGCGGAGATCCGGCGCCGGTTGGGTACTTCGGGTAGCTTCAAACTTATCGGGTCCGCCGCCGCCGGCGAGGCGCCCGCCGCGCAGGTGATCGCTTTTTCGGCCGTCAACCCCACCACCGGCGTGATCACTTGCGCGCCTACGTCGGCGGCAGCGATCGGGGGCTCGGCGATCCAGGCGAACGATGATGTGGCCATTCACTGCCGCATCGATGATTTTCTTTTCGCTGACATGGGCGCGAGCCGGACCGTTGATTTTGTTTTGGTGGTGGACAAGGACCATCTCGTTGCCGGCGATGCCAACAAGTTTACTTTCCCCGCGGGAAGCTTCATGGAAGTGAAGCGCTACGGCCAGGTCGACTTAACCGGCAAAATAGTGGAGAGCGGTCCACCGCCGGCGAATCCCGACAAGCTGAGCGTAATGCGCAAGCCGGGAATTCAAACCTCGATCGCTAAATTGGAATCGGTTCCGGTGTCGCCGCCGGCTGTTATCGCGGGCGAGGCGGCAACGGAACCTGCGACCAGACCGTAGATTCTCGGACAATAAACCGGCGGCTGAAGCCGCCAGCACGGGCTAGTACGTTGGCAGCGCGTGGAGGCGATCTCGGATGGCCTTCATGGCGTCATCCTGGTTGTTGCCGTTCTGTTGCGGTGGCCGGCCCGGCTGATTCTGGGCGGCGGCGGGCGGATTGGGGCCGGGTTGCGCAAGCGGCGGAGCGCTGCCCTGGGGCAACACGATCCTCTGACCTTCACGCTGGACGATAATCTTTCCCCCAAAAGCCACCGAGTCACGCACGGCCAGCCGGCACGTCTCCTCATCGTCGTTGTCTTTGGCGAAATCGTGGGGAAGACTGTGCGAATCGATCGTGCCCAGAATCACGTCGTTCGCTTTCACCCCGAACGCCGTTTGCAACGGGCTGTCCGCATTAAGCTGGGTGACGCGGAAATCCAGCATCCTCCCGTCGGTGCGATTGTCGGGAGACAGGGTGTACGTCTTCTCAATCGGCGTTCCATTTGGATCCCTGCCCGACATTAACTGCGTCTGCTGCTGCACGTTATGCGCCTCTTCGACCGCGGGCAATTCGAAATCGCGGATCAGGATCATGATGATCCCCAAGGTAACCAGCACGCTCACCAAACCGAAGGCCATGCGCATAATTGGCTCCAGTGAATCTGTTGACGGGTATTATCATCCTATGGCGGCTCAATTGGAACTCCAAAGCCGCAATTGCGTGCAAATCCAAGGGATGCCAACGATGAAATATCTGGCCGGATTGTTGGGCTTGTTACTGGCGGCCACCAACGTTCCGGGTCAAACTTCCTTGCCAGTCGATGCCTGGCAGCCCCAACGGTTGCAACTGGTGGTCGACGGCCAAACCGCATTCGCGACCTCGCTTTATGATCGCTTGCGGATGGGGCAGGGGAATCTGTTCTTCTCCCCTTACAGCATCGATACCGCCCTGATGATGGTTTACGCCGGCGCCGGCGGGAAAACCGCGGCGGAAATGGCGTCAGTTCTCCATCTGCGCAATTCCATGGGGCCCGACGAGTTGCACCGGACCTTGGGCGGGCTTGTCGGACGGCTGCAACAGGTCGATAAGGACGCGGCGTATCAGCTCCACGTCGCCAACGCCCTGTGGGCCCAAAGCGGCGTGCACTGGATGCCGGCGTATGTCCAAATGCTGCGGCGCGATTACCTGGCCGATACGTTCGCGAGCGATTTTGCTCAGCCCGAGGCGGCGCGACGCTCGATCAACGACTGGATCGCGCAGCAGACCAATCTGAAGATCACCGACCTTTTGCCGCCGGGAAGTGTCTCGCCCGCCACGCGCCTGGTGCTCACGGATGCGGTTTACTTCAAAGCGGATTGGGCCGCGCCGTTTGCGGCGTCGGCCACTCACGAAGGGGATTTTCACATCGACGCCAATTCCACCGCCAGCGTCCCGATGATGAATCAGATCGGCTCGTTCGCGTACATGGAGGACCAGCAGGTTCAGGCGCTGCAGATGCCGTACTCCGGCGGCGATTGGGCAATGCTGCTGATCCTGCCCAAAACGGTCGACGGATTGGGCGCCGTCGAAGCGAAGCTGGGGCCGGTGGATTTGACCCGAATCATCGGCGCCCTGACGGACCAATCGGTCCGTGTTTCGTTGCCAAAGTTTGGGCTCTCGCAAAACTTCAGCCTCAGCACAGTCCTGAAGGGAATGGGGATGACGCGTGCTTTCGATCCGCGGCAGGCGGATTTTTCCGGCATGGACGGCGAGCGCGACCTGTGCCTCTCGGATGTTTTACACAAGGCGTACGTCGCCGTGGACGAGCAGGGCACCGAGGCCGCCGCCGCCACCGGCAGCGTGATGGTCGCCACGGTAATGATACGACCGCAACGGGTATTTAACGCCGATCATCCGTTCATGTTTTTTCTGCGCGATCTTCGCAGCGGGGTTGTGCTGTTCGCCGGTCGGTTGAGCCAACCCGCGCAGAAGCCGCCAAATCCCCCCTCCCGTTAATCTGGGGCAACATTTGGGCTCCTGATTTGATCTGTGTGGATCAGATGAGCACAAATTGCTCGGAGCAAGATTTCTAAAATTATCCAAATATTGGGGTTGATTTGGCCGGGCATTTTTCGGACGATAGACGGCGTCGGGTTTATTCACATTGATCGACGGCGGATCAAATCCGGTCTCGAATTGAGCTAAATCGGAATGAATAAAAAAGCCTCGCGGAGTTTCCCGCTTTCGAGGGGCGGTTTTTCGGTTGTTTGCAGACGGCGGCGGCTGCCGGAGGGGTGGCCTGCCGCCGTCTCTTTTTTTCCGCTGATCCGGCCCCTCCCGCCAATGTTTTAATGTTGCCCGGCCGATCAACATCCGCTATGTAAGCGCGATCCACCGGAAAGGGTTGCCCTTGAAATATACAACGCTTGGCCGAACGGGATTGAAAGTGTCGCGATTGTGTCTGGGCACGATGAATTTCGGCCCGCAGACCGAGGAGCCGCACAGCCACGCGATTATGGACAAGGCCCTGGAGCTGGGCATCAACTTTTTCGATACCGCCGATGTGTACGGCTGGAAAAAGGGTGAAGGGATCACCGAGCAGATCGTCGGGCGATGGTTCGCGCAGGGAGGCGGGCGGCGGGAGAAGACCGTCCTGGCCACCAAGGTTTTCGCCGACATGGAAGCCATTGCCGGCGATTTGACCATGCAGCGGGGGCTCAGCGCCGTGAAGATTCGCCGCGGGGCCGAGTACAGCCTGCGGCGGATGAAAACCGACTACATCGATATCTATCAGATGCACCACATCGCCCGGGAAGCGCCCTGGGAGGAAATCTGGCAGGCAATGGAAGTCCTGGTTCAGCAGGGCAAGATTATTTACGCGGGCAGCAGCAATTTCGCCGCCTGGCATATCGTCCGCGCCAACGAGTCGGCGGCGCGGCGCAACTTCCTGGGGCTGGTCAGCGAGCAAAGCAAATACAGCCTGGCAACCCGAATGGTCGAGCTGGAAGTGCTGCCCGCCTGCCGCGCCTACGGCGTGGGCGTGATCCCCTGGAGCCCGCTGGATGGCGGGATGCTCGGAGGCGTGTTGCAGAAGATCGACAAGGGACGCCGCGCCAGCGAGGGAATTCAGAAACGCATCGATTCCATGCGACCCCAATTGCAGGCATGGGAGGGATTCTGCAGCGAGCTTGGCGAACGGCCGGCGGACGTGGCGCTGGCGTGGCTGATCGCCAATCCCGCCGTCACCGCGCCGATCATCGGGCCGCGTACCATGGACCAGCTTACCGGCTCGTTGCGGTCGCTGGACATAACGCTCAACGAGCAAGCGATGAAGCGCCTGAATGAAATCTGGCCCGGCCCCGGCGGTGAAGCGCCCGAGGCTTACGCCTGGTGAGAAAATTGCGAAGGGTTTCTCATGCATTATCGAAAGCTCGGAAAATCGAACCTGAAAGTCAGCGAAATCGGCTTTGGGGCCTGGCAGATCGGCGGCGGCAACTGGGGAAAACAGGACGATGCACAGGCCATCAAATCCCTGCAACTGGCCCTTGACCTGGGCGTCAATTTCATTGACACCGCCCTGGTCTACGGCAACGGCCACAGCGAAAAGCTCATTGGCCAGGCGATCGGCGATCGGCGCGGCAGCGTGGCCATCGCCAGCAAAATTCCTCCCAAGACCTGGGAGGATGTCCCCAATCAGCCGGTCGACAAAACCTTCCCCGCGGATTGGGTCATCCAGTGCACCGAAAAATCGCTGGCCAACCTGAACATCGAGCGGCTCGATCTGCAGCAATTCCACGCCTGGTCCCCCGCTTATGTGCAACAAACCGAATGGCTGGACGGCGTCAACAAGCTGAAGAAGCAGGGCAAGATCAAATCCTTCGGCGTTTCGGCCAATGACTGGGACCCATACGGCACCGTCGAGGCAACCCGCCGCGGGATGGTCGACAGCATCCAGGTGATCTACAACATTTTCGAGCAACGTCCCGCGGAAAAGTTGTTTCCAGCGGCGCTGGAGGCGAATGTGGGGATCATCGTCCGCGTTCCGTTCGAGGAAGGCCTGCTCACCGGACAGTTTGGGCCGGAGGTGCAGATCGATCCCAACGACTGGCGCTCCCAATGGCTCACACCGCCGCGCCGGCGCGAGGCGGCCACGCGCGTCGAGGCCCTGCGTCAATTTCTCGCCGCCGACCGGCCGACGCTGGCGGCGCTGGCGCTGAAGTTCTGCCTTAGCCATCCGGCGGTCTCGACCGTCATTCCCGGCATGCGGAAAACCAGCCACGTGCAATCCAATTGTGCCGTTTCGGATGGAAAGCTCCTGCCCGATGCCCAGCTGCAAAAGTTGCATGAGCATCAGTTCGTGCATGGTTGGCCGTATCCCTGGGCGGAAAAAAGGGGATGACCAGTCGCCTGGATATTCCCAACCCGCCCGCGAGTTCGCCGCTGGTCCCATTCTGCAAGTTGGCGGATGTTGAACGATACGTCGCATGCTCCTGGGATCTGTCGGCCGATGCGGCGGGGCGGAACCACTGGGCGCCATTTTTCAAGCGACATCTGCAAACCACGTTGAGCCTGGGGATCGAAGCGGCGGTGGCCCGCGGGGAGGACACCGCCAGCGCCCTGGCCCGCGCCGATCGCTGCC
>Ga0182024_10024580_pt1 | contig 10694 bp, 10 predicted proteins | sample P32metaG_FD_120480 | JGI IMG/M metagenome (GOLD analysis project Ga0182024, IMG submission 120480) | Permafrost microbial communities from Stordalen Mire, Sweden - P3-2 metaG (Illumina Assembly) | ecosystem: Environmental > Terrestrial > Soil > Wetlands > Permafrost | place: Sweden: Stordalen...
CGTCGAAGCCCGCTTTCGTGCGCACAAACGATAACGTCTTCCGCGCGGACCAGTCTCCCCCCTCCGGGGAACTAAGCGCGACCCCAGTATCGGAGGACTCTGTTACCCGATAACGCCCGCCGGCGAGCGCCGCATCTTCTTCCAAATTCACCAAGGCGCAATCCTGTTGCGTCTTCCCCTGGCCGAAGAGAAGCAAACGGAAGGCGTTGCGAGGCCACCGGTCATAGTGCAGCCAGCGCTCAAGGTGTTCCTCTTTCGCGCGATGCTGTTCATGGATCGTCTGCACGTGCAGCGGATCGGGAGCTACCACGTCTCGCAGAGAGGAGTGATACGCCTCCAACCGTCTCATCAGGGAATTAATCACGGTGGCATTCGATTGCCGGCAATCGAGCTCGCAGATCGTGCCCCCGTCATCCGGTTTCACCAGCGCGGCATAGCGGTCCGAGGTCAGATAAATCTCATCATTCCCGTCGCCGTCAAAATCCACCGTTTCGCTGGCCGAATAGCTGCGCTTGCGTCGGATCAGCCGTTCGGCGATTGCTTCCGCCTCGACCAGCGGCCGCCAAACCGCCGTGCGCAGGTGCGGAGAATACAGCCCGCCGAAAACGCCGTGCCAGTAAGCGTCGTTGCACTGCCCGCGAAGCAGAAGTGTCGCCGCCTGTTCCCGAGCGATCGCAGCTTTGTCGCCGCGGCGGCCGGTCTGCGCAAGCGCTCGAATGCGTGCGGAGACATGCAACATTTTCTTCTGCAGCAGATTTGCTTCCGAATATTTCGTAAAAAAATTTCGCCATATCCCACCGCGCAGAAACGGAAGCGCTTCGGGACGAGACGAAAACTCCTCCACCAGAGCGTGATAGCGTTTCCGCGCAACGGTCGGCAAGGCCCATTCCATCATTTCGGTGTAGGACGCGGTCGGAAGATCGGCGCGGCCGAGCGCGGGCCGTGAATTCACCGCGTTCCCCGGCGTAGACGTCTCGAGCCATTCTCCCGCTTGCTCGATTGACGTAAAGAACTTGTCGAGCCAGGCGTCGCGGTAACACAGGTCGTGCGTTCCCGGCCAGCCGCCGAATTTTTCCAGATCGTCTCCCATGGCCGCGAGGCCATCAGGACGTTCATTCGAACAGATGCGAAGAAAATCGATCGTTTCCGAAGGGTCGCGAAACGGGATCAAGTAGCGCAGGCTTTTCAGCCCCGGCAGGAGTTTCACGCCATGGCCGAGATCCTCCGCGATGTAATGGCCGAGGAGCTGACCGGGTTCAAAACCGCCACCGAGAAAATGATTGTCATCCACGAGAGTGTATTCAACGCCCGCAGGAGCCAGCGACGACGGGATTTGCGGCTCCCAAACACGTTCGGTGAGCCACACGCCGCGAGGCCGCTTAGCAAAATGTTTTTCGATATAATCCGCAAGCCGGATGATTTGTTCGTGACGATCATCTCGTGGTATCGCAATCAGCACCGGTTCGTAAAATCCGCCTCCGACCATTTCGACTTGGCCGCTTTCGACGAGGCCCTTGAGCCGCTCGAAATACTCGGCATGCGCTCGTTCAATCCATTCGAGCAACGGCCCCGAATAATGGAGTCCCACGCGAATCGCAGGATGCCGCGAGAGAACTTCGATGAATGGCAAATAGGATTGGGTATACGACCGTTCGAACACATCGTCAAAATTGCCCACTGGCTGGTGGGCGTGAATCAGAAGAACGAGTTGAAATTTTGGCACCGGCGGACCCCAGAGCAGCTACCCAGAATAACCCGTGAATTGGTCAAGGCGCAAATTACGCGCGTTCGCACGGACTTTATCGCCGGTCGATAACCGCGCGCGTTGCGCGCGCGCCCACGAATTGCGTAACACGCTCGGCCAGGCGCGTCATCGACGCTTCGAGTGCCGCGTCGGCTGCGCTCGAGGGAGCGTAGATCACGATCAAAATATCGGCGGCAGACTCGGTGATCATGCTGCGCGTTGAATCGCTTATGGGACTGCCGAACGGCCCAGCGGAATCAGCGAGCACCGGCCTTCCTTCCAGATGCCACACGCGCTTCCCGATACCCTCGTAACGTTCACCGGACGCTCCGTGGCGCAGTTCAATCGGAGGTTGAAGCATCGCGCGGTCGTAGCATCCGTAGGGCCACCCTGTCTCCACCGATCCCAGATTCCCGATGTCGACAAGATTCGAAACCCGGTAAAGTCCTTTTCCCTGGACCACGCGGCGCAGCAGCGCTTCCGAAGAGGGGCGGTATTTCGACGGGTCGACTCCCCACTCGCGAAACATCGCGCGAGCGTGGCGGATTGCAGTTTCTTCCGCAAGTGTTTCAAGCGTGAATTCTCGCCGTTTCCGCTCGCAGATTTCATCCACGAGACGCGCGAGGCCGGGATCGAACAGGCTGAAGTGAACATCATCGGCTTCGACGACGCCCAGCTTTACCCCCGGCAATTCGATTCGTATTCCCATTTTTGTCTGCTGGTTTTCCGGGCTGGATTGATCCGTTGCGCACCTGCTCGCGCCGCGCTCCCCGCAATTGGGAATTCTATCGAGGATCCCACCGGCACGCGATGAGAGAACCTGAAAATCCGAGCGCGGCACCGGGGAACAGGCCGGTAGGCGCACAGCAAACAAAAACGGCGGACCGTGGTCCGCCGCATGGCTGCATTATCCTCCGGCCAGGCTCGCGATCAAGGCAGCGCGAAGCCTCACCGTCCCAATTTACTTTTTATTCTTGTACCAGTCGGCGTTCACCGGAGTGAAGCTGCTCCATTTTTCCGGGAGGTCTTCCAAAGCAAAAATAGCCGTTACCGGGCAAACCGGAACGCAAGCGCCGCAATCGATGCATTCATCGGGATTGATGTAGAGCTGTTTTTCTCCCTCGTAGTCCGGCTCGTCTTTGCGGGGATGAATGCAGTCAACCGGGCAGACGTCGACGCACGCAGTGTCCTTGGTTCCAATGCAGGGCTCGGCGATCACATAAGCCATCGAACTCTCCTAATAAATAAAGGGGTCTGTCCCAGGCAGACACACGCAAATCAAGTACGCAACTGGAATAATTTTTATATCACCAAACAGCTGGGCGTACAAGGCTAGGCACTGCCGCGTTATGCCAGCTTTACTGTTCGCATTTTCCCAGATTCTTCCCGTCGAGCAAATCAGGCCGGTTGCGCAGCGTCTTTTCGATGGCCTTTCGGCGGCGCCAGCGGCGAATTTCTTCGTGATTTCCACTTAGCAGAATTTCCGGCACGTCCCACCCGCGGAACGAGGGCGGACGCGTGTAGTGCGGGTAGTCCAATATTCCGCGATCCCCCAGGCGTGACTCGATGAGTGACTCGTAATCGCGCAGTTCGGGCTCGCTTGCGGACTTCTCCGCGGTTGCATCGGGAGTCGACTGGAGCGCCCGACCATCGACGCCTGGTTTTTGCGAACGACTGAACTCGCTGAACGATTCATTCACCGTGGAATCTTCGTTGCCCAAGGCGCCGGGAATCAACCGAGCCACCGAATCGATGATTAACGCGGCACCCAGCTCGCCCCCGGACAAAACAAAATCACCAACGGAAATTTCGTCGGTCGCAAGATGCTCCGCAACGCGCTCGTCGACTCCCTCATAGCGGCCGCACAGCAGCACAATCCGCTCGAGCTTTGAGAATCGCCGGGCCGTCTCCTGCCTGAAAAGTTTCCCCGACGCGGATAGCAGGACAATCGCGGTGCTGGACGGCGCGGTTTTGGCGGAAAGCGAACCCTGTCCGCTTCCCAGCACCGCTTCCACAGCTTTGAAAATCGGCTCCGGCTTCAGCACCATGCCTTCGCCGCCCCCGAAAGGGCGGTCGTCTACCGTTCGATGGCGGTCGTGGGTGAAATTGCGCAAATCGTGGATTCCCGTTTCGATCAGACGCGCTTCTCGCGCGCGCCGCACGATTCCATAGTCGAGCGGACCGCCAAAAAACTCGGGAAAAATCGTGATGATGTCGAAACGCATCGCTGATGATCTTAACGCAAAGCGTGTTTCGCGCACCGCGACGTCGTTCGCATGGATGCACAATCGGGAGCTAGCCCGTGACAAAGACGGAGGCAAGAACCGAAGCAAGAACCCACCCTCACAAACCGAGGGTGGGGCGCCCGGAAAGGCAAGAGATCACTTCCCAATGCGAAAAGTTCGTCGCTTGTCCTCCGCGGTTCATCACACACTCAACGCCAGCCGCGAATCTATCGTTAGGAATGCAATGTCGAGCAAGCGGCCGTGTCCGAGTTTGCTCTTATTGGTTTAGATCGAGCAGACCTTCGGGAAGCGCGACTTCGATGCGGCGGGCTTCCGTGTTGACGCTCACGCAAATGTCCTCTGCCAGCGGAATCAGAAGCTCACCCTTGGGCGAATCCACCACGAGAATCGGCGTCCCGGCGATATTTTCGCCGGTGAACTGCACGTCCTCGACGCGCCCGATCCGCGCTCCGTCGCTTTCGAATACATCGCAGCCGACTAGATCCGAAACGTAGTAGCTGCCGGAAGCGAGCGCTGTCCGCTTCGAAAACGGGATTTGAACTTCGAGCCCCACGAGTCTTTCGGCGTCTGAAATCGAGTCGGAACCCTCGAAATGAAAAATGGCCTGGCCTCCGCGGCTCCGGCTGATCCAGCAGGAACGCACCCGCACTTTGCGCGGCGCGTTTTTGCCGTCCCATAATTCCGCAGCGGCAAGTACCGTGAGATGTTCGGAAAAATCGGTGAGGATTTCGGCGGCCACTTCGCCGTGCCGCCCGTGGGGGCGCAGGATGCGCGCCACCGTGACATTCGCCGATTGTTGCGTGGCCACTCGAAAAGGGGTTGCGCTTATTCGAGAATTTCCAGCGTAAAACGTTTCTTCAACTTCATCCCCGCCGCACCCAGCAGAGTGCGAATCGACTTCGCTGTGCGGCCTTGCTTTCCGATCACTTTTCCCAGATCCTCGGCATGAACGCGCAATTCGAGAACGGTCACCTGTTCACCTTCCACTGCATTTACTTGAACCTTTTCCGGATGGTCTACGAGCGCCTTCGCTATCAGTTCTACGAGCTCCCTCATGATTGTCCCTCCACGGCTTGCGGTGCCCAGCAGGAAAATTCGCTCGAGCGTGTACAAGAGGTAGGTGCATAAAAAAGCCTACTGTGAGTTAGGACGCTTCAGGCGGGCTTCGGGTTGCGCAGGAAGCTTCGTACGGTGTCGCTTGGTTGCGCGCCTTTGCTCAACCAGTAATCCACGCGGTCCTGCTTGAGCTGGACCAGCGACGGTTTCTTCGACGGGTCGTAGGTGCCGACGATTTCGACAAAACGGCCGTTGCGCGGGCGAGTCTTCTCGGTGACCACAACGCGATAGAACGGGTGCTTCTTCTTGCCAATCCGCGACAGCCGAATCATCAACACTCGAAAATCCTCCTCGACCTGAATCAGGCGAATCGAGTTAGTATAGCGGACGCCGCCCGATTCACCAATCACAATCTCGCCGCATTTTGCGCCTCATTTCTCCAGGCGGGCCTTGAGAGCGGCGAACTTGCCGATTCCGCGCATCTTCGTCTTGGCGAAGCTGCCGTACTGCTTCATCATGCGGCGCATGTCCGAATACTGCTTCAGCACCTGATTCACGTCCTGCACGGTGGTGCCGCTCCCGCGCGCGATGCGCTTCCGACGCTTGCCGTCGATCAGATCGTGGTCGGCGCGCTCCGCAGATGTCATCGAGTTGATGATCGCCTCGACGGAGCTGAACTGCTTCTCGTCGATCTGAACGTCCTTCGGAATTTTCGCGAATGGGCCGATCTTCGGCAGCATCCCCAGCAATTGCTCGACCGATCCCATTTTGCGGATCTGCCGCAACTGGTCGCGAAAATCCTCGAGCGTGAAATCGTCCTCGCGGAGCTTGCGCTCGAGCTCGCCCGCCTGTTTCGCGTCGATCGTTTTCTCGGCTTTTTCTATCAGGCTGAGCACGTCGCCCATGCCGAGGATGCGGGAGACGATGCGGTCGGGATGGAACGGTTCGAGCGCGTCGTACTTTTCGCCCACGCCGACGAACTTCACGGGCGCACCCGTGACCTTGCGAATCGAAAGAGCAGCGCCGCCGCGCGCATCGCCGTCGAGCTTGGTGAGGATCACGCCGGTGACGCCGAGCCGCTTATGAAATTCTCCCGCGGAGCGCACGGCATCCTGCCCGATCATGGCGTCAGCGACGAACAGGAGTTCGGAAGGATTCAGCTCGCGCTTAAGCACCGATAGCTCGTTCATCAACTCGTCGTCGATGTGCAGCCGGCCTGCGGTGTCAACCAGGATCACGTCGCAGGCAGAGAGTTTGGCTTCGCGCATCGCGCCGCGAACGATTTCGAGCGGCTTGTCCGTGCCCGAGCCCGGCCAAATCGGAGTGCCGGTTGCTTTGGCCACTTGCGCGAGTTGTTCGCGGGCAGCCGGACGATAGACGTCGGTGGAGACAACGATGGGGCGGTGGCCATGCTCGGCGAGCCATTTGCCGAGCTTGCCCGTGGAGGTGGTTTTGCCGGAGCCTTGCAACCCCACGATGAGCCACACCGAGGGAGGCCTTGAAGAAAATTGCGGGCGCGCTTCGCGGCCGAGCAGTTCGCCAAGCTCGTCGCGCACGATTTTGACGACTTGCTGATCGGGCGAAAGTTGAAGCAGGACTTCCGAGCCTAGAGCCTTTTCGCGAACGTGAGCGATAAATTCGTCGGCAACGCCGAGGTTGACGTCCGCATCGAGCAGAGATTCGCGAATTTCAGCGAGTGCCGCGTCCAGGTGCTCCTCGTTGAGCTTTCCCTGGCCGCGTAGATTTTTGAACGCACGCTGAAGTTTCTCGGTGAGATTTTCAAACATGGTCTTTAACCGTGCGCGCGAAAATCTTGTCCGCGCGGATGTTCATTCTAGGTGAGCCCTGGGCGACGGTCAAGCGGGCTAACGACGCCGATTTACAGCGGAAAAAACGTGCAAATCCGTACCGGTTAGAAAAAGTTAACTGCTTGAATTTCAGGCATGTTACGGCATTTTTTGTTTCCGTTCGTGTACCGATTAGAAATTGCCGATCCGGGTCGGTACGTGACGGGTATTTGTTGGCTGGTCCGAAGCGAAAACCTGCCGTATCGCTTACGGATGGTGTAAATTGAGTGGCCGTCGCAAATGGCGGGGGCGTAATGAATTCGATCGATGCCGTGGATGCCGGGACGATGCCCGCCATCGGCTTTTGCCCGCGTCTCTCTCCGGGCACCGCAAACCGCGTCTGTGTTTCGGTGAGCATGCTCCTCTGTCAGGCTAGCATCTTGCGGGCGGGTTGCAAGAGAGTACCGGTGTGGATATGTCGGCGTAATTGATCGTTCGGGTCGACCCGCTAAGCCGTCAAAGAACATTGCGGATGTCAGCACGCCCTAAATATCGTACAGTGACGTTTCGCGCGAATCGTAAGTTTTTCGGGGTGGAATGATGTCCGAGCCAACGCACAGCGACGCGCCCACTGCAACCGCACAGAACGCGAGCCGGGCCAGCGATCATCTTGCGAACGAGCGCACGTTTCTCGCCTGGGTGCGCACCGGGGTCGCTATCGTGGTATTCGGGTTCGCGATTGGGCGCTTCGCGATTGCCATTCGACAGCTCGCGCAAATTCAAGGGCGGGAGTCGCGGACGGAAGGCCTTTCTGTGTGGTTCGGCACCGTGGCAATTATCGGCGGAGTGCTTCTGACGCTGGCTGGTTGGCTCCGCTACCGCAGGACGCGCGATCTGCTGAATTCCGGAAAATTTGAATCGGCTGGGTTCGTCATCGACCTGGCGGGAATTCTCACCGCACTATTCGGCCTCGCCCTGGCGGGCTATCTGGTCTACATCGGACTGCGGCTGTAGCATCCGCGCAAAGTCAATTTCGCGACGCTTGCGACGCTATAAGAGTACTCATAAAGCACTCGCTGATTCTTCCCAGGGTGTCGCTTAGCCGGAAGCGTTATAGTTCACGCTGGCTATTGCAAGCTATGTCGGGGCACCTCTCCGTTTCCCGCGACACGCACGCCGTTGCCGTAAGTAAGTCGAGCTAACCCCCTTCCAACAAGTATCGCCGAAGATAAGAGGAAATTTTTGCCCATGAGAATTGGAAGGACTGTGTTTTTCGGGCGTCCGAACGCGAAAGATCGTGTCGGGACAGGGCGAGGCCACATCTCTGCGTTACATTCCCGTGTTGACGCCAACCGCGCCGGGCTCAATCCGGGAGGCCGCAGTAAGCTACGCGCTACGTTTCTCGGGTTAGCAGCGGCTTGCTTGCTATCGATTCCTACGTGGCCGCAACAGGCGGGGGATGATCTGACCGGCAAGAGCCTTGAGGACCTAATGAACATTCAGGTTACCTCCGCCTCCAAAAAAGAGCAAAAGTTGTCCGAGGTAGCGTCGGCAATATTTGTGATCACCCAGGAAGACATCCGCCGCTCCGGAGCGACAAATATCCCCGATCTGCTGCGTATGGTTCCAGGATTGGATGTGGCTCAGATCAATGCGAGCACATGGGCGATATCGGCACGAGGATTCAATTTACAGTTCGCGAACAAGCTGCTGGTGCTCATCGACGGGCGAGCCGTTTACACTCCGTTTTTCGGCGGCGTTAATTGGGATACGGTGGACGTACCGCTGGAGGATATCGAACGCATTGAAGTGATTCGCGGGCCGGGCGGCACCGTATGGGGGGCGAATGCGGTGAATGGCGTGATCAACATCATCACAAAAAAGGCCCCGGAAACGCCCGGCGCTCTGGTGACCGGTGGCGGCGGCACGGAGTCGCAAGAATTCGGGACGGTGCAGTATGGCGGAAAAATCAAACAAAACACCGACTATCGGGTCTTCGCGAAGTATTTCAACAACAATCATTTCCCCGACCCGAATGGACAAAATGGGCAGGACGGCTGGCATCTGTTGCACGGTGGTTTTCGGGCAGATACGAAATTGTCAACGAAAGATTCCCTCACAACGCAGGGGGACCTCTATACAGGGATTAGCGGGGCAATCATCACACATTCGACGTTTACACCTCCGAACAATTCGAACGTGGAAAGGATTACCAATCTCTCCGGGAGAAACATCTTAAGCCGGTGGAATCACGTCTTCTCGAACCGCTCCGACACGACCCTGCAGTTTTATTTCGACAACTACGAAAGGAACGGTCCGGAATCGAACGAGCATCGAAATACCGTCGATATTGATTTTCAGAGTCACAATTTGCTGGGTGCCCGTCAAGACATCATTTGGGGAGCAGGCTATCGCCATACCGCCGATCAGACCCAGGGTACGGTTGACGAAGCTTTCATTCCGGCCGGCACGGCCAAACAACTCTTCAACTTGTTTGTGCAGGATCAAATCACGCTAATGCCCGATCGTATCTCTGTGTATGTTGGCACGAAGCTGGAGAACAGCTATTTCACAGGCTTCGATCTCGAGCCGAGTGTCCGTTTGGCCTGGACTCCAAGCAGTCGGCGCACGTTCTGGGCTGCGATTTCACGAGCCAGCCGCACGCCCACCCGGCGGGACACGGGCCTCGATGCAGTCCTTGCGGCATTACCGGGGCCGGCGGAAGTTGTTTTGCTCGGCAACCCGAACATGAAGTCAGAACACGTTATCGCTTACGAGGCGGGTTATCGAGCAGAGCCTTCTGAGCGGGTTTCTTACGATTTGACCGCGTTTATTAATACCTACACCAGCCTTGAAAGCGCCGAGCTTCTCACCTCGTTCTTCGATCCGAACTCTGTGCCACCCCTTCTTGTGTACCCGGAACAGCTGGGGAACAAACTGCACGGAACGACCGAGGGCATCGAGGCCTCGGCGACATGGAAGGTAACGAATCGGTGGGCTCTTAGTCCCGGCTATTCGTTTCTCGAAATGCATCTGCACACCGATTCCAGCAGTCTTGACACGACGAGTGTGTCGGACGCGCAGGGCTCGAATCCCGGCCATCAAGCACAACTCCGATCGCATGTTGAACTTCTCCGCGGATTCGCGTGGGACGCGAACGCCTATTTCGTGGGCCGCTTGCCGGCACAGTCCGTGGCTTCCTACACGAGGCTCGATAGTCAGCTGACCTGGCGGTTCAGGGAGCGGATTGAATTTAGTGTGGTGGGTCAAAATCTGCTCACCGATCATCATTTGGAGTTCAACGACCAATTCCAGAGCGTGAATTCATCGCAGGTGAAGCGAAGCGCGTACGCAAAATTCAGTTGGACTTTTTGATCGCCGCTCCGCGAAATGGAACTGACTGCTTTGTGCCGATTGTGGAGCTGCTCAGGTGCATTTGCAAACAACTTCACCGCGCTTCAGGCCTTCACGGCGGTCCGCACAGGCTCTGAAGGGCGTTCATTCTCGGCAATCGTCTGGTGGACGAGGAATGAGTCCACGTAGGCGCGAACCTCCTTGATTACGCCGTCATCGAACCGCACGACCCAGCAATAACGGTTAGCGCAGGGCTTGCCGTTGCGCGCCGTGGACGCGGAGGTCATTTCGACGACGGCCGTGTCGCCGGAGACGGTGACGTGGTCCACGTTGAGCACGAGTTCGCCGGTGAGAAGCTTCTTGAGGCGCTGAAACGTGTGCGCGAGAAAGTCGGTTTTCGTTTTGTAGACGCCCGCCATGGGGTGGGTACCGGCGACGGTCCACTGTACGTCGTCCGCTACGTTTTCGAAGAAGAGGCGGCTGTTACCCGTGGAAAGATTCCGAAAG
>Ga0182024_10024581_pt1 | contig 10694 bp, 7 predicted proteins | sample P32metaG_FD_120480 | JGI IMG/M metagenome (GOLD analysis project Ga0182024, IMG submission 120480) | Permafrost microbial communities from Stordalen Mire, Sweden - P3-2 metaG (Illumina Assembly) | ecosystem: Environmental > Terrestrial > Soil > Wetlands > Permafrost | place: Sweden: Stordalen...
AAACCGATTTTGAAAACACGCCCCAAACGAAAGGCCATGGTCGGCGACCGGCCACCGAGAAGGGCTTCTCCCTGACCGACAAGGGCTTCCCGATCACCGAGAAGGGCTTCGGAAACGGGCTGAAACGTCAAAAACCCAGCAAAATGGCATTTTCCAGGTTCAACATTCCCCCGTCCTTTGCGGGAAATCTTTAAATATGCCTGGTGATGGAGCGGGAAGCATCGGATTTGGATTCCAGCGTGAACGGAAAAGAAAATCTGGCGGTTTAAGCGGCGGGTGCCTAATCCTTCCGCCTTTTGAGCAACCACTGGACAATGAACGCCAGCAGGGCCAAATCGAAGATGCTCGTGATCACGGCGAACCCCGTTTCCCCCTCATTTTCGTCCTCGTCCTCGTCCTCGAAATGCTGATGAAAATACGGGGGACGAGGACGAGAATGACGACGAGGAGGATGGTCAAACTGGATTTTCAGGCGCGCCGGCAAATCACGGCCACAGTTTTTTTTGACACCGCATGGTATCAGACGCGCGCCATTTCAGCCATTGCAATTTGCGGCAATTTCTGGAACCGGATTGAAGAGAGGGAAATTTGACCGGCTGACACTGCAAGGCAGCTCATAAAATTGATTTTTCGTGGGACTTGGCCTGCTTGGCCTCGTTTTCCATCCTCAGGAACGCGGTCATGGACTAGGCGTTGATCCTCTTCCTGGGCTTTTGAAGGGACAGGGTGTCAATGCGCTGGACCATTTTCATCTTGTTGGAGCTGTAAAGCAGCGCGGTTTCCTCGGTGATCAAATCCTGCTCGTATGCCTTGTAAAGTGATTGCTCAAAGCTGTGCCAGCCGTAGGCGGTGCCGGCCTCGATGATGTCATCCAGGCGGCGGCCTTCGTTTTCGCCGAGCAAAATGGCCTCGCGGGTGCGCAGGTTGCTGCCCATCATTTCCGTGACGAGCAGCCGGCTGCCGATGATGGAGGGAACGAGGCGCTGGCTGATGATGTAACGCATGGAGCCGGCAAGACGTTCGCGCACCTGGGTTTCCTCATCCACGCCGAACATGCCGATGATGCGGTTGATCGTGCTTGAGGCGCTGGTGGTGTGCAGAGTGCTGAAAACAAGATGGCCGGTCTCGCCGGCGTTGAGCACAATCTCCATGGTTTCGCGGTCGCGGATTTCGCCGATGAAAATGATCTTTGGCGCCTGCCTCATCGCGGCGCGCATCCCACGGTGAAAGCTGAAAAAATCCCGGCCCAGTTCGCGCTGGCTGAACGTGGACTTGATGGGCGTGAGCACAAATTCAATCGGGTCTTCCAGCGTGAGGATGTGGATCTCGCGGGTCTTGTTGATTTCGTTGAGCATGGCAGCCATGGTGGTGGTCTTGCCCATGCCGGTGCCGCCGGTCACGAAGATGATGCCGTTTTTTTCCTTGATGATTTCGCGGAAGGTTGATCCCAGGTTGAGCGAATCGAAAGTCGGGATCAGCGGCCTCAAGTGGCGCAGCACCATGGCGTAATTTCCGTTCTGGATGTAAATGTTGACGCGGAACCGGCAGGAATTTCCCAGCGTGTAGCCGCAGTCGCAGGAGCCGTGTTCCTTCAAGTCCTGAAGCAGCCGGGGATTCTTCCCGACGATTGCCATGGCCACGCTTTCGATGCGCTCGCTCGTGAGCACGGGTTCATATCGCTCGCGGACAAACGGCTTGAGGTCGCCCTGGGATTCCACCTGCATCGGCCTGCCGGCCACGAAGATCAAATCCGAAATTCCATCGGCGCTTTGAACCATCGCGTCCAGCAACTGGTCGAGTTCTTCTTTGTTCATGATAAATCCACCCGGCGAAATTATATTTACAGCCATCGTCTCATGTCCACCAGAAACAAAGCAAATGAATTTCCGTGTTTAATCCGCGCCCGATCTGTGGCTAATTGAAGTGCCGATGCCAAAACAGATTGCATTGAACCTGCTGCCCGCGCCGCGCTCGATTAAATCGGGCGCCGGAAAATTCATTTTGCCGAAACGAAAACCGCTGGCATCAATCAAGGTTGTCCGCACAAACTCCGCGCCCGCTCATTCCGAAGGCTACGCGCTGGCGATTTCCAAAAGTGGAATTGAAATTTCATTCCGCGAATCCGCCGGCCTGCGCGCGGCCACGGCGACGTTGCGGCAATTGCTGCGCGAACACGGGCGCAAATTGCCATGTTTGGAAATCCGCGACTGGCCGGACTTTGAGCGGCGCGGCGTGATGCTCGACATCTCGCGCGGCCGCGTGCCGAAGCTGGAAACACTGCTCGACCTCGCGGAAAAACTTTCCGACTTCAAGATCAACGAGCTGCAGCTTTACACCGAGCACACCTTCGCCTATCGCCATTACAAATCCGTCTGGCAAAGCTGGGGCGCGCTCACGGCAAAGGAAACTCAAATCCTCGACGTGCGCTGCCGCGAACTCGGAATTGATTTAGTGCCGAATCAAAATTCCTTCGGCCATCTGCGCCATTTTCTCGAACATCCAAAATTGAAAAAACTCGCCGAGGTTTCTGAACCTTACGAAGGTGGCGACGCCTCCACTGGCGATCATGAATTTCTCCGCCGTCCTGCGACGCTCGCTCCGAATCATCCCGGCACGCTGCCCTTCCTGCGCGGGCTTTACGACGAACTGCTGCCGAACTTTTCCAGCAAGTTTTTCAACGTCGGCTGCGATGAGACATGGGATTTGGGCCGGGGCCAGAGCAAAAAACTTTGCGAAGCCAGAGGCAAAGGCCCCGTCTATCTGGATTTCATCAAACAAATCCACGGCGAAGTTTCCGCGCGCGACCGGCAAATGATGTTTTGGGGCGACATCATCTTGAAACATCCGAAGCTGATTTCTGAACTGGCAAAATTCCGTAGCAGCCGACGTCAGTCGGCTCAATTTAATCAGAGCGGACTTACGTCCGCTGCTACGGATATAATTGCTTTGAACTGGGGTTACGAGGCGAATCATCCATTTGACGCGGAAGCCGCGCAATTTGCGAAGGCAAAAATTCCATTTTACATCTGCCCCGGCACTTCGACGTGGCAGACGCTCGTCGGCAAACATGACAACGCGCTTGCCAATCTGCGCGCCGCTGCCAAGGCCGGCAATAAATTCGGCGCGACTGGTTTTCTGATCACCGATTGGGGCGACGGAGGGCATCCACAGCCGCTGGCCGTAAGCTGGCCGATGTTTGCCGCCGGTGCAGCGCTAGCGTGGAATTCAAAAGGATTCGATGAATCAAAAATTGTTTCCATTTTAAGCCGGGACGTGTTTGAGGATTCAACCGGCAAAATTGCAGACGCCGGATTCAAGCTGGGTTTTGCGCATCAGAAGCTTGGCGTGAATGCGCCAAACGAAACACCACTCGGCACGGTCATCGCCGCGCCAAAACCGGAAGATCGCGAACTGTTTTGCCGGAACGGATTGAAATGGTCCGCCAGAATTCCCGCGAAGAAAATTTTCGCAGCCCTGAAGGAAATTAAGAAACAAAGAAAAGTCCTGGCGGGCGCAAAGCCGGAATCGGATTCGGGAAAGCTTCTGGCGCGCGAACTTGATCTGGCGGCGCAAATGGCGGCGCAGTCGTGCAAATTCATGCTGTGGCAGCAGGCGGTTGCGTTTCAAGGCAGGGTCGGCGCGCTGCCCCGACCGGACGCAGCAGCGCGGCCTCCCTGCCGACAAATGGCACGTCAGGGAATCCGCGAATTGCGAAAGCTGGAAAAAGATTTCAATGCGTTTTGGCCGCTTCGGAACAAGGGGACGACCAAACATTGCTCGCCATTCTTGCAATGGCGGATTTCCGAGTTAAGTAAGAATGCAGAATGAAGAATTAAGAAGCCCCAAAATTTGTTTCTTCATTCTTAATTCTGCGTTCTTCATTTGCCTTTCACATCCCACGCATCGCGCAGGCCGTCGCCGAGAAAATTGAGCGCGAGCAGCGTCGTCACCAGAATGCCGCCGGGGAAGACAATCAGCCACCAATAAATCCTGACGGGATTGATTTGAGAAACGCCTTCGCTGATCAATGTGCCCCAGCTCGCCATCGGCGGCTGCACGCCAAGGCCGAGGTAGCTTAAAAAAGATTCGTAGAGAATAATCGCGGGCATCGTAAGCGCCAGATAAGTGATCACGATTCCGAAAATGTTCGGGATGATGTGCCGCGCAAGAATCCAGTGCGGCTTTGCGCCAAGCGCACGGCTGGCCTCGACAAAGGCTCGCGTTCGGAGTGACAAAACCTGTCCGCGAACGATCCGCGCCATCGTCAGCCACGAAACCGCGCCAAGGCCGACGAACAGAAAAATTACCTGCAACGCGCCGGCCAGTGCGGGGGAATTTTGGACAAAATGCGATTGTTTCAGGAAACTTCCAAGCGTTGTCATCAGAACGATGACGAAGATGATTGATGGCAGGGAATAAAGAACGTCCACAATCCGCATCAAGGCATCATCAATCTTCCCACCGACATAGCCGGCAACCGCTCCCCATAAAACCCCGACGACCAGGCTCACAAGCGTGCCGACCACGCCGACAAGCAGGGAAATTTGCGCGCCGAAAAGCACGCGAGAGAAAATGTCGCGCCCATGAACGTCCGTGCCAAACCAGTGTTGCGCGCCAGGCGGCGAGAATTGCGCGTCGGACAATTGATTTGGATTGTGAAGCTGCGCGAAATGCGCGTCAGCGATTTTCAAGATGACCGGCCAGACAACAATCGCAATCAGCAGGAAAACCAGAAACCAAGCGCTCAAAACGGCGGCGCGGTTCTTCTTGAACCGCCGCCAGGCTTGTTGAGAGTTGACGGTTGAGAGTTGAGGGCCGGAAGCGTCTGCGCTTTGGCTCTCAACCTTCAACTTTGAATCATCAACTTTTACGTCATTCATACTTCACGCGCGGGTCGAGCATTGTGTAGGAGAAATCCACGATCAAATTCAGCCCGATGAGCAGGACCGCGTAGAGCAGCGCCAGATCAACGGTCATCATGTAATCCGAATTGATGGAGCTGTTGATGAAAAAAACGCCGATGCCGGGAATCTGGAAAATGTTCTCGATGACGAACGAGCCGGCCAGCAAATCCGCGAGCATCGGGCCGGAATAGGAAACGACCGGCAGGATGGCGGTGCGGACGGCGTGCTTCAGCAGCAGCCGGGTTTCGCCCAGTCCCTTCGCGCGCGCGGCTGTGACAAATTCGGATTGCATCGCGGTCAGCATCCCCTCGCGGAACAGCCGCGCGATTTTCCCGGCGAAAAACAAACCGAGCGCAATCGTCGGCAGAACCATGTGCAGCGGCGATTCCCAGAGCGCGACGGGAAACCAGTTTAATTTGATGCAGAAAACGAGAATCAAAACCGGCGCGACGACAAATCCCGGCACGCACACGACGAGCACGGCCAGAAAACTTCCGGCGTAATCCTCCCAGCGTCCGCGCCTGGCGGCGGTGAAGAATCCGAGCGGCAGCCCCACGCCCAGCGCGAAGCCGAAAGCCAGCGCACCAAGCGTCATCGAGACAGGCAGGCCCTGCGCGATGATGTCGCTGACGCGGTGGTTGCGGTATTTGTAGGAGACATCAAAGCTCGCGGGCGCGTGATGCCACTGGCCGCCGGCGTCCTTTTCCCAGACCAGACCGAAATAGCGCAGGTATTGTTTCCAGACCGGTTCGTCCAGATGATAGGTCGACATCAGGTTCCGCTCGATTTCCGGCGAGGCGGGCGCGCGCTCGCGGTCGAACGGGCCGCCGGGAGCGAGATGCACGAGCGCAAACGCCAGCGCGCTGATGAAGATCAGCAGCGGAACCGCAAATGCCAGGCGTTTGACAAAATACATCGGCGACTATTTAACCGCAGAGACCCGGCCATGCAGAGAAAAATTATTCAATTGAGCAAACGAACCTTCGTCGCATCCTTGACCACATGATAATTGGAAATCAAATAATCATCGCCCGTGATGAAAAACACCGTGCCGGTGCGGCCTTTTGAATTACTTCTGCAACCGAAGCTGAAACTGAAGGATTCAAGTTCAATCTTTCAACCATTCAATAATTTCGTGATCTCTACGCATATCAAATTTGGCGTAATCTTCTCTGGAAGCATCGAATCCGTATTTCAAATGATACATCCCCGCCAGAATCATGAGCAGACTGACGTCCGCTGCTACAAATAAAAATCGTAGGAGTCGAGGTGACGAGACTCATTTCAATTTTGGATTGGCTAATGCGGATTGCGGATTTTTCAAAATGAGACTCCTCACGTCGTCCCCTACAGATTTTGGATTGGGGAAAACAACCGTCCCGGTTGCCGTTTTGCCTTAAATGACCATTCCGAAACCTGTCGGCACGACCGGGACTGTTTTCCCGGCTGGCCGGACGGCTTGAGGGTGTCCATTTCAGCCTTGCTCCGGCGGTGAGAATGCCTTTTTGCTGTATTTTTGACGTTTCTGCCCGTTTCCGAAGCCCTTCTCAGTGATCGGGAAGCCCTTGTCGGTCGTGGAGAAGCCCTTCTCGACGATTGAGAAGCCCTTGTCAGGCGTGGAGAAGCCCTTCTCGATGACCGAGAAGCCCTTGTCAGGGAGGGAGAAGCCCTTCTCGACGAGGGAGGGCTTCCCAAACGGTCAAAAAGCAGTGTCAGTAGCCCAAAAAGGAGTGTCACGACGCCCGAAACCAGCCTCCCTACCGGAGAAAACCTTCCCACCGCCTCCGAAACCCTGCCCAGTCCTGGAGAAGCCCTTCCCGACGTGTGAAAAGGGCTGGATTATGCAGTTGACGGAAGTTGGACATCAGAGTCGGTTTAGCAGCGCGCCGACCCTTGTATCTTGTCATCCGTCTGGATTCTTCATCGTCTGCCGCCTGCGCATAATTTTTTCAACAACGGTTCCATCCCTTTTCAATTTTCATTTCCCTCGCAGCCAGGCGAATTATTCTCGTCGTCATCCTCATTCTTGTTCTCAAAATACCTGCCAAAAAACTGACGATGAGGATGAGGATGAGGAAGAGAAGTCGGATTCCGGTTTTCAGCCGGGTTTGGGCAGCAGGCCGACAAGCAAGGAGGCGGCTTCCTGCATTTCATAGGGCTTGGCCAGAACCTTGGCGTTCAGGCCTTCCAGCCGTTCCAAAACCGGGTCTTCGAGATAGCCCGAGGCCAGCACCGGGTGGATGGACGGCCAGCGCACGGCAACCTGTTCAATCAGGTCGGCGCCGTTCATGCCGGGCATGCTGTAATCGGTGAAGAGGATGTCCACCGCGCCATTTTCCTTTTCCAAAAGCTTGAGGGCCTCGCGGCCTGATGAAGCCACCAGAACGGTCAGGCCGGTTGTTTCGAGAAAACTTTTCGCGAAGTCGCGCAGCAAATCCAGATCGTCCACCACCAGCACCCTCCCCTTGCCGCTTGGCAGGACGTGGTCCGCCGGCTGGAGCTTGACCGTGAGATTTTCGCGGGCGACGGGGAAATAAAGGTGGAACGTAGTGCCGCGGCCGGGCGCGCTGTCCACTTCCACAAAACCGCCGGCTTCCAGCATGATGCGCTGCACGATGGAAAGGCCGAGGCCAGTGCCGGCCTTTCCCTTGGTTGTGAAAAACGCCTCAAAAAGCCGGGGCAGCAGATTTGAGGGGATGCCGCAGCCGGTGTCCGAAACGCTGCAACGCGCAAATTTACCTGTTGCGCGCACAGCATGGCGTTTCATGGTTTCGGGGGACAATTTGACAACGGAATTGGTGATGGTGAGGGTGCCGCCGTCTGGCATGGCGTCCTGTGCGTTGACACAGAGGTTGAGCAGCGTCTGCGTGGCGCGGCTAAACTCGATCTTCACCGGAATCGCTTCCGGCGGCGCGATGATTTCAAGCGTCACATTGGCCCGGAGCGTGCGGCGCGCAAGCTGGCCGGCTTCGTGGACGATCTGGTTCAAATCCAGCACGGCGCGCTGCTTGCCATCGGAGCGATGGCTGAAGGAAAGCAACTGCTGCGTGATTTCGGCGGCGCGGGTGGCGGCGAGGCCGATTTGTTCGCCCCAGCGATGAAGGTCCGAATCCTGCGGCGCCTGCATCATGACGAGGCTGGTGTTGCCGCGAATGGCCTGCAGGAGATTGTTGAAATCGTGGGCGACGCCGGCGGCAAGGGTGCCGATGATCTCCATTTTCTGCGACTGGAACAACTGGTTTTGCAACTCATGATAACGTGTCTGGTCGGAGATGTTGCAGATGAGGCCGCGCACCAAGCCGACGTGAACCCACGGCGAAATTTTCACGAGCCAGTGGTGTCCGTCCGGCGCCTGATAACGATTGTCCTGCGCCAGTCCGGTGTGGAGGACATCCTCAAAAGCTTTCTTAAATTCCGCCCGGCGCGCGGCGTCGGGAACGTAATCCAGCAGGGAGCGTCCGATTTCCGGCGGACCGTCCAGCCGGAGGCCGCCATGTTGGGCGGGCAACTGCCGCCAGCCGTCGTTGGCGTGCGTCACGCGAAATTCGCGGTCAAGGCTGTAAATGGCGCCGTTGAGCGAATGCAGGATGCTGCGGACAAAATCATGCTGCAGGCGAAGATCGCCTTCCAATTTCTTGCGCGCCGTGATGTCGCGTTCGCAGGCCACATAACCGATGAACCGGCCCGTCATGTCTGAAATCGGCGAGATGGTGGCCTCGACCTGATATAGCGTGCCGTCGCTGCGAAGGTTGACCAGTTCGCCGATCCATTCGCGTCCCTGGCTGATCTGCTCCAGATAGGCGCGGACCTTTTCCATCTCCGACGGTGCGCGTAAAAAATCGTCCGTGCGGTCGAGCACGGTTTCGATGCCGTAGCCGGTGACGGTGTGAAAGGCGGGATTGACGAAGGTGATGCGAAAATCGGCGTTCGTCAGGAAAAAAACATCCGGCGTGGCGTCAATGGCCGTGACCAGCCGGTTGACGTGCGATTCCAGCCGCATCCGCCGGGCGACATCCTTGAAGGTGAGGAGCGTGTGGTTTTTATCCAGCGGCACCAGCTCCAGATCCGCCATTCCACTTTGCCTGCCGCCGGCCAGGATGCCGACGGAATGAAGCGTGTCAGAACGGGCGTTTGCATGTCGCAGGGTCTCTCGCAGCTTTGAAGCGGCGGGAGAAAGCAGAACCTCAAAAATGGAAAAATGCTCCTCGGCCGCCGACCGGTCAAGCTTGAGCAGGCGCGAGGCCTTGGGATTGATTTTGACGACCAATCCGTCCGAGCGGCAGACGACCTGTGCGTCCTCGGAGGACTCGAAAAAGCTGCGCCACCACAGCTCCAGATATGGACGTGATTCAAGGAGTCCTTCGCCCGACTGGTCTGGAATGGCCGCAGGGGTTAGCATGATTCAACAATAGACAACCAACGACTTGTCAATCGGCTGAATCCGGTCGTGGTTAAGAAGTTTTTCAATGTAGGAAAAGTTCAACTGCTGGCCTTCCGGCGCAAGCAGCAGTCCGTTCGGCCCGCAAATCCCGCGCGCCAGCACCATGCCGGGCCGGAGTTCGGATAGCTGAACCTGCCGTTCCTTGCGCTGCGAATGAGACAGAGGCAAGGCGCGCAAAAAAATCCGGATCGCGTCCGCATCAAACGCGGTGTTGGCCTGCATTTTTATTTCCTCCACAGCGTCATCCTGAACCAGCTTGCTGGAGACGAACGCCACGGCCACGGCCAGCAACCGTCCCAGCCATGGAATTTTGTCGCCGGCCAGCCTGTCGGGATAACCGCCGCCGTCCACCCGCTCGTGATGCGCGCGAATGAGAACGCCCACCTGCTCCATGCCGCTGCCGAAGGCCGACAATTCCTGGCCGAGCACCGGATGCTGTTCGACGAGCGCTCTCTCGGCATCGGTGAGCGCCGCCGGATTTTCCAGCCAGCGCCGGATCAATGAACGCGGCGTGCCGACCAGGCCGATGTCATGGAGCAGCGCGGCATATTCCAAAGCGCGGCGGTCTTCGCCGGAAATGTCGAGCAATTGCGCCATGGGGCGGCACAGTTGCGCCACGCGCCGCCCCTGGTTGCCCAGCGTGGGATAAAACGTCTGCGCGGCGTGCAGGGAAAGCTCCATGGAACGAAGCAGATTTTGCTCGAGCGTCTGGTTCATCTGCACGAGCTGCTGGTTCTGACGCGCGACGAGCTTCACCTGTTCTTCCAGCGACTGGTTTAATTCGAGAAGCTGGCCGTTCATCGTCTGCGTGGCGGTTTGCAGGCGCAGGTTTTGCTGGATCAGCTCGTGGCGCTGGACCGCGTTCTTGATGGCCACCAGCAATTCCTCGCGCAGCCACGGCTTGACGATGAACCGGTAGATTTCGCCCTTGTTGATCGCGTCAATGACGGTGTCCAGGCTGATCACCGCCGCGATGAGGATGCGCGTTGCGCCGGGCTGTATCTGCCTTGCCTGATCCAGCAATTCCAGACCGCTGATGAGCGGCATCCGCTGGTCGGCGATGACCACCGCGAAGGGATTTTTCCGCAATTCCTCCAGTGCGGCTGTCGGCCGGGTCGTGGCAATCACCTCGTAATTCTGCCGGCGAAGCGTGTCGCGCAGCGCAGACAAAACAATTTCCTCGTCGTCCACCACCAGGATGCGGTTGGACGCAGATGACCGCGAATCGTTCGTGCCACTTTCCGACATAACCTCAAGAATTTCCTGCCAGGAGTCTCCGGCTTCCGGACAGAGACGCGCGCTGACAGGGCAAACCCTGCTACACATATCGGCAGGGTCGGAAATTACTT
>Ga0182024_10024582_pt1 | contig 10693 bp, 14 predicted proteins | sample P32metaG_FD_120480 | JGI IMG/M metagenome (GOLD analysis project Ga0182024, IMG submission 120480) | Permafrost microbial communities from Stordalen Mire, Sweden - P3-2 metaG (Illumina Assembly) | ecosystem: Environmental > Terrestrial > Soil > Wetlands > Permafrost | place: Sweden: Stordalen...
AGCCGCTGAGGTACGCTTTTCGCGAATCAATAGGTTGAAAGCAGCCCGTGAGGTAATTCTCGGCCGGTAGTTACCTCGTAAACTAGCCCGTAAGACCCGCTCCTACCTGAAATCAAACCAAGTCGCGACGAATATTCGCTTTAGAAACTAAGGAACGGCCTTATACTTCTCTGGCCTAAGAGGAGGCGTCCATGAATAAATACATTGCGGAACTGGTCGGTACATTCGTCCTGGTTTTCGGGGGCGTCGGCAGTGCGGTGCTTGCGGGGAGCCATATTGGCTTTGCCGGCATATCTGCAGCCTTCGGGCTTTCACTGCTCGCCATGGTGTACACCATCGGGCCTATATCCGGTTGCCACGTAAATCCGGCGGTCACGTTGGGTGTCTTTCTTGCCAAGAAGATCAATGCCCGGGACGCAGCCGCCTACATGGTGGCGCAAGTGATCGGCGCCGTCATTGCCTCTGCCGTCATCCTCTTCATCGCCAACGGTCTTCCGGGCGGCTACAGTGCCTCCGTGAGCGGCCTTGGCGCGGACGGCTACGGCCTGCATTCTCCGGACCACTACTCACTGGCAGCAGGCTTTGTCGCTGAGGCCGTGCTTACCATGTTTCTCGTCCTCACCGTTCTGGGATCGACGGACATCAGTGCTCCGGTCGGCTTTGCCGGCTTGGCCATCGGCCTGGTGCTGACCCTGATTCATCTGGTGGGGATTCCCATCACCAACACCTCCGTAAACCCGGCGCGGAGCATTGGTCCAGCCATCTTTGTCGGCGGTTGGGCGCTGCAACAGTTATGGATGTTTATTGTCGCGCCCTTCGTGGGTGCGGTCGTTGCCGCCATCGTCTACGCCGGCCTCCGCCATCCTGCGGTGCTGATCACCACCCGGAAAGCAGAGCAAGCGCTTCCCGGGGAACAAATCGACCGGATCGCCTAAGGCTGGGTTCAAAACCCTTGAGGGAGAAGAACTCCCTCAAGGATCTTAGATCTGCGTGACAATCCAGTTTCGGAACTCAGTCCCGGAGGGACGGCTGAGCTTAGCCCAGGACGACAGTCCTGGGTATGAAGGAAAATGACGAACAGTCCCGCAGGGGACGGCTGAAATCTTGAGTTGCAACTGTCTACCTGGGCAACATTCAGCCGTCCCTTTCGGGACTGAATTTCCCTAAAGAACTTTCCGTGCCACACGGCGAACCAACTCGGTGGTCACGCCATAAATGGCGTGCGTAACCAATTCACTTGCATGCTCACGCGCAGGTTGGTTTTCCGGGCTCTCTGTTAAGCCCATCATGGGCAATGCGGATGCATGCGTGATCCCACAAAGCGTCAAACCAAAGTTGGCTCCGAGCCGCCCGGTTACCACCGGCTGATACTCCGCCAGTGCTCCATAGACGCCACCAACTAAAGCTCCAAAGCCCCAGTGGATTGCCTGGACTGAAACCTCCTCCTGCTTCTCAGTCAGGGGATGGTCGACCATTCGATTCACCAGCACGGCGGGCGGAGGAATCTGTCCCAGGGTCCGTGGTGGGTAGACTGCTTCCCCCGCGGCCTTCGCGGCCGCTCCCACCAACCCCCCAATGGCTCCGGCAACAAACCCCTTGATCAGCGATCGCTTACGGCGAGGAGACGCAGCTTCTTCGGTCGTCGTCATATAGATAGAGTGCGGCCTTTCGTCCTGTTACCCTAAATCGTCATACTAGGCAGTGCAAGGTTGGAGAGAATTATGGCCATCAGCCGGCAGTGGACCGAATGGCATCTGACGCCCAGCGGTTGGGTTTCCGGATCAAGCCGTCGCGACGGGGAAGGGAACGTCTGGCGCGATGAACCGGAGGACCGGGTCATTACCTTTGTCTACCAGGAACAGACGGACAAAACCCATCCTGAGCCGCATGCAACCGTGCAGGAATCCTGGAGATCCAAGGCGGCGGGGGCCGGCGCCGGCATCGACAATCTACTCGCCCAGCATGGCCCCTGTCCGCAAAAACTCTAAATAATTGTTATCTATGCAGTTGTCTTGGAGCAGAGCTCATTCATTGCCCGCGTCAGCTCCTGCGCGATCATCGGCGCGGTCGCGGTTTCAATGGCGGAACGCTGCATCAGGTACACCAGCTTGCCATCGCGCAGGATGGCGATTGCCGGAGAAGTTGGCGGATGACCTTCGAAGTACGACCGGGCTCGCTCCGTGGCTTCCCGATCCTGTCCTGCGAATACGGTGATAGCCTGGTCGGGCAGGTTCTTGTTTTGGAATGCCAACCTGACCCCCGGGCGCATCTTGCCTGCGGCGCAGCCACAGATCGAGTTGACCACCAGCATCGTCGTGCCTGGCTTTGCCAATGCCGCGTCGACTTCCTCAGCGGTCCGCGCTTCTTTGATGCCTGCGCGCGTAAGCTCTTCGCGCATCGGGATAACCATAATTTCGGGGTACATGCTCGCTCCTTGGAACGCTTTTCTTGATTGTAAAGACTCGACCCCGGTTTCGCCAGTGCATATGCCTTCGTACCGCTCCTGATATACCTTGATGGCAAATGCAGTTCCTTGAGCAAGTACCGCTTGCCCCTTACACCACCTTCCAGATCGGGGGCCCCGCCCGCTGGTTTGCGGAGGCGGCGAGCGAAGACGATATCGCTGCCGGCGTTGCTTTTGCCAGCGAGCGCCAGTTGCCGCTCTTTGTTCTGGGGGGTGGCAGCAACCTGCTGGTTTCCGATGCCGGCTTCCCTGGGCTTGTCCTGCGCATCGCCCTGCGTGGTATTACATCCACCCAGGAGAACGGTCGCCCCGAGAACGGTCGATGGCTTGTCTCCGCCGCGGCCGGAGAAGACTGGGACGGGCTAACTGCCTACGCTGTAGCCGCGAACTGTGCGGGTGTCGAGTGCCTCTCCGGCATCCCGGGCACTGTGGGTGGCACGCCAGTGCAGAATGTAGGCGCCTATGGACAGGAGGTTTCGCAAACCATCGTAACGGTACGGGCGTTCGATCGGGAAACCCTGCAACTTGTGGACCTTCCCGCCTCGGAATGCGGATTTTCCTATCGCCGCAGCATCTTCAACAGCACCCAGCGGGAGCGCTATGTAGTGAGCCGCGTCGACTACGCACTGCGCAAGGATGGGCCCGCCAACATCGTCTACGCTGACCTGGCCCGCTATTTCGCGGCCCGCAACGGAGAGCGGCCCACGCTGGCCGAGGTGCGCGAAGCCGTGCGCTCCATCCGCGCCCAGAAGGGCATGCTGCTGGTACCCGGCGATGCGGACTGCCGCAGTGCCGGAAGCTTCTTCAAGAACCCGATCGTCCCGGTAACGGTACTTGATTCACTGTCTCAGGAACTGGGCGTTGAAAGGCGAAGCATTCCCGCCTATCCGGCGCAGGATGGAGAAGTAAAGCTCTCCGCCGCCTGGTTGATCGAGCGTGCCGGTTATCAAAAAGGGTATGCGCTCGGGAACGCAGGAATCTCCAGCCGCCACACGCTCGCTCTGATCAACCGCGGCGGAGCCAGCGCGGCGGAGGTCGTTACCTTGCGGGATAAGCTCACCGACACCATTGCCTCCCGCTTTGGCATTCGCCTGGAGCCCGAACCAGTCTGGCTGGCGTAGGGCTCGCGCACGATTATGTGAAAAGGGTGAGCAACTTAGCCAGTACATCCTCAAGTATGTGTTGAGGAACGCTCTCGAGCTTGTGACCACTGCGAGCAGCTATATCGACTGGCCGAGGCTGGTCACAACGAATTACACCCTTGGTTCGGGTTCCGGCCTTTGCAAGCGATACTGTGAAACCAGCGTTGCGGGCGAAAGAGCCACCGGATGTGATCGGCACAACGATAGGGACACGCGTGACCGTGTTGAAGCGGTCTGGAGAGACCAGCAGTACGGGTCGGACGCCCTGCTGCTCGTGTCCTAGCGCCGGATCGAGCGAGACGAGGTAGATATCGCCCCGCTTCACAGCTCCCGGCCCGACGGTGCGAGGCCGAGCCAGACGTGATCCTCTTCGCTGACCTCAGCATGAGGGTCGCATTGTGCCAACAACTCATCTATCGTGTATCGCGGCTTCGCTTGGGGCTGGACTACCAGGCGTTCTCCATCCACGGCGAGCCCTACCGTAGCTCCGGCCTCGAGATGAAGCAGGTCCAGGATGGCTCGCGGAACAGCCAACATAACGGATCCACCGACTTTACGCAGGTTTGTGGTGTGCATAATAGTCCCCCCAAAGTTATATCTAAGTATAACATCCTGCTCCACGGAGTACATGTGGCAAACGAATCAATCTACGCTCGGCTCCTCCGCACGGAACCTGAGATACAATGTGTCTCAGGAGGGCTCCCATGCCGTCAACGACGATGGTTCATGTGCGCGTGGACGAAAAGGTAAAAGAAGAAGCGTCAGCCACGCTAGCGAAGATGGGAATATCTGTTTCCGATGCCGTACGTATGATGCTGGTGAGAGTCGCGGCAGAGAAAGCGCTCCCGTTTGAAGTGCGGGTCCCGAACCCAACCACCGTCAAGGCAATGCAATCCGCCGAGAAGAAACAAGGCAAGCGTTTCCGTTCCCCGAAGGCGTTATTCGAGGATTTAGACATCTGACGTGCGCGAGATCGTCCGTAGCACGCAATTCAAACGTGATGTAAAGCTGGCTGAAAAGCGCGGTAAGGACATGGCGAAGTTGCGGGACTTGATTCTGCTGCTCGCCGAGGGAACACCGGTACCGTCGAGCTACAAAGACCACCCCCTGAGTGGCGACTGGAAGCGTTACCGCGACAGTCACATCGAGCCGGATTGGCTCCTCCTCTACAGAGTCGATGGCAACGATCTTTACCTGGTTCGCACCGGAACCCACGCTGATCTGTTTTGACTTAGTTAAAGATTCGCCCCAAGAGCCGGAATCACTAGCTCCTTTCGCCAAGTTGCCGCAGCAGTTGTTCTCGCCGGCTGGCCAGCACCACCTGCGCTGGTCCATGAGCCTGGATCTGCCCGTGATTGATCACCACCACATCCGCCGCTGTCTGAAAAGCTTCCGCCACATCATGCGAGACATAGAGTGCAGGGACCTCCCGCTCCGCCAGCCACGCCGTCAGTTTCTCAAGGATGGACACCTTCAGATCCGCATCCATGCCGGTAAATGGCTCGTCCAGTAGCAGCAGGCGCGGCTCGGGAGCCAGCGCACGAGCCAGCGACACTCGCTGCTTCTCGCCACCCGAGAGATCTGCCGGCATCCGCTTGGCAAGCGGTCCAGCCTGAAAAAGTTCGAGCATCTGCCCCACACGCTCTTCGCACGCACGCCGGCTAAGCCCGGAAAGACCAAAGGCCACGTTGGCGGTTACATTCATGTGGGGAAAGAGTGTGGGCCGTTGGGTGACAAACCCAATGGCGCGCTGCGCAGGAGGCACCCACGCTCCGTTTGCTGTCTCCACCAGCGTTCGTCCATGCAAGACGACCCGGCCGCGGTCTGGTCTGGTCAAGCCCCCAAGGACCCGCAGCAGGGAAGTCTTACCCGCACCCGACGGACCGAAGAGCACGGTCCATGGGGCCGACAGAGCGCATGACACGCGCAGCGACAGATCGCCCAGAGTGCGTTCGACGTCGACTTGCAGGTAATCAGACACCGGCTCTCCCCCGGCGTCCGTAGATGATCAACAGCGCCAGAAAGGAGAGGCCCAGCAGCAGCAGAGCGGTGTGGTTGGCCTGCGTATAAGCAAAGTCCTGGACCTGATCGTAAATGGAGATGGAGAGTGTCCGCGTCACGCCAGGTATGTTGCCGCCAATCATCAGCACCACCCCGAATTCGCCCACCGTGTGGGTGAACGCCAGCACCGCGGCGGTCAACAGAAAAGGACGGACCAATGGCAGCAACACCCGCACCAGGATCCTGCCTCGGCCAGGGGACAGGAGCTCCGCTGCTTCCAGAATGTCCCGATCTACCGAGCGGAAGCCCGAGGTCATGGGCTGCACGGCAAAGGGCAGGCTGAAGAGAACAGAGCCGACCACCAACCCAGCGAAAGAGAACGCCAGCGGATGACCAAAGACCACTGACGCGGCTCTGCCGGCCGCGGTGCGCGGACCCATCAGCACCAGTAGATAAAAACCCAGCACCGTGGGCGGCAGCACCAGCGGGAGTGCGACCGCGGCCTCCACCAGCGGCTTCCATCGCGCCCGGCCATAGGCGAGCCAATAGCCCAGAGGAATGGAAATGGCGAGCAGGATCAGCGTAGTCAGGGTGGCTAACCGAACGGTGAGAAAGATAGCTTGCTGGTCCATACGGAGGAAGAGAGTTCTAAGGTGCTTTCAATCCACGCTCGGCCAGCTGCTTTCTAATAGGCGGGGAAACCAGAAAGGTAAGGAATCGATGAGCCTCTTCCGCAGCCGCTCCGTCCTTGATCACGACAGCCCCCTGCAACAGCGGGGGATAGGAATCCTCGGGCATGGTGACGTACTTTCCGTCTGCGCTGAGACGCGGTGTCAGCGCGGAGGTGAGCGAAATCAATCCTGCATCGGCATTGCCCGAGTCGGCGTATTGGGCAGTCTGCGCGATGTTTTCCGCGACCACCAGCTTGCTCTTCAATGTATCGGCTAGCCCCAGCTTTTCAATGGCAGCCTTGGCTGCACGCCCGTATGGAGCATGTTCGGCGTTTGCAACGGCAACGGTTCGCAGCGCAGGACTGCGCAGAGAGTCGATGCTGAGTGGTTGCACCGGGGAGTCGTTCCGCGCCCAGAGCACCAGCGTTCCGCGGGCATAGGGTATCGGCTCGGCGCTATCTGCTAAACCTGCGGCGGCCACCTTCTGAGGGAAAGACAGGTCCGCCGAAAGGAAGAGGCCGAATGGACCCCCATTCAGAATCTGAGTGGCCAATGTCGCCGAGGATGCGTAAGAAGCCTCCACCTTCTGATGGGACTGCTGCTCAAACTCCTCGATGAGCGCCGGCAAAACTGGCTGAAGGTCAGCGGCGGCCGCGATCTTCAGTGTGCCGTTCTCCTGCGCGTTCGCATAGAAGGAGACCTGGAGGACGGCCACGATCAGGACCAGAAGTCGTCTAAACACGTAGCACCATCACTTCAGTGGACTTGATGAGCGCGGCGGCCGTTTCGCCCACCTGCAGCCGCATCTCCCGAGCCGCTTCGGCAGTGATGATGGAGGTGATAATCTGCCCGCCGATAGAAAGCTTGACCTGCGCCAGCAGCCCCTCGATCTTCAGCTCGACGATGCGACCAGTGAGCTGGTTCCGTCCACTGAGCGACCGCAACATTTCCCGCTTCGGGGTCTCAGGGCGTTTCGCCTGGTGCAACAGGCTGTCGAGCTCAGCCTCTGGAATGCGATAGTGGCCGCCCGGCGTCTTCACGGCCTTCAATTTCCCACGGTAGAGCCACTGTTTGATGGTGGGATAAGAAATCCCAAGACGCTGAGCGGCCTCGCGAGGTGAAAGCAACATAATGCGAAATTATACGATACTGGTCCGCTTGGCCCTACGAATTTAGCGGAACGAGCCGGCATGAGATCAGATGGAAACCACAGCAATCAGCGATTCGGGCAAGCTATACCTTATGTTTCTGGACATATTCAGGTCTCAGCTCGCTCCCCATTCCAGGATTCTGCGGCGCTAAGACCGCGCTGTCCACCATCCGAAGCGTCTCGATCGTCGAGGTATGATTCTTGAAGCTTCCGCCCTCCATGTAGATCGCGTTCGGCATGGCAAGAAGCATCTGCATATCCTCCGGACCACCGCCATGGCTGGCGAGAGGTAACTTCGCCGCATCCGCAATGGCTCCAATCTCCATCCATTCGGCAACCCCACCTGCGCGTCGGCCATCGGGTTGAACGACGTCCACGCCGCGGCGCGCGATCAGGTCAGCAAATGCGTATTTGGTGTACTCGTTTTCTCCGGTAGCGATTCTCATGTCCAACGCCTCCGCAACTTGGGCATAGCCGGCGTGGTCGTAAGGAACAATCGGCTCTTCAAACCAGTAACAGCCCATTTCCTGGTAGACCTTGCCCCGATGAATTGCCTCGCTTACATCGAACTTTTGATTGGCATCGACCATGATCGGCCGGTCTCTTCCGGCAATCTCCATCGCTACCTTGATGCGTTTGACGTCGTCATCGAGCGAAAACCGGCCCACCTTGATCTTGGCCGCTGTGAATCCCTCCTCAAAGGCGTCGTTCAGTTTTTTCTTGAACTGGGAGAGGTCATCATCGTTCGGGTAGTACCAGCCGCACATGGAGTAGGTGGGAATTCTGTCTGCGAATGCACCCAGCATCTTGTACACAGGCGTCTGGGCACACTTTCCAAGAATGTCCCAGATGGCGACTTCCGCGGAAGAGATGGCAAGCTGGGCCACTCCCTGGACTCCGGAATATTCCAGTGCCTTCCACAAATCGGAACGCAAGCGCTTGGGAAAGGCCGGATCCTGTCCGACCAGCACCTGCTTCACTTCATTCTGCAAGATGCTTTGCAGAACCAGGGGCCCTCCCTCCATGGTTCCGAACGGAGTGCTCGCCCAGCCGGTAATGCCGGCATTGGTTTGTAAGCGCAACACCACCGCACCGCTCGCTGCGCCAAATTCATGAATGGCGTCGTAGAAAATTTGTCCCGGAGGGAAGCGCAAAACATCGGTTTCGAGACCGACGATCTTGAGTTGTTTTTGCATGTCAGTTCCAAGGGCAAGAGCCGGGGAAGCCGCGACCGCTCCAGCGAGCGAGAAAAATGTCCGTCGATTCATGCGCCGAATAGTAGAGCAAAAATCCCACCAATGACAAGCAGAAGAGGATCCGGGCTGGCCAGATTCAGGCAAATAGTCACATACAGATACAAAAAATGTGGAATGTCAGTTATTTCGTTTTCTTGCCACTTTTGACTTGACAGAGATAAAAATCGCGCACTACAGTCCTTTGGGTTAGTGATTTAAACCTTCAAAAGGGCGCCAATGATGAAACGAAAGTTCTGGCCGGTAGTCTGTTTCGTTCTATTAGCCTCTACCGTCGTCTGGGCACAGTTTGAGGCTGGCTCGGTCGTCGGAGTGATCACCGACCCCTCTGGATCAGTGGTTCCGAATGCTTCGATTGACCTCCGAAGTCTCGCCACCGACGTAGTTCGCCAGACGTCTTCCTCCTCCGCGGGCGAGTTCGATTTTGTTGCAGTGCCGCCAGGCCAGTATTCCATTACGGTGAAACTCACCGGCTTCAAGCAAAAGACGCAGGACTTCGAATTGGTCGTCGGTCAACGCCTGGAATTGAACCTGCCGATGGAAGTTGGTATGGAAACCCAGAGCGTTACCGTCACCAGCAATGTCGAGACCATCGACACCGCATCGTCTGAGGTAAGCAATTTGCGCACCGAGCAACAGGTTGTAGACCTTCCGCTCAATGGACGCAATTTCACCCAGTTGGTCCAGTTGGCCCCCGGTGTAAACAACCACGGCAATGCATCCAACTCCATCCAGCAGGGCTACACCAGCGGCCGAGGAACGAATGGCGCAGTGATTAACGGCAACCCGTCGGAAGATACGGTTTATATGTTCGACGGAATTTTGAGTACCGAGAACGATGCCGGCGACCTGTTCTTCTTTCCTCCGGTTGACGCTATTCAGGAATTCAAGGTTCAGACCAGCAGCGCGCCTGCTGCCTATGGCGGTAACCCGACGATGATTAACGTCACCTTTCGTTCGGGCACCAACCAGTTCCACGGAACCTTCTACGAATTTCTTCGCAATTCAGACCTGGACGCCAAGAACTACTTTGACTCTAAGACCAACCCGATTCCTCCTTTCCACCTGAATCAGTTCGGTGCGAACGTCGGCGGGCCGGTGATCATTCCTCATTTATTCAACGGGAAGAACAAGCTTTTCTTCTTTGCGGACTATGAGGGCAAGCGCACCAGTCAGGCGCAAACCTACGTGAGTACGGTGCCGACCGCAGCTTTCCGTACTGGAGATTTTTCCGCGCTGCTCAGTCAAGCCAAGCCCATTACCCTCAAGGTCCCGGGCACCACCACGCCGCTTCCCAACAACCAGGTTCAACACATTGATCCCACCGCGGCAAACCTGATCGCGCTCTTTCCACTCCCGAACATCAATCCTGCCAATCCCGCCCTCATCAACAATTACCTTTTCAACGGATCCGTCGATAACGTGATTGACCAGGGAGATCTGCGTATCGATTACAAGACAGACAAGGCGCAGATCTTCGGCCGTTACAGCCAGGAGAATCCGGATACCATTACTCCGGGCTATCTTCCCGCTCCGGCAATCGGGGGTGGCCCGTCCCGTCCCGGACGGACACCGATTCCAGGAAAGCAGGTTGTCCTGGGCTACGGCAGGTCGATTGGCACCAACAAGTATTACGAGGCTCGGCTCGGCTACTCCCGCCTGGTGGAACAGATTATCGATACCGATACGGGCTACGGAGATCTGGCGGAACAACTTGGCATTCCCAACGCCAATGCCGGCGGCGCAACTGGTTTGACCAACTTCAGCATCTCCGGGCAAGTCGGCTTGGGCGACGGTTCGGGAAGCCTGAAAAAGGCCAATAATAACTGGGAGTTCAACCAGGCAGTTAGCCTGGTGAAGGGCAGCCATGAGATCAAAGTCGGGTTCGACTGGCGCAGCTTGCGCTTTGCCTTCTACTCCCCCGGCTATCCAGTAGGGAATTTTGCTTTCAGCGGCGCCTATACCGGGTATGGCCTGGCGGACTTCTTGTACGGACGTCCGATTAGTTCAGA
>Ga0182024_10024583_pt1 | contig 10693 bp, 13 predicted proteins | sample P32metaG_FD_120480 | JGI IMG/M metagenome (GOLD analysis project Ga0182024, IMG submission 120480) | Permafrost microbial communities from Stordalen Mire, Sweden - P3-2 metaG (Illumina Assembly) | ecosystem: Environmental > Terrestrial > Soil > Wetlands > Permafrost | place: Sweden: Stordalen...
GCCGGTGAAGAAACCAGCAGCGCGTCGACTTTCAATTCGGGCAGACGGGCAGCGATGGCTTGGCGGCGCTGTTCAATTTCAGTCAAACAAGTAGTTTAACTTACGCCCGCAATCGCTGCCGCTTCGGTGTCGATTCCGGTTTTTGCTCGGCGGGATCCATACCCGCAATCACTTGCGCGTGATTCAACGCCGAAACCAGCGCCACGCCCCCTATCGTGTTACCGATCAGCGCCGGCAGCATATACCCGCTGAGATACGAGGTCCACGATTTCAACCCCATCGTTACCAGGTATAAAACCTCGACCGATCCCGCGACCACGTGCGTAAAGCCCGCGAGGCTGACGATGTAGGTGAGAACCACAATGATCCCGATCCGTCCGGAATCCGAGGCGGCGAGCATCCATACCACCATCGCGATCAGCCATCCCGCGAAAATCCCACGCACCAGCGCGTCGGCAAACGTCACGTCAGCGGCTTTGAGAGCCAGAACCTTCATCGCATCCTGAAATTCCGGTCTCAGGATATGCCCGTGCGCGATGACCCATGCGAACAACAGCGCACCGGCCAGATTGGCGATCAGCACGATGGTCCACAAACGCAACACCGCCAGCATAGTTGGCAGATTGCGCTCGGCCAGGAGCGGAATGATCGCGGTCAGCGTATTTTCAGTGAAAAGCTGCTGCCGGCCGATGATGACAATTAAATAACCGAGCGGGTAGCCCAGATTGGTCAGCAATGGGCGCCAAGGCGCATCCGGCAGGTAATGAAGAAACAACACCTGCGCGACGAAAGAAAACCCCATGGAGAGCCCCGCCGCCAGGCCGGACCAGGCCAGCGCGGAAACAGGACGGCGAAGTTCCTCGTCGCCGTCCTTCCGAATCGCCTCATGGACCACCGACGCGCTAACAGAAGTGTGCCGCTCCGCCTCTTCTTCCTGGCGTTCATTGAGCTGCGGCGCTATCGGCGCTTCATCGGTGGCCGGACCGTCCTGGTTCATTGCTAAGCAGCGCGCCTGCCACTAAACAGGTGTATTACCAGGCTAATCACCGCAAAAATCAGCAGCAGATGGATTAATCCGCCGGCCACATGGAAAGCGGCCCAGCCGACCAGCCATACCGCCAGCAAGATGAAAAACAGAAAGAGAAAAAGGAAATCTCGGATCATCGAGCGGACCTCCCCGCTCCAACACAAGAGCATTCGATTAACCACTCCCGCCGGGTAACGTTTCGAGCGTGTTTTCACGGCTTTAAGCTTCCAGGCGAGGCCTCGCGCGCCGGGCGCAGGCGTAAGATGCACGGCAGAGGAGATGCCCATGAGTTTTGATCTCGCCAGAACGCCGACGCTTGAAGCCGTGTCGACCGAGGACGAACACCTGCTCGCGCAGGATTTGCAGAAGCGCGCGGAAGAATCGATCGCCCTGGCGGAAACGCAGCCCGAAGTAGCCGCGGCGGCGGAGGCGCAGGACGCCGCCGAGGATCATCTGTCGCGGCTGAAAAAAGCGGAGCGGGCGCTCAGCCAGTTTGCCAAGGAATTGCGCGAGCAGGCCGCCGCCACTACGCTCGCGGCAATCGAAGCTCTGGTCGAATCCGCCTGCTCCGGCGAGAAACCGGATTTCAAGCAATTGCCGGGACTCGCCGCGATTGAAAGTCAGACCGGCCTGGCGATGCGGGCCATCGAGAAAATCATCGAGCACCTGATTCCGCTGGCTCAGATCGCGGCTTTGCGCGGCGCATCGCAGGCGGCGTTGACCCGGGCACGGGCCATCGAACAGATGGCGCAGGAGCGGGCGGAGAAAGTTCTGGGGCAGATGCGCGACGCTGTCAGCGATGAAATGGTGCTGCCGATCGACATGTCGAAAGGCGTTTCGGGCGCGCTGCTGGCACACGCGGCCGGCCTCAAAAAGATCGCGATTCAGGTTTCGGCAAATGCCGACGAAATCGAAAGAGCGTATAGCGAACGGAGGAAAAAATGAGCGTGAAAGCAAAATTCAAGACACTGGTCCGCGAGTTGGACGGAGAGGCCCTCGACGAACTGAGCCGGTCGGTGGCGTCCGAGCTCGAAGGCCGGCGGCAGAAGGGCGCGATCAAGATCGAGAACATTCATCCGCTGATGAGCGCGGAAGAGAAACGGCAGGCGATGGAAGACATCGCGCGGGTGCTTAAAGGGAATCGCGATGCCTGATCTTCGCAAGTACTGGCAGGAAGTGCGCACGCTCGCCGGTTCCTTGCCGTCGTTTCTGTGGATGGTAAGCGGCGAAGGTTATCTGATCGAGGTCGCGGCGGAAATCGCCGCGAAGCTGATCCTGGCCAAGTCGCATCGAGTGGCGACTGAAGAAGAGATTCGAAGGAGGGCGGAGGAAGAGGCCGCGACGAATCGGGAGCTTACGCGGGAGGGGCTCCGAAAGCGGGGGATTGAGGTGGTCGCGGTGCGGCGCGACGACATCGCGTAATCGCGCTTCGAGCAAGTGAATAGCGTGCTGGAGTGCGCCAAGAAGCGACCGAACAAGGCTTTCATGTTAGTGTGAACTCTTGAGTGCAGCGACAATGCTCGACGATCTTCTTGATCCGCTGAGCCGCTGCCTGGACGCAGAGTCGGCGCAGCGGTTGGTGCAGATGCGGGTCGCTCCGCCAGTGCAGGAGCGGATCGATTCGCTGGCGGAACGGGCAAACGAGGGCCTGCTGACCGAAGAAGAACGGGCCGAGTATGAAGCCCTGGTCAACGCCGCGGACTTGATCGCAATTCTGAAACTCAAGGCGCGTCAGCAATTGAAGCAGTAACGGTGGACGCGGCGACCCGTGAGCTGGTGCGGAGACGAGCGGCAAATGCTTGCGCGGACAATCTTGCGCTGGCTTGCCATTGATGCAACCTTCACAAAGGTCCCAATCTGGCTGGAATAGATCCGCTGACAGGCGACCGCGTGGCGCTGTTCAATCCGCGCCGGGAATCCTGGAACGATCATTTCGTCTGGCGCGGAGTTCGCATCGAAGGAATCACAGCGACCGGCCGCGCGACGATACAGGCGCTCGCGATGAACGATCCACGCCGTTTGGATTTGCGGACGGAATTGCTCGATTCGGGTGAGTCAGGTTAGACGATCCGTCCCGCCCCTTGCATTTATTTAGCAGCACCTACTGGTGATAAACCACCGCATTAAACAGCAACTTGAAATTCTGATAGCTCTGGCCGCGATATTGGGGGCGCATTCCGAATAAAATCATCCGGCCTTTTCCGACCGGAACATCGAGTAATGCGGCTTTGCCGGTCAGATATTTTTCGCCCAGCAGCCAACCGGACGCGAGCACGTGATCGGAGGGATAACGCGCTACGATTTCATCGTCAGGAGCGTCCCACGTGGGGCTCTGCTCGCTCCACAACGTGATGTGATCGGGCATGCCGTAGGCTAAAGGACTCTTGGTGTTCAGGCTCACGTTCAAAAGCGAACCGGGCGAGTAGAAATCGCGGGTTTGCACGCCGTTCAAAACATTTTTCGCTCTTACGCCGAGGTCCTGGGTGGCGTAATCGGAGGCGTGATTCAACAGGATCAGCGTGCCGCCCTGCTCGACGAATTCCTTGAGCGCGGCCGCGCCTTTTTCGCCGATGCCGCCGCAATATTCCGGAGGCATGGTCCCGGCGCGATGGCCGTTCACGATCTGCCCGCGAGCCTGATCGGGAATGATGATGGTGTCGAATTTCTGGCGCAGATTACCGGCTTGAATGTCGGCGTTGAGCAGCGCGGTGTGGGCGATGCCGAAATCGTCGAACAGCCAGCGCGTCCAGCCTTCGTCCATGCTGGGGTTATAGCTCTGGTACATGCCGATGCGCGGCGCGGGCGTTTCCTTGCGGCCGCTGCCGGCGGCGGTGTAGAAATCGCCGGTCGACGTATCGCGATAGACCGGCTTGCCCGATTTCCAGATTTTCGCGACTTCTTTCCAGGAATAAACATCGGTCGAGGCGAATCCGCCTTGCGGCTTGGGATGATCGAGATCGAAATTGTATTGCGTGACCGGCTTGAGCGACGCCTTGAAACCGTCTTTAATAGTGGCGATTTCGACGCCCATCTGCATCGGCAGCGTCTGCGCGGTCACGTCGTAGGGACGCTTCGGCGGACCGCCGGGATAGAGGCGCAGGTCCGGATAATCCTGAACTTCGAGCAGCGTTTTCGCCCAGCCGGAAAACGGCTGATGCATGCTGACCACATAGCTTCCGGCGGCGTAGGATTTTCCGTCGGCGGTGAAGCCATCCGAGGCGCGCTCGATTTCGATGTCGCCGGACGCCAGCGTTTCGAGCATCTTTTTCGAAGCCCCGGGATCGCGCTGCGCGACGGGAACGACAAACGCGTTGGGCGTAGCGCGCTCCACGTTGTCCTTATTAATGGTGTAGAAGTAGCGCAGCATGTCGGTGCGCTTGGTGGCGGCCTGATAGAGCAGCGATTCCCAGGCGATCTCCTGATAGTCGATGATGTCGCGCAAATGCCAGGTCCCGCCCATCCACGGGTTCAGATAATTCCAGCTTCGCTCCCGCGGATTGTAGCCGAGCGCGTTATCGGTAATATCCTCGGCCTTGAGCGTGATCGGCGTGGCCAACTTGGCACTCGCCGATTCGGTCAAAATGCGCGCGCCCCCGTGATAGGCCTGATACTGCCGGGCGGGCGACCAGAAATCGTACATGGCGTTAATGGCGATTCCCGTTTTTCCGGCCGCCGCGAGATCGGTGGCCATGCCGGTGCCGATCATGTTGCAGATGCTGGCCAGAATCGGGTCGATGTTGGGATCGACCGGGTCCATCCATGGTGGAACGAAAATGCGCGAAGCGTTGGCGCCCTGCTGATGGACGTCGTAGACGATCTGCGGATGCCAGATATTTTCGAGCGACGCGGTGTTGCGGGTCTCGGGCTGGGTGAAAATGTACCAGTCGCGATTGTCGTCGTGGCCGACGTAGGCGTGATAAAGCTCCGGCGGGGAACTGCCGTCGTATTCGGTGCCGCGAGTTTTGCGATACCACTTGGTGACGATATCGACGCCGTCGGGATTCTGCGAAGGCTCCAGCAGAAGAATCGTGTTGTCGAGAATGGTCTTGAACTTGGGATTGTCCTCAGTGAGCAGCCGATAGGCAAATTCGACCGCGGTGTGCGTGGAGGCGACCTCGGTGGCGTGAATGGAACAGGTGATCATCACGATGGTTTTGCCCTCGGCCTCGAGGCGCGCGGCCTCGGCTGGCGTGGTTTTGCGCGGATCGGCGAGGCGGCGCTGAATGTCCAGGTAATGATCGAGATTCTTGATGTTCGCGGCGGAGGAAATGGTCACCGCGATCTGCGGACGGCCCTGCACGGTCTTGCCGAGCTCCTTGAACTTGATGCGGTCGCTCGATTTTTCGAGGGCCTGGAAGTAGGTGACGACCTTGTCCCAATCGAGCAGCTCGTTATCGACGCCGATCTTGTGGCCAAAGTGGCTTTCGGGCGTCGGAACGGCGGCGAACGCCGGCAGCAGAAGCAGTAGAGAGAGGGTGAGCGTGCGTTTCACGTCTCATATCTTATCTGAAGTTGCTTTCCCGGAGGGGCGCTAACGGAACAGAGAATATTTGCGGGCGCCGAAATTCCAGATGTACACGAAAGCGGCGGTGACGATTTTCGAGAGCAGATAATTCAGGCCGGCTTTGGAGGTCAGCAGCCACATGCCGAGTTCGTTGAGTCCCAGACCGGCCACGCCGATGGCGGCGAAGATGGTGAATTCCAGTGTCGCGCTGCCTAAGGTTCGACGATTAAACACCCACGCCCGGCTTAACGTGTAATTCACGGCGAGGCCCAACAGGAAGGAAAGCGCAGCGGAGGTCAGATAATACAGGCCGGCGAAACGGGTCAGCAGGAAGAGCACGGCGAAGTCGACCGCCAGCGCGACCGAGCCGACGATGGTGTAGCGGGCGAACTGGATGTAGGTGTTATCGGAGGAGGCGAAAAGCAGCGCATGCAAAGAAAGATCGCGACGCGTGTCCTGTTGCGCTTCAGGCACTGACTCTTCCGGCACCACAAGAGGTTAGCAGATTCGCATGTGAAAACCACACCCGGTTTGGTCCGTATGTTCGCAACGAGCCGCGAGCGATAGCGACCGGGTGTCTAAATCTCCAGCAGCAGCACGCCGGCCGCGACCAGCGCCGCGCCGATCCAGCGCGTCCGATTGATGTGCTCGCCCAGGATCACTTTGGCGAGGACCGTCTCAATCACGTAGCTGGAGGCCGACGCGGGAACCGCGAAACTCAGGTCGGCAATGGAAAGCAGCGACACCTGCGCCAGGAACGCCACGCCCATGGCAGCGAGGCCGCCCATCACATACGGATTGCGCGCCAGCTCCAGAATCAGATGCGCGATACTGCGCGGCTGGAAGTCTCGAATTTCTCCGTGCCGCTTCATCCCGGCGGCGTCCAGCAGATCGCCGGTGGCGTTGCAGCTCACGATGACCAGGACCAGAAACCACTTCAGCATGGCTCGTCAGAGTGTCGTCCGGGGCTGCGTGCGCCCAACCAGGATGGCGCCCGCGGTGATTAGCGCAATGCCCACCCACCGGCCGTGCGAAACACGCTCGCCGAGCGTGGCCCATCCGAGAATCGCCGCGAGAGCATACCCGGCGGCAGTGATGGGAAGAACGTAGCTCAAATCCGCCCAACTCAGCAGCGACAGATTCGCGAATAGCCATACCGCCAGCAGCGCGATGCCCACGTCGACCAGCGGGTTCCGCAGCACGTGAAGATAGGCCAGCGGCGATACGGTGATGGTGGGGCCGATCTGGTGCATGCCGGCGGTCAGCAGAAGATTGCCAAAGACGTTGGCGCCGATGGCGATTGCCGCGAACAACAGGGATTTCTGGCGGACCGTCATGTCGCTCCTCCGCCCGATCCGCTGAGCCCGACCAGCACCAGCCCGGCGATTACCAGCGCGGTGGCGATGGTTTTCGCGATCAGCGGCCATCCGCGATAATCCTCCTTCAGCCATTGCGGATGGAATCTGGTCACGTAGTACACACCGGCGAAAATGATCACGTAGCGCAGCCCGGAAATCGCGTCGACAATCGCCGGACTGGCGCGGCTGATGGCGAAAAAGATCAGAAACGAGCCGACCCCGGAGATAAACCGGTTAAGAAAGTACAAGACTCTGCTGCGCGGCGAGGCCCGTTCCGAGGTGCGGAAAATTTCATCGCGCCAGCGCTTCCGCACTAACAGGAAAAGCGCGCCGGCAAAAGTGCCGATCGTGAAAATGACGTACGCGCTCACGAAATTGCTTTCCTCGAACGCGACCTTTTGCAGATCCGAAGACAAGCCGAAGGCGGCCGCGGCGGCGACGGTCAGCGGCAACAGCAGCCGGACGTTCATGGCCTCCGACAGAAACATGAAAAATCCGCCGGCGACCATCAGCGCGAAGCCGGCGAGGCTCGCGCCGCCCAGCGGCTGCCGCAGCAGCGGGATCGCGATCAGGTAGGTGAACAGCGGCGAAAATCCGCCCATGATGGCCAGCGTCTGCGAAGCCTCGCCCAGTTTCAGCGCGTCGTAATAAAAATAATTCGCCACCAGCTGGACCACCCCGGCGGTAAACGCGATCGCGAACAGGCGCGCATCCACGCGATGGAACCCGAAGGGGATCAGGCACAGGCCCAGAATGCTCATCGCGCCCAGCCAGAACACGTAATTCACCACGTCCTGTGTTTCCGGGCTCTCGAGCAGAATCTTGTCCCATACCAGCGACAGTCCGATCAGGGCGTGGGCCAGGATCGCGATGAAGATTCCGTTGTGGATCAGCGAAAGCACGCGGCGTCTGTATGACTCGCCCGCGCCCGCGCCGCGAAGCTGTAACGGCTACGGCGTGAACCGGTAGCCTTTGCCGCGGATGGTCTGGATGTGCCGCGGATTCTGCGGATCTTTTTCCAGCTTCTGCCGCAGCCACGCGACATGTACGTCGACGGTGCGCGAGGAAACGTCGGCGCTGTATTCCCAGATTTCGCGCAACAGCTCCTCGCGCGTCACCACCCGTTCGCGATGATCCACCAGGTAGCGTAAAAGCTGCATCTCTTTTTGCGCCGGGCTGACCGGCTCGCCCTCCCGGCGAACCTCGGCGCGCTCGAAATCGACGTCGACCTCCTCGAACTGGAAACTGCGCACCGCGATGCGATTTCCTTCAGCACCCGCCGCCGCAGCGCCTCCCTCGCCAGCAGCTCGGCCGGATTGAACGGCTTGCCCAGATAATCGTCAGCGCCGAGTTTCAAGCCCATCACCCGATCGGCCACTTGTGTTTTCGCGGTCAACATCAGGATCGCCGAATCGATTCCTTTTTGCCACAGCTCGCGGCACACCTCGAAGCCGGTCTTTTTCGGCAGCATCACGTCCAGAATAATCAGGTCGAAGGCGCCGGCTTTCGCGACTGCCATTTCTCCGTCGGAGACGACCTCCACCTGATAGCCTTCGGCGCGCAGCAGATCGGAGATGGTGACCACCAAGCCCGGCTCGTCTTCAACCAACAGAATGCGCGAGCTCATGGCTCAACTCCGTCGGCGCCGCGGGCATGCGAACGATGAATTCGCTGCCCTGCATCGGCCGGCTTTCGACGCGAATCGTGCCGCCATGCGCCTCGATAATTTTGGTAACAAATTACTTGACTCACCGTTCCTCCAGGTGTATAGTTGAAATATGGAAACGGACAACATGAGCAAACACAGTGGTTTGATGAGTGCCATAAGGCATTACAGTAACCCGCTTACGTGCGTCCAAGAAGTTGCTTCCGTGAAATGGCCCGGTGGCGTTCCGGTGTGCCCGCGCTGCGCCAGCAAGAAAGCGACGTTTCTTTCGACGCGGTTGCTGTGGAAGTGCCGGGATTGCAAAAAACAGTTCTCGGTTAAGGTCGGCACGATCTTCGAGGACTCCGCTATTCCGCTGGACAAGTGGCTTTGCGCGATGTGGATGATGGCGAACTGCAAGAACGGTGTTTCTAGCTACGAGATCGGCAAGGCGCTCGAAGTCACTCAGAAGTCGGCTTGGTTCATGATGCACCGCATCCGGTACGCAGTCCACACTGGCAGCATCAACAAAATGTCCGGTACGGTCGAAGCCGATGAGACTTTCATCGGCGGTGCGGCTCGCTTCATGCACAAGCACAAGAGACTGGAAAAGATTCACGGACGCGGCCCTGGCGGGAAAGAGATCGTCTTCGGTCTGCTCGACCGCGAGACTGGCAAGGTGCGTCTTCGGCACGTCGAAACGCGGCGCAAGGGCGAACTCACCAGCATCGTGCACGAGAACGTCCGCAAAGGTTCCGAAGTCATGACCGACGAACTCCTGTCTTACGATGGACTCGACAGCGAGTACGCGCATAAGGTCATCAATCACGCCGAGCAGTATGTTGACGGCAACGTACATACGAACCGCATGGAGAACTTCTGGAGTCTCCTGAAGCGATCCATCAAGGGCACGTATGTGAGCGTTGAGCCGTTTCACTTATTCAGATATCTTGATGAGCAGTCATTCCGCTATAACGAGCGGGAACTGACGGACGCAGAACGCTTCCAGAAAGTACTCGGATCGGTCGCCGGGAAGCGTCTGACTTGGAATAACCTGACCAGTCAGGAGGTGGGGTGATGTCAGACCCAAAACCAAAAGACAAGGTAGAGGAAGAAAGCCATCGGCGAGACATCAAGACAACGCCAGAGTATCGAAAGTTCCGAAAGCTTCTTAAGCAGGTCATTAAAGCGCCACCGATGCGGAAAGGACGAGACAGAGAGCAGAATGCCGCAAGGTGACGATGGATCACCACAACCTTATGGGCCAGATAACAAGCCAGTACCATCACGACAACCTCACCCAGAAGAGAAACGAACCGAACCCAATAAGGCCGATACTAAACAGCAAAACCACGTCATAACTCCACCAACTAGGGCGATTCTCGAAATTCTTCCAGAATTTATAAAAAGCCAGAAATCCGACCAACATAAGAATTACTGGCTGCAAAAGCGGCAGACCGCACTTGCGACCGTCAATCTCAAGGTACAAAAGCGAATCGCGAAAGCAACGATAGGCGCGTTTGCCGCCGCCGTAATATATGCAGCCATCAGTTTTGGTCAATGGTATGAACTGCGCAACAATTTCAAAATTGATGAACGAGCATGGATTCAGGTTAAGGTTACTCAGTTGAACGCTCCGCTCTCGGCTTTTGTTAAGCCTGGATTTGACGGATCTATGGTAACCAATGTAGGAAAGACGCCCGCTAGAGTCGTTACAGTACTGGCGAACTCTGAGATAATCGCCAGAGATAAAGCACCGTCGTTTAATTACAGTAACGGAACTCAGGAAACGATCTACGTAGGCATTTTGTTCCAAGGGCAGCCTTCCGAGACACTCTATCTCGGCTCCTCTGTCCCGATCACAGACGCCCAACGCACAGAGTTGGCTTCTGGAAGATCGTATCTTGTCGTGTATGCCACCGTGGATTGACGCGATATTTTTGGTGAGAAACACTGGACGCATTTCTGCGAGCGCCAGCCCTTCACGGCCGGGTCCAGCAATGCCAAGAGTTGCACAGAATACAACGACTCCGATGCAAACTAGCGGCCTGTCATTTCCGCGTGAGCGAAGTAAGGTATTGCCGATCAAAGCTCCGCCGATACCCAAGCGCAAAGAGGCTTGATGTCTGGCACCAATCAGAAGTTGGCGAGCATAGAAA
>Ga0182024_10024584_pt1 | contig 10693 bp, 11 predicted proteins | sample P32metaG_FD_120480 | JGI IMG/M metagenome (GOLD analysis project Ga0182024, IMG submission 120480) | Permafrost microbial communities from Stordalen Mire, Sweden - P3-2 metaG (Illumina Assembly) | ecosystem: Environmental > Terrestrial > Soil > Wetlands > Permafrost | place: Sweden: Stordalen...
CGATGGTCTCGCCCAGTTGCACGGGCCGGATAATCACCTTATTACCGCCATCGACCACAGCCACCTGGTGCGTGCCCTGAAGATCGATGACCGCGCGCTGCGGAACCAGCAGGGCGCCCCGCTGTATTTGCATCGCCGCGCGAACCTTTCCGTACTGGCCGGGCCGCAGGCTATTCCCGGGATTTGGGAACAGCGCCGCCACACGGATGGCGCCGGTCCTGACATCCACCTGCCGGTCCGCAAAGTCAAACTTACCCGAGTGCGGATACACGACGCCGTCGGCGAGAATCAGCTCCATGGGACGCTGCCGTAAGTCCGCCTGGCGTTTCTCGGCCGTTGGGAAACGGCGGCCGAACGCGATGTACTCCTGCTCGCTCACGGTGAAATAGACCTTGATGGGGTCGAGCGTGGACACGGTTGTGATCGCTCCGCTCGCCGGGCTCACCAACGCGCCCACCTGTTGCTGCGCGATGCCCGGGATGCCGTCGATGGGCGCAGTCAAGCGTGTAAATCCCAGGTTGATGCGCGCCGTATCCACCGTGGCTTTCGCCGATTGAACGGATGCTTCGGCGGCGGTGATCTGAGCCCTGGCTGTTTCCACCTGCGCTCTGGCCGATTGCACCTGCGCCTTCGCCGCGATGTTGTTCTGCGTCGCGTTGTCAAGATCCTGTTGCGTGATGGCTTGCTGCTCGGCCAGCGGAGTATACCGATCGACGTCGAGCTGCGTCCGGCGCTGATTCGCTTCCGCTACGGCAACCTGCGCTTGGGCCTGCGCTAACTGCGCGCGCGCCTGTTCTGTCTGCCCTTGCGACTGCGCGAGCTGGCCTTGGGCTTGGTCCAGCACCGCTTGAAACGGCCGTGGATCGATTTGGAAAAGTAACTGGCCCTTGCTAACGAATGAGCCTTCCTTGTAGACCTGGTCGATCAGATAGCCGGACACCTCCGCCTTGATGTCGGCGTTGACAAGGCCGTCGAGGGTGCCAATCCACTCCTGATAAACCGGCACATCTTTTTGCTGGACCGGCGCCACCTGAACTTCGAGCGGCTGGGCATGCGCCGCCGCGTCCACGTTGTGGGAGCACCCCACCGAAATGAAAACCGATCCCGCGGCCAGTGCTAGCGGAGCGAGCAGCGCCGTGACCCCGCGGCTTTGTGCCTTTGCCAACAAACACCCCCTTAGAAGCCGTGAAACAATCGGTTGACAGGCGAAAGCGCCTGCCCCACAGAAACCTAACCCTATGAGCGCCAGCGCGGGACTGACGCTTTCGTCTGTCAACCCGGCGATCTTATCGATTCTTGCACAGCTCCTTACGGTCGTGGCTCCGATCAGTGCCGGCCCCGGAAGGCGCCCTGTCCGCATGCGGTTTTTCTGTAGCACCGAATCTCGCGGCCGGAGAACCAGCGTTCTAAGCGGATGATTCACGGCGCGTGTCGTGCAATCGGCGCTCCATTTGCCGCCGGCGGCGGGCGCGTCGCTCAAGTGATCCTTCTCAACGGGTGATCTCAGTGACCGAGGAGCGCGCGGCGTCCAGCTGCGACGAAGTGTCGAATCTGTACGCGGGCGCCTGGACAATTCGTCAGCCGTGCGAAAGCCGTCCAGGTGGCGCCGGCCTGGCTATCGCACCTGGTTCAGCCAGGCTGGTTCAATGCTGTTGCGAGCCAGTGTATTGAACACGCGCGCCGGATTTCCGAGGTCGGTCCATCCCGACGCTGCATCGCGGAGAACCAGCAAGCGCTGGGGTTGAGGCGCCAGCACGTCGCGGGAAAAATCGACAGCACGGACCTCCCGGTACGCGCCGTCCAGGTCGCTGTCAGTCACAGCACCCGCGAGGCGGAACACTACGTCCGGAATCCCGGCGCACAACAACTCCAGGAATGCGTCGGCCCGGCCGATGGTGACGAACGTGTTCCATAGACAGCCGCGGCGCAAAAGTTCCCGGGCCTTCGGCAAAGATGGTTTTTCCCAGAAGCGGCTCACCCGCGATAAGGCGGCAGGGGGCGGACCGCGAAGTTCCAGCCCAGGCTCAATCCATCCGTACTCGACTTCCGGATAATGGGCCTCCGCGCCCACCAGAATCAGCGACGCCGGGTATTCTCCGGCGGCCGTGAGGGCGGTTCTGACGGTCGACGCGAACGCATCGTCGTCCGAATAGTAGTGATCGCAGGGAAAGAACGCCACTATCGCATCTGCGTCCCGGTGCACAATGCGTAGAAGGGCCGCGGCGATTGCGACCGCGGTTCCCCGATTTTGGTCCTGCGCGAGAACGCGGGAATCGTCCGTGCGCCTCAGATCGTCCCGGTAGAACGCCTCATGGGCCTTGGTCACGACGAACATGGTTCGATCGGCGCGGAATAACGGATCGACTCGTTCCAACGTCTGGCCGAGCAAACTCTTGCCGCCGAAAATGCGGCAGAACTGCTTCGGCCTGGAATCGCCCTCGATTTGGCGGGTCAGGCTCTGCAAACGGGTCCCATCGCCGCCCGCCAGCAGCACTGCCCAAGAGCCTTGCCGGCTCAAAGCGGACAACGTCCCGGTATTCATACGCGCCCGATCCTCCCCAGCGGAAGGAGTTGGGATGCCCAATTGTCGTCAATTGCCAATCTATCGGCAGAGTGTGCCCGTCGTTCGACAGTTCCGGCCGGCGATGCCTGGTTATTCAAAACCGGAAGCCGCGCCACTCAAGCCGCCTCGCCCCGCAATTCACAGCTCTGTGGATTCGAGTGGTTACGCCGCGCCGCGCCGCGCCGCGGGTTCGACCACACTGGCTGGAGACGCTCGCGCATCCGTGCGTGGGCGCGAAAGAGACGCGACTTCGCGGCGGGCAAAGTAAGACCCGTTGCCGCCGCCACCTGTTTGAGAGTCAGGCCGGAAATCGCGTGAAGGTGGAACACCTCGCACAAAGGCTTCGGAAGTCTGGCGGCCGCGTCCGTGAGGGCCGCGCCGATTTCCCGGCAAAATGCAGATGCCTCGGGAGTTGGCCCCGATGAGGCAAGCCTTGATGATTCTCCGTTGGCGGCCAGAGCGTCAAGATCGCCCCAGTAAGTTCGGAGCCATGGTTGGCGAAGCCGCATCAGGCAATGGTTCGTCACGATGCGCGTGATCCAGGTCTTAAAGGCGGCATCGCCTCGAAAGCTGTGCAGGTGACGGAAGGCTGAAAGGTAAGCGGATTGAACCGCGTCCTGCGACTCTTCCTCGGAGCGCAGAATCCGCCGTGCAACACATAGCGACGATGGATAATGCCGCTCGAACAGTTCGCTGATCGAGGCATTGTCTCCGCGCTTGCCGGCGGCGATTAGTTCGGATTCGCGTTTCTCTGACATACAGGCTGTGTGGCAAGTTTTGCGCCAAACTCGGATCGCTATTTCCGCCGCCTCCCCGCCGCCTCGCCAACGCCAACCGCCGCCGCCCGCCAGACTCGACAAAACGCCGGGAGAAAGGTACACTCCGAGAGCGGCATGAGCCAAGATGTAAACCAACTGAAGCTGGCTGCGGCCGAATCGGCGGCGGCGCAGGTCACGGATGGAATGATCGTGGGTCTGGGTTCGGGCTCCACGGCCGCGCTCGCGGTGAACGCGCTCGGCAGGCGCGTGAGTGAGGGCTTGCGCATCGTAGGAATCCCGACATCCGATGCCACCGCCGCGCAAGCTCGAGCCTTGGGAATCCCGCTGACCAGCCTGGCTGAAGTGTCTCAGATCGACATGACGATCGACGGCGCCGATGAGGTCGAAGAAGGAAGTTTGAACCTGATCAAGGGGCGTGGCGGCGCCCTGCTTCGGGAGAAGATTGTCGCGAGTGCGAGTAAGCGTCTGGTGATCGTGGTCGACGACGGCAAACTGGTGAGCCGTTTGGGCGCCCACGACCCGGTGCCGGTGGAAGTAGTGCCGTTCGGCTGGCAGGCTTCCGCGCGTAAACTCCTTGACATGGGGGCGAAGCCGGTGCTGCGCCGCAACCCGGATGGCGAGCCCTTTACGAGCGACGGCGGCCACAATATTCTGGACTGCGCATTCGGCCCGATCGTCGCTCCGGAGTGGTTAGCGAAGGAACTCGATCATGTCGTCGGCCTCGTCGAGCATGGCTTGTTCATCGGACTGACGTCGGAGGTACACGTGGCCGGCCCCGGCGGCGTTCGAGTGTTGATAAGCGGCTGATATCTGGATTTATGCAGAGACCGGTGAAGCACCGGCCGAGGCCGCGTGTGCCTGCTCAATTCCCAGCTTTCGCATCCGATAGAGCAAAGTGGTTCGCGGTACGCCGAGCCGCGCCGCGGCGCCCTCGCGGCCTCCCACTACCCCACGGACCTGCCGCAGCACGTGCAGGATATGATCGCGCTCGGCGTGAGCGAGCGTCAGAATCGCAGATGGCGAATCGCTCTTCACCAGGCGTTTGAATTCGTCGGGCGGAAGCCGGAATTCCGGCCCGGGACTGAGGATCATGGCGCGTTCGATGAGATTCTGCAACTCACGGATGTTTCCCGGCCAATCGTGGAGCCGCAGCACTTCCATCACTTCGCTCGGGATATATTTCAACTCCTTATTCAAGCGGGGCGCCAATTTGCGCATAAAGTGCTGCACCAGAAGTGGAATATCTTCCGGACGATCCCGCAGAGGGGGAAGCGCGATGGGAAAAACGTTAAGCCGGTAATACAAGTCGGCGCGGAACCGCCGGTCCTGAACCATCTGCGCCAGATCCTGGTTCGTCGCCGCGACGACGCGAACGTCCACACGAATAGTGCGGGCGCCGCCCAACCTTTCAAATTCCTGTTCCTGCAGGACTCGCAACAGTTTCGGCTGCAGTTCAAGCGGCAAGTCGCCGATTTCATCTAGAAATAAGGTTCCCCGATCGGCGAGTTGAAAGCGGCCGGTAGTCTGCGTCCAGGCCCCGGTGAACGCCCCGCGCTCGTGGCCGAACAGTTCGCTTTCGAGAAGTCCGCCAGGCAAGGCGGCGCAGTTCACAGTCACGAATGGGCCGGAGCTTCGAAGGCTCTCCTCATGAATGGCTTTGGCGACGAGTTCTTTTCCGGTGCCGGTTTCGCCTTGTATCAAAACGCTCGAATCCGTTGGAGCCACCATTTGGACGAAGTTCCAGACGTGTCGCAGGCCGGTACGGGAACCGATCAACTCGCCTTCCGAAATCCCCGAGCCGGATGGGGGCCTGCGTATCAGTTCAGTTACAGCTGCCATATCCTTAAAGCCCTCCTCACAAAGATTCGTGGCCGTACGCGCTGTGGCCTTGTTTCTTTAACATTACGCCCGCCCGCGACACAAGACATCACGAGATCGAATGGTTTCTGGGTACCGCTGGCGGCGAGTACGGCGGTACCACGATCGTGTTATATCGGCGTTTCCGGGTCGCTTGCAGTCACAGAATCCGGGCATCGAATGGCGCCACCGTCGCCAAGGTGTGCGATGACGAACCGGCTTCGCGTCGAATCAGTCCGACACGCTGTGCGCCGCTCGTCACATTGGACACCTCCCGAGACTCGTTAGGCCACTCAAGCGCTGAGTTTACCGGGGCAAAGAGTCCAGTGGAACAATAAGTGCCTGTCAGGCGTAACGCGAGGTGCAAATTGTGACGCTCAAATACGGCCAAAGCGGCGCTGGCGCAGTTCCCGCTATACATGGACAGCCCGCAACCGGGGAGATACGCGTACCGCATACCTCCATTCACCGCATTGATGCGGATGGCGTCTCTGTCTTCTACCGGGAGGCTGGCCCGCCCGATGCACCCGTGGTGCTCTTGCTGCATGGCTTCCCGACATCCTCGTTTCAGTATCGGGAGCTGATCCCGCGTCTCGCCGGCCGGTATCGGGTTATCGCACCCGATCTTCCAGGATTCGGGTTCACGGAGATTCCCCCAACTCGCCATTACCCGTATTCCTTCGACGCGTTGGCGCACACGATCCTCGCCTTTACCGACGCGTTGCACTTAGATCGTTATGCGCTCTATGTCTTCGACTATGGCGCTCCCACGGGCTTTCGTTTGGCGATGGCGCGGCCTGAGCGCGTGACAGCCATCGTTTCGCAGAACGGCAATGCCTACGAAGAAGGCTTAGGCGACGCATGGGCTCCCATCAGGCGGTATTGGAGCGAGCCGACTTCCGAGAATAGAGAGACGGTGCGCAAGGCTCTGAGCCCTGAGGGGCTGCGCTGGCAATATACCGCCGGCGTGGCCGATCCGGATACGATCGCGCCGGAAGGTTACACCCTTGACGCAGCGATGATTGACCGGCCGGGTAACATGGACATTCAGTTGGATCTCTTTCTCGACTATGCAAACAACGTGAAGCTGTACCCGGCGTTCCAGGAGTATTTCCGGAAATCGAAGCCGCCATTGCTTGCAATCTGGGGCAAGCATGATCCGTTCTTCATCCCCGCGGGCGCCGAAGCCTACCGGCGAGACAATCCGAACGCCGTTGTGGAATTGCTGGATACGGGGCATTTCGCGCTGGAAACGCACGTTGAGGAGATCGCGGCTGCAATGAGACAATTCCTGGCGACGACGGCAGCATAGACATTGAGAGACAACATGAAGGACCTACTTAGTTCGAGACATCCGGGCCTCCGCGGCGTGGCGACGATTGCTACGGCGATGGGCGCGGTGGCCGTTGGCGCATTCGCGATCGGCGCACTGACCGTTCGGCGGCTGGCGATCCGCCGGGTATCGATCGAGCGCGCTGAAATCAAGTCACTCGCGATTCAAGATCTCACGGTAACGCGGCTCCACGCCGCCGAAATCAAGGTGAGCGAGCCGCTCAACCTGCCAGGAAGCAATATCGTTGGTAGGATCGCATGAACAGTGGGTCGAAACCAGCGTGTGTCACGCCGGCTCGCCGGGCAGCTCGTACTTTATCCGAGGATCTCTTGAATCCTGAAGGTCTCTTAAGTATATGTAGTCGCGGCATGGGACGGAACGCAAGCCGGATAATCGACGCCGCGCCGAACCGGCTCCGTGTGTTCGCGCTGGATGTCACTCGCCACAGGGATGCCATTTCCGTACTGACGCACGCGTGTCAGGTCAAGCGATATTGCTGGAGCGCAACGATGGCCGTGGCGTGGCGTCAGCCGGAATGGGAGGAAGGATGACTTTGAGAGGTGGAGGACCGGGACGGATCTGGGCGGCCGTCTGCGGCGCCGGATTCGCGGCCTTCGTTGCGCTCCAGTTTGTCCGCCCCGCGATATCGCATCCGCCGGTGACGGCCGATCTCGCCGTGCCGGCCGACGTCAAGCTTATTCTGAGGACTTCGTGCTACGACTGCCATTCGAACGAGACCAAGCTTGCCTGGTTCGATGAGATCGTGCCCGGGTATTGGCTGGTCGCGAGCGATGTGAAGAATGGGCGACGCCATCTTAACTTCTCGGAGATCGGGGCGCTTCCACCGGCGCAGCAGAAGGCGGCGCTGTACGAAGCCGTGGATCAGATTCAATTGGGCGCGATGCCTCCGGCTGCGTACACGCGCCTCCATCGCGACGCCGTGGTTGCGCCGGAGCAGTTGAGCGCACTGAAGAATTACCTGAATCCTCCGGTCGCGGCAAGTGTGGCGGCGGCAAGCGACCTGGCGGCGGACGACGCGCAGTATGAAAAGTGGATTCGCGAGGGCAGTCAAGCGCTTGCCGTTGCCCCCGCGCCCAACGGCATCGAATTTCCGTCCGCCTACAAGAACTGGAGGACTATCAGCGCCACCGATCGCTTCGACAATCAGACCATGCGCGTAATTCTGGCCAACGACACCGGCATCCGGGCGATCGCCGAAAATCGCATCAACCCGTGGCCCGATGGCACGACCTTCGCAAAGGTCGCCTGGTTCCAGCGGGACGACGGCCAGGGCCACGTTGGGACCGGAGCGTTCTTGCAGGTGGAATTCATGATCCGGGACAGCAGGAAATACGCGGCGACGAAAGGTTGGGGGTGGGCGCGATGGCGGGGCGCGGGGCTGACTCCGTACGGCAAAGACGCCGGGTTCTCCGCCGAGTGCATCGGATGCCACACGCCCGTGCGTGATAGCGATTACGTCTTTACGATGCCACTGCGAGGGCAACAGTGAGTGTGCCGATCGGGACCGTATGGCTTTTCGCCACCGTGCTGGCGCTCGGGTCGTCGAGCTGCGGCGGTTCCGGCGCAGTGACATCGTCGATCAACGAGCGCGCTGCGCTCGCCGGGAGCTTGCCCTGGAATCCGCTGCATTGGAGCGTAATCACGTCCTCCATCGATAAGCCGGCGTCTACCATGAGCACACTGTACGGCAACGATGTCGCCGTGCGATACGCCCGGAGCAGTTCGCAAGAGGAGTACCCTCCCGGCGCAATGCTATCCCTTGTGACCTGGGCACAGCAGGAGGACGGTCACTGGTTCGGGGCCAAAATCCCCGGGCAAGCGAGGTCGGTGGAATTTCTAAGCGTGACTGCCGGACCTGGCAACCAGGCCGCGTATTCGTATGAAGATTACGAAGGCTCGCCGCTCCGAAAGGCATCCTCGTCGTCGGGCCGTTCCCCAGGAAGTCGCGCGGCATACATGTTGTCCCCGCGCGCAGCCGTGATGCCATAAGAGAAGGCCGGCCGTTGAGAAAACAAATATACCGATGCCAACCAAACAGATATTGATCGGCGGGCAGTTATTCCAACGTCATCGTACCGCCGCCGCATGTCGGACATCCGACAAACGCCGAAGGACGCGCCGACATTCGACACGCCGGCGACAACCGGCGGCCAGCCTCGACAATCCGGCTGGTTGGACGAATACCAACGGAGCATCTGGCGGACTCGGAATAGCGATGGGGATAATTGGAGGCTGAAGATGAGTCAGACGATCGAAGAAAGGAACAAAGCGCTTGTCCTTGAGGCTTTCGACACGCTCTTCAACAAGCGCGACTACGCGGCCGCGGAGCGGTATTGGTCGGCGAACTACATCCAGCACAGCGCTCATATCGCTCCCGGCCGCGAAGGCCTGTTCAATCTGATCAAAAGCATCCCGCCGACACTGAAGTATGAACCGGGAATGATTGTCGCCGATCGGGACTATGTGATGGTGCACGGACGGTTTTCCGGCTTCGGTCAGCCCGTGAACTGGATCGCGGCAGACATCGTGCGCATTGCCGGCGGAGTGCTGGCCGAGCACTGGGATGTGATCCAAGACGAGGCGACACAGCATCAGTCAAAGAGCGGTTGTCCGATGTTTGGGGACAAGTTTCCCGAGTAAGGGCATCGAATATCATGAAGAAAGAAACCTATCGCGCGCCCGGATACCGAACATCGCGAGGCTGGGAGGCCGCCGTTACATCGATAGCCTGACGGAAGATCCCGCAGCCGCGCTGCAGGAGGGGAGACCCAAGGTTTTTCGTAGCCCGGGTTTCGCCGCCCGATCTTAAAATGTAAGAGAGACACTCGGCTGTCGATTGCCGGGAACGTAGTGGAAAGGAAGAACACATGCAAAACACATCAGCGACCCGCCGGAAAAACGGACTTGCCGCGGCGAGTGGGGAATTCCTTTTGGGAAACGATCTGCGCGTCGCGCGGCTGGGATTCGGCGCAATGCGGATCACGGGAAGTGGAATCTGGGGCGAGCCCGCGGACCGGGCCGGGGCCATACGCGTCGTGCGGCGCGCCGTCGAATTGGGAATCAATTTTATCGACACCGCGGACTCCTACGGCCCCGGCGTGAGTGAAGAGATCATTGCCGAAGCTTTGTATCCATACCCGGCAGGCTTAGCGATCGCCACAAAGGGTGGCTTCGAACGGCCGGGCCCCAACCAATGGGTCGAAAACGGAAGGCCCGCACATCTGAAGGCCGCCTGCGAAAGCAGCTTGCGCCGGCTGCGTCTGGACCGGATCGATCTCTATCAGTTGCATCGAATCGACCCGAAGGTTCCGGCCGAAGACCAACTCGGCGCTCTGAAGCATCTGCAGGCGCAAGGCAAAATCAGGCACATCGGCTTGTCGGAAGTGAGCGTGCGCCAGATCCGGCAGGCCCAAGGGATTGTGCCGGTTGTAAGCGTCCAGAACCGTTATAGTCTGGCGGACCGCGGGTCGGAAGACGTTCTGGAGTATTGCGAACGGGAGCGAATCGGCTTCATTCCCTGGTTCCCGTTGGCGGCAGGCCAGCTGTCGGGCGGCGGCAGCGCAGTCGGTAGCGTGGCCGCGCAATTGAAAGCCACGCCATCACAAGTGGCTCTGGCATGGCTGCTGGCGCGATCTCCGGTGATTCTGCCGATTCCAGGAACTTCCAGCGTCGAGCACCTCGAAGAGAATGTCGCGGCAGCCGCTTTGAAAATCGACGAAGACACGATGCAGGAGCTAAGTAAGTAGCTAAGACCGAAATGACGAGCTGCCGGAGCTGCCGGAGCTGCGAATCCGGAGAACACTCTCTTACGATCCTGGCTCTGTGAGAATCTGAAGACCGCTTGGGAGCGAATTACGGCACTAACTGTTAAGCTCCCACGGAGGGTCCGCCCAGGGGCCGCCTCACAATCAAATAACCGAGCCTCCGCTAACATTGATGCTTTGCCCGGTTATGAATCTTGCGCCATGGGAGCACAAAAAGGCGACGACATCGGCGACATCCTCGGGCGTAGCCATTCTCCCCAGCGGGTGACGTCCCAGGGCTCGCTCGAATATTACCGGATCGGAAAAGTAATCCGCCGTCATATCCGAAGTGACATAGCCGGGCGCTACCGCATTTACCAGAATCTTGCGCGGCGCC
>Ga0182024_10024585_pt1 | contig 10692 bp, 8 predicted proteins | sample P32metaG_FD_120480 | JGI IMG/M metagenome (GOLD analysis project Ga0182024, IMG submission 120480) | Permafrost microbial communities from Stordalen Mire, Sweden - P3-2 metaG (Illumina Assembly) | ecosystem: Environmental > Terrestrial > Soil > Wetlands > Permafrost | place: Sweden: Stordalen...
ACCAAGGACCGGCCAAAGACAAGTGCCTTTCATCAATTTTCCCGCGCGCGAAATTAATTGCAAACTGGTGTACTACGGTCCAGGTCTGGGCGGAAAGACCGCCAACCTGCAGTGGATCTACGATCACACCGGGCAAAATCAAAAAGGGAAGATGGTTTCCCTGGCGACCGAGACCGACCGAACGCTCTTCTTCGACTTTCTTCCGCTCGATCTGGGCACCGTGCGCGGCTTCAAGACTCGATTTCACCTTTACACTGTACCCGGGCAGGTATTTTACGAAGCCAGCCGGAAACTCATCCTGAAGGGTGCTGACGGCGTCGTCTTCGTCGCCGATTCCCAGGAGGAGCGCCTGGATGCGAATTTCGAGACCATGGAGAACTTGCAAGAGCATTTGAAAGAACACAGCCTGAATTTCGATACGATCCCGTACGTCCTGCAGTTGAACAAGCGAGATTTGCCCAACGCACTGCCGATCCCCGACCTGACCAAGCAGCTGCAGCGAAAGGGCGAGCCGGTGCTGGAAGGCGTGGCGGTTACTGGACAGGGCGTGTTCGAGACGTTGAAAGAACTGGCGAAGCTGGTTCTGGCGGAATTGAAGAAGAGCGGCTAAGCCGTCGATTTATCCACCTGATTGTTTCCTTCAAGTTCTTGACGACCGAAACGCAACTTCCACCGGCACGGCTACAGAAACGGGCGCTCCATCTTTCCCTGGAGCAGGCCGGAACTTCCAATCGCTGACGGTTTCGATGGCTTTCTCGGCTAGCCCATAGCCGGGACTTTTCATGACGCTGATTTTTTCCGCGGTACCCTTGGCGGAGATCGTCACCATCAATACCACGGTTGCGGACTGAATCCTTGCTTTTCTGGCCTCGTCGGAGTACCCCGGCACAGGACAATAGGTGCACGATGGCACACCGACTCCCATAACCCCGGCGCCCACCGGCTTCGCGCCTCCGACGTCTGCTCCGGCAGGACTCAGCAAATCCAAAATCCGCGAGTGCGGCAACACCTGCGACGCGGTGGCGATCAACCCGCCATCGGCCGCTCTTCGCAGGGTGACCGCTACAAGATATCGGTCCGCCGAAATCTCCACGACACCCGTGACGATCGTCTCGACGCCCCACGTGCTGCCGATTCGCCTCAGCGATTCGGCCGACGCAACATCCTCTGCGGATATTTTGGTGTCTGTCAGCTCGGCGCGGTCCAGAATCCGGAAGTTCTTGGCTTTGGCGAGCAGGTCGTCCGATAGCTTGCTGGCCAGATACCAACCGAGGTCTGATTTTTGTCCATTTGCGCTCAGGAAATCGACTACGGCGACCGACTTCGCGTCGGCTTTCGTGATCTCCGACGCCACCCGCTCCGCAAGCTCGTCGAAACTTAGGTGCTGCGCGAGGGCGGAGCCAGTCCACACCGCGCAGACAAAAAACCCCAGCACGATCCGAAGTGAAGACCAACCGGAATCGAGTCTCATGTCCCACCACCCGCAGATTCAGGAATCAAAAAGGTTTACGCGAAGCTGGCCAGCGCCGAAGAATCGGTCTCGAACGTGGGAATAGCTTCCACTAGGCGCGTCACCGTCAGTGCATCGCGCACACGGCCGTGCCCGCAAACCAGGTGCAGCGCTCCGCCCTCTCTGGCCAATTGAATCGAACTGCGCACCAGCGAAGAAATCCCCGAGCTGTCGATCTGTGGCACGCCGTTGAGGTTGACGACCACTTTGCGCCCGCCGCCCTGCACAACCGACTGCAGTACTTCGGTGAGTTGTTCACTCGGGTCGCCGATGGTCAGCCGGCCGTGCACTTCCAGCGTGTGTACGCCGTTTGCTTCATGCACGGAGATTTCCATGGGTAGACGTTCGGTCATTGGGAGGTCTCTCTCATGGAGTGTTCACGCCACCCTGTTCGAAGAAATTGCGCTTCGGCGGCTTCCTAGGATACTCCGGAGCTTCCCTCAAGGGAACAACCCGCGCCGGAAAACTCGTTTGCTGGCATGCGTGGATTTCCCTTCGGAAGCCCGCACGGCATTATACGATGATAGCCGTGCGACACAAGTAGCGCGTGGCGAATACCGCGCCTCGATCCGCGGGATCCATTGACATGCTCCACGATCGGAACGAGAGTAATATGCCTGCATCACCGGGGAACGGAGTCCCAGACATGCATCGCAACATTCCCTTCTTACTGCTAAGGCCGCTAGCCCTCTTGGCCGGCATTCTCTCGTTCGCGCCCTTTGGCGTGCTCCACGCGCAATTAGGGGTTACCCCACCCCATACCCTCGGAAAGACCACGGATCCGATCATCGATGGTCGAATCGATGTTAGGGTTCAGCAAGACACCGGTTTGCCATTTCTCAATCCCCTCACTGTCACGCTGCGTTCCTTCGATATGACCGTCAATCTGACCGGCAGCTTCGACCAAGCCGGCCGGACTTCTTTCAATGGCATCCCCGCGGGCCAATACCAACTTGAGGTGAATTCTCCGGGATATGCCACGGTGCGCGAGCAGGTCTACATCACCATGGCCGGAACCGCCCAAAACCTCGTTGTGGCTATGATTCCGGAAGGCTCCGTGACCCTGTCTCGCACTCCGTCGGGCAAGATCGTGCCTCCCAAGGCCATCAAGGAAACCGAGAAAGGTCTCCACGCCTTGCAGATCTCCAAGTTCGATGAAACGGAAACGCACCTGACGCGCGCTCTGGCGATCGCGCCGGATTTCCCCGACGGCAATTATCTGATGGGCGTGCTCCTGCTGCGGCGCAACGAGTCCGGCAAAGCGTTGCCCTATCTGCAAAAGGCCGTGGACCTCGCTCCCAACCACGCTCCGGCATGGCTGGCGCTCGGTCAGGCCGCCTATCTTCAACGCGATTATTCGCGCGCCACCGCCTCGCTCGAACGATCCGTGAGTGAACAACCGCGCTCTCCGCAGGCGGCAGTCGCGCAAGACCTGATCGCACGCATCCGCGCGTCAATTCCGCCCAAGGGAGATGCCGCGGCAGCAAACGCTTCGCCTGCGGATCCCGCCCTTGGCGCTGCTTTCGCGAATGCCGGCCAGGTCGCTTCGGCCGCGCTTCCAGACCTGCCGGCGCTTGCGCCCGTCACCGAAAGCAACTGGATACCGCCCGATATCGATCAGGAAAAACTGGTGCTGGACTCCGCCGCCCCCTGCCATCTGGACGACGTACTCCAGGCTACCGGCGATCGCGTCAAGGAACTGGTCGAAAATGTGGACCGGTTCACCGCGACAGAAAAAGTCGACCATTACAGCTTGAGCCCTCTCGGCCTGCAAGTCTCCAAGCAAACCATAAAGTTTGACTATATGGTGGAGATCCGCCCGTTCGGCGCCCACGATCTGGATGTACAGGAATACCGCAATGGATCGGTTTCCGCGCAGCAATTTCCCGGACATATCGGCACCATTGGTCTCCCCACGCTAGCCCTCGTTTTCCATCCTTTTTACCAGGAGAAATACGAATTTTCCTGCGAGGGCCGCGGAACGTGGCGCAGCAAGCCCGCTTGGATGGTCCATTTCCAGCAGCGAACTGACCGTAAAAGCGCAATGCTCGTCTATCGCGTTAGCGGCAAGTCCTTTGCCGTCGGATTGAAGGGTCGAGCTTGGATCGACACCACCACCTCTCAAATCCTCGCCATAGAAACAGATACGATGAGGCCGGTGCCCGAGATTCGCCTGATGCGCGATCACCAACTGATCGAATACGGTCCGGTCGACTTCCGAAATAACACCATGCACCTGTGGCTGCCGAAAAGCGCGGATTGGTACTGCAGTCTTTCCGGGCAGCGCTACCATCGGCGCCACACGTTCAGCCAGTTCTTGCTGTTTTCGGTCGATGACTCGCAAAAGATCAGCAAACCAAAGGAAACAAAAGAGGAAACAAAGGAGGAATCGGCCCCGCCGTCTTAGATTGCTTGGGGGCACGCCTTTTCTTCATCAGAAAAATCGATTTTGTGGATGAAAATTTCAAAGCATCCCCCGTTTCACTCGCCGCGTATAATTCGCTTCGACAAAACGTTTGGTCCCCGGTAAAAACGGCCTTCATAACAGGGAAGCGGTCACTCTTGTGTGACCCAGAGGCCGTCAATTTCAATCGCAGCGGAGCGGACATAAATTATGAAGCACGTGGTCCTGGGGTGTTGTTGTTTTTTCGCCATGTTGCTCCTGGCAGTTCCGCTGCTCGCCCAACAAACTCCTTCAGCACCAGCAGCTACGTCCTCATCCTCCGTGGACGCTTCCAAAACCTTGAACGACAAGCTGGCGCAGCTTGATCAGCGCGTCACCGCCGCCCAATCGTCGGCCGACAATTCCTGGATGCTGGTCAGCGCCGCGCTCGTCCTGTTAATGACCGGCCCTGGCCTGGCGCTCTTCTATGGCGGCTTGGTGCGCCGCAAGAACATGCTGGCGATCATGATGCAGAGCTTCATGCTCATGGCCGTGATCTCGGTCCTGTGGGCGCTGGTCGGCTACAGCCTGGCCTTCGGCGGAAACGGTCCGGTGATCGGCGGGTTCGAGCACGCGTTTTTGCGCGGCGTCGGCGCCGATCCGAATCCCGATTATGCCGGTACGATTCCGCAAGCAACCTTCATGATTTACCAGTTGATGTTCGCCATCATTACTCCCGCCTTGATCACCGGCGCGACCGCCGAAAGAATGAAGTTCAGCGGCACCGTGCTTTTTCTCACGCTGTGGTTTCTTGTCGTGTACGCTCCGCTCGCGCACATGGTTTGGGGCAAAGGCGGGTTCCTGAACGCGTCGCTGGGTGGGAAATTCCCGACCCTGGATTTTGCCGGGGGCACGGTCGTTCACATCAGTTCCGGTGTTTCAGCCTTGGTTTGCGCCTTGTATCTCGGGAAACGAACGGGTTTCCCCAAACAGCCCATGCCACCGCACAGTTTGGTGCTCAGCTTCGTCGGCGCCTGCCTGCTGTGGGTGGGGTGGTTCGGATTTAACGCTGGCAGCGCTTTGGCGGCCAATTCCCTGGCGACCAGCGCATTCGTGGCCACGCACTTCGCCACCGCCGCAGCCGCAATCAGTTGGAGTGCTGCGGAATGGATCAAGAATGGACGAGCCAGCGCTCTCGGAGCGATTTCCGGGGCGGTCGCGGGACTCGTAGCCATCACGCCTGCCGCAGGATTCGTGGCACCCATGCCCGCGCTGGCGATCGGATTCATCGCCGGACTGGTTTGCTATTTCATGGTTACGAAGGTGAAGTCCATCTTCGGCTACGACGATGCCTTGGATGCTTTCGGCGTTCACGGCGCGGGTGGCACGATCGGCGCTCTGCTGACGGGCGTATTTGCGCAACAAATCGTCAATCCAATTTTCGGCGCCGGCAAACCGACGGGAGGCCTCGACGGACATTGGGGCCAAGTCGGCAATCAACTTGTTGGCGTGTTGGTTGCCTGGGGTTTTGCGCTGGTCGGCACGATCGTCCTTCTCAAGATCACCGATGTGGTCACCGGTCTTCGCGTGACCGAAGACCAGGAGATTGAAGGTTTGGACATTACGCAACACGGTGAAGAGGCTTACAACCTGGAACTCTAACGTAGACTGAGAGGGTTCGAGCGTTGCGACGCTGTGCGACGCCAATCGATAGATTGGTGTTTCAGCTCGGACCACGCCGGGTCGCTTCGAGACCACGGCACGACAAGCTAGAACGCGGGAGCGCAAATCTTCATGATGAAACTTGAGGCGATTATTCAGCCCTCGCGGTTCGAATCCGTGAAAGATGCTTTGCGCGAAGCAGGCATCGAAGGCATGACCGTAACCGAAGTTCGCGGGCATGGCCGCCAAAAGGGACACACCGAGGTCTACCGGGGCCGCGAGTATACCGTCGATCTCCTGCCCAAAATCAAACTGGAGATGGTGCTGCCCGACAAGCTTGTAAATACCGTTGTGGACACGATCCTGAAGACCGCGAAGACAGGAAAGATCGGCGACGGTAAAATATTCTTGTCGAGGGTTGACGAAGCGATCCGAATTCGCAACGAGGAGCGCGGCGAAAACGCGCTCTGATGACGACCGCAGCCCGTCCCGGTCTCCATTCGGCCTTTCAGCCCGCTAGGACCATGCAAGGCTCTCTTACTCCCCTGTCCGTTCTCGGCCCGCAAGCTGCCGACGAACGACAACGCATCCAGCAACAGTTCGAGTCGGGTGTGAGCGCGCGAGAGACGGTGCTCGCCCTGTGCGCGCTTGCGGACAACGCTATTCAGCAGGTTTTCGCCGAAGTTCTTCGCTCTCACAACATGCCTTCCGCGGGATTGTGCTTGGTGGCGTTGGGTGGGTATGGCCGGCGGCTTCTTTTTCCCTATTCGGACCTCGATATCTTGTTTCTTTTCGGCAACGAGAAAGCCGAGCAGGCTTTCCGGCCTCTGATTTCCGATTTTTCCCGCACACTCTGGGACCTTGGCTTTCGCGTGAGCTCGGCTGGCCGCACGCTGGAAGAATGCAAACGCATTGAAGAAGACAATGTGGAATTTCACCTTGCGCTTCTCGATCGGCGCTTTCTTGCCGGCGACGGCGAGCTTTTCGATCGCTTGGATGACAAGGTGCTGCCCGGATCGGAAAGACAAGCGCGGCCGTTTCTTCTCGCGCAACTTCACAAGCTCACCAGGGACCGTCTGGCGCGCTATGGCAACACCATCTTTCATCTCGAGCCGAACGTGAAAGAAGCGCCCGGTGGGCTGCGCGACTATCAGGCCGCCATTTGGCTGCGCCAGATCGCGGGCGAGAAAAAGGAATTGTTGAACATCAGCGCCGCGGAAGAAGAATTGGCGTCCGGCGCGGTCGATTTTCTGAGCGCGATCCGCTGTTTCTTGCACTATAGCAACGCGCGGAACGACAATACGCTTACGTATGAACTGCAAACCGCCGCGGCGGAACGTTCGCTCGGGGTTGCCGATGGAGTACCCCGCAACGCCGCGGAATGGATGCGCCTGTATTTCCGGCATGCACGCATGCTCAATCGCCTGTTGCTGCGTTATCTGGAACAGAAAGCCATCGTCCCGCAAACGTTGAGGCAGCGATTGTTCAGCGTGGCTCGCGGCCCGAAATTTGAGCCGAGCAACGGCAAGCCTTTCGGCGTGCGCGACGGCTTATTTGAAGTGTTGAACCAGACTGCATTGTCGGACCGCGCCCTAATTTTCTCTCTTTTCACGGAGGCCGCGCGCACCGGTGTGCCCCTGAGCCGCCAAGCCGAGCGCTGCATCGCGTACATCATGCAGCATCCCGAACTCCCGGTGCGCAATGCGGAAATCACCTGGCCGGTGCTACGCGAGATTCTGGGCGCCGACTATCCTGGCCTCGCGCTACGTCCTATGCAACGCCTTGGGCTGCTTACCGAAATTTTGCCGGAGTTCAGCCGCATCGATTCGCTGGTTGTGCGTGACTTCTATCACCGCTACACCGTGGACGAACATTCGCTGCGCACCATCGAGCATTTGCAGGAGTTGGCCGCCCCTCCCGACGAACAAGGAACTCATTTCGAACCTCTGTGGAAGACCGTCGAGCGCCGTGATCTGCTAATTTTTGCGCTGTTACTGCACGATATCGGCAAAGGCATTCCGGTGGAAAACCACGTGGCCGGAAGCCTGGAGGCGCTGGCCAGCGCGGCCAGACGACTCCGCCTCTCCGCGGAAGAAACCACAGAAGTACATTTCTTGATCGAGCACCATCTCGACATGTCTGCGACGGTACAACGCCGCGACATTTTTGATCCCTCGACCATATCGTCCTTTGCCGCGTCCGTCGTCAACCAGGAACGATTGCAGCGGCTCTGTCTGTTAACCTACGCGGACATTCATGCGGTAAATCCCGAAGCCCTCACGCCGTGGAAAGCAGACATGCTGTGGCAGTTGTTCGTGGCCACGTCGAACCATTTCAGCCGTACCCTCGACCGCGATCGGCTGCACGCTCACGACGAAGTTTCCTTGCTCGAGCAGGTGCGCGTGCAGTTCACCGGCTCGAGTACCGAACAAATCGAGCGCTTCCTCGAGGGATTCCCTCGGCGTTACCTCGCGGTCCATTCCGCGAGCGAAATCGCCGCACAAATGGTGATGTATCAAAAGTTGCCCGCCGAGCCCGTGCAGACGGAATTACATTCCACTGGACATGCATTTTCGCTCACGCTGCTCGCGGCCGATCGGCCCGCGCTGTTCGCGACCATCGCGGGCGTGCTCGCTGGCTGGGGCATGAATATCATCAAAGCGGATGCGTTCGCGAACGCGGCAGGAATCGTGCTGGATACGTTTCATTTCGCCGATTTGCACCGCACCCTGGAGCTGAATCCCACCGAAATCGACAGGTTCCGCCGTAGTTTGGCCGACGTGGTGAACGGAAAAGCTCCGCTGGAGCCGCTGCTACAAGGCCGTGACACCGCGAGCCGGGCGCGACCTCCGAAGGTTACCGTCGAAACACAAATCAGCTTCGACGACAGTTCTTCGGCGCATAGCACGCTTCTTGAAATCGTTGCACAAGATCGCCCTGGGCTCCTCTACGACGTCGGCTCCGCATTGGCTGCGCTCGGTTGCAATATTGAAGTCGCGCTCATCGACACCGAGGGTCAGAAAGTGATCGACGTCTTCTATCTGACCGATCAAGGCAAGAAACTCGGCGTCGAGAAACAAACTTTGCTCCGCCGAGCGTTACACGAGAAATTAGGCTAGCGTGCCGTCCGGGCCGTCACTTCCGCAGACCGCAGCGCTCTGTAGGGAACTCCCGCTTTCAGTTCCGGTCATACCCCGCCTGGACATTTCCCTGCATATCCGTCATTCGGACCACACCCTGCGAATCTTCAAATACGAGTCCTCCAGGCACCGACGCGGCGCAGCGGCCCCACGACTTTGGGATCGTAACTTTTAGCGGGTTCTGCGCGTGTACCTTTCGCAAATCGGATTTCCCCGCCCAAAATCCCGCAGCAAGTATGACGAAACCCAAACCGATCGCGACAACACAATTGTTCTTCACGGAATTCTCCTTATTTTTCGTGTCTGGCCGAAGACGTAGCACAGAGGCAGCTAAGTTAATAAGGACAAAAGAGAAATTTGGTGGACGTGACCGGGATCGAACCGGTGACCCCCTGCTTGCAAAGCAGGTGCTCTCCCAGCTGAGCTACACGCCCACAGCAGGCTACTGCACTTCATTTTCTATCACTTACGCCGCAATTTGCAACGACTCGCTCGTCGAGATTTTTGGAGCACTTGGAGCAACAAGCTTTGGAATGGTGAATCCGTAGCCGACACGCTCGGACTCCGCGAGGCGCATTTCCAGTTCCTCGTGAAGGTGAGAGTAGACTTCTGACATCGTCTTCGGCTTGTGGGCCATCCAGAAATTGTTGATGTCTTCCAAACAACGAGCGCCACGGAGCCACGTCTTACGGAAACGCTTGAATGCGTGCCAGCCCATCCCTTTTTCGTCCAACTTCAATTTGACGAGACGAGGCGTGAGCCAACGGTCTTCCAGGTTTCCATAGAGATGCGGCGATCCGTTTGCGGTGTGAAACAGCAACCCGGACTTCTCTACTGCATACTGCCGCAGGTACTCTGCGACATCCGGGTGCAGGTCGATTTCTCTCTTTGAGGCATTGGTCTTCAGAAATTTCACGATTTCGGGACGGTCCTTTCCGATTTGCTGTTCGACCTTGATCGTGCGGCCATCGTTGATGATGTGGCGCACTTCAAGACCAAGAGCCTCCGAAATTCTCATCCCGGTCGCGGCAAGCAGGACGTACAGAGCCTGTTCCTGCCCCATGCTTCCGGTAATGAGTCCTGAAACCGTTGTTGCCTTGAGAGAAGGTCGCCTCTGCTCCGAATATTCGACGAGGGGTAAATCCATCACGTCGGCATCCCAGGTTCGATTGAATACTGGTTCGCCGTTCGGTGCCTTCAGCGACTTCACGACCTGCTTGATGTATTCCACGTACTTGTTAACGGTACGTGCGCTCAGAGACCTGGAAATCTTTTCAATCAGTGGCTTCAACATGAGGTTGTCCACCTGGCTCAGGGGCAAATCCCCGATTGCGGGATAAACCCATTTGCTCAGTGCTCCCTCAACTGAAACCGTATCGCGAAGAGGGTTACGCTTCCGCGAGACAGCGGACTTCAAATAAATCTCCGCCTGCTCTCGAAAGGTAACGTCTCCGACGACTACCTGATTGAACCGGGTCTCTGAATTCGCACCGGACTGCTCGACAATTTCCCTCGCCTTGCGCCGGATTTCAGGTGACGCAGGCTTACGATTGCCTTCTTTGTCGAACGCGACCAGGGCGATTTTTGCTGTCATGTTGATTCGTTCTTGCTGACCTTCGATATCCTGCCGCCAGCGAACTCGATACCAGCCGGACTGGATAACGATGGTTCCGTTCTGACCGCTGCGCCGACGCATGCTTTTCCTGTTCCGTCGTTGCTTCGGTTGCGCGGTTTGAAGAATATCGGTGGGATGGCTACTCCGCAATAGGTCAGTTTGGCTAGAGCCCATTGCGTGAACTGATGGAAACAGATCCATAAACAAACCAAAATCCAGGCGCAGTTCTGCGCCTTAGTTGATTTCAGTTTGTCAGGAATTTCGAATCCTGGACTCTTCGTGGCCTTATGGATTTCAGCTAGCGGTTCCGCTGGCCTACTGATGCCACTACCGTTCGTAACCCCGAACCAGATGTCTGAGCACGCTCGACGGCGCGATCTGA
>Ga0182024_10024586_pt1 | contig 10692 bp, 13 predicted proteins | sample P32metaG_FD_120480 | JGI IMG/M metagenome (GOLD analysis project Ga0182024, IMG submission 120480) | Permafrost microbial communities from Stordalen Mire, Sweden - P3-2 metaG (Illumina Assembly) | ecosystem: Environmental > Terrestrial > Soil > Wetlands > Permafrost | place: Sweden: Stordalen...
AGGATGAAACTGGCGAAGAAAAGGAACGGCACAGTGAATTGCGGCCGCCCGGTCCAGATTGTCGCCAGCCAGGCGAAGACGCCGACGGCGCTGGGCAGCGTGATGATGATCGAGGCGGCGCTGAAGAAGGAAAGCGAAATGCCCGGCAGGCCGGTGGCGAACATATGGTGCACCCAGACGCCGAAGCCCAGCACCATGGTCGCGACGGTCGCCAGCGCCACCACGCTGTAGCCCACCAACGGGCGGCGGCAGAACACCGGCAGCCCGTCCGAGACCATGCCCATGGCCGGCAGCACGATGGCATAGACCCAGGGATGGCCGAACATCCAGAACAGATGCTGCCACAGCAGGGCCGAGCCGCCCGCGCCGACATCGAAGAAATGCGTCCCCATATTGCGGTCCAGCCACAGCAGCAGGAAAGCCAACGACACGGCGGGAATGGCGAAGATGTTGGCGGCACTGGCGGTGAGCGTGCCCCAGACCAGAATCGGTACCCTGTCGATCGACATGCCCGGCGCCCGCATGCGCAGGAAGGTGACGACGAAATTGATCGCCCCCACGGTGGTGGAAATGCCCAACAGAATCATGCCCAGGGCATAAAGGTCGATATTCGGCCCGTCATTATAGGCGCGCGCCGCCAGCGGCACATAATTGAACCAGCCGGCATTCGGTCCGAAGCCGAAAGCAAAGCCGCTATAAAGCACGATGCCGGCGAACACATAGATCCAGTAGCTCAGCGCGTTCAGCCGCGGCAGCGCCATGTCTCGCGCCCCAAGCAGCAACGGCCAGAGATAATTGCTGAAACCCGACAGCACCGGCCCGGCATAAAGGAAGATCATGGTCATGCCATGCATGGTGAAAAGCTGGTCATATTGCTCCGGCGTCAGCAGATGCAGGTTCGACCAGGACAGTTGCAGCCGGAAGACCAGCGCCTCCACCCCGCCCGCAATTAAAAATGCAAAGGCGGTGATGATGTAGCGGATGCCGATCCGTTTATGATCCACTGTCGCCAGCCAGCCATAAAGGCCGGGCGCGGTTTTCCACAGCGCCGACAATTTTTCACGCAGCGCCGCGTTTTCGGCGGCGATGGCAGGGCGGCGTTCATAATCGGCAGAAGTCATCAGTTCAAACTTTCCAGATAAGCGATCAGGTCGCGGTGCTCCCCGCCGGTCAGCACCACCTGGGGCATATGGTTGCCGGGCTTGAGGCTCTGGGGATCGGCGATCCAATGCGCCAGCGTCTCCGGATCATTGGGCAGCGACGCCGAGGCCAGGGTACGGCGCTGCATCAAATGGCTGAGATTGGGGCCGAAGCTGCCGTCCGCCGCCGTGCCGCGCACGGCATGGCAATTGCCGCAATGGCTTTCAAACACTGCCTGGCCCGCTGCCGCCATCGGCTTCGCAAGCTGGTGCGCCCGCCATGCCGCGAAACCGGACGGCGTGTCGGCCACGACCTGCAGCAGCATCTTGGCATGCTGCACCCCGCAATATTCGGTGCATTGGCCTGTCCAGGTGCCGGGACTGGAAGCTTCGATCCAAGTTTCGTTGATCTGGCCGGGAATGGCATCCATCTTGCCCGCAAGCTGCGGCACCCAGAAGGAATGGATGACGTCGCCGCCTACCAGCCTCAGGCGTACGGGTTCGCCGGCGGGAATGTGAATCTCGTTGGCGGTGTCGAATTGCTGCGCCGGATCGGCGGACAGATAGCGCACCTGCCACCACCATTGCCGCCCGGTAATTTCGACCGTAACGCGTGGCTGGACCGGTGGCGCCTGGATATGCGCCAACACCGCCACCGTCCAGACCACGGTGAACAGCAGCGCCAGCGCCGAAAGCCCCACCCCGATCCACAACCAGGAGTGCCCGCCCGCATCCGGCAGCAAGGCGCGCGGATCGGCGGCGGCCCGGTGGCGCAGCATGGCGGCCAGCAACAGCCCGCCAATGATGACGATCACAGTGACAGAAACGAGCAGCATGCCCCAGGTCAGCCAGACCACTGGCTGCGCCCGCGCGCTCGCGCCCGTTAAATACTGCAACGGCGCCGCAAGGGCGCTGGAAGGGGTTGCCGCAACCCAAAGCATGACCGGAACGGTGCGGCGTTGGGACAAAAAAATTCCCCAGCAATATCGGAAGAAAACGCGCCAGGTTCCTCTTCGATCCGGCAGCGAAGTGACGATGCCGTAAGGCTACTGCGATCCCGGAACGTTCGCATCAACAAACCGTTGCCGGGAAGCTCCTGCGGGACACATTGATGCCCAAACCCCGCATTCCACCGCCGCCATCGCAGCTGGGACCGCACCGAATATAACGGCTACCGCGTCGTCGATGTGCCGTTCACCGATGGCCGCCCACCGGCTTGCCCCAGGATGTGGTCAGCGGCTTCCTGGATGGTGATACAGCGCGCGGCCGGCCCGTCGGCGTGGCCGTGGACAACAAGGGCGAACGGAGAGCAGTGTCCCAAGGACCGGCCGCCTCGGAACGGGGATTCTGACGGCAAAAAAATCAACAGGCGCAGGGGCGAATTTAGTTTCCTAGAAGACCGCCAAAGGAATGAACGCGAAGGCCAAGCCGGGCACGAAAATGGAAAAGAAAATGAACGTTGGCAGGGGAACTGGGATTTCTCATTTTGATTCTCCCCTTTCATATCGGTATCTGGTCTAAAGCCACCAAGGCAAAGACAGCCCGTGATTACTTGCTTTTGACCATTGCTGATTTGGTTTGACCTCTTACGTTCGCTACGTCCTGCGAAACACGCGGCTAAGTTCATTTTGATGTTCCCGACTGCGAATTAAGGCAATTAAGGTATTTTGGAGATCTTTTTTCCTTTTAACGCGGCGACCACGCGTCAGCCATGTTGAGACGCTACCTCTATGTTCATGCAGCGGCTGCTATGCACCGCTCGAAATAATATTCCTAGAGAAAGAACCCCTAATGTTGACAAATATTCCTAACACTCAATTCAAGCCGGTTGCTCGACGGGCAATTATTGCGGCCCTCTTGCTTGGTACCGCATTAGGAGCAGGTGGCTTCGCCTTTGCTATATCTGCTCAACCATCGTTAGCGGCGGCGGTAGTCACGGCACCACTCGGCCTTCCCCCGGTTACTGCCCAGGCCGGCTTCGCATCCTTGGTCGAAAAAGTGAAACCGGCGGTGGTCCAGATCGCAACGACTGGGCAGCAATTGGGCCGCCAGGATGATCAGGATAATCAGGCGTCGCCGCAGATGCCCAATCTCCCCCAGGGACCGTTTGGCGATATGCTGCGCCAGCATTTCGGCAGTCAAAACCACTCGGGAACCGACCAACAAGCTCAACCCGAGGAACACGCCTTGGGATCCGGATTCATCATCGACGCCACGGGTTACATCGTCACCAACAATCATGTGGTCGACGGAGCGCATGATATTTCGGTTACGCTGAACGACGGCAATAAGTATTCGGCAAAAGTTGTCGGACGCGATGCCAAGACGGACCTAGCTCTGCTCAAGATCGATGCCAGTAAATCGCTTCCGTATGTGGCATTTGGCGATTCGGACAGCGAACATGAGGGCGATTGGGTGATTGCGGTCGGCAATCCTTACGGCTTGGGCGGCACAGTAACGGCGGGCATTATTTCCGCGCACGGCCGCGACATCAACGCAGGTCCCTACGATGACTTCCTGCAGATCGATGCACCAATCAATCCGGGCAACTCAGGTGGACCGTTATTCAATCAATCGGGCCAGGTCGTTGGCATCGACACGGCGATTTATTCTCCATCCGGCGGGAGCGTCGGCATCGGCTTCGCAATTCCATCCAATGTCGTCAAAAATGTTGTCGCCCAATTGCGCGATCACGGCCTCGTGGCGCGGGGCTGGCTCGGCGTTCAGATGCAGCCAATGACTGCAACCTTGGCCAAGGCGGTTGGCCTTCCGAACGATGAAGGCGTTCTGGTCAATTCTGTAGAAAGCAATTCACCGGCATCGCGGGCCGACCTTCAGCAAGGCGATGTCATTACTGCGTTTGATGGCAAACCGATCAAATCAACACGCGATCTTGCGATAGACGTGGCCAATATTGCGAATGGCAAGACAGCCAGTATGACTGTGTGGCGCAACAATCATCAGCGCATGGTCGACGTTACAATTGCCAGCCAACAGCAGGAGAAGGTTGCGACGGCACAAGGTGCAAGCTCTGCTCCTGCCGTCGGCATGTCGCTTGAAGCGTTGACCCCGGAGACGAGAAGTCAGCTCAATCTCGATTCGTCCATCGGCGGGGTCGTGGTTGCGCAGGTAACCCCAGGTAGCAAAGCTGACGAAAGCGGCATCCAGGCGGGCGACATTATAGAACGCGTTGCCGGTACCGCAGTCAGCACGCCTGCTCAAGTGGCAGACGCCATTCACACGGCCGAGCAACAGAAGAAAGAGGCCGTTGCTCTCCTGGTCAGGCGCGACGGTACGGCGTCATATCTCGGCCTGCAATTAGCAGCTGGGTGAGTCTGACCGTCAATGAGTGCGCATCCCGGTCTCCAAGCAGTGTGAAGACGCGCCTTTCACACTGCTTGGGAACGCCGCCAGGACCATCGCCCGGGCCCCAACCCAAACCGCCCGCCAAGCCATGATTTTTCCCGCAAGACGCATCGGGGGGATAATTTCGGTCGCCGCGCTCAGGCGCTTCCTATCTCTTTGAGCTCACGGCGACGCCGGAGAGATTGATGGATCCTTCACGAGGGTAACCGTCGGGAAAACGTCATGCCGGATTTGGCCATTTTCGAACCAGGAACAACTCGAGTTCTGTTCATCCAATTTTGTAACCGTCATGTCCGGGCTACCGGATTTCAGACGCACCACGTCACCGGCTTCAATCTTCATATCGTTTAACCTCCGTAAAACGACTGCGGACAGTGGCGTTCCAAAACACCCCCTTGAGACCGTCATGCATTTACAGACTCCCGCGGCCGGAGGTCGCCATCATATTTATGAATTTTCTTCTCATATATGGGATCAACAGTTTCCGACGGATCATACTCAGCGCTGCTTTTGACGGTCTGCCGATCGGCGCCGAGGTTTACCAGCCTGTCCGTCCATCGAATGGATTGAACCGCCAGCGGCGAGACCAAGACTTTGTTCCCGTGCCACCAGTTCCCGGTATCAACAACGATATAGTGGATGCTCCAATCGTCATCCTCTATGAGGAAATCCTTAACGTGGCCAACCTCGCCATCACTGGCGTGGACTTGGTATCCGGTGACTTCTTTGATGCTGCGCAGAGTTGGATCGCACTGGGCTAGCCGCGCCTCGTCAATGCTCTTTTCGCGTTGCATTACCGCCAATGACGGCGGCGTTATCATGGATCCACCCAGATAGCCTCCGAACCCAACTATACCCGTGTAGGAACCAGCGTCCCAATAGGAAGCCCAGCCATAATAGTTATAGATGTCAGCCTCGTGTTGTCGCGACACAGGGAGGTCCGCGTCAACGTCAGGACAATTCCTGACCTGCTGACGGCTCAATTGGGCGATGAACTGATGTCCAATGTGATTTACGCTCCCCAAAGCCGAGGTAGGGAGAAGGACCTTCCTGCCGATCAGCCAGGGCCCGGTATCGATCACAAATCAGCGGACGAACCAAGTTGCATCATCAAAGAGAACATCGCTGATTGTGCCGATAAGGCCATCGCTCGCGTGAATCGCGTAGCCATTTACCTGTGATTCATGTCTGAGCATCCTGCGTTCCTCGTTCTGTTAGCAGGCCCGAGAAATTGCGTAGTTCGATGCTCCACGTTGCCGTCGTAAAACAATATCGTTGCAGATCGTATCACCGGCTACTCGCGGACCATTTGCCCAACCGTCTCTGTCCTCGGGATCCATTGGGCATCAGTCGTCCTTAGCCACTTTGGCCTTGATCTCATCATCAATCATGCTTTCGTGGGCGGACGCGAACTCGGCCACCAAATCCTCATATTCCTCATCAATCTCGGCCTTGGAAATTCCCTCAATGGCAGCGGAATCGTAGCAGGAAGCTGCAAAGGCTTTCGATTCGGTAAGGTCGCCCGCCTCCCTCGCAACCGGACGCTCGTATTCGACTATAAACGACTCGACAAACTCTTTAGCGCGGGGGCTCATGATGGGCACTCTATTTATGGAGATTGATGGCGCTCAGCACGAGCGAATTTCATTCTGCCTGGTAAGGAAGGCCTAGGTCAGAATGCTTATAGGAACAATTCCGATGCCGCCATCTAAATACGCACCGTGGTCGCGATTTTTCGTCAATCTCTCGACTTCCTTTTTGTCTCGCACGTCCGAATCTGAGCGAATGTTCTGCCGCCTCACTGTAACGTCTTTGCTGGAGCGGCTGGCAAGTTTGCTTTCGTTCTTGTTGGGATGGCTAGGCATGCCGTTCTCCTTTAAAGCTGCATCTGACGTAACGTTTCGGCCGCCTAACCGTTCACATAAGATAAGGCCGCCCGTTCTGCTGACGATGCATTAGAGGGCTTTGGGAGTCGTGCCGCCGATCAAGCTTTGCAAATGTGCCAAGATATCGATGCCGTTGCTGTGCAATATCGCTCACATTACGATCCGACCGGCCGGCGGTTACAGGCCGCGCCGACAGCTTCTGTGCGTCATCATTGCGCCTAGCATAGGCCAGCTCTTGATGGCGGGAGATCCGAAGGTGCAGCCCTGCAGGACAGCAGAACGGGCGTGCTACCAATGCCCTAATTTGAATTATGGTGGGCAATCTTGTCCCGTGCCTCGACCAAAATGTCGGCTAGATCGGTGCGGATGTCGGCCACGATACTCTCGATATCTTCCATTGTCTTGCATTCTGGGCCAAGCAGAACCTGATTGATATGCCAGGTGGAGGTCGATAAGGGCTCGGCGCCGATGCGGTATTCGTTATTTGGTCCGTCCCAATGCTCCAGCAATTTGAGTATTTTGACCCGCTCTTTTTTTGTTTCTATCATGATGTCTGTTCCACCGATTCATCAAGCGTCCATAGCCTATTAGAAACACCCGACGCCATGGCAGTGATCAAGGCATAGGCGCGCCCGCTCAGTCGGATGGGTCCGGCTCGATTGGTAGTCACTTGCCGAAACTGGGAGCCGGAACTTTCGGGGCATCCGTGCTGGCAGATAGCGTATGCGAACTGCCAACCTGCACCGGAGGTTGGTGCTCTGCCATGAGTATTGGCTCCCAGACGCCAAAGCCATAAAGATTGCGTTGATTATAACGACATAAATAATGGCACGAGAAATTGGCAACGTTCCAGCCTGCGGCAATGTCTCATGCTGTACGGCCTTGAAACTCGGGGCGCGCGGCAAGAGCGCGATCAAACGAATAGCAATCGTCCTGGAATCCAGATGCGCCAAAAGACCGCCAGGCAGCGCCACGATCAACGATGCCAATCTTTGGGTCGCGCTTTCGCGGGACATCCGCGCCAGGCTGGCTGCTTCCTGCCAAGGATCGACATCCAATCGCGCTAAAGCCGAAAGGACGCTAAGCAAAGTTCCGCTATTGCTCTCATCGACAGGCGCATACAGAAAGTCATCAAATTCGAATCGGAATTGAGAAACTGAGGGTTGCGCCATCTGCCTCACGGGGTGTAAAGGCGCGGGCCCCGCGCCCTTCATTCATTATTACCGACTGGCGACCGCGCCCGCCGGGTTGGCGGTCTCCGGCCCACTGGTGACGATATGGCTCGATCCGGCAGAAACATTGGCGGCCAGGCGGCCCTGGCCCTCTATCGGGGGCGGAATGACGCCGGAACTGACTTCCGCGGAAGGCCCGGGATAAGTGGATTGGGGATAGGCGGGGGCGGCCATCAACAGCGAGGGCCCCAACGCCAAGCAAAGTTTCAGAAAAGCCCGATGTTTCATAAGGGATTCACCCGCGATGGCTTGCCTTGATTAACGCTTTGCGGAGCGTTTTGGTTCCGGCTGAGCTTGGTATGGGCCGGAAACATGACGGAAACAGATCGGTTCTGCCAAATGATCGAGAAGTAATGGGTCGATCGCGGATGCCCACTGCGCCATCCGATACAATGAAGACCGCGTCCGAGCGGAGTTGTTAAGCGTTCAGCGCAAAAAAGGGATTGCACGTGCTTGGGAAGACGGCAGTTTCCAACCGTGCGCAATTCACGTTGCCAGAATTTTGTCGATACGCCACGAACCTTTACCTTTTCACCTACCGCGATGAGCTTACTGATCTTGCCCGACAGATGCGGCGGAAAATGAAGTTCGGTTCCGTTCTTGAATATCAAGCCGTCAATCTTGCCGTGGGGATTGACAAGAAATTGCTTTACCGTGCCGGACACTTCGGGAAGGTAATCGGGATCAAGCCAATGCATGTGCTTTCCTTCTTGGTGGGCTGATGACCACAGCAGCCATTCTGCCCATGCAGCCGGCCCGGCAAGTTTATCAAATTGCGGAATCAGAGATGCAAGGATTTGAGGATAACATCAACATTCCTATCGCACGGTGATGGAACGGATCCCGGCCCGAAACGTTTCTAGCAAGGGACTTAATATCCCCACCAAGTCGCAGATCGGTTAACTATTGACGGATGATGTGGACACCATATCGCATCGGCGGTTCTATGCGTTTGATAGAGACAACATACGCGACGGTTGAAATAGTCACTTCTGCTTTGGGTTCTCAAACTCAATCCAGCTTTGACGACGTTCTGTTCGCGCCAGGTCATGTACAAAAAATCGATGCTAAGGCCCAGAATATTGACGCAGCAAAGAATTCGCTGGCAAGAGGACGTAGAAAATGAGTCGTCCACAAGTATCTTACAGCGAAAACGGTTACTTCCATCTTACTCCAACTGGTTGGATAAGGAAGGACGGCGAGCCTCCTCCGTTTGATCGCCAAGAAACCTGGAAGTACGAACTGGAGCGTCCGTCCAGCGACGCGAAGGATGAGGTCACACTCACTAGAGTTTGGATTTCCAAGGACGTAACAGATGCTCAGTCAGTTGCGCTGCATTCGCAACACGGCGAGGCCGTCGAACCGACTATTGAACGTAATGTAACTCTCGATTGCCACGTGTGAGCAGTCGCCAGATGTCTGAATCCCATTCAGACGCGCTAGTACTTTTCGGTGTGACTGGCGATCTCGCCCATAAGATGATCTTCCCCGCGCTCTATGCACTGGCGAAGTGTGGCGCCCTGAAGGTTCCGGTCATCGGCGTGGCTTCCTCGAAGTGGAATCTTGCGCAGCTGCGCAGTCGCGCGAAGGACAGCATTATTCGATCTGGCGGGATCGATAATCCACACGCTCTGCGCCACCTGCTGTCTCTGCTGAGTTACGTGAGCGGTGACTATAACGACCCAGGCACGTTCGCGGCCGTCAAGAATGCGCTTGGTGATGCAGCACGGCCGGCGTACTACCTCGCTATCCCGCCGGCGCTCTTCGAGACCGTAATCAAGGGGCTCGGCGCAGCGAATTTGGTCAAGAATGCGCGCGTCATTGTCGAAAAGCCGTTCGGGCGCGATCTGGCTTCCGCCCGGAAGCTCAACCGCGCCGCTCTAAAAGTATTCCCGCAAGACTCGATTTTCCGCATCGATCACTTTCTCGGAAAGGAGGCAATTATGAACATCCTCTACTTCCGCTTTGCCAATTCTTTCCTGGAGCCAATTTGGAACCGCAACTACGTGGCCAGCGTCCAAATATCGCTATCGGAGAAATTCGGCGTAAAGGGCCGCGGTGCGTTCTACGAAACAGCCGGTTGTCTGCGCGACGTGGTCCAGAACCACCTTTTCCAGATCCTCGCGCTGCTCGCTATGGAGCCTCCAGCTGATAGGAATTTTGGAGCCGTGCAAAATGAGAAATACAAGGTCTTTCAAGCTATGCGCCCTCTAAAGCCTGATGACTTGGTGCGCGGCCAGTACGATGGCTACCGTAAGGAACCGGATGTGGCGAAGAACTCTGACGTCGAGACCTTTTGCGCGCTCCGACTTTTTATCGACTCGTGGCGTTGGGAAGGCGTGCCATGGTATTTGCGCGCTGGCAAATACCTGGCGGAGACGGCGACCGAGGTCTTGGTAGAGCTGAAACCGCCGCCTCAGAGGCTTTTCGCCGATTCAGCGCCGACGACCGGCCGGGCTAACTATGTACGATTTCAGCTCTCTCCCAGTTCCGCCATTGCCCTCGCCGCTCGCGTTAAGAGCGCGGGGAAGGAGTTTGTTGGCGATCAGCGAGAACTCTACCTGGCCGATGAACATGCCGGAGAAGAAACGGCCTATGCGCGGCTTTTGGCCGACGCCATGGCGGGCGATGGAGCACTTTTCACGCGTGAGGATGCAGTTGAAGCCGCCTGGGCCGTGGTCGACCCAGTTCTTAAGACGCACTCCCGGGTTCGCTCGTACAAGCGCCGCAGTTGGGGACCGAAGGAGGCCGACGCGATCATCGCTTCAGACGGCCGTTGGTATAACCCCAAACCCACTGCGGTACCTGAGCGATAAGTCCGAGGCAGCCTAGTTTACACCAAGGCGTTGGCTAACCACCCTCCGGTGAATCCCCCGCGACGCAGCCCACTCCGAATGTAGTGACAACGGCGCATCAGCTCCCATACCATGCCGCTCCGATAGTTTTCGATCATCAACACGATCGGACCTTGGTTGAGCCCGTAATGCCAGGGTGAGATCCAGTAGCCAGCATTATTGCCCGATTCGCCCGGGTGGGTTTGGTTGAAGGATGCCTTGAAGCCAAAGTGAT
>Ga0182024_10024587_pt1 | contig 10692 bp, 5 predicted proteins | sample P32metaG_FD_120480 | JGI IMG/M metagenome (GOLD analysis project Ga0182024, IMG submission 120480) | Permafrost microbial communities from Stordalen Mire, Sweden - P3-2 metaG (Illumina Assembly) | ecosystem: Environmental > Terrestrial > Soil > Wetlands > Permafrost | place: Sweden: Stordalen...
ATTCGCTCTTGAGGGGCGGCGCCGCGTGAAGGAACAGCTTAAAAAAATGGGCTCCTTTGAGTATTACCAGACATCGTTCAGCTACACGCTGCAGGAGACGGGCGAGGAAAAGTTTGTTGGTGTACCGGAGCAAGGCGGTCGAGACCTCATCTCCACCGATCCGCTATCTCCGGGCACGGTCTACACCGCCGGCGTCACATCCGACGGAACGGTTGGCCTCTATCGGCTGGAGGTTTCGGTATCGGGCGGAACCGGGAAACTGAAGTTGGCCGGGGGTATTTCCGGAGCGATGAAGGAATCAGTTCAGCGGGCATTCAGCTATGTCCAGGCGAAGAAGATCGAACTCGGCATTGCGCGCGACCTCGACACGTCGGACTTGCACGTCGAGGTAATCGACCTGCTCGGCAATCGCGTTGAGGCAGAAATAGGGGTTGCCTTTTTTGTGGCGTCCTATTCCGCTCTCAGAAAAGCACCTGTCAGCCCTGCGCTCCTTGTCTTGGGAGACATGAGCGTCCAAGGAAACATCAAGCCCCTCCGGTCGCTTACGGAGCCGCTTCAGGTCGCGAAGGATAATGGGGCGAAGCGCGCGCTCATTCCCATCGAGAACAAACGAAACTTCCTAGATGTGAGCGCCGACATCGTGGAGCATGTCGATCCGGTTTTCTATGGCGACCCCAAGACGGCAGCCATGAAGGTGCTCGGTAACTTGTAATGATCTCCGCAGGCGCTTCCGACAAAGCTGCGCGGACGGTCACGGGATGATCCTAATCGAAAATCGCCGCTGCCTTTACCGGGACTATCGGCAGCGAATGATTAATTGAAGAGCGGGGAGGGTTTTAAGTGGCCGCTATCCAAAATGAAGATGCGCGAAAGCTGCTCGGCATAATTGCGTCAGCCGTCAAGAGTGATAGGCTCCTGACCTATAAGTCAGCGGCGCAGATGCTCGGTCGATTTCCGCCGGAGAGCCACTCCCGGGCAGTTGCACAGATGTGCGACCTGCTCGACGCGGCAGCTGCCCTTGCGGGCGTGCCCCTCCTCGCTCTTGTTGCGGTCCGCATCAACAGCGGAGAGATTAACCCCAAGGCCTGGAGAGAGAACGCCAAACGTCGCAAAGCAATAATTGAAAAATCCAAAAGCCACGAATTTACGAATTCGGATTTCAATGCCATATCCGGGGCACTGAAGAAGCTGGAGGGGATGGGCAACAGGGCCTCATGGAAGTATGTCCGGAAGCAGATTCCTCGCGACGAGTTATTTCACTGCCTGGCGGATCCTGACCCGGCCGCAGAAATAGACGCAATCGACGACATGGGATCGGACGCGCCGGACCGTGCAAAGACAACCGGATGGGTGTATGCGCGAGACCCGCAGGTCCGTGCTGCAGTGATGAAGCGCGCTAAAGGCAGATGCGAACTCTGCGGCGAACTGGGCTTCAAGAAGTCAGACGGCTCGCCCTATCTGGAGAGCCACCATATAATCGCATTGGCCAAGGATGGCGCAGATCGCATGACCAACGTCATCGCGCTGTGTCCCAATGATCACCGCGAAGCTCATTTTGGCGAACGGGGCGCTGAGCTTGAAAAGGAGATGGTCGCGAAAGTGAAGGCTATCGAAGGCAACGCCAAGCCGTGGAGGCAAAAACCAATTACATAACCCCCGCTGCTGTTTGATCCAGGCTGATCGGCCGTGACCGATCAGGTACCGGTTGTTCTGCACCTGAGACGGCCATCTCGCCCACCGCTTATGCCGCTGCTTTATGTATACGGGCGAAGGTCTCCTCCACCTGACGAGCGGCAGCTACGCCTAGACGCAGCAAACTGTCGAGGAGGCGATCGATTTCCGCAGATGGGCAAGTCAGCGCGGCGAACGCGCCGGGGTCAGTCTTCATTGCTTCATCAAGCCACGCGCATAACCGGCTGCCCACGCCGTAATCGATCCAGAAGGAAGTGTCGTCAGGGTACTTGGTGATCCAGGCGCTCGCAGTCGTAACGAGGTAACCGAGATTCTCAGGGTCAACCTTGATTTCCATCAGATCGAGAAACTGTAAGGCAACATATTGAGACTGGGCCGCCTCAACGCAGATACTTGCCAGGAGCGGCAAGAACACCTTGAGGCTATCCGCGCCCTTCGGGTACAGGTAGCACTTGCCGCCACCCCACGACTCGTTGTGAAGGAAGAAGGATGAAACGGCGCGGGCCAAGTGCATCTCCATTGAGGTGGACTTGCGCTCGACAACTCGTTGCCAACGCCGCTTCTGGCGCAGCCCGTTGAAGAACAGCGTACGGAGGCGCAACGCCTCATCGCCTTCTATGAACCCGCCGTTGAAATACAGCTCATCGAGCGTTCGAATCAGTACAGCGACAGCATCGAAGAAGGATTCCTCCGGGAAAGTCAGAACGCGCTGGATGACGCCGCGATCGATCTCGTCTGCCGGCATGCCGATGAAGGTCCGCGGGACCAGATCGAAGTATGTCCTGTTCCACTCCATGGGGGAGTGCTTGATCTCGATGTCATCGTCATGTCCTGCGCCGTTTTCAACGGATGTCCAGTCGGCATAAGCGTCAACGAGGGCCCGGAACCAGCCCATCGCATCCTTCCCCATAAGCGGCAGCGCGGACTGTATCCATTTTGCGGCGCTGTTAGAAGCCACGACGTCATTCGGCCGTGCCCGTTCCTCTTCTTCCACGATCACGCCAATCCGCGAGAATCTCTCGCGACGTGGCGGGTCATTGGGGAAGACCGGCCATTCCGGCTCGCTCGCAGCGCCGCGTAGCCAGGCCAATTCACGTTCAATAGAGGCGAGAACGCGTTCGCGGTTCGCCTGGACGCGCAAATTGTTCGCCTCGTCGGATTCGCTGTAATCGTGGACTGCAAGAATGCAGGAGGCGAAGCCGATACGCATGATCGCCCGCGGCAACCTCGCATCAATATCCTGCAAGGTGGACAGCTCGGCGCTGAAAGCGGGAAGCATCGCCTCGTCGGACCTCGCTGCAATTTCCAATATTGACCGGAAACCCGCCTCCGTCGGCGCACGGCGGACAATGTTGATCTGTCCCACAGTCGCAATCGCAACGGTGTTGTAGGGCAGTTGAGGATGGCTGTTATGAGGATTATTTTTCGAAGCCAGAGCTTCTGTAAGAACCTGCTGTGCCCATGCATGGTGCTGCGTGCGCATTGCTTCGTCACCGTCCCTCATGATGAGGGTGGCAACATTGACACGCGCCTGAATGCGCCAATCTTCGGGTTGGAAAATGTCGTCTTCTTCGTCGGGGTCCTTGATTTTCAGGTTCACGGACCGGGCCCACGCCGCGGCGCGGTTCAGTAATTCCGGCGTTGACTTGCTGTTGTCCTGAAGAGCAAGCGGCAATGACAGCCGCATCTCTTGCTCTGTGCTCTTTGCCGCCAGCCGTGCGTGGCCTGGAGCGGTCAAGGCTTCTTCGGCGGCTGGCATCTGATACTGGAACCCGGCGACAAGCGTGCCGTCACCCCTGTCAAAATTAACCGGCTTCCAGTTCTCGGGATCAGCGAGATTGACGGCATGGTACGCGGCAAAGCGAACACTCCTCATGCTGTCGTCGCCGTCGCCGGGCGCTCCGACACTGGCGGCGGCTTCAGAAAGCGCTGCACGAAGCTGCGGTAACAGCGAGGACTCTTTGCAAACATAATGGCTGATGATTTCGTCGAGGCTGATTCGGCGGGACGGACGGTCTTGCAGGCTCTTGATCGAGGACATACCACCAGGCTCATTTGCCGCTGGATTGCGAAAAAACGGTATATCGTGCGCGTATCGCCCGCGATCTATGGACAGGAGCTCGGGACAAGCCACGTATGGAATGGCTACCGACGCAGTCTTTGGCCAATGCGAAACAAGCAGGTCCACCGCCACCATCAAAAAAGCGGTTGGAACGGTGCCGGGTCCGAGAATGTCGGCCAGAACGGTTTCAGGGGCTTCTCCATCCTCGATGCGCTTGTGTCCCGAGGCTTCGAGAGCCATTAGAGCAGATGTGGCAATCGACGAAGTGCCGCCGCCATGCGACCAGTTGTAGCAGTTCCGCCATGGGAACGTCCGCTCGCCTTCGGGAAATTTGATGACGATGCTATTCTCACCAGGATCGCGATCCCCAGCATGATAGTTGACAGCGTGGGCGATAAGCTCCCGCACGACCCTCAATCCCTGTTCGGGCGCGTATGTCAGAAGTTCGAGCATCGGCCCCTGATTAGGAGACGCCGGAAAGTAGGACGTGTCGCCGATACCGAAAGGCCCATGATCGCGCCTTGAAGATCCGACGTCTTCGTCGTCATTTACGGGGATCAGCGTGCGCAGCGTCAAGTCAGCCAATGCCACCGGCGCAGCCAGCGCAGCCGTGCCACGAAATTTCATGATTTCATCGGCGATTTGGTCGCCCGGCCGGCGCGTGGCGACAGAGCGGAGGTATTGCTCGGCAAGTTCCGGCACGCGTCGGCAAAACGAGAGGAAGTTGAGGCGAAGGCTCGCTTCAAGTCCCCGCTCGTTTTCGTTGGATATCGCAATGCCGAAGGGGCGGCGGAGACCCGTGAAGTGGTCCGGATGCAACGCTGCTTCCATCTCAACCAGCCACTCGTAAAGATGAGCGAGGAGATAGGGCGTAATCGGGTCCTGGCCCAACATCGCCAATGACCATCGGTAATAAAAATCGGCAAGGTCTGGGATGACCTCGCTGGGGATTTGCTTCATCCGCGTGTGCGTCCACAGGATAAGCCGCAGCCAGGAAGGGGCGGCAGGGATAAAGAAATCCGCAGGTAACGACGGAAGTTCGATGCCTATAGAGGAATAGGCCTTGGAGCCGGATTCGGAATCAACGGCAAAAGTGACGCGCAGCAGTTCCTTGACCAGTTTGCCTTTGTCGGCGAGCAGGCTCTTTGACGCGCGGTCCAGAACAGGCGATCCGATCTCAGAGCGTACAAGCGCAAGAAGGACTGCCCGGCGCCACGAGCCGTGAATGCCGGCCTGGCTCAAGCGAGTGAGGAGCGCAGCCCATTGGGTATCGTCAGTAGAGGTTTCGATGGAAAGGCGGGCCGCTATTTCAACACCCCGTGCCAAGGTTTCAGGGGCGGGATTGCCAAGCGCAAGTTGGTCTATGAAGGCGGGCTCGTCATGGAGCAGGCAACCAACCGCCCAATCGTGGAGAACGTCGTGATGGAATACGACCTGTTCGGGTTTCAGCTCCCGCAGGGTCGCGCTTTCAATTAGCGACTGCACCGCCTCAGAAGGCTCCGAGCGGGTATCGAACGGGCCAGAGCTCTTCAAGGATTGTTCTGAGAGCGTTCGGAGCAGTCTCGTCCTTTCCCTGCGGCCGGTTTCGCCGCCATCCCCAGTTTTCCACCACTGCTCGGCCATTGCGGCCTCGCTTGCAGGGACAGGGCTCTCCGTGGCGCGACCCGCCAGTCGGGCAAGGCGGAACAGGTTGCGCGTCACCTCGCGAGCCGGATGTTTGTCGGCAAGCAGAGAAGTAAGGGAGGGATCTGCTTCGGAGAGCTGGTCGATCTCATCTGCGTTTAGATCGTCGATCAGAACAGCCGGTGCGCGGCCAAGAGCGTCCAGAGCCTCTTTGGGCAACCATGAAGGCTCGTCCTTGCCGAAATCGCCGCGGGCGGTGACGACCAGTGAGAAATTGGGCACCGAGGCGGCTGCCCTGACAAGGTCGCGGACCGTCGTTTTCTTGTCTTCGTCCTCGAAGATATCCACGCCGTCGATGAACAAGAGTGCGCCGCCGTCGCTGGCGAGGTCGGAAAGAAAATCCCGCGCGCTCGCTGTGCAGCCGAGCGTTGCTTGCAGCGAAAGCCACCCGTGAGGCAATGTGCGGGCCGGGCTCAGAACGATAACCCGCGCCTCAAGGCTGATCTGCTCCGCGATATGTTTTAGAACGCCTGACTTGCCTACACCCGATGCACCCCTGATCTCGACGTAGCGGCCCTTGTCGAGCGAAGCGTAGAAGTTCGCGATGTGCGCGGCACGGTCGACATGGACGGAGCCAACCAGGACAGAGATATCTTGCAAAGCGCCGAAAGACGCTTCCTGAAGGGCAGCGCGGGCATTGGCCAGTTGTCGATCTCCGGCAAAATGGTAGTGATATTCGTTCACTAACGTCTCGCGGAGTTGCGCCGGTGTTTTTTCGCCGCCCTTGGCAGCGCTTTCCAGCGTCAGCGCGACGAGGGTCTGCCAAAAAGCGTTCGCCTTCGATGCGTCCTCCGGGACCAACAGCATCCCGCAGCGATCCCGCACCAGAATTTCCGTGGAAGACCCTTCCTGATTGAAATCAAAGACGAGGATTTGGAAGCGCCGGAGGATTCGCCAGACTGCGGGATCGTCATGGAGCGCGCCTGCCTGCTTCAGGTTTGCGCGGAAGTTCTCGACGAATTTCCGCATATCGCTGTTGGCGAGCCGTTTCTGCCTGAGACGGCTGAAAAACGTCTCCGGCGTCCCCAGTTCACGCGCCCACGACAACACTTCCTGGTAGCTGCGTTCAATCTTGGTAGAGGTCCGTTCTGTCGCAACGGCGAGCTCGTAACGATGCGTGTCTAATTCCGGTTTGACGGCGGCCTTGGCGACTTGCGCGACAAGCGCGCGGAATACAAGGTCGCTTGCCGTGAAATCGATGGTCCGTTTGACTTGAACTTCGAGGACTGCCTGCTTGCCATGGCCGTCAGTGGCCTGAATGATGACATCGTCAAGCGGCCGCTCGGGAGCACGCTGGAATTCGATCCGGGTGACGATTGTGCCGGGCAAGCCCCGTGGCTCTCCTCCGGCAAGCATGGACACCAGATAGTAAGCGCCGACCTGCCCCTCGAACAAAGGCCCTGCAGGCCCGGTTGCAGCGGGGCTTGCCGCTACAGGCTCCTGGTTCGGGGAGGCTGGCGGTCTTTCGGTCATCAGATCAATATCCTCTCGACTTCATCAAGGCTTATCCTTGACCGGCTGCCAGTCGATGCCAGCGGCGGCGGTCGGATTGGACAGGTTCATATTACGAATAATAACGTCCTTTATCCTTCACACAAGGCCCGAATCCGACTCCCACGCGTTCGCGCCGGCAAACAGTTGCATGCGCCATACTCTTTCGCCGCCTTCGGTGTTTGTGTCCGTCAGCGGTCCCGTTTCTGGCGCGAAAGCTTCGCGCATTAGCGCATCCTCAACCGACTAAAAAGTTGTTCTCGTATTCAATTCCAGGCTTTGGGCACAGCGGTCAACGGTTCACCGGTCAGTATCGGTCCTTTGCACCTGCATCCCGACATGTCTACAGGTCGCCTGTGCGGATAAGAACAGACCCGTCCGGTTCCGTTTCGCCATCGAGATATTTCCGCCGCGCTTTCAGTTCGATGGCCTGACGGTTGGCCGTGAATACTTCCAGCTTGTCCTTGTCGTCCCCGTGGAAGTGATCGTCGATGGCTTCCCGGCTGATCGCGCACCGCACGCGGGTTTCTCCGTCCTGTCCCCGGAACGTGACGACGTCGCGGTCGAAATCATATCGCGCTTCCGGCTCCGGAAATCTCAGGTCGTGTTGCTCAAGGGACCATCGCACCCGCTTTGCCACGAACGCGGCGAACGGATTGATGTCCAGCTCGATGCTGGCGCTGTCCAGTGCCTTCAGATAAGTATTGCGATCCCTGACGCGGATCACCGTCCAGGGATAGCCGCCGGAGGCCAGCATCGCATTCATCAGGAAGCGCGCCATCCTTCCGTTGCCGTCCGGGTAGGGATGAATGTAGCCGAACAGCCAGTGACCGAGCACGGCGCGCACAGACGGCTCGGGTTCCTTTTCGAGCAGGTCGAACAGCGCCGGCATGGCCTCGCGCACCGACTCCCACCGCGGCGGCACGAAACGCGACGTGCGCAGATAGACTGGATGGTTTCGGTATCCGGCCAATGCGCCGGCTTCGATCAGACCCGCTGCGACACAGGGCTGGAACAGTTCGCGGTACCACTCGTTGTGCGCCGCACGCACGAGGGCTCCGGCGTTGCCACCCGCGACGACTTCCGCCACCGTCGCCTTCACCTTCTGGAATGCCTGCCAGTAGCCGCGCGCCGCCAGCGCGTCGCGGCTCTTGCGGTCGTCCTCGTGATGGTCCGGGTCCCAGCCGCCCCCCCTCACCCGGTCGATCAACGCGGGCGTGACGGAATATCCCTCGATGGATAGCGAGTGATACGCATCGCTCTGGTAGATTTCATCGATGAAACGCAGATAGGCATCCTTGTCCTTCGGCGGTCCCGGCGGTGCCGGGAAATTCTTGATGACGGCGCCGCGCATCGATTCCCACATCATCTGCACGCGCCCGACAATAGGCGCCGCCGCGCGGCTCGCTGCGCCGAAGGCCTGCCCGGCCTCGAACGGGTTGCTCTCCCGCACATCATAGCCGGCGCTTTTCATAGTGCTGACGATCTCATCCGCCAGCTTCGGACGGCCGGTCGCCCTGAACGCCCCGGCCAGATAGCCCGCTTTCGCAGAGTGGCCGCCGTTAAGAAGGAGCCGCAACAGGTCCGATGCGTCGGCGAGGCTGCCCAGCACCACCTGCACCTCGATGGGGTTTCGTGCGAAGAAAGATTCCGGCACCCTCGCCAGCGCCGCCACCGGCGTGAAAAGCCGCAGGCCGTCCCTCACCGCGAGATCAGTTGCCGCCGGCATCCCGGACACCTTCAGGTCGTAGAGCGAAGTACCGAACAGGAGGTTGACCGTGTTGTTCGTGCCCTTCGGGCTGCTGACTACCACCTGGGGCGGAATGACCGTTCTCTCGCCGTGAAGCAAAAGCGATTGCTCCGGCGCCAGATGCCACTCCTCACCGAAACGGTCGTTACAGTAGCGCGCGCAGAATTCCCAGAATGAGGCATACCATGGGGTGCTGTCGCCCGCCCGCGCGCTCGGGCTGGACGAGATCAGCCAGCCGCGCATGACTTCCTGCACAAAGCCGTTGGCGACCAGACGTTCACGGTGAACCCGGCTCAGGTCATCCGACCGGAACACACGACTGCCATTATCCTGGAGCGCTTTGAGCGCATCGAGAGATTCCGCCAGCTTCTCGTTCGGCGTTGCCATGGACCTTCCTCTGCCTCGGGTGAGTACAAGTTTTTGATGTTGTGCGAATACAAGTATATAACGCTGTGTTAATACGAGTCAATAATGATGTGCAACTGCAAGTAGTTAATGTGTTTATTTAAATATATCATTTAGTAACAATAGTTTATAAATAGATTCTCCCACGCCATCGCAAGCCCGTCCACCGTCCACAGCGGTGCGAAGTGCGCCCTCGCACACCGCGCGGACCGCCTCGCTTGACTAATGGAAACCTCAGAGCATATATTTATGAAGTTAGTAAAGTTTGTGAGATTTATGACATCGAACGAGCCAGATCCGCGCACTCTCAAGCATCGGCCTGTGGTCCTAATTGACTATGCAGGCCATGATGGATTTTACCCCGCAGCGGGAACCGATTGTCGGTACCTTAGCCTCGGCTGGGCGCAATACGACCCCCGCCAGTTGTCGGTGAAAACGCTCCGCCATACCGGCGATCGGTGGTCACGTCAATCTGAGGAATTGCCACTTCACCGCTGCATTGATGCGACAGCCTTGATCGCCGAGGTGGTCGCGCAGTCTGCAGGATCGGACCGGGTTACCTTCAAGGAAGGATTTCTCGAACGGCAAGACCAAACGGTGTCTCTTCCGCTCGAATTCGGCAATGAGCGCGAACGTTCCGATTTCGAAGCAAAGCTGACCGACCCCCTGGTCCTGCGCCGGCTCGGCAAGTTGGCTGACGTGTTGATCGCGCTTCGGCGCGCGGGCCGTGTCTGAGCGGAGCTCATTATGCAGAATCATTTGATTCCAGATCAGTCCTCGAACATTCCCACCGTAGATCTTTTCGGAGGCGGGCAGGTTGTTGCCATCGTTGTGGGGCTTGAGAACTACCAGTCTCGACCGGAAGGCAAAACTCTGACAACAGTTGATTTCGCGAGAAATGACGCCGAGTCGTTCGCCGAGTCTCTGAAGGCTATCTACCCTGCGGATCGCTTGAGTCTTACGCTGTTGCTCGACAGCCAGGCTACGTGCGCCAGTCTCAAGTACGATTTGGCATCTGCGATCAAGTCTCTCGCGCCCGACGACCTTTTCATCTTCTACTACGCCGGCCATGGCTTCCACGGCTCGGGCGGCAACCGGATCACGGCATGGGACAGTAGTTCGTTTAACGTCGAGGGCACGACGCTGCTTCTCCGCGACGTTCTGACGGATCAACTCGCTGCGAGTTCCTGCGAGCGAGCGCTCGTCTTCGTCGATGCGTGCGCGAGTGGCTTCACACCACTCGGCCGCGACGTGGTTACATCGATGAATCCACAAGAGCTGAAGGAATTCCTTGGTGCAGCCACTTACTCTGCGATGTTCCTGTCTTGCAAGCCGGGAGAAAAATCGTATCCCGCGACTGTATTGCAACACGGGGTCTGGACCCATTTTCTCCTCAAAGCGCTAAAGGGCGATGCTGAAGAGGCCCTTGGGCCGGAGCGCTATTTGACCGACACCGCGCTCCGTGATTATCTGCGCAAAGAGGTCTCGCGCTATGTTACCCACCATATGCAGGTACGTGGCAATCAGACGCCGGAGGCGATAATTAACGCTTCGAATACTTTCGCGATTCGGCAGGTTCCGGCGCGGATAATACCAGTCGCTCCGGAAG